>ERZ778518.435-NODE-435-length-41298-cov-7.550130_pt1 | contig 41298 bp, 34 predicted proteins | sample MGYA00510340_ERZ778518 | MGnify/ENA primary metagenome ERZ778518 (study PRJEB29527, sample SAMN07138967) | mouse gut metagenome | material: feces | host: mouse | place: China:Nanjing | collected 2016-01-25 ...
GCATAAACACTGGGGTTGTGGGTATTTTTTACCCACCATCACCCTTGAAGAGCCGTAAATTGTGTACTTTTTCAATATCCTCCATTCCAATCAAAAGATCGATATCTCCATAAGAACGCAAGTTTTTATGAGGATATATATAATTGAGGGAAGGTCCTTTAATCAATACAACTTTAATATTGTAAGACAAAATATTTTGAAGCAAGTAGGAAATCGTATTATTTAGAGCCTCTATTCTATTCAAAGACATTTTGGCTAGCATTCTGATTCTGGCAATACTGGTATATGGTATCTGAACAGATAAATTATTCTTGGCAATCAGCTCCAAATTCCGTTCAATTACCAGTAAAACTTTATGTCTCATTGCCATTGACACAAACTCGTCCCAATTTATCTTACCAAGTAAACTTTTTGCCTGAGGAGATACTTCACTGTAATTTGGCCTGGCAAGTTCTATTAGCAATTGCATTTCATTTGTTAAATATTTCATAATCACCTCACTTTATATATACCTGTTTCCTTATATTATAAATCCATAGATTTTGTTAGAATGCATATAGTATAGTTTCCCAGAAATTAGAGTTATATTGTCTTAAGAGTAACTTGTATTCGGGATTCAACTCTAATATGTACTCTGCGATCTCCACTACATCTTCAGGGTGGTGGTAAACACTAATTGCCAATCTTGGTTTGTTCTCTCTGATCGTATTACGAGCTCCTATCAAAGATTGTAATTCACCGCCTTCAACATCCATTTTTATAAACGTAACTTTATCATCACCCACTATAGAATCTATATCTGTCGCCTGTACCTTGGTTCTCCCGTCCTTGCCTACTCTTGAAGCAGAAGCATCATTATAAAAATTTAGTTCTGCCTGTTCGCTCCATGTGGCTTGGGGCGTAAAGATGACATTTTCTATCTGTTCGTCTGTCAAAAACTCCTTAATAACTGGAATCATATCTGTATTAGGCTCAAATGCATAAATTCTCTTATATTCTTTACCCGACCAACTCAAAAAATCACGAATCGTATCTCCATTGTATGCTCCTGCATCAACAAATATCTCATTTTGCACAGGAGATAAAACATCAAAATACTGCCTGCCATTACATGCAACTAAATGCCAATGCATAGGAAATAAGATCTGTTTTCTAGGAAATCCACTTCGAAGCAACAGGCTGTATGCATCAGCCATGCAAGATTGTTTCGACAGAACAACAATATACTCTTTATACTTTTTTAACAATTCGTCTGTTGAGATCACTCTCAGCCCCTCAATCCTTTTACCGATCGAGTCTCCATCATCGCAAAAGAATTGAGCAGCTCTGTGGCAGCTGTCCAATAATCTTTTTGTCCTTATACCCTCTTCTTCCGCACCATATATAACAATACCCTTACAGCCAACGTTATCTTTTAAAAAATCTTCCAGTTCCATACAATAACTGTCTTTTTTTAGCTTTCCCAATACTTTATAATACTCATCTTCGTTTCTGGTAAACAAGTAGTTAATTCTGGCCTCGTAAATTATCGTTGATTCCTCATCCTGAAAGTTATTCATAATTTTACATAACCTTGGAAGCAAATTATCGTATTGCATGTTTCATCCTCCTATTGTTTTCTATATAAACAGTATTTTTCACAGAATGTATTATTTATGAATTATCAATAAGTGCTTTTAATATTTGTGGGTGTCTCCAGGATAACTTGTTTCTGTCAAAGATTGAATATGAAAATTCACCTTCCGCAATGTTATTATCCCATAAAATGCATGGTATCCCATTTTTTTTGGCTTCTCTGACAACATGCGCGGTATAAGCAGCTCTTGCGTCTATGTTGTTCTTGTCTATTGTCCCAAATTCACCGATCATTAACGGCAACCGCTTCTTGTTAGCCGCCTCGGAAATAGATTTAATTAGGATTGACAATGCAGCCTTATCCTTCAAACTTCCCCAGTAGGTTGCCCCATCGGGAAGCATACAAAAAGAATACGGTACATATAGATGTACTGAAAGAATAATTCCGGGGTCATTTTCAGGAACAATAATATCATTAATAGCTTCAACGTTATATCTGGCTCCAATTGTCTTGATAATTATAAAACGGCTATCATTATTCCCTCCTGTTTTTCTGATTGCACTTATAGCCATTTCATTGAATTTATTAATGGTATTACGTGCCTCCTGCGTTCCTGTATTCCATTCATCTACAGTTCCGATCAGTCGTGTCTCGTTCATAGTTTCGAATAGCAGATGATGTCCATAAGCTTTAAATCTTTCCGCTATCTGAGTCCATACTTTATTCAGAATCCCCATGGCCTTAAGTTCGGCAGTTTTGTCGCCCAAAAAGAGCCATTGATCTTCATGATGAATATTTAAAATAACATATGCTCCCTCATTATATATGTAATCTATCACTTCTTGAACTCTGTCCATCCATTCAGAAGCAATCTGATATTCATCATTCATCATTTTCTCCCATGATACAGGAACTCTGATTACATTAAAACCCGCCTTGACTACTTCATGTATCATTTCTTTTGTCGTTTTGGGATTTCCCCAGCTTGTTTCATATTCTTCCAGTACTGCCTGCGGATTATCCGGCTTTGGTGACTCTAAACTATTACCCAAATTCCATCCAACTTTCATTTCACTTATAATGTCTTGAACAGACACTGGCCTTTTGTTTCCATTAGACATAAAATTCTCATCCCTTCAATTTTGTACATTACTGCATTTCCGAAAATTTTAAATAATAAAATGTATTTCTGTATTCCGTAAATTCATATGGAATATATTTAATCGCTAAACTGTCCAAGCAATTGGTCACTTTGCTTAGATCAATTTTTTGAATACAGTCTGTTCCGCCTATGCTGATTTGAAATAAAATAAGAACTGTGTCGGATATTCGAAGAGATTCTTTTATTAAATTTAACAAAAGATAATCATTTAAGTATATCCAATAATCTGTGATAAGACAAACATTATACTGTTTATCCGTAAAAAATGTCATGGTTCCAATAGAGTTATACACCTTATTATACTGAAAGTTATCTTTCAAAAAAATATATTTACTCTTTTCATACTCTAATACAGTAGGGCCCTCACAGAATCTAAGTATCGAGCCGTCTCCTGCTCCATAAATTATTGTAGTTTCATTTAGAGGTTCTTCAATTATTCCGGTTCCTTTAATACACCTAAAATCAAATCGATTAATGGAATTTATATATATAGTATATAGGTCCCTGTTATAAAATAAATCTTGGCAACCTGTTACAAATAACTCACTATCTATATTTTTATACTTCATATGAAAATAAATTTTATTATCTATTCCACGATCCTTATCCAGAACATCTTTGACATCTACAGGTAACTCATGGGGAATATGAATCGACTTTGCTCTTAGATTTAAAATATATTTTGCACCATTCAAAAACAATCTATAGCCAAAATCTATGTCCTCTACTCCCCAACCTATAAATTTCTCGTCAAAGCCTCCTATTTCCAGTATTAGTCTTCTTTGAACAGAAACATTTCCTGTCCAGAAAAATGTATAGGGCGCCATTAAATTACTTATATTATAAGAATGGTATCTAAAACTTTCCATTCGCACATCCATATATTCTGTTTTAGCTTCAACACAAGAAAAAGTTTTATCTATGTCCGTTAAATCAATTATTTTGCTAAAGGCTTTATCTTCTAAAGAAACCGTATATCCATATATGCTTCCAATAACCGCTGCATTTTCGTTTTCCGCATGCGACCTATAGTGTTGGAAAACATAATCTTTACACAGAACCATTCCCGAATCAACAAAAATTATAATTTTTCCATTTGCGTTTCTAATACCAATATTTCTCACATACGCAACCCTATATCTATCATGCTTATTATAAAAGTATTTTAAATTTGATATTACTTGTTTATATTCTTCAGTTAATTTCGGGGTATTATCCACTGATCCATCATCTATGACTAATACTTCCATAGATATGTTTTTAAGATCCTGATTTGCGATAGACTTTAATGTCATCTCCAGAAGGGAGCATCGATTATATGTAGGAATAATTATAGAAACATCATACATTTATTAATCTCCTTTTACTTTAGTATTTTCCGCAAATTTTTATAGCAGTTTCTTATTTAATTTTGGTGATGACTTAAAAAATCTAATTAAATATAAATAAGCTTTCTCCGTCTCATTTTTCTTCATATACGCCTCATAGAGAAAGTAATATATTTTATGCTTACCATTCATTTTGTTTTTTTCCAATTCCAACCCCGAACAAGCAATATTGATTGCAATATCCAAGAATCCATTCTCTTTCAGCGCAGAAGCATAACAAAAAGCATCTAACGCTGGATAATAAGATTTTTTGAGCAAGTAATTTGCCCTGTCTTGGTAATCCTCATTTTTATTGAGATAGATTGCGCATAATAAATATATTTTCTCAACTTCCTCGGCCAAATCTTGCTTTTTCAACATTTTTTTTGATTCATCATAGCATTCCTGTATCTTTCCTTTTCGATACAGAATCAGAAGCTTTGAGACAATCTTTGCTCGTTCATATAATTTCTTTTGGGAAAATAGAATATCTCTGCTATTAACAGAGTTCTCATTTAATTTATATCCAAGGCATCCACCCTGACATAATCTCCTTTTGCTATATATGCATTCCATACAATCCTCTTTTGTATGTGTATTCCATTTGACATAATCTTCCAAATATTTGATAAACAGCCATGCATGCGTCAGAGAAGAAAAATCACTCGTCGCAATTCCTTCAAATTGCATGGAACAAAAACAAGAAGTAATCCTTGAATCAGACGATATATCCAAAGCAGTACTGCACTGACCATGCCCTAAATCACTGTTCATGTGATCCCAAACATATTGTATATCACCCTCCGAGAGCGCACAAAACGGAAACGGGCAGTCAAAATGAACATATTTAATGCTATTTTTGCACAGTATCTCATGGGTTTTCTTCGCCAAATCAAATGTTTCTCCGATCTTTTCCCATTCAATAAACAAATTTTTGTTAGAAGGCGATGGTCTTGTAATATCTATTCGTACTTCATTTATCCCCAATTGCAGTGCATAATCCAAAATAAACGAAGTGTCCATTTGCGCAGAATAAATATTTATCCCAATCGCAACCTTTTCCGTCCCATATAGTTTTTGCATTAGTCTGATATTATTTAATAGTCGCTCCAGTTCATCTCCGTCATAGCTCCCCGGCTCATTGCAGTTGACTAAAACAGAATCAATAATTCCACTTAGAGATTCAATTACCTCCTTTTCTACTAAACCATTAGTAAATACGGTAGCTTTCACGCTATATTTTTTGTGCAATTCAATAATCTCTTTTATTCTTGTATGTAATGTTGGCTCGCCCCCCTGCCACCCGATCCCTCTGATTCCCTCTTCACTGCATTGGTACAATATTTCTTCCATTGAGTTCAAATCTATTTCACCACTTTTTTCCCCCTTGGAAAGATATTCTTTCGCAAAGCAATAGCGACAGTTTCTATTACAGAACGATGTCAGTCTAACTCTGGGTCTGAAAGAGAAAAAATCATTTTTTTTATGGACATTATAATCAGACATCCTGTTTTTCTCCAATCGTTTTTTTAATATAATTAATGCAGTTTTCTGTTCTGGTAAAATATATTTTATATACTTCTATTATCCTTGCAAGAGATAAAGCACTTGTCATTAGTTTTTTTATGGAATTTCTGTCCGCAATCTTGGAATACGATACAATCGTCCCAAATGCTTCATTGCATTTTAAACGTCTCATAATATTTTCATTTTGAGTCCGCTCAATCTGAAAAACAGCCTGCACTGGGTATATTTTATTCTGGCTAAAGGCTTCAGGCTGTATAAGATAATAATTCTCATTTTTTACTGGATTGAAATCTCTTACTACGATTTGATTTTCCTCAACTGTAGTTGTGAACTCCAAGGTTCTAAGTTTTAGGGGCAGATGAAATGGTATAATCCCCGTATTATCTTTACTTAAAATCACATAATCATCTGATATATATCGATACCCTTGATGAATCAATTCGGCAGTCAATGTGGATTTTCCTGTGTTGGTTCCAGCCAAAAATACCAATGCCTTGCCTTCTTTTTCAACACATGCTCCATGCAGTACATCAGTACGGTACGATAAAAAATTCTTTTCCGCTATTTCCTGTAAAACCTCATAAACCACATAATACAAACCATTTCTGCTTAAGCCACAAATCAATCTACCCTCATAGCAAAATGTATATTCACCCGATTGATTTGTTATTGTCATTACAGTTGAAGCTTCGGCATAGCCTGAAACACGATTTGTATAGGGATATAGTTTATTCAGCCATACAGGTAACTCAATATCGTTAGTAACAATTGTAACCTGTGCCATAAATAGAAAACATAATTCAATGTATATCATGCTCTCTTTTCATTCCTTCCATGGAGGCAGCACCCAGTTTTATAGCATCATGAAATGTTTCCTTTAAGAATTGGCAGAATATCTTTTCATCAAGTTTACCACGTTTAGAAAAAGCCAACGCCGGACACCCCTTAAAGCAATACTTATCCCAAATGCATTGCCTACAGGAATCCATATGGGATTCTCTGTACAATAATCGATTAAGCAAATTGGCAAACTGTTCCCCCTTGATAATATCCTGTAGGCAATTTGTTTGAATGTTTCCCATACTATGGTCTATGTCATTGAAATAAAGGCATGGAAACACATAGCCTTCCGCATCTATTCGCAGTGCCATTCCCGGGTTCTCTTTGTTCAACAATTGACATCCCGTCCTTGGTAAACAATTTTTCCATTCTACCACAATATTTTTCTGAGCTCTGTATGCATTCTCTTTTATGAGTTTTATCGCATTGTTACATATCTCCCGTTCTTCCTCAAAATCTATTGCATTTTCATCTCTCAGAGCGCGTCCCTGAATTGCCAGAAGCCCAAAGGATATGTGTGTGTAACCACTTTCAACAGCAAACCGCATAAAGTCCTCAATATATCGAATGTTGTACCGTGTCAGATTAACCCTTAATATTCGTTTTGTATGCTTGATATTGGGAACATATTCCTGTAGTCTGGTTATATTTTGAAAAGACCCTTGTCCTCTTATGCTGTCATGCAATTCTTCCCTCATACTCTCTATTGTAACTTGAATATTACAATTTTCCAGCAAAGTGCGACTGTCCAATTTGTCAATCAAAAATGCATTGGTTATGACAGTCACTTCGGAGTGGTTTTGGCAAACTAACTCTACAATTTCTCTAATATTGGGATGGAACAAGGGTTCCCCTCCCGACAGGACGACGCTTGTCTGCGGATTCATCTGAAAAATCTGCTTTATTACATCCTTGATGTGAAAGAAGGGAACATATTTTCCATGCCCTGACGAACTGTTATAACAGTAGGAGCATTGGGCATTACAGTAAGAGGTTATTTCATAGTATATACTGTCAAATGGAAATTTCTTTAAGTACGAAATATCTATTTCCATTTTGCTTCTCCTCTTGCCATTAAAGGCTTATGCGAACTTTGTATAACAATGGCTGCAATGGGCGCTTGTTGTAGCCATTTCCTGTACAAAATTCATTAATTCTCCCACCGAAAAGGTATCGACCCTGGGTTTAACGTAAACTATATAATCCGTTATATCTTCTATCTCTTCCCGGTCATTAACCAGAGCAGTCTGCTCACGTGACAAAATACCCCTATCGATCATATCTTGTATTGCCTCTTCAATATCAGATCTAACTTCTTCTTCAGTTATCTCCGTACTGTCCCAATTTATCCTGCTTCGAAAACGTTCATAGAGATCATTTTCTTCCGAGCACTCTCCGCAAATCCTATACAATAGAGTAGCAGCGACATTGAGCAAGTGAGCAACGTCTCCCACCAACAAAACACTCGTTCCATCCTCATAATTTTCCGTGGTAAATCCTTCAATTTTTGCCAGATACGATTTCATAGCACGTTCTCCTCTCGTGATATATTATTATGCAATTACAAAACGCTCTCCGCATAAGAATCCTATGTGTTATATTTTGACTTGATTTGCTCATACAATTTCAAATATTTTTCATAAATAATTCTATATTGGGAACTGTCCGATTTTACCATGTCGTTAAACCAATCATAGGCTATGGTTCTTAAAAATCGCATATCTCTAATATAAAAGAGATTTTTACAATCTGTCTGCTGTATTCTTTCGCTGACTTTCTGTTCAATTTCCTCTTTTCCGTCATAAATATTTTGCACGAAAAGAGGAACATATTGATATAATTGGCAAACCCGATCATCCTTAAATCTCCAATAAGGTATATCCATTTCTGAGGCTGCCACGCTTAACCCTGCTTCTTCCGCCATCGCTCTATATTTTGTTCCGGGAAACAGATCCATATAATGAAAGAAGTTATTTTCATTCAAAGTATTGCCATATGTATACTTTTGTAAATACTCATTTGAAATCATGATATCTTCCATTGTAGAAAAGGGTTCAAACAATATGATATCTATCTTATAGGAAAATGAGTATTTCTTCTGTTTTTCTTGCAACAATTCTATCGCCTCAACGCTTGTTTCAACCGTTGCCCTTTTCCCATAACGTTCCAATTGCTGCTGTGAGAAGCTTTCAACACCAATTTCTATATAGCTGCATCCCGCTTCAAACAAATCATCCAAAATGTCCTTCGCACGCAATATGCTGTCCGTACAGCTCGCTATATTAAAATATCTGATCTGAGGGAATTTTTTTATAATATCAATGATATCCAATGCACGCGCTTTTGAAACCAGAAAATCCGCATCCACAATAAATAAATCAACTGTATCAAGCTCCTGTGAAGTTAATGTCTGTCTTAAATCTTCATAAAAAAGATTCAGATCTTTTCTGACATAACTCTTCGTTGGATCAAGTTTCAAAGCGCAAAAACTGCACCGCCCTACACATCCTCTTGTGCTTTCCACACAAATTACAGGATATTTTACATTGAATTTATCTGAATATTCCCTGCACGACGGAAAAAGGTGACGGGCAGGCAGAAGATATACGTCATTTTTCTTGGGAACTGAAACAATAATTTCATTTGTTACATCCCTGTAAATAATGTTATTGACATTTTCATAAAAAGCCCTGCCCATGCGCAGGTTTTCCCCTATCTGTGTTGCAGCCAATTCCCCTTCCCCCACCATGGCAACGTCAAATTCCAAATGTCTTGCCATAATCTCTCTCCCCTGATATGTGGGATGAGGACCTCCTATACCTATTATGGTTGCTGGAGAAATTCTCTTGATACTCTTGGCTATACTCGCGCAATTATACATGCTCTCAGCGCTTGAACAAACGGAAAAACCGACAAACTTAACTGTCTCCATCGTCATTAAGCTATATAGTTCATCCATATTGTTTTTGTAATGTAGGTCAAATACCTTTACCTTCTCATATTTTTCAAAACATGCAGCAATATACGCCAGTCCTAATGGAAATATATTTTTTCTCCTGTCAGTTGATCTTATATTAATCAGTACAAACATTTCCAAACTCCTATACGTAAAATGTGCAATTAGTCTTATCCAAATGTCAATTTCTATATAATTTTATAATACTTCACTTGCATTTTTTTGTCAATATAAGATTTTCCATATAATAACCTCATTTACAAAGACTGTCCTTATACAGCAAAAGGCGCATCAGCATCTGATCATTACCTACGCCCCCAAATATGCTGCCTATAAGAGGAAAATCCGCAGAAGGCAGGTTGAACACGCTGTATAGGAGTTAATAGAGCGTTTGTCAAGCCCTTTTACCAGTTTTCATTCAGATACAGCTGCACCCGGCTCTGGATGATGCCGGCAACGGTCCGCGCATCCTTATCCCCGGTAAAAAAGGCGTCCGCCTCCTCCAGGATAATCTCCTCTATAGGCTCCGTTATTCCTGTGGAAATCCGGCAGCTGTCCATAAAGGTCAGATATTCCGGCAGATAAGAGGTGCCGTCCGGCTTGGCATCTATCTCCATAGCCCCCCGGGGGGTTTGCAGGAACACAATGGGCTTGGCATCCGATCTCCTGTACTCTACTTTCTCCGATATCCTCTCGGTAAAAGTGTCCCTCCGCACGGGATAATCCGCCTTCTCCTGGCACCCCCGGCTGACAATGTAGTTCAGAAACTCCGCCGCCAGTTCCGCATGTTCCGTGTCGGCGCATATTGCGATTCCCTCGTAGCAGCTCAAAAAATTTCCGTTGTCGCCCTGGGTGGGATATCCCACCATATGATATTCCTCCCCCAGGTCGGCCATGTCTTCGCAGAACCTCCTGAAATCTCCGGCGGACCCAAGGGGCTTGTAGCACAGAATTTCTCCCTCTTTCAACCGTTTCCTGGCCGCTGCCAGCTCTGTGTCCATATTGATAGAATTTCCCATGGAACTGGTCTGGGCATATCGCTTGCACACCTCCAGCAGATGGCAAAATTCCTCAGTGTCAAAATAGGCTTTGCCCTCCTCCAGATCCAGCAGGGAGCAGTGCTCCAGATCCGCTAAAAAGAAATAGCACAGCAGATATCTCCCTGTCAGATCATTGCCAAAGGGCTCATTGAGAATGGACTGCACAGGATGTCCGGCCTGCTCCTGCTGCTCCAGCAAAGCCACCACATCCTCCCAGGTCCAGGTATCCTCCGGCCACAGCTTATTGGAGACAAACAGGGTTGTGGCGGCAGCCGTGTGGGAAACGCTGTAAAGTCCGCCGTTCATCATGCCGTTCTCCAGCACCCCGTCGAAGATCTGCTCCTGTGTGCCCTGATCCAATACCTGTGACAGTTCTGTCAAAAGTCCCTTTTCCTGCAGGGTTCTCAGCTGCGCCGGCAGAGCCATCAACAGATCCGGCCCATTCCCCGCCGCCAGATCGGCCTGGATCCTGGTCCAGCTACTGTCCCTCCCCTCCCAGCTGTCGGGCAGCTGAAGATTGATCTTAACGCCCGGATGTAACCTATTAAACTCTCCTACATACATGTTGGTGTAGGCATCCGCAAAAGCATTGTAGCATGCCAGTGTCAATTCCACCTGCTCCACATCCTCGTTGGCGATTCTAAACAGATATTCCCTGCCGCCGTCGTCATATAAGAGCACAATGTCGCCGCTGCTGTTCTGCAGAAATGCGCAATACTCTCTGAATGAAGCGCCTCCTCCAAGATACAGATTCTCGCAGCTGCCCGTGGAGGCATCCCAACGCACCAGAGCATTGTTGGAATTTACATAGTACAGATCCCCGTAAGCATTCATGACACGGCTGTCAACAAACTGATAAGCGCCCTCATAGAGCTTTACCTGCCGCTCCTCCCCTATAGACCAGAACACATTGGCCAGTTCCTCATAGCTGACCGCTTCCCATATACATCTTCCCTGGCTGTCATGGTACAGATTGACATTGGGCTGCCCCAGTCCCTGGGCAGGATCCAGCACAAATGCCAGTTCTCCTGATTCCTCTATGATTCCGTACTGACCGCTTTCATCGGTTCCACGGACGCAGTAATATCCCCTGCTGTCCCACTTGGCAGTATCCTCCCACAGATAGTCTCCCTCCTGAATCAGCCGGGCCTCCCCCAGGGCGGGCAGCAGATCCTGGCTATCCTCCACATGCCCGTCCTGGTCAAACCATACCCCATAATATCCTATTATCTGGTGGGACTGCCTATCCTGCTCCTGGACAAAAGCTACCACTCTGCCTTCCCCCACATCTATAGATACCACATCATAGGAACCTGTCAGTTCCAGCTCCTCCAGATACAGTTGACGGCACTCCGTCTCCAGCGTATCCCCGTCAACATGGTTCAGGAAATACAAGAACTCCCAATTCTCCTGATCCTCCACATAATTGTCGCAGCGGACCAGAACATAGTAATCCTTGCCATCCACTGTCCGATGTTTGGCGCCGCTGACCATATCCTGAGGAATTTGCAGCAGATCCTCCTGATAGGCAGTCAGATTCCACCAGGACGGCGCCGGCACTGCCTTCTGCGGCTCCTGCCAGGGCTGGGTCAGCAGGTCATAGGGCTCCCTGCCCTCCAGCACAGACACCCGGGCCGCCGCCGTATCTCCGGCATTGTCCTCTGTCATATGCAAAGGCTCTTCCTCCGGGGAATTTATTGCCGTATTAGATACCAATCCCAGCTCACCCGGGCTGTCATCCGCCTGCCCGCAGCCGGCCAGCGCTTGTATACACAGGGCCGTCCACAGGGCCAGCGCCGCAAATTTTTTTCTGTATTTTTTCATTCTGCTGCCTCCTCGCACGGACTCATAAAAAATACCCCTCTATCCACAACCGTAACTCCCAAAGGCTTACAATCTGAATAGAAGGGTATCTGTCACAGTCCTGTTTAAAACATTATAACAGGCTGATAAATGGCTGACAATGTCCTTAAATAAATCTTAAAAATCGGCTTTGAACTCCCTACTCATAGATGGAATATGTTCTGCCCTCCCTGACAAATACAGGTATAATATCCAAAGGCGCGGGTACCGTCACCCTGCGGCCGCCCTCATAAACCTCCTTCGTGTTGGCGTCCGTCCACCGACAGCCGCCAGGCAGATAGACCTCTCTCTCCCGCTGGCCCTCTTCCATCACAGGAGCCACCAACAGATCGGGCCCAAACATATAGGCATCCTCAACCTCCCAGGCCGTCTTGTCCCGGGGAAAATCAAAGAACAGCGGACGCATTACAGGGGCTCCCGTCTCACTGGCCTGCCTCATGCACTCCCGGATGTAGGGGCGCAGCCTCTCCCGGATAAAGAGATACTTTTTCAGAATCTCATAGTTGTCCTCCCCGAAGCTCCACACCTCATTGTCCTGTCCGCTGGTGAGCTGACGCACACCGTTGATGAACTCTTCCTCCCTCTCGTACCAGGGGGAACGCTCCCCATGCATACGGAATACCGGACAGAAAGCCCCCCAGGCAAACCATCGCACCAACAGTTCTTTAAAGTATGGATCCTGGATATTGCCGCCGATAAACCCGCCGATATCCGAGGTCCACCAGGGAATGCCCGCCACGCTCATATTAAGCCCCGCCTGCAGCTGCTCCCGCATGGCCCGGAAGGAGGAGTGGATATCCCCGGACCAGGTCAGCGCCCCATATTTCTGGCTGCCGGCCCAGGCACAGCGCACCAGACTCAGGATCTCCGTCTCCCCCGCCGCTTTCAGGCCGTCATAAAAGCCCTTGGCATACCCCACCGGATAGACATTGCTGCACTGCAGCGCCGGCCCTGCGTAATAGCGGTAATTATCAAAGTCGTAGGGACCGTACTCCGGCTCCGCCTCGTCCAGCCAAAAGCACCGGATCCCCTTGTCATAATAGTTCTCCCTGCACTTCTCCCATACAAAACGCTGGGCGCCGGGGTGGGTGGCGTCGTAGAACACGGTATTGCCCATCCAGGACATGTGGTAAGCCATTCCCCGGTCCGGGGCCACCAGATAGCCCTTGTCGTTCATCTCTCCGAAATTCTCACTGCGCTCGTCGATGGTGGGCCACACAGATACCACCGGCTCGATGCCCAGTTCCCGCAGTTCCCTGACCATAGCCTCCGGGTCCGGCCAGTCCCTGGGCTCAAACTTGAACTCCCCCTGCCGGGTCCAGTGGAAAAAGTCCACCACGATGGCGTCCATGGGCAGGCCTCGTCGCTTGTGCTCCCTGGCCACTGCCAGCAGTTCCTCCTGTGTGCGGTAGCGCAGCTTGCACTGCCAATATCCCAAGCCACACTCCGGCATCATGGGACTGCGCCCCGTTACTTCGCTGTAACGCTCCTCCAGTTCAAAGGGAGTATCCCCCGCCACGATATAGTAGTCCAGCTTCTTGGTACACTTGGCATACCACTCCGTCCGGTTGGTGGCAAAGGTAGCCGTTCCGATGGCGGGATTGTTCCAGAAAAAGCCGTAACCCCTGCTGGAGAGCAGAAAGGGGACGCTGGACTGGCTGTTCCGGTGAGCCAGTTCCAAAGTCGCACCCTTTTTGTCCAGATGCTTGTCCTGATACTGACCCATACCGAAAATCTTCTCATCGTCATAGGCTTCAAAGCGCATGGTCAGCTCATAGTCCGTGCTGCCGGGGATGGGCTTTAACTCTCTGGCATCTATCCGCAGAGAAGTGCAGTAACGGTTGATACGGTTGCGGTTGCGCCAGTACTCTTTGGTCAGCAGCTCCCCCCTCTGGTTGTAGTAGCTAATCCAGCCCTCGGGGCCCACCACTGCCGTGATCTTTCCGTTTCTGGCTGTATATACCTTGCCGGTCTGATGATATTTGGCATATTCCTCTGTGGCGTACCAGGGATCCGTGGTGTCAACCTCCTCCACCGAGATCTCCATCCGGCAGTCCGCCGTCGGCTCCGTCAACGCCCAGTCCTGCCCGTCCATCACTGCCTCCCCGGTCATACGCACCCGAAAAGCGTCCTTTCCCCAGGGCTCCATCCACAAGGTTTTTTTGCCGTCAATAATGACGATTCTGTTCTGCTCCATACTTACCCGCATAGTTTCTCCTCTCTCATTTGCACACATTAGGCGATTGCGAAACTCCCTTTCTGGTAACAGTGGATGGGCAATATATACAAAATAAGGGCGACTTGCCACTGCGTCGGAGCCCGTTTTTGTATATATTGACCAGCCGCGTCACTTGCAGAGAATCTTTCGCAATTGCCTGTTACACACATGCCCCTTTTGCTTCCGAAGCCGCCCGCCGGCTTTCCGGAAGTCACTTATTTCCATATATACCTCAAAATGGCCCTTCTGTCAACCGGCACACCTGGCATTTATCTTTACAAAAAGACCGGATCAGAAATTATCATAAGACAATTCCTGATCCGGGGTATGTAAACGTTTACTCTTCCATCAACTGATGATTTTCTATTTTGACGCATCGGGTCGCATATCTCCTGGCGCTGTCATTATGAGAAATAATCAGAACGATTCTGTCCGAAAACCTCTTTATGATTTCCTCATAAACTCTGTTCGATGTCTCTGTGTCCATGGAACTTGTCACCTCATCCAGAATCAACACGTCCGGCTCTTCCACAAATATGCGTGAGACCATGATTTTCTGCTTGTCCCCCCCTGAAAGGTTTGCGCCGTCGGGTTGTATTTCCATTTTTCTTATTATCCCCTGGCTCATGAATTTGTCAAAAAATCCAAGTCCGGCCAGTTTTTCATCCACCTCCTTCCGATCACATTCCTCTCCCATAAAAATGTTATCGGCCAGCGATCCGCATATAATAGAGGTTTGCTGTGACATATAAAATATCTTCTTTCTCACTGAGCCCACAGATAGCTCCTCCATGGGAATATTATTAATGGATATGCCTTCCGCCCGATAAAAACCCACCAATGTCTTTACCAGACTGGATTTACCCATTCCCGTCTCCGCTTTTATAAATACCACGTCTCCCCGATCTATCCGCAGATTTACTTTCTCCAACAACAATATGTCATCATACCCGATGGAAGTGTCGCAAAAGGCAATCTGATCTATTCGATCAATCTCCCTGCCTCGCTCCTCCTCAACCTCCCCCTTCAACTCTTTCTCTATGAAATCGTATGAGGCATTTACATCTTTCATGTTTAAATTCATGCGAACCAGCTGGCCGACATAAGAAAAGCATATATCCACCATCATTGCCACAACAACAAAATCTCTTGTTTCTATCCGGCCCGCCACCATAAAGTAACCTAGCAGGATGTACATGAAGTATTGCATGTTTGTTACTATCGAACTGAGTATCGCGCTGACATTGCCTGCATACGCGTTTACCTCCGCGTTTATCTTGTGGATATCATATACGTCTTTTCTCAGCAGCTTGAGGATGCCCTTATGATCATCCTTTTGCTTGATATAATCTATGTTTTCACAGACAGAGTGTATATCGGAATACCCTCTGGCAGTGATATCCTGCATTTTAACACATCTTTGGGATAATTCTTTATTTAAGCGCCGAAATCCCAAATTCTGTACCAGCAGCATTCCTCCTAAAATAACCAGCATCCAAACGCTCACCCTGCCTATGACCCATATACTCACAAGCACGACAATCCATATATTGACAAACATGGGCAGCGTTTTCAGTATCAAATCCGCATAATGGTTTACAGCGTTATCTATCTTATTTATATAATATGTCGCGCCGTTTTTATTAAAAGACTTATAATTTACCTTGAAGAGATACCCGAATAACTCTAAGTGCAATTTTGTCTTAAAGGCCAGAGTGTTCTTCTTTTCCGCCTTAACAATCAGGACATTCATAGCTAAATTCAACAATACCAAAAACAGTAGAATTATCAAACTGGTTACATTGATCCCATCTTCTGAGAGATAGGAAAATGATATCGGTATGACCAACGCCGAAAAAGCCCTAAACAATGTCAATATAGACACAATGACAATTGCGCCGATGTTCTCTTTTATTATTTTTTTATATTTTAGCATATAGACATTCCTCCCACATCACATCGCATTGCGACATAATCTCCTCCCAATTCAAATTTTCCGTATCCTGCAGGCAGATATCCGGAGCAATACCTCCATCCTCAGCTTCCACTCCGGCAATCCTGTATCTATATTGTGGCATATTAAAAGAAAAACCATTAATCTGTATATTCTTGCATATGACATTTTTTCCATATGTCTCAGTCCCTATTAACACAGCGCCAAAATAGAATTTGCATAAGCGGATGAATATCTCTGCCGAACTGGCGGTACAGCTGTTCATAATAATGGCAGCCTTAGGATATGGTGCGTTTTCCTCTCCCTTCACGGCAAAATCTATGACCTTTTCCGCCGGGTGCGCCATACCTGTAAGTTGATATGATTTAAATATTTTTCCAAATACCTTCCTCATATCTGTCAGTTTTCCACCTTTATTGTTTCTTAAATCTAAAACCACCCCTCTCCCGTTGTCTTGCCAGATATTTTTATCGCTATGCGCATCCTCATAAAAGTCAAAAACTTTAATATAGGTCATATCTCTGTCCCGTATGCATTTCACCAATTCTCTGTCTTCTACATTATTCAATTCAAGCCTTATGTCCATCTTAAACATATGGACGTCGGCATTTTTTATCCTCACAATATTTAAAGATATATCCTGTCGGAATTGTTTCCCGTTTATCTCCTCCGGCAAAAAAAATGGGGGCTTCACTACAAGATCGTCTTTTCTGATGTTTGAATACTTCGGATCCAATACCCTTCTAACCTTATAGATCTGGGGATACACTTCCACGGCCTCAATATTTAACAAATGCAGCGCTGAAACTTGAGATTCTTTACATACCAAATAACGGATGTCCAGATTGTTCACCATAAGCTTTGCCATCCTCTGGTCGAACTCTCTCTCCAAATCCTGTTCTACTCCCAAATCCCCCAATGCCTCCAATACCCCTTCAACACAAACCAGTTTCATATCCTTCTGTCTCATGCCCCCTTCCCACAAATAATCTCCTTATTTTTTCAACAGATCGATTCTTATAATGTTCACACATAAAACTGTTTATCCTATCCGCGTCCGCATAAATATTATATGTAATTGCCTTGCAGCCCCCTCCGCAGATATATTTATATACACACTCCCTGCACCTCGGAATATCCAATATGCCTCTGGAAATTCTGTGTTTGGAAATTGCCTGCCGAACCTGAGTTTCCCACCCCTTCGTCAAAATAGAGCCTATTTTGAATTCCTCCTTGAGCAGGCTTTGGCAGGGATAAATATCGCCATTGGAGTCAATAGCCAAAGTATCTACGCCTGCGCCGCATAAAATCAGATCCTGTAAACGATATTCCTGTCCCGCATTGTTCACATAGGGAATGAAATCCTTGAGTTCATCCTTTGAATTGGGCAGGCATTCATTGATTATATGAGGAATTCCCATTTCGGTCTCTAAAAATTCAGTCATCTCATGTATACCTGATATATTATTCCCCGTCAGAACAGAGCGCACTTGCAGCTTATGCTTTAACTCTGCAGGTAACGCTTCAATGTTTTTCAGCACCTGATACTTCAGCGAATTCCCTCTGTTTAAATCATTCTGCCGCGCATCCAATGAATCCAGACTTACAATAATTTGATCTACCATCTCCAATGTTTTGTATTTCTTTTCGACCAGGAGTGTCCCATTTGTCAATAAGATCTTTTTTCCGTTTATGCAGGATATAATTTTCTGTAAATCTTCATTGAGTAACGGCTCGCCGCCTGTAATATTGTAATATCTCATTCCTATGTTTTCCAGCTCATGTATCACCTTGATCCATTCCTGGGCAGAAAGCTCTCTCTCATCTCTATTAAGATTATGCTTGTTATAACAGTATTCGCATCTCAGATTACACTTCTGCGTAACATGAAGATATGCTTTGGTAAATGTCCGTTCATTGACGATCTTTTGATAAGACAAAAGAAAATTATTTTCTTCCAGTTCTTCACTGGACCTGAAAAGGACTTTTTTATCACAGAAAAAGGAAACAAATTTTACAAATCTGGCCTTATCCAATTTATTATCGTCAATGAAGTCATCTCCATACTCGCTTCCCGGGAGCCGCTCCAATATGCATTTAAAATAATACAGGTTCAGATAATTTAGTTTCACTGCCCTGTTTATATTTCCGAAATATATAATATGGCTGGTCCCGCTCTCAATGATCACATAATCTCTATCATAGAATAAAACCATTCTGTTTTCTCCGTATTTGAAAAAGTTTTGGCATCTGAATATCAGATGCCAAAACTCCCACGTCATTTGTCAGGCTCCCTGTCCACAGCCGCCGCCATCCCCACACCCGCAGCCACAATGACCGGCGACCACGGCTTCTAAATCTTCAAATTCGGCAACCTCTCCAAATACGTCCACTCCTTCTTCCGTCTGCAGAAGATTATTAATGATTACATAATTCCGCATACTCTTACCTCCTCGTGCCTTTGAATCTGTCATCGTGTTATCTTTTTTAAGAATACCATGATTCTATCGCTCTGTCAATATATTTATACTATTTATTGTTCTTTCCACAATGCTATGAAGCGCTGTGTCGATTTTATTTTTTCCAAATCTGTCTCCTCTAAAACGTCAGGAAAAATCTATTCCTTCGGCTCTCCATAGATAACGCCCCTGGATCCGGTGGCTAAAAAGAATCTGCCGAAAACCCTCTTGTCGCCGTCCATGCTGTTGATCTCGCCGTACATCTGCCTCTCCGTGTTCAGCCGCTCATAGGTACGCCCCTGATCCAGCGTCCGATAGAAGCCATACTCCCCGTCAATGCTGCCGCACAGATAGATAGCCTTGGGCTCGCTCACATAGTCGCCGCCGGGCCGTCCCAGTCCCAGCCCCAGACGCAGACAGCTGTCTCCCTCCGCGCTAAGGCGTGTACAGATCAGCTGGTCAGCCTCCGCCTCATAAATCATCTTCCACATACCTTCCTGGGCCATGGCGATGTAGAACACGCCGCTTTCCCCTGCGGCCCCCCGTATTTCCGAGCGATTGGCCGTGTCAATCATGCCAAAGTCGCAGGCCGGCAACTGCGCTATGGCCTGTCCGTCCGCCGTCTGCACCACGTCCGGCAGCTTTTCCACAAAGACAGCGCCCCCATCCCGGCTGATATAGATCTGGCCGCTCTCCCCAAATCCATAAAAGATCCGCGGATCCACTCTGTCGGAAAATACTTTCATGCACGTCCCGGAGAACTGCCCCCTTTGGCGCCGGGATACCTGCCTCACCGGCACAGGGCTTCCGTCCGCTCCCAGTACCTTCACCGGCGCAAAGCTTCTGCCGCCGTCCTGACTGGAGATGACCAGATCCATAGGAAGCCAGATCATATCCGCAATGGACCAGACGATGTTTAGGCCGTCCGGAGACATGGCCACCCAGCCCGGATTCACATTGGGCCGCTCGATCTCCCTCATGGCCGCGTCTATCTTCTCCCCCTGGCCCCAGGGCATGGGAATCCGCTGAAATGTTTGGAAACCGTCCTCCGTCCGCACCAGGCCCCCCTTAGTCAGCCCACGCCAGTTGCCCCGGGCCGTGATGATTGCCAGATTGCTGCCTGCATCGGACAGATCCGCATTGATACAGGTGATATACCGGTTGCCCTCCGCATCGTCAAAGGAATTGCGGCAGGGCTTCGTCAGATCCCGAAAGGCAAATCCTCCCAGATCCCCCACAATGTCCACCATCTGCACTTCGCCGGACACAGGCCCATATACATTCAAGTGTACCGTCTCCTCGATGCCGTCACAGCAGTCATGATACCGGGGATGGTCGCTGAGCAGGGCATCCGTGGTAAACACCCCCGTGCCGGAGTTAAACCACAGTTCGTTGGGATCAAAGGGATTAATCTTCACGTCGCTCTCCCAGTGCAGCAGGCTGCGGTTCCCGTTGTACTCCGGCTTCATATAGGAAGTGTTAAAATAGATGTCCCCCACATCCAGGCCCTCCAGGCCCACTTTCCAGGTTTCCCCGTAATCCCGGGACACATAGACACATTCCGCATCCAGTTTCTCCTTGCACAGGGTGGCGCAGACCACCAGGCCCGGCATACTCTTGCAGGTGCTGATGCCTCCGAAGCCGTAATCCAGATAACCGTCGGTCCGCAGGCCCTTCGCGTCCGGCGTGATATCCGTATAGCCGCCGATCCTGCCCTCCCCAAACTCATAGCGCAGCACCTTGCCTCCTATGGTATCCCCGGTATCACAACTGTAACCCAGATCCACAATATAATTCCAACGGCCCGTGGCGCACATGGTCACAAAGAGATACTTTCCGTCAAAAGCATACCGCTGGGCTACCAGTCCGTTCATCCTGCTGTCCGAGATAACGGGACTTTCCGGCTCCTGAAGCGGCGCAAAACTCCCGCCCCCGTCGTAGGACACATACAGGCTGTGTCCCCGGAGCCTTTCGTCCACCCGGCTGGTGTACCCCGCCGTGCCTGCCACCAGAGTCCGGCTGTCCTCCGACACCCATACAAAGGTCATATAATCCTCCGGCACAGGAAGCTTTTCCCAATTCTCCCCCCGGTCCCGGGTCCGCAGCAAGCCGTCCCTGGAACTGGCAAAATACAGGGTATCGCTGTCCTGAGGGTCCACCACCAGCCGCTGCCCTGTGCCTCTGCCGCTGAGATTGCCATGTACCACCGCAGGAATCTGTGTGTAACGGAAAGTCTCACCATAGTCCTCCGAGATGGACAGCTTGCCCACGCCCTTGCTCACCACACCGCTGGCAATATACAGCCGCTCTGGATATCTGTCATCCAGGGCCACAGCCGCCGGGTAACACTCATCCAGATCCTCCATGGTCACATGGTCAATCAGACTCTTCCACCTCTTTTGCTCCGGCTCATAACGATAAACGCCCCCTATATCCGTTCTGGCGTACAGTATGCCCGGCGTCTGCTGATGGTACAGCAGACCGGTCACATAGCCGCCTCCCGGAATGGGAGCGTTGTGGTATTCATAGGACAGCTTTTTCGTAATCTTCATGGGAATCCCGCCTTTCCGCCTGCCGCCTTTGTGGCGGGCCTTCACGATACTCGATATATCCATTTTCCCATATGTTGAATGAAAAAGCTATGTATTTTTTCAATTATTTGTAAAATGCCCCGCCGTTTCTCAGCGTATCTCGAAATCACTGTCCATATTAAAGAGCAGTGCCGACAGCCTTCCGTTATCCATGGCTTTTTCCCCGCCTTTCTCTTTCGCCTGGGAAATTGCGCCAAATATGGCACTGGTGCCGATATATTCCCTGTAAATATCGTTGGTATCCTCCCCAAAAATTCCCTCCTCAAACAGGGAGAAGAGCGCCCCGTGCAGCGCCCAGTAATCCGCCAGCTGACTCTTGTAGCAGGTGATGGGTTTCCTGCCCTGGGGCAGAATGTCCACCGTTTCCGCATAGGTAATCTGGCTGAATGCGTTCTCGGCGCATATCTCCGGCAGGAAGGAGTAGCACTCCGCCGCCAGAATATCATCTCCCAGCGCCTGCTTAAGCCGCTGGGGCAGACTGTCATACTGTTCCTGGTCCTTACTGGCATGGAACATCAATACGGCAGTCTTTACTTTCTCTCTCAGGGCCTCCCAACCCACCTGTCCCAGATAGGGATATGGCTGCACCGTCTCCTCCTCCTGACGGATAAAGAAAAAAGCCTTGTGGGACGCAAAATAACCAGTATCCCAGTCCTTTACCATAGCCTCCACCAGACTGCTGAGAGCGTCGCTCTTGACATCGTCCACCCGGCATTCCGCCGTGATATTTTCACCGGATTTTGAACCATAGACTTTTACAAAGCAGAGTTTCTGGTTGCCCAGCCTTTTTACGACTTCCTCTTTCAGCGCTTCCCAATAGACGCGGGCATTATCCACCTGGGGACAATTGCCCATGCCCACGATATTGCTCAAGTACACCTTCCATCGGTGCGCCTTTCCGGCAAATTCCGTCTCCAGGCTTTCGTCGGCCTGCCCGTTCTCCATCTGAAGAATACCATCCATAAAAGAAAACAAAAAGGAACCGCAGGCCATTCCCAGCGCCTGCTTCGTGTCACTGCCCATGCCGGCGCTGCACTCAAACAAATCCTTCCCCCACTGGGGCGCGGAGATGTAAAAATTGACCACCGCTCCCCGCTGGTCCACCTGCTCAATCTGCGGTGTAATAGTCATCTGCCAGCGGGGGCAAAAGACATGATCTCCCTCCACACGGTCGGGAGTCTGTAAACTGTCATGCAGACTGTGCAGCACATACCTTAGAGCATTTTCCGGCCTGGTCAAGTCCGGCTCGGGATCATGCTCCTGTTCCGCATTGTTTTTCCTGCCAAAATTCCATTTCATAGTATACCTCCATCCTGAACTTAATCAAGCGCCTCTAGATATGCCTGCCACAGACTCCCTGTATTGAATCGAGCAGTCTATGGTGATCGTCCGGGGCCTGGCATCGGGCTGCTGAAATCTCCGTTTCATCAACAGAATGGCTTGCTCTGCCATAAAACGCCGGTGTACATGAACCGTAGTGATGGGCGGATCGGAAATCTCCGAATAGAGCACATCGTCAAAGCCCACTACACTCACTTCCCGAGGTACCTGGAATCCTACTGATTTCAACTGTTTGATCAGAATATAGGCGGTATGATCGTTATTGCACACAAAGGCCGAGGGCATATCCTCCGGCAGCAGAAACCGCTCCAGTATCCCCTGCTCCCTCCGATCATCAATCCGGTACTGAGCCTCCAGGTCAATTCCCTCCTCCAGGAGGGCCTTATAATAACCCAGATAACGGTCATTGACACTGTTGGTATAGTTCAGATTTCCCACAAACGCGATCCTGCGATGTCCCATCTCTATCAAATGGGAGGTCAGATTATAGCTTGCCTGAAAACTGTCTGAAACCACGGAGTCCGTCTCCACACCCCGGTAGCGGAAATCCAGACACAGCACGGAGCGTCCGGTTCCCATTAAAAACAGAACATACTTCTTGGAAAACTGCCCCAGCAGCATTATCCCGTCATATTCCTCCACCCCGGCATTGACCATATTGCATCTCTCGTCCTCTCTGCTGACATAAAACAGGGAGAATTTCATGTTGTTTTCCCATTCCAGTTCCTGCAGGCGCCTGTACAGGCCATTGTAGAATTTCTCATTGGGCTCAAAATATACTTCGGAAAACAGAACGGCAACCCGATACTTGATACGCCTTTTATACTCGTATCCCATCTCGTCCGCTTTTCTGAGGATAATCTGTTTCGTCTCCTCCGAGATATCCTCGCTGTTTTTGAAGCATTTTGATACCGTCATTTTCGATATCCCCAGTTCTGTGGCAATATCCTGCATGGAAACCTTTTTCAAAACATTCCCTCCCAATTTATACTGACATTCACAAAAACTTGCCAAGTAACCCCACTCACGAGCGAAAGACGCCAAGGACACTGCGGTAAATTTCATCGCCTGTGCGTATAAGTTCCGCAAATTTCCTACCAGCACAATGATCCTTAAGTTCCTTAGTTGATGTCAAAAAAGATTTGCAAAGCGTTTATCTCATTATATACCATAAAACGGATTGTGTACAACCACATATTGAATTTCACAGTCAGAAACACCTACATATAACACCGCCCTGTCCCCCTGGCAGAGGATGCCTCCGCTGAACAGCACATCTTCCAGATCCGGACGCTTGCTGGGACCCGGCAGAAACTCTTTTCTTTCCGCCAGAATCTCGGGCTCGGTGTACTCTCTCGTGGCAGGATTGAAAACAAATGCCATGGGGAAATAGTGGCGCACTTCATCCGGCCTGAAACATGCGATATGTCCCAGCACACCGACTCTGCCATCGGAAAGGAGAAACGCCTCGTTTACGCCGCCCCATTCCTCCTGACCGAACAGGCCCAGCAGCGGCGCGTCCTCCATGGCTGCTGCCGTCACTCCCGCAAAATCCTCCACTATAGTGAAACCAATCTTGCCCCGGCCGCCCTTTTCTCCCTGGGGCCTGGTAAAAATACCGATGCGGCCGTCTGCCAGTTCCACCAGACGTACATCCTTCATGCCCTGGGGCCCCTGGGCCAGTCTCTCCATATGCTCGGGACTTGCTCCATAGTAAAACACCGTATGCCAGCACATGCGCTCCGGGTGCTCCGGGTGGGGATATACCTCTGTGCCCCCCAGAACATACTGCCCCAGCACCCTTGTGATACTGGGGTCCTGCAGATTGTACCGTTCCCAGCCCTCCGCCACGCGGTAGATATCCTTTTCGGTCTCCTCAAAAAAAACGGCCTGTGAAATCTCGCTGTCCCTTTTTTCCACCCGGGCGCAGATCATATTTTTCCCCTGATAGGAAAACGGCGCTGTGGGATTATACACATCATATCCTTCCACCCCCTGAAATACCGGGCGCACCGCCGCTGGCGCCCATTCCTTTGCCCTGTGCTGTTCCAACATTTCCCATATTGTTCTCATATTAACCTCTTTTCCGCCGTCCAGACGACTTATTTGGCCTCTTCTGTCTCCATGGATCTGAAAATTTCATCCAGCGGCACCACTGCCCGCGCAATCTTATCATCCGCAGCGCCATAATAGACAGAGAGCACGGAATCCTTCTCAACACAACCACACGCAAATACTACGCCGCCAAAAAAACCCTCTCTCTCATATGCCTCCACCGGCTCCAGCACCGGCCTGCGGGATTTGGCAATTATCTTTCCCGGCTCAGTCAGATCCGTCAGCATGGCGCCCAGACAATACCTGTTCTCCGCATCCGCCCCGTGGTAGATGTGCAGCCACCCCCTGTCCGTATATATGGGCGGCGCTCCGCTGCCGATGCGTCCGTTTTCCCAGCCCTCTTCGCTTACGCCGCACAAATGCCTGTGCTCTCCCCAGTGCAGCAGGTCGGGAGAGGAGGATATCCATATATCCGGCGTACCGATCTCGCAGGGCACCGGCCTGTGACAGGCGTAATAGAGGCCGCCTATTTTTCTCGGAAAGATGGTCACATCCTTGTTTTCGGGAGGAAAAATAGCCCCGATCCTCTCATACTCCTCAAAATCCTCTGTAATCAGCAGTGCGGGCATTACTCCCAGATCCGACACGGCCGTATAGGTGATACAATATCTTCCCTCTTCCTCCATATAGGTAATGCGGGGATCTTCCATCCCCCATCTCTCGTACCGCCCCTGCAGCGGCAGCGCCGGCTGCTCATCCATCTTGAAATGAATGCCGTCCCTGCTGCGCGCCAGCCGCAGATGGGAAATGGAAGTCAGATATTTTATCTTTTTGATACCGCCCGCGTTCTTCCTGTAGATCATTCTCGAATCGCTCATATCATACCTGTTTCTAATCTCCTCCAGGCTGATCCTCTCTATTTTCAGGCGCTCCGCCCTCTCGTCATATACCGGAATATTTACATAACCCTCTTCCTGTTCCCGACAGGATTCGGCCACCCTGCACAGCAGAATATACTCGTCCCCCAGCTTCGCCGCCCCACAATTAAACACACCGTCCACTTTCAGAAAATCTCTGGACGGCTTCACATCCTCCGGAATTATAATAGGTTTTCTCGGTTCTCTGATCATATCTATCCCTTTCCCCGTTTATTGTTCAAAGTTCAGACGTATGCCCGCCTTATCCGTTTTACCGTCGGACATCCTCACTGTGATATTAACATTCTTACTGCCGCTTCCATACTCTTCAGTCCTAAACAGGACTTTCTCTCCCGCATTGTATTTTGTCTCTTTTCCGTCTATCTCCAACACCACCTCCGACAGAACAACTTGAGGATCGGTGGAGGCCACTCGGATATCCAGTTCCACGCTGCCCCTTACCTTATCATTATTCTGAAGGCCCCCTATCTGCGCCGTCACAGTATCGGCGGCGATCCATATACCCTCCGCCGTATATTGTCCGTCCGCATGCAGAATCTGCCTCCCTGCGGGCACTTCCACGATCACAACCGCCTCCCCCGGCTCCAGTTCCAGTACGGCGCTTCCCTCCGCGCCTTCCGCTATGACCTGCTTGCTCACGCTCTCAAACAGATCCCAGCTTCCCTCCGGCAGTGTGTAAGTCACTTTCTTCACCTGTCCATGGGGATTATACAGGAGACTGGCAGCATATCCCTGCCCCGGGGTTTCCGCCGCGTTACAATGAATCCTCAACACCGCCTCCACGTCCGTGGGCTCTGCCACGGCGGCAAACATCCCCGTATGGGCGCCGCTGTAAAGAGAAAGATCCGTCTCCGCCCAGCCGTATACGGTGGGATCTCCGCCCACCCAGGGGGTCTGGGAATTGCTGCTCTTGCGGATTCCCTCAAAGGGAACGGCCTTGCCGGATATTCCGACAAACTCCATTGCCGCTGCATTCCCCGTGGACGACTGCTTTTCCGCCGCCGTCTCTCCCGGGAAAAAGTATCTGGCCGCAGCCGCGGCATTCAGATACCATATACCCATGGCCTTGGCATACCGAGTGTCATACTTGGCCAGGTCCGCAAGGGCATAACCGCCCGCAAAAGTATTCATGGAAAAAGCGTAACCGCCGCCGTCCGTAGTACTCCCCATCAGACCGTTCACGCAGTATTCTCCCCAGCTGCCTGAGATGGAGCCCCAGCCGCCCCGCGGAATGGAACTGCCGTTTAAGACATCGCCCAGCAAGTTGTCTATATCATAATCTTTTCCCTGCTGCGCATTCATTTTAGCCGCCAGCGAGGGGGCAAAATACAGCAGCACCTCATAGAGGGAACTTCCCTCATACTGTTCAAGATAATCCAGGCAGTGGAGCACTGCCTCCGCATACTCTTGTCTGCCCGTCATTTCACTGCCAAGCTGCATCAGCACCGCAATGCCCGCCGCGCAGTCCGGCTCTTTCCACACACCGTTTTCATAGGGCTGCATGGCAATAAAATCAAATCCGGTATAATCAAAGGTTCCCGTGTCTCTCATGACGCAATAGGCTTCATACCAGCTTTCCACCGTTGCCAGCGCATCCTCCCGTATCTGTGTCTCCTCCGGATAATGAGCCGATACCTGGGTAAATAATATAGCGGGATACAGCATATACCACATGGACGCGCCCTCGGAACTGCCGCCGGGATTGTTCAGCACAATTCCCTCCTCCTGGGAGAAGTACGCATGCAGCCGGGCCACATAATTGCTTCCGTTCTGGCTGCTCTTGTCCACTCCCAGCAGCGTGGCGCTTAGAACGGAGGCCACCGCGGCCACCGCCTCCTGACTGCCGTCATTGCCGGTCCGGCCATCCCCCACATAGGCCGCAAAGCCAAAGGTATCATTGGTCATATCCTGCCATAGAAGCGGGAAATACGCTCCCTCCGCCTGTTCCCCAAATACAAGTTCATCGAAGGCAAGCGCCGCGGCCTCATAGTCAAACCACCTGTAATTGTCAGGGAGTTCATCGTTATATCGGGCGATGCGGGATACCTCTTTCTGTCCGGTCATTTCTCTCTCATCCTCTTCCTGTGCGCTCTGTCCGCACGATACCATTGTCATCATCATGGTGATTACCAGAATAATCGCCGTTACTTTCTTCATCTCCATATCCTCTATTCCTGCATCCTGTCGGCCCCTGACCGCAACGCAGGGTGAAAGTCCCCCTCCACCCTGCGTCATAATTGCCTGTTATTTTGTGTTGAGCACAAGGATCTCCGATACGGAAACGGTTCCCTCGGGACCGCCTGCAGGATAGATCCACAGCTTAATCTTGCACTGCTCCCCGTAGATATCTATGAAATCATCTCCCAGAGCCTCTCTCAGATCCACACCGGCATATTTGTTCCACTTCAAATTGTTGTCGTTAATCACATATAATCCCCACTCATGATCTGCGATCGGATTCTCCGGAACCACCTTCATACCCCAGTTATATCCGTCGGGATTCTCGAAAATCTTTGCCAGGATAACAGGTTCCTTGGACAGATCAATCTCAAAATATCCGGATTCCACACCGCCCCAGCCGTCTGCCGCCGCCTGGATCGTCACATAGCCGTCAGCGTCATTGGTGGCGGCTACGCTTCCCGCGCCGCTCCCTTCAGAAGGAGTCTGCATACTGCCCCAGGAGGCGATATCCTTGTAGGTAAACTCCTGTACCTGTGTCCAGCCGCCCTGTCCGCCGGCGCTGCCCCCATCATTTCCGCAAGCGGTCAGACATCCTGCCAACATAACCGCCGCAACTCCAAGTGCCAATAATTTCTTTTTCATCTCAATTTCCTCCATTTTTAAGTTAAAATATTAATTGGTTATATTGCTCATCCCTTGATGCCTCCCATCTTCACACCCTCCATAAAATACTTCTGGGCATAAAGCAGAAGAGCAATAACAGGGATTAACGCCATAAATGATGCCGCCATCAGCGGCCCCCACAGGGTCTCTCCGGTCATGGAACTGAACGAAGCCAGCGCCAGCTGTATGGTATATTTTTCCTGGGAGTCGATATAAATCAACTGTCCCAGCAAATCATTCCAGGTTCCCATGAAGGACCACAGGCAGATTGTAACCAGCGCCGGTTTCGCCAGGGGCAGGAAAACCGTGCGGAATACTGTCAGATTCCTGGCCCCGTCTATCCAGGCCGCCTCCTCATAATCTTTCGGAACCGTCTCAAAATACATCCGAAGAAAGAATATAAAAGATGCCGATCCGCAGAACGCAGGCAGTACCAGGGGCACATAGCTGTCCGAGAAGCCCAGTCCCGACCAGACCATAAAAGTCGGAATCATTGTCACCTCATAGGGGAGCATCATGGTGGCCAACATGATCATGAACAGCGTGTTCCGTCCCTTAAATTCAAATCTGGCAAACCCAAAAGCCACCAGGGCCGACACAAACACCTCTCCCAGTATCTTGGGAATCGCTATAATCAGCGTATTCAGCATACATTTGAAGATGGGCACCACCTCCAGCGCTTTCGCGTAATTCTGCAGCGTTATGCTGGTCGGCAGCCATTTGATGGGCACGGTAAATATTTCACTTTCCGCCTTAAAGCTGGTACTGATCATCCAGACAAAGGGCAGAAGCATTATGACTGCTCCAAAGATCACTACCACATACCACAGCACAAGTCTTACTTTTCCCATATGTGTTCCTGATTTTTTTACACTTTTTGCACCCATTTTCATTCTCCGTTCCGGCAGCTATTCGCTGTATACCCAATATTTCTTGGTCCAGTTGACCACAAATGTCAAAAGCAGAATTATGACAAACAATACCCACGCCAACGCTGTGGCATATCCCATCCGATAGTGCCCGAACGCCTCCTCATACAGATAGACCATGTAGAAATTGCCCTCCTTGCCGGCGCCTCCCAGCACATAGGCATCGGTAAATTTCCGGAAAGCGCCGATAATACCCAGAACCAGGTTGTAAAATATAATCGGTGTCATCAGAGGCACGGTGATATACCGCACTTTCTGAAAAGTGTTGGCCCCGTCTATCATGGCCGCGCCATAGAGATCTTCCGGTATATCTTTCAGCGCCGCCAGATAGGTCAAAAGTCCCCCTCCGGCTCCCCATACCGCCATAATCAGGTAGGATGGCAGAACCCAGTCAGGATCATACAGCCAGTCGGGGCCCTGTATATGGAAAAATGCCAATATCCCGTTTAACAAACCATAACTGGGATCCAGGATCCATTTGAACACGATGGCCACCGCCACACCGGAGACAATGGCCGGCATGTAATATATCACCCGGAAAATCCCGGTGCCCTTATGATTCTTGGAAACCAGAACCGCAATCGTCAGAGAGGTCGCGATAATAAGGGGCACTGCAATCACTGCGTAACGCACCGTCACCCACAGACTTCTCATAAATTCTTCCGCCTGGAACAGCGCAATATAATTTCCCAGCCCCACAAAATCCGCATTACCCACGATGTCCCAGTCGGTCATACTGATATATACGGCGGCCACCATGGGCAATGCCGTAAACAGACACAGCCCGATCAGCCATGGCAGTATGAAATAAAATCCTGCTCTCTGCCTTTTTTGTCTCATACACACTCCAATCCGTGCATCTAAGCACACTTTCCAACCTTACCTTGTCCCTGCATAACGCGGGCTGTGCCCGTGTTATTGCGTTAATGCGTATTTGGATGTACACATCCAAACTTACCTCTACATGCATATCGCAGACGAGCCTGCTCTATTGCCGTTTGCTTACCAGTTCTTCCGAATACTGCTGAATCTCGTTCATCTTGCCCTTGTAATCAAAATCCGCGTCGTTTAGCAAAGAAACATACAGGTTGTACCAAAGCTTGTCATTGATATCCGACCACTCAGGAATATAATTGGCCGAGCGGGCATATTCCATGGTGTATGCGATGGTGTCCATGGCGGCCTCTTTCCGGGGATTGATTTGTACTACATTATCCAGGGAGTCTTTCACCGGCGGTGCTATCTTCCACTCGAAGAAAGCCTGTGTCACCGCCTCCAGAGCCCTATATGCCAATTCGTTGCCCTCCAGGGATTTCGCCATAACTGTAGACGCGGTCCAGTCAAAGCTCCATGCCCCGCCGTCATCACACATGGGCATCGGCGCATAACCGATCTCAAACTGCTCATCCCCATTCATCGCGGCGACCTTGGTCTCAAAATTATCCTGCATACCGCCGAAATACATGGCCACACGCTGCTTTTCAAACCAAACATTATTGTCGCCCAGGCTGGCCACCTCCGCATATCTGGGACTGAGATTCTCCTTAACAATAGTTTGCAGATAGCCCATGCCCTTTTGTGCTTCCTGGGAACCCAGCAGAATCGTATGCCCGTCCTCCGCAATGATATCTCCGCCGCCTGCCCAGATAAAAGTCTCTATATTGGGCCAGCCGTCCACCACCGTACCGTAGACGGTGTTTCCCTTATACTGCTGCCCGCTGAACTTCCGGCACACATCCAGGAACTCTTCCCATGTCCAGTCATCATCCGGCGCCGGCAGGGCAACACCCAGTTCATCAAACATATCCTTATTGCAGTATACAATCAATGGATTGGCGATCCAGGGCAGCCCCCAATAGGAGCCGTTATACATGGCGGAATCAATCACGCCCTCATAATACATATCCGGCGTCAGAACCTCACTGCTCTGAAACTGCTGCGTGATATCCGCCAGCGCTCCCATCTGGGCATATTTGGATATCAGTTCCTGTGTCATCCAGAAAAAATCGGGACAATTTTTTGCCGCTATCTTCGTGGAGATTTTCACGTAATAGTCCGAGGGAATGCTGAGCACCTCAATCGTATATTCTCCGTTGGCCTCCTCATTCACCTTGTCAATGATGGCCTGGAATTCCTCCAATTCCGTGCCTGCCGCCCATGTGGCAAACGTAAATGTATTCTTGTCTTTTTCCTCTTTGCCGCAGCCGGTCAAAATACCTGTCAGCATCACCAGTGCCAGACCGAGACTGAGCAATTTTCTGACTGATAACATCTTTTTCACTTTATTCCTCCCTGCCTTTCTTTTCTGCATTTTGTAACTTTACATTTTGTAAGTTTATATTACCATATCCCACAGATAAGTCAAGCGTTTATTTGCAATTTGTATAGTTGTATAACTTTCTTTTTCTATTTTAGGGTATATTGCACAATTCTCAAGTATATTTGTAACTGTACATAATGTCTTTGCGGTATTGCTCTTCTTTTTGCAGGACATACACTGTATTCTTAATCGACAAGGGGCGGAAACAGCTTTATTTCCAAGCCGTTACCGCCCCTTTATCTGTCTGTCTGTCTGCCTTTATTTCCTGCCCTGAATCCTACATCGTTTTACTGGTAAAGAGATTCTTCACATGGGCCACTTCCTCTTCCGTGGCCTTGCTGGCGGGCACATAGTAAGACTTCGCCCGGGCTATACCGTACAACTCCTCCTGGCTCTGCTCACAGGCATTGCGCAGCTGCTTCAATGTCTGCTTCAATTCCTTGTTCTCTGTCTGGGGAATCATCTCGGCGTAGCGCACCAGCTCCCCATTGATACCGGTCAAAGTATCTGCTACCATGGTCTTTTCCTGCATCTGCATCGTCTGCTCCTCCTATTTTAGTCCGTTTTGCGCTTAACCCAAAAACTTCATCAACTGCTGCTTATTCTGCATGGCGGACTGGGCGCCTTTCTCAAAAAACTGCTTGATCTGGGTGTCCTGCGCCTCCTGGGCATACTCTTTCATCTTGCAGTGGGTGGTGTCAAAGCCGCCGATCAGATGCCTGAGATTCTGTAATTCAAGTTCCGAAATATTGGACATGTCTCTACCTCCTGTTTTAAGCTCTTCAGAGCTTGGACTCCGCATATACCCTGCCAGTACATATTTCCGATGTACAACATATGGCCGCTTAAGCGCCCTTATGTTGTACAATGCACTGTCCGGAAAATGCTGATTTGTATTCCAGAGATAGTATGTGTCCGAAACTGATATCCTATGCATACAGAAAAATTTGGCTGAAAGGCAAATTTTAAAAATTGATTATCTCCTCCGCCGCCTTCCGCGCCTGGCCGTAGTAATAGGAAAATACGCCGTCCCTCTCCTCGTCGGGATGATTTAGTTCCCACTCGATAAACTCAATATATTCATTCAGCAGGGACAGCTTGATATCCCTGCCATACTGTTCTTGGTCCGGCTTTTCCCGCAGCTTCTCATACACCTGGCGCACATAGATTTCACGGTATTGGTCCACCATATAAAAAGGGAAAGTCCTTCGGTCCTCCGTTCCATGGGCAATCAGTCTGGCGATGTCCAGAGAGTAGGGCATAATCCCGGCAAAGGCCCAGTCAATGATATAGATTTCCCCGTCCCGCAGAATGGCATTATACTGTAGAAAATCACCGTTGCAGAGTGTCCTCGGACAGGTGAGCTGACGCTGTAGGAAAACGGAATACGCCTGCCGCAGCAGCGGTTCGCCCTCCAGGCACTGCGCCCGCTTGTTAATGCGTTTCCAATATTTTTCAAATCGGCGATCCAGCTTTATGCTCTCAAACTCCTGCTCATCCCTCTGCCAGTAGGCATTCATGACGGCGGTGATACTGTCCGCGCAGCCGTAAGCCATCTCCTCCGTAAATTCCCGCAGGTCAGTCCCCTCTATATACTCCATCAACAGCCAGATTTTGCCGTCATACTTCCCGCTGCCAAAATATTTTGGCGTCCTGAAGTCTTGGCCCGCCAAAAAATCCCGGTATATGCCCGCCTCGGCCTCGTCGGATTTTTTCAGCACATATGTCTGCCCGTCCACCCTAATCTTATATACATCATAGCGTCTGAGTTCCCCTTCGCCGTCGTCAAAAAACTGCGCGGCCTCAAAAGAACCCACGGCCTCTCTCCGCGCCAGTCCCATAAAAATATCCCGAAACGGAATATCCGTCTGCGGCTTATCTGTATAAGATCCCATATTGCCCCTCCTGTGTGAAGCTATTCAGAGCTTCTGTTTCCCATTTCTTCATGCGAAAAATTTTTCTTTTATATAGCTAAATTCTCCTAATCCTCCCATATTGACCGCCTGCTGCCCCATCTGCGGTATCAGCAGATCCAGACTGTCCCGGATTCTTATCAGATCCGTGTGAACCAGATAGCCGGGCAGTGTCCTTCCCTGAAAAACGGCCTTTCGGTATTTCTTGCCCTCCGCGTCCATATATTCCTTCACATCGGCCACCAGGTATTCCACCCCCGTTATCCTGTCATCCTGATAAAACATCATATGTACATCCTGCTCCCGGATCAGGCACAGACAGCGCTTATACCGGACGGTTTCCCCCTCCTGATCCGCTGCCTCATACTGCCAGACCAGGGTAAGCCGCCCAAGCCTGCCCGCCATGTAATCCGCCAGAGCGCCCTGCACCGTGGCCTTGTCCTTCTCTCCGGTGTTTTTCTCCGTCTCCTGCCCCTCCATATCCACATAGGACAGGGAAACCGGCAGCTGCGGGATATAGAAACGATCCAGTATCTGGTTCCTGGCCTGTTCCGCAAGGTAGCCCCCAAACTGACGCATGGCCAGGCGATACCTCTGCCTGGTCTCAAAGCGGTAAATCTGGGGCGACCACATCATGCCCCGGGGCTGCGGGGTATCACAGGCACTCTGCCCCAGGATATCCCCCAACCGGCTCCTGATCAGATTCAGGTTCTGGTGTACCAGATAGTTGGGCAGCATCCCCAGACCAAAGGGCACATACACCTCCTGCCCCGACTCCACCACCGCATAGACCTCCGGCATACTCACCAGCGCATACCAGTTCTGCTTCTGATGGTCAAAATAAAGACAGGCATACTGCCGCTTTTGGTTGAGGAAGAGAAGGCTTCTCTGTCCCCAGACCAGTTCCAGACGGTTGACCTGATTCTCGAAATATTTCCCAAACAGTTCTTCTACCGCCTCCTTCGTCACCAACTCCCCATCTATGGCGGAGGGAGTATTCCACTGATTCCGAACCAATATCTGTTCCGGCAATAACTCCATATAGAGTTCCAGCCCCTTGTCCGCCAAAAGCTCTTGCAGCAGCCTTTGCCCCATCTGCACTGCGCTCTCCACACTGGGAGCGTTATATATACCGCCCGGCAGCAGAATCTGCTGGTCCTCCATCTCCTCATACATTGCCAGCGCGCCGGTACCATAGACAGCACAGCCAAACAGACGGATTCGACCCTCCGTCTCCTTTTCCCGGTAAAAAGTGCAGACAGGCACATTGTCCTGGGCAAAGCGGCAGATACGGCCCGTGATGCAGTCCGCAATGACAGGGATGCTCTTCTCCTCCACCGGCAGCACGGACAGGCGTCTTACCAGTTCCTCATAGATTCCCTGATGAGCCTCGAAGCCTGCGGCGGCTATGGGCACAAGCAGCCAGAACATCCCGTCGTCCGCAATCTTTGTAAGTTCCTCCCCGGGAAAGGGCGGAACCAGGGGACTTCCCTCCTCCCCCCAGAGATATTCTATATGCCGGGGATGAAAGCGGATATAGAGCACATTTTCCCCAAACCGAAGCCCTATGGGGTGTTCGGCATCAAAACCTCCCTCCCCGGGGTCCACCAGCCTCTTTCCCCACTCCGGCGAATAGGGCATATACCAGCCCAGATATTTCGGCAAAAGCCAGTTTTCATGCAGCCCCTGGGCCAGGTGGAACGCCACATTCAGATAATAGCGGAGCCAGGGCCTTTCATGGAAGTCAAATACCCCTCTGCGCAGCGGAGCCTGCATATCCTCCTGCAATTTCTCCTGTATCAGCTGGTATTCCATTGTCAGGTCAATTTCTTCCAATACCTTTTTGGCAAAAGGCGCACCCCTGTGGGCGCTGTAATACTCCCGGAGCTTACTTATAAAATATTTTCCCTTTTTCCTTGTACACCAGTACGGCAGAACCTCCTTCTCCACAAATGTCTCGTCCTGCAGGGCTTGCTCCATATCCTCCCGCTCAAAGAGCGCGTCCACCTTGGCGCGTTCCTCCGGCGTCTCCCCCTCGCTGGCCGTATAATAGTTCTCTCCAATCTCCTGTAGGAACTGCATATAATTGACTTTCGGCTTCTCCCCCAGCCGGTCTATAACCGCCTCCCGCAGGCCGCCGTACCACAGCTTATCCCTGCCCATGGTGGCGCTCTCCAGATGCAGATGGTTCCAGGGCACCCTGCATACTCTGTCCGGCAGTTCCCGCCGGGAAAAGAAATAGGTAAGCAGCTTTAAGGATTTGGGATGACGCTGTGACAGTTCATACTGCCAGGAATCCCTAATGGGCTTGTCTGAGATATGGTGCGGCAGATAATAGTCCACGATCTTTCCCAGGCGGAGCATGGCCTTATCGTCCCAGCTGCCCATAGCAAGCAGCAGCAACTCCCGATAGTCCCTGAACCCCGCCATTATGGCCGGATCATTTCCCTTAAAACGGGTGACCACAGGCCCCATCATGGCAATCTCCCTGATTACGTCAATACCGGCAAAAACAGCAGCCTGATCTATCTGGATCTGTATCCCATCCTCCGTTTTGCGTCCCTGCAGACCGTAGGCTATATACAGCTCCGTCTGAAATTCCTGGCTGGGAGGATAAGCGGACGGATCCTCCCTGACAACCTCCAGCATCAGTTCCGCAAAATCCTTTTCCCGATAGCCCTCCAGAAAAGCCTCCGACAGAAAATAGTCCGACCACGCGGCCCTGTCCCGTCTCCTCTTGCTGGTGTAAAGTTCCCGGAAACGCTTTATTCCCTCCCCTTCCCGGAAAGGATTTTCCTCCGTGAAATCCCAGCTAAAGCCCTGGGGGGGAACATCCTTCGAGTCGGTTTCCCCGCCTTCCCCCCGGTCTGCCGCCCCTTCACCGCTTTGTCCCCCGCTGCCCTTCGGGCCTGCCGTCGTCCAACCCGCCCCTTCGTCCTCACTGCCCTTCGGGCCTGCCATCGTCCACCCCGCCCTTTCGTCCTCACTGCCCTTCGGGCCTGCCGTCGTCCACCCCGCCCTTTCGTCCTCACTGCCCTTCGGGCCTGCCGTCATCCACCCCGCCCTTTCGTCCTCACTGCCTGCACTTTGCCGCGCATAGGCGAGCGCCGCTTCATAAGCCTCCCTGACCCGCAAAAACTCCCGGGGGTGTTCCTCCGGGTTATATTTTCTAGCCAGAGACGCATATGCTCTCTTGATAATCCCCTCGTCGTCTGTCGGCTCTATCTGCAAAATCTCCCATATCCCATTCATAGTCACTTCTGCCTCCCTGTGTAACATACTTTCCTCTTGGTGGATATTCGGAGTTTGACTTAGCCAAACTCCCGCTGCGCCCATGTTATAGCGTTAATCAGTATCCGAAAATATTGTCCCACGCACGTTCCAGTTCATTCAGCCGCTTTCGGGCATAGTTTCTGATTTTTTTGAGTTCAATGGTGCTTCCCTCGCCGACAGCCTGCCGGTATGCCTCCAGAATCCAGGCCGCTTCCTCCCGCTCACCGCCCAGCAATTCTTCATATAGCCGCTCCGCCTTTGCCATCAGAAGATGATCCTCCTCACTGCCCTCTGCCACAAAGCGCAGCTTTTTCAGTTCCTCCACTTTCTCCTGTAGTTCCTCCTCGGAGAACTGCACATGGGGATTCATAATAATCGTTTCCCGCCTGTCCCCGCCGCTGCTCTCCGCATCCACATGCAGGATCCCATTGATATCATAGGCAAAGGTCACAAAAACCGAATGCTTTCCGGCAGGGCCCGCGGGCACTCTCACCATGAGTTCGCCCAGTTGCCGGTTCTCCGACGCATAATAGCCCTCCCCCTGATAGATCCCCAACCTGATATGCGTCTGGCCTTCGCTCAAGGTGTAAAAGGTTTCACTGCGGCTCACGGGAAGCATACTGCTTCTGGCAATCATGGTTGCCATGTGGGGGTTCTGGTCCCTTGCGTCATTGCACACCGCAATACCCAGAGAAAACGGACATACATCCGTCATCACCATGTCCCTGAGTTCCTCCCGGCGGCTCTTGATGCCTGCGCAGATACCTGCGCCCTCCGCCACTATACAGTCCGGATCCGCCGCCACCACGGGACGCCTGCCCATCAGTTCTTCCAGATAATCCCCCAACACCGCCAGCCGCGCGGATCCTCCCACCAGAACCACATCATCCAGCTTGTCCGGGGTCACGTGGCTGTCACGGACGGCCCGCGCAATCACCGACTTTATCCGCTCCAGATAGGGCTGGCAGATCTCCCTCAAAAGTTCCTTGGATAACTCCGTCTCATAAGTCCGCTCCAGCGTCAGGCAAAGCCTTGGCTCTCTGTATTTCCAGGTCCCTGCCTCCTGTCCAAGACTTATTCCATCTGCCTGGGGCCCGGAAAAGTGCCTCCCCGAATCCTCCGCCTGGGAAAGGACTTTCTTGGCCGCCTCCGCCTGATAGAGCAGCGCTTCCTGCTGCCTTGCGGGCAGCGCCTCATAATTCAGGGAGTGTACCCGGCAGAAATACTCCGCTATGGCCCGGTCAATATCATCTCCCCCCAGCCGGTTATCCCCCGCAATGGCGATAATCTCAATGATATTTTCAAAGCATTCCACAACGCTCACGTCCAGCGTCCCCCCGCCAAAATCCAGGATCAGCAGCCTGCTGTCCCCATATGTAACACCCAGGTTATAGCACAGGGCCGCGGCCGATGGCTCATTGATCAGCCGCTTCACCGGTATTCCTGCCAGCTGGGCCGCCAGCTTGGTGGCATTGCGTTGGTTATCGTCAAAGTAGGCGGGCACACTGATCACTGCCTCTTCTATCTCCTGTCCCAGGTAAGCCCTGGCGTCCTCGTACAGCTGTCTCAGGATCAGCGCCGACAATTCGTGGGGCAGAAAAACCCTGTCTCCCAGGACAATCTCCTGATCCGTTCCCATAAAACGCTTAAAGGAAACCGCCGTCTGCCGGGGATGCAGAAGCAGCCGCTCCTTCGCCGCCGAACCGATCAGAATACGCCCATCCTCCAGAACGCTCACCGCACTTTTAGTCATGTACTCCCCCAGGCTGTTGGGGATCAACTCCGTATGGCCGTTTCTGTACACACAGGCCAGCGAGTTAGTAGTTCCAAGATCTATACCTATTATCATCACAAATGCCCTCTCTTCTTCCCTACTGTCTCTCTAATCAGCACCGCCGGTATAGCAGAGGCCCGGTCTGTTGTGCCGACCGTTTAAATCTGATGACGCACCACGCCATACTCATCATCCATCCGATAATAGGGACAGGCTCTCTGTGTACCCGTAAGGAAACGGTACATCTCATCCTCGTCCAGATTTACCAGACAGTAATAACACTCATCTTCCTCGTCATACACATAATTAACACAACTGTCACAACCAGACGCCATAGATTTTTTCTCTCTTTCCAAATATTCACTCCACATGCAGGTGCTGGTAGATATCTCTCTTGCTCACGCCCCGGTCCTTTGCCACCTGCTTCATGGCCGCCTTTTCCTCCATCCCCTGCAGGCGGTAGTATTCCATATGCTCCTCAATGGATTTGTCCTGCCAGACGGCTATATCCTCCTGACGCTTCTGCTCCAGGCTCTTCCCCTCAATGACCAACACATACTCTCCCCTGGGTTCCTCTTCCCGGTAATAGGCCATGGCCTCCTCCAGCGTGGTGGGCATCACCGTCTCAAAACGCTTGGTCAGTTCCCGGCACAGGGTAATCCGGCGCTGTCCCAGCGTCTGGTACAGTTCCTCCAGAGTCCGCACCAGATGGTGAGGCGCCTCATAGAGAATCATGGTGCGGCTCTCCTGGGCCAACTCCTGTAAAACCACCGCTTTTTCCTTTTTTTCCGCAGGCAGAAAACCCTCAAAACAGAAACGCCTGGCAGGCAGTCCCGAAAGCGTCAAGGCGGTAATGCAGGCGGCGGGACCGGGCAGGCTGGTAACCGCTATCCCCTGCTCCAGGCACATGCGCACCAGCACTTCCCCGGGGTCCGATATGGCAGGTGTTCCTGCGTCCGTAATCAGAGCGATATTCTGCCCCTCCGTCAACTGCTTCACCAGCTGACGTGCTTTCTCCACCTTATTGTATTCATGATAGCTGGTCATGGGCGTATGGATATCAAAATGGTTCAGCAGTTTTATGCTGTTGCGGGTGTCCTCCGCCGCAATCACATCCACCGTATGCAAAGTTTCCACCACCCGCGGCGTCATATCCCCCAGATTCCCGATGGGGGTGGCGCACAGATACAATGTTCCGGCCATAATTCCCTCCTAATCTCAGTTCCTCTTCCTTATATTCTCTAAAATCCGAATCTCTCGCGAATTTCCTCCGTGTAGACACCCTTTTCCCTGAAAATGATCAGCGGTTTCTCCACTGTCATGCGGGATTTTCCGCCCCGCACAGCCTCAATCAGCACCATGTTAGGCTCCTTGTCTACATAGGGATATACCAGCCGCATTCTCTTGGGCTCCAGCCTGTGCCATACCAGCGCGGAGATAATCTCCGCCATCCGAAAGGGCCTGTGTACCAGATAGAAATGTCCTCCTGGCCTGAGCAGCCTGGCGGTCTGGCTCACCACATCCTCCAGAGTGCAGAGAATTTCATGCCGGGCGATGGCCTTGGGAGTCTCCGGGTTGGTCAGTCCATGCCGCCCGATCATGTAGGGCGGATTACAGGTAACCACGTCAAAGGAAGCAGACGAAAAATAACTGCCTGCTTCCCTGATGTCTCCTGTCACAATGTCTATTTTTTTCTCCAGGCCGTTGAGTTGTACGCTGCGCCTTGCCATATCCGCACTCTCCTCCTGGATCTCCAGCCCTGTCAGATGCGCCGCCTCCGTCTTGGCCTCCATCAATATGGGAATAATCCCTGTTCCGGTACACAGATCCAGCACCAGATCGCCCCGTCTGGCCGCCGCAAAGCCGGACAACAGCACCGCGTCCATGCCGAAACAGAATTTCTCCGGGTGCTGGATAATCCGATATCCATTTCGCTGCAGATCGTCTATACGCTCCTTATCCTTCAACTCAATAGCTTCCATTTACCCTATTCCCACTCTTGGCCATTGCGCTCTCTGCGCTGGCGACCGTTTTGGTTCGGACGCCGGTTACGGTAATCGTTCCTGCGGCGGCTGTCGCTGCGGTCACGTTCCTGACGTTCGCCTCTTCCCTGGCGGTCTTGCCTGATCTCCTGGTTTTCCCGATGGTCCGCGCTCCGATCGCGCCTTGTGCTTCCGTCATTGCGCTCATATCTGCTGCGGCGGTTCTGCCCCTTCTCCCGATCATAGCGCTCGCCCCTATCCTGACCGTTGTCCCGGCCATAGCGCTCGCTGCGTTCCTGACCGTTGTCCCGGCCATAGCGCTCGCCCCGTTCCTGACCGTTGTCCCGGCCATAGCGCTCGCCCCGTTCCTGACCGT
>ERZ778518.450-NODE-450-length-40129-cov-10.164246_pt1 | contig 40129 bp, 35 predicted proteins | sample MGYA00510340_ERZ778518 | MGnify/ENA primary metagenome ERZ778518 (study PRJEB29527, sample SAMN07138967) | mouse gut metagenome | material: feces | host: mouse | place: China:Nanjing | collected 2016-01-25 ...
ATTACTATTTGTGCCGCCAACTGAAAGGCGGCGGAATGGAGATTTATATGAAAAAACATTTAATCTTTATTATCGCCTGCATATATGTATGCCTGCTGCCATTGATTGGCATGGCTGTGCATCCCACAACCACAAGCACAGAAAATAAGGTAATGTCCTCCTTTCCAAGCCTGAAGGCAAAAGATGGGTCCTTGAATCTGGATTTTTTTCAGGAATTTGAAAAATATTTTAATGAACATTTTGCATTCCGCAATGAACTGGTTTATGCAGATGCAAAGATTCAGACCTCTCTTTTCTCGGTTTCCAATGTGGATACCGTTACATACGGAACGGATGGCTGGCTGTATTATACCTCCACTTTGGGGGACTACCTAGGCTCTAACCGGATGTCAGACCGACAGCTCTACAATCTTGCCCATAACATTTCTCTGGTTAGAGAATATGTGGAGGGAAAAGGAAGTGATTTTCTCCTGACAATTCCGCCCAATAAAAATACATTGTATGGAGAACATATGCCATATTATAATTCCTATATTGTGGATCATACACATAATGTAGACCTGCTAACGCCGAAGCTTCAGGAATTAAACATTCCTTATGCAGATTTATTGGAACTGTTTCGAAACGAGGATGAGGTTTTATATTTGAAAAGGGATTCCCACTGGAACATGAAAGGTGCAGTTCTGGCCTATCAGTGCATCATGGATGCTTTGGAATATCCCTACATGGATTATACCGACCTCCCTGTCACCAGAGCCAAAAATGAAGATGGCGACTTAAACCGGATGCTTTATACCTTTTATGGGGAAAAAGAACTGAATTACAACTATGAGATAGACCAAAAACACACCTATGTAAATGATGCCAAAAGTGTAGAAGACGGATGGATTGAGACAGAAGGCGGAACAGGAAACGGCACACTGCTCATGTTTCGGGATTCCTTTGGAAATACATTGATCCCTTTGATTGCAGATCAGTTTGAAAAAGCATATTTCACGAAAGAAGTCCCCTATGGATTGGAAAGCCTGATGGAGCAATATGATCCAGATGCAGTTGTACTTGAGAAGGTGGAGCGTAACCTCTCTGAATATATCAACATGCCGCCCATCATTTCTCCCGTGGAAGAAACGGAAAATGTCCTCAAAGCTTCAAAAGCTATCACGGCAAAGGATACCACCCAGGCTGCGGAATCCGCCGCTACCATATCAATGGCGTCCTTAGATTATGATTTTAATTACTATAAGATTAGCGGAAGCATAGAGGAATCTCTTCTGGAGAATGAAACAGACATTATTGTCCGAATCAACGGAAAATATTATAACGCGTATCATATTGACTCCAATGATTATGAGGTCTATATCAAAAAAGAAACTATTACGGCCTATCCGGTGGAAATCGAAATACTGACAAAGAACATAAACGACTACCGTGTGGTCCAGACAAAAAAGATAACTGAAGGAGAATTATTACCATGAATACAATGAAAAAAATAATGATGCTTGGCACAGCTCTCTTGCTTTCACTGGGATTGTGCGCCTGTGGAAAAGCAACCATGAAAGTAAATGACGGCGGTACAACCACCGAAATAGAGGTTTCCGTCCCAAGTACAGTAGAAAAGATTTTAGAGGATGCAGAAATTACGTTAAAAGATGGGGATGAAGTAAGCCCTGCGCTGGATACAAAGATTTCAGAAGCGCAGGAAATCGTAATTTCCAGAAAAAATACCATTCATCTGACTATGGATGGAAAGACAGAGGATGTGGTTATTGTTGGAGGAACCATCAGTGATCTTTTAAAGCAGGAAGGCATTACCCTGGGAGAAAAACAGCACATAAACTATGATTTAAGTGAACGGCTGACGGACGGAATGGAAGTTAAAATCTTTTATTCCTTTGCTATAGAAGTTCAATGCGATGGAAAAACCCTTACCCAGGAGACAGAAGCTACAACCGTAGGCGATGCATTAGCAGAGTTAAAAATCACATTAGGGGAAGACGACCGTGTCACTCCCGCTGTGACAGAAGCAGTAACAGATGGTATGAAAATTGTGGTAAACCGTATCACCTTTGAGACAGTAGTAGAAACAGAAACTCTTGAATACGAAACTACCTATGAAAATGACAGTTCCCTTACAAAAGGTGAGGAACAAGTCAGCCAAAACGGTGAGAACGGTGAAAAAGAGGTGTCCTACAAGGTTACTTATGTGGACGGAACGGAAGAGTCCCGAGAAGCAATCGAAGAAAAGGTTACAAAGGAACCCGTAAATAAGGTTGTGGCAGTAGGAACGAAAGAACCAGTGCAAGAAGCTCCCCCTGCTCCCCCTGCTGCTCCTGCCGCTCCTGAACGGTCAGTAGTATCAAAAAAAGCATTCTACGACTGCAACGGCTCCGGCCATGGATATTATGAAATCACATATTCCGATGGCAGCGTGGAATATGAAGAATTTTAAAGGAAGTATACTGCTTTTCCAAAAATGAGGGTGTCGCAAAATCGTCAAGTTAGATGATTGAGCGATGCCCTCGCTCTATATAATGTTTTGGGAATAAGCATAGGTCAGAACATGGATTGCGGACTCCTGGGAGTCCGTTTTCTGTTTTCAGGTAGAAAAAAAGGAACTGCTATTCCGGTAGATAATTTAATCTACTTTTGCAACAGCCCCCAATTTTTTTACATAAAAAACAATGAAAGATTGGAGCTGGCTTAAGAAATAATTTGATTTGTTTGAATGCATTGGCACAGGAAGAACAATCTAAGAAGGCTATGGCTTATATCAGAAATATGAAAGAACAGAAAGTTATTACACAAGTAATATTGAAGAATAAATTAACCGTTTGAGAACTTATCTGACCGTTTAAAAGGTTAAAATTGAAATCCATAGCAGTATTTGCTACTATTTAAAAAAAGAAAGGAGGATTTTGACATGGAAGAAATAAAAAACCTTGAAATGCCAGAAGAGGATTTTGATTTTGATGCTAGCGCTGAAGACTTTCTTATGTCAGCAGACGTATGCAGTGGACATGTAATTTAAGAATTACATTTTGAGAATGACGTCGCTAGATATTTGTATAGAATATTTAGCGACGTTTATTTAGAGGGAAAGAATATGGATAATAAAATACGTCAAATTTTAGATAATAACTCTGATAGTGAAATTTTACTAATTGTACCACCCTTTTCATTGTTGGATTTGCCTTGCATAGGGTTAGATATTTTAAAGACAATTGCAGAATCAATGCAGATAAAAACTACTGTATTATACTCCAATATGCTTTTTGCAAATTATATAGGTGTTGATAAATATAAACAAATAAGCATAGCCCTTATGTCCATGCATACTATGCTTGGGGAGAGAATATTTGCTAATGCTGCAAATGAAAATATGCCATTGCTTGGAATTGATTTTTTAAAGAAATATGATGAAAACTTTAACGATGTTTTTCTGGAATTATCATCTGTTGAAGAAATAAGCGATATAGCCAAGAAAGCAAAGGAATGGTGGGAGGCTCCGCTTGTGATGGTGATATGGCTGATGGAATCAAGACACTATGTTCAAATGTAGACTACGTTTTCTCAGGAGAGAGTGAAAAAAGTTGGAGAGATTTTTTATTCAAATACAAGAATAATAAAATACTTGAAAGAGGCGTAATTAGAGGCAATTTTTTTGCAGTTCTTGATGAAATTAAATGTGGTGAGAATACTTATTTTGATTATTACAATCAACTAAATCTTCTGAATATAATGAAAGAGGAAGAAACCTCCTTTTTATATGAAAGTAGTAGAGGTTGTTGGTGGGGTGAACACCATAAATGCACATTTTGTGGGGTGAATGGCTGGAATAAGCACTATAGATATAAAACAGAAGATAAAGTATTGTCTGAACTAACCAAAATGTTAGATACTCATCCTAATGTAAAGCAGATTCAAATGGTTGATACACTGATGCCAAGAAATTATTTCAATAAATTACTGTTTACTCTTAAAAAGAATTATCCTGGGATTTCCTTATTCTATGAGCAACGAGCAGATTTGAATCTTAAACATGTAATGCAATTAAAAATAGCTGGTATAAACTATACTCAAGTTGGCATCGAAGCGCTTTCGACCAATTTATTAAAGCTGGTAAATAAAGGGGTAGACGCTGAGCAAAACATTAAGTTTTTGCGATATGCAAAGTCTGTGGGTTTATTAATTGGTTGGAATTTGTTGACTGAAATTCCAAATGATTCAGCTGATGATTGGAAAGAGTTTTTAGACATAATCCCATTAATTTATCATTTAAACCCACCATTGCTTGTTCGTCCTCTTGAAATAGCGCGATTTAGCCCATATTATGAACATTCTGAAAAATACGATATTACTGAAATCACTCCAAGTACTGTATATAAAGAAATTTTCCCTACTGATGCGGATGTGTCAAAGTTAGCATGGTTATTTACGGCAAACTATAAATGTGAATCTAGAGATAACAGACAATTAAATTCTACCATTAGAGAAAAGGTTCAACTGTGGACGGAATTGTGGAAAAAGGGGAAAACTAATATACCAGTTTTGAGAATCCTAAAAGGGGACGAAAAATTCTTTTTAGAAGATTCAAGAGATGGATACTTAATGAGAGAAAACATAACAAAGCAGCAGGCGAAAATGGCTTTGTTTGGGTTGTTGTCAAATGAAATTGATGAATTAAATTGGGGAATAGAAAAAAAGGTTATATTTTGCTATGAGAATAAATATATACCATTAGCAACTGCAAATCCACGAGTATTTGAGGAGTTAGAAAATGATCAAAGTAAAACCTGAACGTGAAATATGCATAAATATCACGAGAAGATGCAATTTGCGTTGCCCATATTGCTATGTGGCTGATTTTATAAACCAAAAAAACAGTCATAAGAAAATGGATTTATCATTAGATGAGATAAAAAAATTGACTCATTTTGAAGAAATAGATAGTGTATATTTGACAGGTGGAGAACCATTTTTGAATCCAGAGATTAAGGAAATAATTAATTATTTTCACAATGCTGGAAAAAGAATTAATATTGCTTCAAATGGGCTATTAATAGATAATCAGATGATGCTATTTTTAAGCGAAAAGAAAGTGAAATTGCTAATAAGTGTACGGGAGGAATTTGAAGAAACATTTAAGATTATAAATAAAGTAACTTCCGCGGGCATAGCTTTAGAATGCTATCATTTGCCTGTGAAGAATAGCCCTTATATTTTAACAAGCTTGTTAGATGAATGTCATAATATTAATAAGATAAAACTTTTGTATGATTCTCAAAAGCCCAAAAAAGCAAAGGAATGGTTTGGGCTTTTGTATGATATCTATAATGCACTGAAACAGATTAATGCTTCGGTGGATATTTCTGTTGAAACCGCATTTCTTCCCAAAGATAATGTTATAGCAAAAAGTGAAGGACGTGGAGCGTTTGATAGAATACAAATTAGCACTGAAGGGGAATACTATTATTGCCCACTATTGGTTTCACGGGTTAATGGTTGCAGCAATACTACGCCTCCAAAATGTAATACCGATATTTGTCCTATTCTTACCCTGAAACTGGATGAAGAAAAATTATCGAGTGTATGCTGCTTCCTAGTTTCATCACTTAAAAATGCAATAAAAATTGGGAAATACGGAGGCGTAATATGAAACGACTAAAGTGGCTAATATATCTTCTATCTTTTTTTATGACCATTAATTTTACAACGCCTGTTTTTGCGTCTTTTTGTCAATTGGAGCATGGCTTAAATAGTGCGCAAATCACAAGCTTGTTTGCGGTATATTCATTATCTGTTTTTTTACTCGAAATACCAACAGGAGTTTTAGGTGACAAAATTGGAGAAAATAACTCTTTGATTATTGGAGCTGCTTTAACAGCTATTGCAATGTTTCTTTTTATAAATGGGACAACTGTACTGCTATATATTGGAGAGTTTATTTTGGGAGTAGGAAGTACTTTCTTTTCAGGGCCATTTGACAGCATTATTTATAAGTATTGTAAAGACACAAAAAATAATTTGGATTTTGATGATATTGTTTCAAAGTCATATTCATTGCAATGGATTGCATTATGCTTTTCTTTTCTAGGTTGTTTTGTAATTTTAAAAAACGGAGAATTAGCATATGTATTTTGGTTTACTTTTATTGCAAATATTATATTGCTTTTTATTGTAAGTTTACTTCCCCGTATTAGAACATATGGTATTAATAACAATGTTAATGACATTGTAAAAAAGTATTTCTTTGAAATTGTTTCTAATAGACAATTGTTAATAATATGCTTGTTGAATATATGTTTTTCAATTGTTCTAGTAACAGGCTATCAGATTTTGCAAACATACTTATTGAACTCATCAATAGCCGAAAAATATAATGGTCTATTGTATTTTATTGCTGCTATTTTTGCTAGTAGTGGAGCTTATTTTTTTAAAAAACTAAAAAGAATTTTTAAGTCTGAGAAAATATTGATTAGTATATGTTTGATATTACTCTCATTTTGTATGTTTGGACTTGGAATTACATCAGCAGTGTTACTAATATTCATATTTGTATGTGTTTATAGGCTTGTGTGGGGAATTACATCCCCAATGTTTTCTTCTTTGGTTAATCAGAATATTAATGATGATTCTTTTAGAAATACTGCATTTTCAATTATTTCATTGGGATGCAATTTTGGAAGCTCAGCATTGTTATTCTTATTTTCTATTATAAATATGAGGGCAAAACTTGAATATATCACTCTTGGTATACTTTGCACTGTTTTGTTTGTTGGCTGTATAGTCTTTAAGCAGATTTATAATACTAAAGCATAATATTACTCCGGCGGTTAAATATCGACGAAATTTAACCGCCGGAGTAATAACTCTCTATCACCCACTTTGCATGGCTTCCTTTATCACTTTTAGAAATCATTAGCTTTCGGTCCATCTGCTCCTTCAATTCCGTTACATGGGAAATAATACCCACCATTCTGGTATTCCCGGCCAATTCATTCAAAATAGCAATTGCCCGGTCTCGTGCCTCTTCATCCAGAGAACCAAATCCCTCATCGATAAACATAGTATCCAGATGTACCCGCCCGGCGGTGTGTTGTATCACATCCGCCATACCAAGAGCCATGGAAAGGGCGGCTAGAAAAGATTCCCCACCGGAAAGGGTTTTTACATCCCTCACCTGATCTGTCACCAGATCATACACATCTAGGTCCAACCCTGCCTCTCCTTGCTTCCCCAGATGTTCCACCTCCCGACATTGGAGCATAAATTGGTTCCCATTCATTTTTATCAGTCTTCGATTGGCTTCAGCAATCATTGTTCGAAAATAACGCCGCTGTACATAGGTTTGAAAATCCAACCGGATATGTTGCGGCAGGTTTCCATTTGCCGTCTTATCCAGATTGCTTACCATCTCATATCTTTCTTTTAGGATTTCCCGTTTCTGATACAGTTTTTCAAGCTGCTTTTCCCCTTGCTGGTTTCTTGTTTTTGCGGCTGCAAGCTGTAGTTTTTCTTTTTCCAAAAGGTCAATGGCCTGCTTCAATTGGTGGTCATATTCCAGCAACCCATCTGTTTCTACTGGCTCTTTTCCTTCTAGCTGTTGTTCTAACAGTTTTTGGTTCTTCCGCTGTTGTGCCAAAATTCCCTGGCTTTCTGCTATGTCCCGTTTTAGCCTTTGCAAAGAATCCTCTGCCATGGCCTGTCGTTTTTCCAGGGAAGATTTCTCTGTTTCCGCTTTCTGCAAACACTGGTGCAATTCTTGAACTTCTGCAAATGGCAGCTCTTTTGCCAACAATTCCTGTGCCTGATTCGCCTTTTCAAAGGCAAGTCTTGCCTCATACTGGCTTTGTGCCAATTCTTCCTGTTGGCTTTCCAATTGCTTCTGCTCTTTTTCTAGTTGTTCCTGTTTTTCCTGCTGTTGCTTTAACCGCTTTTCTTTCCTTTTTGCTTCTTCCAGAAGAGCCTCTGTTTCCTGATTTTTTCCTATGGATTCTTCCAGGGCTGATGGAATCATGCTTGGCTGAAAATCTCCGCCAAACATACGTATTCCATCCTGTTCCAACAATGATTTTTCTTTTTCGCAGGTTTCCTGTACTTTCTGAAAACCCTCCCGGCACTCATTCAGCTTTTTGTCTGCCTGTTCCCGTTCCTTTTTTGCCTGCTCTACCTGCTGTTTGGTTACCGCATGAGAAGAAAGCTGTGCTTTTTTTGGATGTTCCAAAGAACCGCATACCGGACATGGCTGTCCTTCCTTCAAATGTTCGGCAATAATTCCCACCTGTTCCGCAATAAAACTGCGGTTCTTTTCCTCGTATTCCTGGCTTTTTTCCTGAAACAAATCCAGAGATTTCTGTACTTTCTCCTGTTCCTGTTTCCTCTTTTTCTCCGATAACTGCCACTTTTTGTAAGTAGCAGCCATTTCCTCCAGCAAAGCTTGCCTGCCTGCCAGCTCTTTTTTTCTTTCCGAAAGGGTAGAAACCTGAACAGTACATCCCTCCAAATCACTGATTTGCTCCTTTGCCTTTTGTATTGCCATACTTATCTTTTCTAGGTTTTCCTTTGCCTGTCTGGATGCATGCTCGGATGCCTGTAATTTTTTTCCTGTGGAAGCTGCAATCTTTTGTTTTTCTTGCAAGTCCTCATACTTTGGCAGAAGATTCCGCCAGCTTGCAATCTGCTGGGACAGCTTCGGAAGCTGCTCTTTCCACTGTTCCTTAAGATTTTGAAGCTGTTTTTCCTCCTTCTGCTCCTGCGTTTTCTGATCCTCTATCAATGTGATACGAGCAGCAATTTCCTTCTCTGCATTCCTTGCCTGAGTAAATAATTGGTTAATTCCCTTTGCCTGGCGGATATTCCAGGCATTTTCTTCTGCCAGTCTGCGGTTCTTATTTTCTTCTTCCCGAATTTTTTCTTCCTTTTCTTTCATTTCCTGTAAGAGATAAGAAAGAATCTCCTGTATCCGTCTGGGATTTGTTTCCAACAAACCGCAGCACTCCTCCCATTCCTCAATATAACTGCTTTCAGGAAGATACTGGATTCCCTGGATTTCATGGCTGCATAATTTGCGGTTGTCCTCCAACTGACCATACAAGGATTTGCTTTCCTCCCGCAGCTTCATCTGGAGATAAGCATACACATTGGTATCGAAAAGCCTTGCAAATATCTCCTTTCGTTCCCTGGAAGATGCATGGAGCAATTTGATAAATTCCCCCTGAGCAATCATGGCAATCTGAGTAAACTGCGGTGCGCCCACTCCTATAATTTCTACAATTTTTTCATTGATTTCCCTAATTTTTCCTGGATATTCCTGACCATCGGGCATACGCAGCATTACGGATGCATTTTCTTTTGTGAGCGTATACTCCCCTTCTTTATTTTTCCGTTTGCTGGTTCTTCTATAATTGGGATTCCTTCGAACCGTATATTCTTTTTTGTCATAAAGAAAGGTAAATTCCACAAACGTAGGCGTATCTGGGTCTGCATACTGACTGCGCATCATATCCCCTTCCCGCTTGCCTCCGCTGGTCTCATCATATAGCGCATAGGTAATCGCGTCAAATACCGTGGTTTTTCCAGCTCCCGTATCTCCGGTAATCAAAAAAACACCCTGACCAATTCCAGCAAAGTCTATGATTTCCTGGCCTGCGTAAGAGCCAAAGGCGGACATCATTAATTTTACAGGCTTCATATCTCTTCCCCTCCCCACTGGTCTAAAATAGATGCAACAATCCCTTCCTCCTCCCCATTCATGGGCTGATGCTGCATTTCCTGGTAAAAGGCGCGGAATGCTTCCATAGGGTGCAGCAAAATATGCTCCTCTTCCTTGGATTCCAGAATATTTCTAGTCCTTGTATTGTCAACCCTCAACTCCAGTATAAAATCATAAACTTCTTCTAACTGTTCCTTCGGCCGATAGGGTTCCTTCTCATCTGTCAAAGTCACACTGATAAAATCATGGCAATTTTCCTGAGTTCCCCGGCCGATAATCTCTTTTAACAAGCCTCTCTCCCGGCGGACCTCCTGTATGGGTTTGAGAGGAATAGAGGTAATCTCAACCTCCTCCTGTTTTGCCCCTAATGTCACCAAAGTAATTGCTTTGTTATGAAATTCCTCACTCACCGAATATTTCAATGGAGTGCCAGAATAGCGAATATGGGGTAGCTTCACCATCTGTGCCCCATGGATATGCCCAAGGGCTGCATAGTCAAACCTTTCTATTACAGACACATCAATATTGTCAAGGCCACCCACTGTTATCACTGAGGTCTCCGAATCACAAGTCTCTGGTTTCTCTCCCTGGTTGGTATAAAACTGATGGGAAAGCAGCACATTTCTCTCCCTGTAATCCACCTGTTCCCGATTTAAAATTTCTCTCACTGCACTTTCATAATCTGTCACAACGCCTTCCTCAAACAAATGCCGCACATAGCCTGGCTTTAAAAAGGGCAGCAGATAAAAATTAACTGCTCCATGTTCATCTTTTAACACAACTTTTTTCAGATATTCCCCTTCCTCAATGGGAGCCATGGCTGACACATAAATCTGATGCTTTTCCAAAAAGGAGCTGGCATAATTCAAACGCTGGGCGCTGTCATGATTCCCTGCAATCACAAGAACCGGAATCTGGGGCCTGATCTTAGATAAGCTCTGCAAAAATTCATCAAATATCGTATAAGCCTCTCCAGAGGGCACCGAACGGTCAAAGATATCCCCACAGAGTAAAATTACATCAGGCCGGTGCTTTTTTGCCAGATTTACAATCTGAAAGAGCACTGCCTGTTGGTTCTCCTTTAAACTATAGTAATGAAGCTGTTTTCCGATATGCAAATCCGACAAATGAAAAATTCTCATAAACCACGTTCCTTTCTTTTATTTCTATAACTGATTAAAATACTGATGCTCCAACCATATCACTCCGTCACTCTTTTATTTCCAGATAACGCTTCAAATCTTCCATTTGCTTTTTCGCCTGTTGATAGCCCTCTTCATATAATATCGTCAATTTTTCTGGATTTGACTCGGTTTTTCCTACCCCATGAGTGGTTTCCGGCGCAATCACAAAAATTTCCCCGGCCTGCTCCTTTTCCATAAGCTCCTGGATACACGCGTTGTACCGCTCTGGCCGGGTTTTCAAATCCTCCGCAATATGAGGATATTTTTTATAGAGCTTCTGTGAAATATTTCCAGCACGTCCTGGCTTTTTCACATAACCTCGTTCTCTGGTGAGAATCACAATATTTTTATCACATCCCATTTCTATCGCATGTTTATAAGGTATCGAATCAGAAAGGGCTCCATCCAAATAATAGCGTCTCCCCACTTTTACTGGCTGAAACAAAATAGGCAGTGCACAGCTTGCCACCAGCACATCATGCATCTCTTCTCCTCTTGGCACCTGTAAATATTCTGCCTGCCCAGTATGAATATTTGTAACGCATGCCTCCACTTCACCCGGAAATGCCGCAAAAGATTCATAATCAAATGTTTCTAGTTTGTTAGGCACCTCTCCAAATACAAAGGGAATATTGTAAAAACTTTTGTCCCGCATCAGATGACGCATCCCCATAAACCGTTTGTCTTTCATATATTTCTGTGCAATCGCCAGATTCCTTCCATTCTGCCTGGATAAATAAGAAACCCCGTAAGCAATTCCTGCTGAGACTCCCACAAAATAATCCGGCATAATATTTTCCTCTAAAAAAGCATCTGCGACGCCGCAGCTAAATAATGTCCGGCTGGCGCCGCCCTCCATGGTAATTCCAAGTTTCATTCTAGCTTCATTCCTTTCCTTTGGGACTGTATATCAATAACCTATCTACAGTCCCTTAACTATCTTTTCAATGGAATTTATTCTTCTATTCCATATCTTTCCATAGTATTTTACAAGATTTTTATTTTATTTACAATCTCAAATGAAAACTTGTAATTTACGCTCAAAAATGTATAATTAATGGTAATCAGTCATTTTTGCAGAAATACAAGGAGGGATTTTCATGCATCAGCCACAGGAACTTCGCATGACCTATTCTGGTCTTATTACACAGAAAAACGGAGAAAAAATTGCAAGGGTAATTTTTGAGCGGGATAAAGATTATGCCGAAGGTACTGTACCCTCCGGCTTAATTGAGAAATCCGCTGGTTTTACTCCAGATGAATTGCAACAGCTCAGTGATTATCTCATTCAGAACGGCAATGATATTCTAATCAAAGCAAAAGAAGTAAACCCTTTGAGAAATTGGATGAAGAAAAAATAAGAAAAAGTTGGATTTTGACGATTTTACCGGATTCTCTCAAGCTTCGCAAAAAGTGCGAGGCTTGAGAATGGGCAATATCAATGAAAGGTACACGGAAATCTTAAAACTCCTTTTTCTCCATGATGGTTACGCTGATTCTTCCAGACAGCAACAATACTCCAATGGAAACTGCAATTGCAGCCACGCCCAACATTCTGGTATCCATTGTTTCTATGCGATTCAGCAAACCACTCAAATCAATATGCATGGTTTTTGTAATCTTTGCCACTCCTAAAAAAACAATAAATACAATTCCCACCATTGCAATCGCCGCTATCCGTCCCTTTTCACCGCCAAATTTCAGTTGAAAGGGAAGTATTATTGCCAACAGCAGCAACATAACCGGAATAATCATAAAGGCAACCGCCAGTGAATCATTAATGGAATTCGTTCTCCGTACCTGCCCGCAAACCACGGCAATTAATGTGGCAAATATCCAGCAGCTTCCGCCCATAAGAAGGCCAAACCCATATTTTTCCACTACATACCCTCTCCTTGTAATTGGCAAGGAAAACAAAAAAGCATTTCCATTGTCAAATTCATCATAACTGATAGTGCTTAATGTAAACATGAAACCAATAAACGTCAGATAACTAATAATAAACGAAATATCCTCCACCACGCCAGCAAATATCACTGTAATGAATGCAATTGTTGTAAAAAATTTACTCTGCTTTACCATAAGTCTAAAATCTTTTTGTAATAATCCTTTCATTCTTCCACACCTCGAATCATCATAGTTATTACTTCATCCACTGTTCCTTTTTCTATGGCAATTTGGGGAAAATTATCCAGATAATACTGCTTTTGATTCGTCAGACAGCAATGTCCAAAATTCTCTTTTCTATGCCGCAGAATGTACTGCTTATCCAAAGCCGCATACTGGCTGTCATTAACCTTTAACAAAGCGTAATCGCTTAATAGCACGTCTGTATCTTCATGAAAAATGATTTTCCCATCATGTATCATATACAAATCATCACACAAAGTCTCCAAATCACTGGAAATATGAGAACTGATTAAAATGGATCGGTCTTCTTCCTCTTCCATAAACTCTCTAAGGGCCTCTAACAGCTCATCCCTGGCCACCACATCCAGCCCAACTGTGGGCTCATCCAGAATCAGCAGCTTAGCCTTATGGGAAATTGCTGTAAGAACTTTTAATTTTGCCTTCATACCTGTGGAAAATTCTTTTATTTTTTTATTCATTGGAAGCCCAAACTTTTGTGCTTGCTTCATAAAAAATTTCTGGTCAAATGTTTCGTACAAATTTTTCAGTATAGAAATAACATCCCTCACATCCAGATATCCGCTAAACCCGGAATCCGATAAAACCACGCCCAGCCTTTGTTTATCCTTTACCGAAAAATCCTGAATATCCTTCCCCAGGATTGTCACTTTTCCTCCATCTGCTTTTATCAATCCCAAAATTGCCTTAAATGTGGTGCTTTTCCCTGCCCCATTCTGACCAATCAATCCAGTCACAGCCCCTGGCTGAATCCTCAGAGAACAGTCCAGAGAAAAATTATCATACGTTTTCTTTAAATGCTCAATCTTTAACATTGTCATCCCTCCAAAATCAATTCAAACAGGCTCTTAATGTCTTCATCACTGATTCCAAATCTTCTGCCCTTCTGGATTGCCAGTTCCAGATCCGTTTCCAATTCCTTCTTCTGCTCTTCAAGTAAAAGTTCTTTATTGGTAGCCGCTACATACGTCCCTTTCCCATGAACGGTTACCGTAAACCCTTCCTCTTCCAGGCTGTCATATGCCTTTTTAACGGTTAATGCGCTGATTCTAAGTTCCTTGGATAAGGATCGGACCGAAGGCAGGTTATCGTTCTCCTTTAATTCCTCATTACGGATTAGCGTTTTTACCTGGTCTACAATCTGCTCATAGATAGGAACCATCAGGGAATTATTTATAATAATTTCCATCTTTTAACCTCCTCGTTGCAAACAGTATATAACAGTATTAAACTGTTGTCAAGTGTTATATACTGTTTATTTTTTGGATAAACTAGAACAAGAATTATTAGTGGTTGAGGGGATAGAAAATGCGGATGATAGTTATAAAAGAGATTTAGAAAAAATTAGATAATATGACGATGACAACATAGTATGAATACTTTGACAAAATGCATGTAAGAACGTCGAGTAGTTTTATGTATAAAATTCCCTTAGTTCATGCAAAGTTGAATCAAATAGATAATCATGAACCGAAAGCCCCTTTTTCCATTTCTATTTTTTCACTGTTACTTTGATTACAACTTTCTTTTTGCCAGATTTCACTATTATATTTGCTTTCCCTGGCTTCCTTGCCTTAATCTTTCCCTTGGCGGAAACTGTATCAATCTTCTTATTGGAAGACTGATACGTAATTTTTTCTGTACTGGCGACTGGTTTTCGTTCGATAATCAATGTCACACTCTTTCCTTTTTTATCGTAAGCTTATTCTTCTTTACAGACTTACCTTGTACAGTGAGCCCCTTTGTGGTTACAGCCTTTTTCTGTACCTCTACCTTCACCGTAGCTGAGTTTGTCTCCATTGGCCGAAGGAAGGGCCAATGGAAGGAATTGGCTTTTTGTCCATAATTTCACCACACACCGTACATTTCTGTTCCTGAGAACCTGGTTCCGTACAGGTGGGCTGTTTCACTGTTTCCAAGCTGCCCGGTTTGTGACCTGTGGCGGCAATCGTTTCTATTTGTATCACTTGGCATTCACTACACTGTAAGGTTTTGGTTCCGCCTTCGATACAGGTGGCAGGCTTTATTTCTGTTTGAATGAAATTATGCTGGCAGGTTTCCGGACGAACTTCCCCGAAAATTTCAAGGATTTCTGAAATTTTTTCCATCGAAAAGATACCATTTGGAACACATGAACAACTATATATTTAACCATTCCAAAACTTATAAGATATATTATTTGATGTGCTATAAATAAAATTTTATTGAGATACCCAAAAGCGCCCTTCTAATGATTCGCCTGATTTCCCACAATCCCCGGAAGTTGGACCAGAGATTTTTTCATCTTAGTCCTGTATACTGAAAACTTACTATTTCATATCTAGCCTTCCAGCATCCATTTCACTTACTGTATCACATAAATTTTCGATATCATACATATTATGTGATGCAAGCAGTATCGTTTTTCCTTGTTCTCTTAGCTCTTTGAAAAGTTTGTGCATATTTTCCACACCTTGATTATCCAATCCATTCATTGGTTCATCTAAAATCAATATATCTGGCTCTTCCATAATGGCCTGCGCAATGCCAAGACGCTGTCGCATCCCCAGAGAATACTTCCCCACATGTTTTTTATCATTTGGATCCAAACCAACCCGTGAAATTGCATTTTTTATTTTGTCATTAGATATTTTTTTACGGATGGATGCGAAATATTTTAGGTTTTTATAGCCAGAACAATTTGATAAGAAGCCCGGTGTTTCAATAATAAAACTAATTTCAGGAGGAAAATCAACATCCTTTCCAACAATTTTTTGATTTACTAACACATGTCCAGAGGTTGGGTTCATAAAACCACAGATACATTTTAACAAAACCGTCTTCCCTGACCCATTTCGCCCAATAATTCCATGTATCTTCCCTCGTTCAAAATCAATTGTCACATTCTGTAGTACCGTTTGGTTTTTAAACTCTTTCCAGACTCCTTTTACTGATATTATAAAATCTTTATCCATTCTACACCTCCCAGTCTATCACACTTTCTGCATTCTAATATGTCTTGTCAGCCGCCCCCACATTTTATCTTTGTAATTCGCTAAGATGCATAAAAGAACAAGCAACACAATGCCAATAGAAAAAAATCTGATTCCATAATCAAATGTAATATTATTTTGCAAGTTATATCCTGCATATGTGTTCGTCTGTGCCAGCGTAATTGGTGAGAATTTATATGCCCAATTTGCCCAATCATTTGAGATACAAACATCTAATAGGACACAAAACCCTCCTGTAAAGGTTCCAATTGGTCGGCTGGTCAATTTATTAAAAAAATATACCAGAAGCCCGAGCCATACCACACATGCCCATTCCAGAACAAAACTAATCATCATTGCCGAACGAGCAGCATAACGACTCACCATATATTCTGTCACATGCAATGTAACGCCAAATTGCGCGCCAGCATCTGTCTTAGCAAGCGTTCCCCATATCTTCCCCCATTCCTCTCCAAAACTAAGATGACCAAAAAACGGCAGGATACTAATAATCAGGATAAACGACACATAGAAAAATGCAAGACCTGTCATATAAATGATTTGACCTGCACCCCATGCAAATCTGCCACCACGTGACAGCAGATATGGAGATTCCTTCCCTTCAAACGGCGCATCACAAAATAGCAAAATTGCCCCCGCCATTATAATTAGCTGGCAAACATAATCATTTGTCAAGTGCGGAAATGCATAAGGTGTTACCGATATATTGACTGCTTTTGAAAACAACAGAACTGTCCTGAGATTTTCATTGATAAAAAGTGCAATCATAACTAAGATAATGGGAATACGTACATGAACTGTAAGAAGACGGAAATGGTAAACTGCAATATGTAATGCTTTATTGATGTAAGTCATTTTCAATCCTCCTTCGCACTTTTTTCGTAAATAAAACTCCCAATATGCCTAAGATAGTTAAAATCACCACTACTGATAGTCCCATTGTCTTCACGCTGGATCCAATCACTGAATACCCCGTCAACCATTTCGTAAACCAATAGGCAGAATCTATTCCAGTTAATCGAAACGTATGCACCAAAACAAAACTCATCAAGTACGGTGACATTATTACTGCAAATGTATTTGGTATATAAGCTGATACACTAAGCGCAATGCTGGACCATAATAATCCTGTTAAAAAACCGTTCACAACTTCAACCACACCATATAAAAATGGATCATGCATCGAAAGCCAAAAATGCAATCGTACTTCCGAGGCCATATCTAGAGAAGTCATATTAGCAATCGGCATTCTGGCTGCCAGTAGGATAAACAAGATTAACGTTCCACATGCAACCACCACCCCTCCGCACAATGCATTTGCAACGTACTTCATGATGCAGTACCCCGTTTTTCCTTCTCTGGACACTATAAAAGGAAAGACATTCTCGTTATATTCCTTACAAAAGCTAACAGCAAATGGAATAGCAGAAAATACAGGCAAGAAATACTCACGACATACTCCGCCATATGCTGAATTCCAGAAAAAATAATGTACATTTCCAACATTTCCCCGAAATGCACCCAGCAAGTCATTCCAAGAATCAAAACAGATACAGAAAATCACCCCCATAACCCCAAGGATTATTCTAAAATTCATTGCACGTTTCAGTTCGCAAAAAAAAGTCCGTATCTTCACTGTATTGCCTCCCCGGTAAATGCATGAAACCGATCCGCATATCGTAACGCTGAAAAGCCTTCCTCCTCATTTGAATGATCTATATAAAACTCACAACACCAAACAGGAATCAAATCAACAGCATTATCCTCTTCTATATCTATCACTGGAACATATTCCAACCAGATATCCGTCACTTTCATTTCTTGTGTTAAAATAACATCTTCATATTTTTTTATTAGCGCTTTTTTAACATCATCTAATAAGATAATTTCTTTATCCTCTGAGACTTTCATATTACCATCTACTGCTCCATACAATTCTATTCTGCGAACGCCAGAAGAAGAAATATAAACAGTAGCTTCCATGGGAGTTGCCAGAAGCGGGGCATCAATGCCTCCCATCATTTGCATAGGCGGATCTTCAAAACCAAACACAGGCAAACCATCCTGTTCAAATACATATTTAATGCGATACATCTCATCCTCATCTTGAAAATGATCTCTTGACTGTAACTTTCCCGTTTCACATTGAACACGAAAATCCTCATCATATTCCATGAAATATTTCTGTATATCTGTCAAATCCTCTTTCGTAAACCCACTGATTTTTGCTTCACCAGTAATAGTTCCCAGACCAAGCTGTTCTATCAAAGCTGCCGCCTTATCTGCTGCCTGCCCCGATGACATAAACTTCAACTCCCTGCTCTCCAAACGGTTACTAAATTCTGCAAGTGAAAAAAGTTCACTAATAAAGATGATTTCTTTATCTTTACTATATCTCAAAATACCAGGATTTATATTTATAGTTTCCTCTTGATGTGTAATCATTGATCCATCTTCTGAACGATCTATCTGCAACTCATCTTCCTTTGCATCCGGCATAAATAATGTAGTCATCTTCTCCACATCAAAGTTCTTATATGACGTTTGATAAGATTTATATTTTTTTCCGTAAACATTAACTTTAGCTTCTATCAACAGATTATCCATGATTTTTTCATGAATATCAATTACCTGCAATCCCTCTGTATTCACCGTGGACTCTTCCAAATTATTTTGTCCTGATCCCATCTCTTTCTCGGATTCTTCCCGATTTTTTTCAGAACATCCGGAAGCAAAAATCAATATCATAATCATACATATATAATATATTTTTATAGATTTCACAATGAACTCCTCCTAATACAAATATTTTATAAATGATGATGGATGGCTATACTATTTAAGTATTAGATAAAATTATCAAAAAGTAACTTTTCCTATTACATTTAATATTTCATTAGAAGTACTAGACGTATCTTTCTTGGATTTCATAAAGTATGTAGAATTCATATCAGCTTTTATACCTAAATCGTAAGCATTTAAATTTTTTACATTATTAGAAAATCAATTCAAAAAAATCTTTCCACCATGACGTTACATTCACATAAAAATAATCCATAACAGTTTGCCCCTTTCTTTTTAAGATAGTAGCAAATACCATTATGGATTACAATTTTAACTTCTTAAACGGTCAGATAAGTTCTCAAACGGTTACTCTATTCCTCAATATTACCTCTGCAACAACTTTCTGTCCCTCTCTAAGAACATTAACTTTTCCCTGATAACGTTTGACAGTCTCTTGAACATTACTTATCCCAATCCCATGATTCCTTTTATCCTTCTTTATTGTTTCCGTAAAAAATTTTTTCGTCTGCAATATATTATTTTCAGGAAATACTGCGCTATTTTCAATTCTAATTCTCAAATATTCTCGCCCCTGTTCAAACTGGATCCATATATATTTCTCTCCACCCTGAACCCGCATCACCCCTTCTACTGCATTTTGCAGGAGATTTCCAAATACAGTGCATAAATCTGTATCTGTAATTTCCAAATCATGTTCTACTTTCCCTGAGACTCTTAACCTTGTATCTAACTCTATAAGAGAACCATAATAATTCACAAGAGCATCTAAAACCTTGTTCCCTGTTGTATAAAACTTTTGTTGTATAAATCTTGCCTGTTCCTCCATATTCCTAATGTAAGCCATAACCTTCTTAGCCTGTTCTTCCTTCGCCAGTCCATACAGGCAAATCAAATGGTTTCTTAAATCATGACGATACTTTCTGGTTTCTTCTTCCCTCATAAGCATGTCTTCATAGTACTTCTTCTGCATTTCTTTTAGACGCCGTTCTGTTTCCACAGCCAACTCCAATCTTTCATTGATTTTTTTTATATAAATAAAAAAAATTCCCAATATGCATACCGCAAAATAAGCTGCTGAACTTAAGAGCCCTGCAAAAATTCTGAATCTATCATCCATAATATATTTTTTTGCGTAACTTAGTCCAGTAACAGTCAATATCACTTCTACTGCCATAAGAATCACAAAAAAACCCATCCATTTGGGGATAAAACGAATGATATCTTCTTTTTCCTTCCGATGTTTTCTATCATGAAAAATTACAAGTACAGCTAGTACTCCCAAAGTTACAATACTGCCGCCTAAATAATCCCATTTTCTGGCTAAGACAGTCCCTCCATGCCATTTCAGCACAGCATACACGCCTTCTTCAAAGAAACTTTCCATACATGAAATGATAAAAAGCAGTATCGGTATTTCTCCTGCTTTCCTTTTCCAATTTGTATCTGCCATAAAAAAAATCAATGCCACTGTCAAAGCATATGCACTCAGATACATATACTCTTCTTTTATCCATCCAGAAAATGCCAACATGCCATACAAAACTATTCCCACCGCCGCCATCCATTTCCTACGCAGCCTTACAGAAAAAAATGCCTTCATCCCCAGTTGATATTCCCAAAGTTCAATCAGAAAGCCACACAATCTTATCCCTGCCATCCCTGTTCCTTCCCTTATCATTTGAAAATTACATCTTATCTCTATACTCCAAATCAAACTTTATATATGCGTCTTCAAACGCCTTTTTTCTCCTTCTTGACACCTTAATCTCTTCTTCCTCAATCATAACAATGCCATTTTTATAGCCATCTACATGTGCAAAATTCACCAAATACTTACGACTGACACGAGAAAACAATTGGGGCTCCAATACTTTTTCCATCTCTTCCATAGAGACTTCTTTTCGAAACCTCTTTCCTCGCACCATCAATTCCACATAGCTGCCATAAGAACTTACATATACAATATCCCTCTGGCATACCTGATATAAGTTTCGGTTTCTGTACGCTTCTACTGTTTTAGACCCAATCCTCCTCTTTAGACAAGCATCAATAGCTTCTTCAATTTCTAAACAAATAAAGGGCTTTGTAACAAAACGAATTGCCTGAACATAAAATGCCTCTTTATATCGTTCCTCCATTCCAGTTGCCATAATTATTGTACATGTTGGATTTATTTGACGAAGCCTCAGGCCAGTTTCTATCCCATCCAATCCAGGCATATCAATATCCATGAAAACAATTTCCAAATTTCCTGCCTGTAAAAGCAATGCTTCTCCAGAAGAAAAGGCCAGAATTTCATATTCCAGCCCTTTTCTTCTCACTGTCTGTTCTACCAGTTCTTGCAATTTTTCCAATATAATCTCTTCATCATCGCAAATTCCAATCATTAACTTTTGCATTTCTTCGTATTCTTCCTTTTTCTCTGATATGAACACCTAATGATTCGCCTGATTTCCACACTTTGGACAGACATTCCCACCTCTGTAAGTAAATCCGCAACGGTAGCAGCACTTCACCTTGTGTTCTTCCTTGGATAAATACGCAATACTCCTGGATTCCGGCTTTTCCTGCAAATAAGACACAAATTCTTCCAAAATTTCTGCAAAGATCTTAAGCTCCTTAGCCGGAATTCCTCCCGGAATCTTAGTCCTCTTTCCATTCCCCCGTTTCAAATAAATTCCCTTGTTCAAAAGACCTGTATTTCCTTCCACCCCGGTTACTGACCGGATGGGTATCATTTCACTGCTGAACAGGCTATTATAAAAAATATGATCTGGTGTAAGAATAAACCCATCTGCACCGTTTTGACGACCAGAAGAATCACACACAAGAATCGGGTATTCATAACGATCCCGCTCTGTGGCATAGGTATTCAATGCCCTTGCAACCAGTTCCGACTCCCGGGGATTCCAATCTCCCCGCATAACCTTGCGCACTTCATAGAAGTGAAGTCTCTCTGTATCGTTTATTTTTCCTTCCAACGCTTCTTTTAACTTTTCCACCAGCAGCCCACATTCATCCATTTTAATCTTTGTCAGCCGCTTATCAATCATTTCCAAGGTATCCGTCTTTATTTCTGGGAGAAAAGCTCCCCCTTCAATCTTTTCATATGCCGCCGCAGCTTCATCAAAGGTCATACTCATAATATTGGGACATATTTTCTCAATCACCTTCTCATCCATTGCACGAACCCTGCCTGTAATCTCCTTGATTGCAGGTTCCGCCTGCTCCGGCAGAAAACCATCCTCCTTAAGCTGCTTAAGCATCCGCATCAGCCCGTTTCTGTCACTTCTGGCAGCACGTTTTAACATCCCGGCAATTTCCCGTTTTTCCGCCAGTCTTCTGCTGCTTTCCAGTACTTCTTTATAAACGGAAATATCTTCCGCATCATACTGATCCAGCTTCTCCCGGAAGGTTCGGTACTGATTACGGGTCATGGTCTCCGGCATCTTTGCAATCAGATCTGCTGCTTCCTCCTGTCCCCGCTTTCTTTTTATTTCCCCTAAGGTTTTTAATATTTCCTCTTGTATCAATTTCGGACATTCCATCTGGGAAATTTCCTCTATGGCACGCTTCACGGTCCCATACGGTCTGTTTCTGCAATATTCTGCCTTTTTACGGGCCTCTTCTTCCCCTTTTCGATAAACTGCCTGTTTCGTTAGCTTTTCATATTTTTCTTTATCCACCCAATCCAGCCGCTCATCGGACTGAATCTGCTCTCGCAGCCTTCTCACCTGCCACAGTGACATACGATCCAGCATTCGCATACGTGCATCGTATTTTTCCTTTATAGACAGATTGCTTCCTGAAATTTCCTCTTCAAACTCCTCTTCCAGATTCTGAGTTCCTTTCCTTTCTTCTGGGCTGCTTTTTCCTATTTCCCTTTTTAAAATAGATGGTTTTTCCCCAGAAATCCATTCCTTTTGTTTTCTATCTTCTGAATTTTTCTTTGGAAATAAACTCTTTTTCTTGCCATCCTGGGTCTTGGGAGCAGAAGCTTCCAGAACCGATTCCCTGGCGGCTTTCTCCTCTTCCCTTTCTGGCGTAAAAATCTCCTCTTTCTTCTCAGGTACAGAAATCTCTTCTTGCTTCCTAGGTACAGAAATCTCTTCTTCCTGCTTTGGTCTTTTCTTAAGCTCTTTTTCCTCTGCTTTTTTACGGAGCAGGTCCTTAATTTTCTCAAGATAAGGCTCTGCCTTCATCAGCGGGAAGAATCCATCCTCTATTTTTTCCTCCAGATTCTGTAATTCTTCCTCTTTCATATGCTCTAAATCAGCGCCAGCCTCTTCGATGGAAGGAAGGGCATGTCTGCCACGTTCCGATGCAAATTCATTAAAATTACAGTTAGAGGTCCGCTCTGCCTGGCTTCCAAGAAGCTCCCGATAATCCTCATAGGCATCCCTGTCTCCACCAAATTTCATGGCATAGCTTTCCCCTTCCCGCAGCAATTTCCCAGGTCTTGGGGTATAGAAAAGATTACAGTTATCACAGGTATAGCTCCTTGCCAGATATACCCTTCCCTCCTCCGTCTCAATTGGAAATTCTTTTCCCTGAGGATACACTGCCATATACAGCTTTCTTCCACATTCAGGACATTGATAATTACTTATGTAAAAATTATTTCCTGGCCGAGAAGCCTTCTTTTCATACTCACCAACTTCTCCTCGTTGAAAGGATTTCTTTTCCACCTTCCACTGTAGCTTATGCCACAGTCCTAACCCCTTTTCCTCAGAGGTCTGTTCTTTCTTCTCCTCCTTAATCTCCTCCGGCTTGCGTTTTCCTTCCTCTATCGCTGCCTGGATCACTTCTTCATAGGTAATCTGTATATTCTCCCGGTAAAAACGAAAATTATCGTCCCGAAATCCAGGTATGATTTTCATATCTTTTAAAATTGCATAAAACAGCGCATTCAACTGGCTATAATCTTTTTCTACCTTAAGCCCTTGAATGACGCCCCATTTTCCAAATGCATACAATGTCATATTCAAGACATTGGTTAATGTCTGGTTGTCTGCCACCGGCTCCATGTCTTCTTCCTTATTGGGCAGCTCAATCACGTTGGTAATTACTTTCCCTTTATCAAAATTAAATATCATTGATCGGACATTTCCAGATAAAATCAGGAAATTATTTAATACCACAATACTCCCAGTCCACATTACATTGGCATCCATCGTTTTCAGCATCCGGCCGAATATATTTTTCAATTCCTCATTTGCTTTTAGCAGGATCATTCCATGCACCTCTCTCCCTTTCGATTCGCAATCACTCTATGTACATTCTATCACACACAAAATCCTATGTAAACGCACAAAGATTTTTCTTGCAGATTTCTTTGTACCGGTATAAAATCAATAAAAAAGGAGCGATATTATGTCACAAAAAATTGATACGATTATTTTCGATTTAGATGGAACTCTTCTGGATACTTTAACAGATTTAACGAACAGCGTGAATTACGCCCTAGAACAATATGGATTTCCTACCCACTCTGAAGATGAAGTACGTCAGATGGTAGGAAATGGCGTTGCCATTCTGATGGAACGGGCAATCCCTGGCGGACGTACCTTTCCAGAATTTGAAAGCTGTCTGAAAACCTTTCAGGAACATTATGCAATCCATAAAAAAGATGAAACCAAGCCCTTTCCTGGCGTTATGAAATTTCTAAAGGCTGCTGTGGAGCGCGGGATGAAGCTGGCAGTAGTTTCCAACAAATTTGACCTTGCAGTTAAGGGGCTTTGTAAGGATTTTTTTGACCCATACATCACTACTGCCATTGGAGAATCCCCACAGATTGCTCACAAGCCTGCCCCAGACACAGTCTTTGCGGCCATGAAAGAGCTTAAGTCCCCACCAGAATGCTGCGTTTATATCGGTGATTCTGACGTAGACCTTGCAACCGCTGACAACGCTGGTATTCCCTGCATCAGCGTAAGCTGGGGCTTCCGTAGCCGGGAATTTCTTCTGGATCATGGAGCCGCACGAATTGCAGATTCCATGGAGGATCTCTGGAATATCCTTTCGGATTTGTAAAATTCCCATCCCACAGCCCTTCCTTTGGCAGGCTGTATGGCCCATTTTAAAATCCATGGTAAAGAACTGTTCCAAGATATTACTCCGGCGGTTAAATATCGACGAATTTTAACCGCCGGAGTAATAAATCATGGAAAACATACCAATTATTTTGGAACAGTTCTTTACCACAATTGCAAACCATTCTATCATTGAAAAAATGGAAGCATCAAAACAAGCGCCACAACTCCAAGCGCCACTGTAATCCCGCCAAATACACAACTCAGCTTCCAGTATCCTTTCCGCTTCCCTTCATTTCCTTTGTTCCGATATCCTAAAATAAAAGGAATTAATGTCATAATCACAGAAATGCTCAGCGCTGTCACCAAATAATTTAACAAATTCATAACCTTCCTCCTGTGTCCTTCTCTCCTGCTATGGACTAATCAAACCCCCGAAACCCTTTTCCTATAATCTCACTGCTGTTTGTAATCATCATAAATGCACTCGGCTCATTCAGTTTAATGTAATTCCGAAGCTGGACCGCCTGTCCCCGTTTCATAACCGTCAAAATCACATATTTCCGGTTATGGGTATAGGTGCCTTCCCCTTGGAAAATAGTAGCGCTTCGAGTAAGCTCTTCATGAATAAAATCACAAATTGGCTCTGGGTCATCACACACAATAGTGAAATATTTACAAAGATTAATATTCTCAATGGCTCCATCGATCACCAAAGACTTAGCCATCAAACCGCAAAAAGAAAACAATCCAGTCTGGGTATCAAAAATAAAACATGCTGCCACTGTAATCATCAAATCCACCAAAAATAAAGCGGTCCCTATATTAACCGTACTGTACTTCTTTAAAACCATTGCCACAATATCCGTACCGCCGCCGCTTGCCCCTATGTTAAATAGAATTGCAGAACTTAAAGCTGGAAGAACAATTGCAAAAACCAACTCCAACACTGGTTCCTGGGTCAGGGGCCGGTTCATTGGAAAATATCTTTCCAGCCCGCTCAGCCCCAAAGAAATCAAAACACTTACATAAACCGTTTTTTCCCCGAACTCCCGTCCAAAGAAAAAGAATCCCACTACCAGCAATGCCATATTAATCACAAAATTTATGGTTCCGGCGCTGAAAGGAGTCACCGCACTCAGCACAACTGCAATACCTGTAACTCCGCCAAAAGAAAAATTATTTGGAAACTTAAAGAAATATACACCAGCCACCAGCAGAATTACCGCAAGGGTAATCATTGTATACTCAAACAGCGCCCTCTTTACGTTCTCTTTCATCTCTTACTCTTCCTCGTCTGTCTCCTGTCCTGGCGCCTCTGCATTCAATTCCAAAAGCAACCCATCATCTTCTCTTTGAAAATCACTGAGCTCTTCTTCCCTCTTGCCTTCTACCGGCTCTTCGGCATCTTCCTCTCCGGGCTCCTCTTCCTCTCCGGGCTCCTCTTCCTCATAATATTCTTCCTGGGAAACCTCTTCTATTTCTGCATTCTCATAGAGAAAATTCATAATTTTCCCCCGAAGAAGCTGGGTAATAATGGATACCTTTCCGTAATCCTGCTCAAATTCCTCTAACGTCTCATACTCATTCTCCTCCATCAATTCCTTTGCCTCTTCTTTATAATTATCCTCGGTAATGGTAAGCCCCTCTTTCTCTGCAATTGCCTGAATTACCAAAAATTCATTTGTCTGAGCTAATGCTCCAGCGTCAATGGAATCTTCTCCCATCTGTTCTACAAACTCCTCATATTCCATTCCCATCATAGAGGCGTAAAACTCATATCCTGCAACTGTTTCATCATAATAAAAATCATACAATTCCTGGGGATATCCATCAATATCTGCATTTTCCACCGCAAGGCTCAAAGCCTCTTCTCCCGCTGCTGAAATGGATTCTTCCTCAGCAGACGCCTCTAAATCTTTCTTTATGTATTCCTCATATTCCTTCCTGGTGCTGTAATCTGTTACCTTTGCCACAAATTCATCGGTATATTCAGGAACAATCACCTCACTGATTTTATTAATTGTAACGGTAAATTCCGCCTGTTTTCCTGCAACCTCTGTGTCAAAATAATCTTCCGGGAACGTCACTGGAAATGTGACGGCTTCCTCAACATTCTTCCCAATCAGGTTACTTTCAAATTCTTCCATGAACTCTCCAGAACCTAACACAAGCTCATAGTCTGTATCACTTCCCCCGTCAAATGTCTCTCCATCAATTACGCCAGTATAATCAATATTGACACTGTCGCCTTCCTTGGATGGCCGGTCTTTAATTTCTTTGTATTCTGTATTTTCCTCTTTCAACTCTTCAATGGAATATTCCACATCCTCTTCAACAACCTCTGGAATCGGATACTGCACCTTTAAATTCTTATATTCCCCCAGTTTTACATAATCTTCCACGTTAAAATCCAATGCATTCTCGTGAGAAGAAGCATCCGACGTATCTGCATCTTCATTGGAAGAAGCGTCCGATGTATCTGCTGATTGATTCTTTTTTTCATTTCCGCAGCCTGAAAATACCATAATTCCTGACAGCAGCAAAACCATTACCAAATATTTTCTTTTTTTCACTATAAACTACCTCCAACTAATAATTTTTCTACGGCATATTTCATATATCAACGGTATTTTAACATACGCTAGTGAAAAAATCATGAAAAATATCATAATTTTAAAAAAAGGGGGGGGCTGTCGCACTAATATAGTTACTTGTTCAAAAGGTCTTGCCGCTTATGCGGCAAAGACAGAATGCACAAAATTATTCTGGGAAGCTAGCTTCCCAAGATATTTTTTGTGCATTTTGTTTGCATTGCTTTGCAATGTAAACCTTTTGAACAAATTTATATATTGTAATTTATGTTAGTGCGACAGCCCCTTTTTCTATCAATTTTTTGCGTTAGCTCCTACAGTAGGGCGCAAGCTCCAGCCTCACATACCAGCCCTGCTCATGGTCACATACTGGACAGCTCATAGGGGCCTCTGTGCCCTCATAGACATAACCACAGTTTAAGCACATCCACTTTGTCTCCACCTTGGAAACAAACAACTGGTTGTCCTCCAATAATTTTGCAAAAGCCCCGAACCGGTCTCCATGCATTTTCTCAATTTCAGCAATTTTATGAAACTTCATCCCAGCCTTGCCGAACCCTTCCTCCTGAGCCTTATCGCCAAAATTCTTATATACATCATCGTGCTCTTCATACTCATTATGCTGGGCCATTTTCAAAAGCTCAGACATATTAGGGCTCAAATCCACCGGATAAGTTCCATCAATCTCAATGGTTTCTCCAGCCAGCTCCTTTAACTGATTGTAAAACACTTCTGCATGTTCCTTTTCCTGATCTGCGGTAAACTGAAATACCTGCTCCAATACATACAAGCCCTGTTGATGCGCCTGGCCTGCTGCAAAAGTATAGCGGTTTCTTGCCTGGCTTTCTCCTGCAAATGCACGCATAAGGTTTTTCATTGTTTCACTTTGCTTAAAATCCATTGCCATATTCATTTCCTGCCTTTCCTTTTGTTGCATTAACTGTTTCGGAACAACCGTAAAACTTGCGGCTATTCCTTTGTAATCAGTATGTGCAAGGATGGAAATTTTATACAGGAATCTTATCTTGATTTTCAAACCCATGAATCCAGTCTGCCTTTAGAAAATAAATCAGGAAAATAATAGAACTCAGGCTCCAGGTCAGCGGATATGCCCAAAATACCGTTCGAATCACTGGCACAATTTTCACTGCTGCCGTAATATAAGTAATTCGTATCACACACCAGCAAACCAGCATCACCACCATGGGAACGATAGATTTTCCTGCTCCTCGGAAAATACCTGCAAGGCAGTGGGAAAACGCCAACAGAAAATAGAATAACGTAACTGTTCTAGCCTGGGTCGTTCCATAAAGGATTACCTGGGGATTATTGTCAAATGCGCGAATCAGAGTAGGGATAAAAAGATAAATAAAAATTCCTACCAATTCTGCAGTAATAATCGAGCAAAATATCCCAAACCTTGCACCCTTTTTCGCCCGCTCATACTCCTTTGCACCCAGATTCTGGCTTATAAAAGTAGTTAGGGAAAGGGCAAAACAGGTAATCGGCAAAAATCCAAATCCCTCAATCTTAGAATATGCGCCACAACCAGCCACTGCTGTCATGCCAAATACATTGATATTAGACTGAACCACCACATTTGCCAATGCAATAATAGAATTCTGCACACCTGCTGGAAATCCATTGGAAATAATCTGTTTCATCATCCTCTTGTCAAAACAGATTTTCCGAATCTCAATTCGGTATTCTTCTTTGCTACGCACCAGGCGGATCAAACACAAAACAGCACTGGCGAATTGGGAAATTATGGTTGCAAAAGCTGCTGCTCCTACGCCCATACCAAGAACAGCAATAAACAAAAGATCCAGTACAACATTGGTAACAGAAGAGAAAATCAGATACATCAATGGATGTCTGCTATCCCCAATAGATTGCAAGATTCCCACAAAAACATTATACATAACAAAGCCGAGAGAACCTGCAAAGTAAATCCGAAAATACAAAACAGAATTGGGGAACACCGTTTTGGGTGTCCCCATCCATCTTAAAATCTGCGGGGTAATCATAACCCCCACTATTGTTAAAATAACCCCTGCCACCAACCCAAAGGCTGTCAGGGTATGCACCGCCAGAGAAACCTCCTGCTTGCTCCTTGCGCCATAATAACGAGCAATCACTACTCCAGCCCCCATAGCAATTCCGCTGAAAAAACCAACCATCAAAAAAATCAGGTTGCCAGAAGAACTTACAGCCGCAAGTGCATCACTGCCCACAAAATTCCCCACAATCAAGGAATCCGCCGTATTATAAAGCTGCTGGAACAAATTTCCCAAAAAGATAGGAATCGCAAACGCTATAATTTTTTTCCAGATGCTTCCCTCCGTCAGCAAAGTTGCCGATTTATCATTCTGCATTAAATATGCGCCTCCTGCCTAAAGTAGCTGGATCTTGCAAGAACCCCTCATTTTCAGGGGACATTCGTAAGAACTCTCTGAACCGCTAGACGCTATGTAGGAAATGGGGCATTTTCGGCAATCGCCAACCGTAAAGCCTTCCAAAACCTCAAATTCCAACACAGCCTTTCTTTGTCCATTGGGCGATTCCTTCTGGCTAATATTTTTCCAGCTTAAAATCTGGCTGCAGCCCATACATTTTTCCATTCCCATTGACACTGTCCTGCCACAGGTGGGGCAGGAATAATACATCTGATTCATAGAACCCTTCTGTTCCACTACCTCTGCTGGGAATTGTCTGATTAATTGTGCTTTAATGTCATCGCTGTGCATATCTTTCCTCCTATTTTTCTAATGCTAATTAATATATTTTATCCAATTGGTTTTTCCTGGACCAAGGTTCAGGAAAACGCCAGAAAAATCTGCATCGTCTATAAAAACTATATCATACTTTGCAGAAAAATAAAACATTTCGTTTCAAAATGACTCGAGAATACCGTAAAAATATTCAATCTACATTTTTACTCAATATATCCCAAAAAAGTATTCCCTGCTGCTTCAAACATGGTATTACTGTCCTGACGACCTAATTTCCGCACTACATTAAGTTCTGGCTGATACAACAAGGTGTTATGCTCATCATATCCTACCACAAGAACTGCCTCACCGTTTACCATAGCAAATACTGGTGTATTCAGATTCACATAGTACAAAACCTGCTCAATGCTGCACCCCGTTAGATCGATTACCTTCCGCCCATTCAATGCCTCTGTCAATATTTGTTTCGGAGTTTCTCCCTGAGCAATCAGGTCATCCACATCCATATTAATCTCCTCGGTCCGCAGCAAATAGGTCAAGCACCGTGCCGTTGAATTGTCACTGACCCCTGTGATATCCACAGTTCCCGTACCAATCATCGGCTGAACATTTTTTCTTCCCCGTCGCCAGACATATTTCTGTTCCTGACCAATGACCACTCCCATATTTTGATCCGCCGAAATAATCGCTTCTGTTAGGGAGGAAGTAGATAACACGATTTTTCCTCCACTGTAAACATAATAATTCCCTTGTTTCTTTCCAGTATCCAACTTCACGATCCGTTTCTCTTCCAGCGCAATCTCTTCAGGTACCACGATCTGAAGTTTTTTCACAGTTTCCTTTCCGTTACCACCTAAAACAATCTGAACCTGACACTGCTTCTTCTCAGACTGCAACGTTTCTACTACTATTTTTCTAGATGATTCCAACTGTTGATTTTTGATGGTATCCTGTTCCACATCCATATACCCAGCTTCTGTCTTTATTTCCCGATCCAAAAAAATAGTATCCCGTTCCACATATGCCCTCGATACATAGAATCCCTGCTTTTGGTAATCCTTTACTACCTGGGAATTCTTATCTACAATAGTAACCCGATACATAGGAAACCTGATATTTCCAGCCGCATCTGTCACCACATCTGCTGCTTTTGCAGCGCCATAGACAAAATCGCTTTCTACGAACCCGATTGGTTTTAAATATGCTCCCTGGTCGCTGTTTATGATTCTGGTTTCTTCTCCTTCCAGATCCATAATCTTTAAAATTTCCGTTCGGTCCATATCCTCACCATCCTGCCATGCAATATATCTCCCATTCTCAGATACCGCATAATTTCCTGGCTTTAATCCTTCCATCAGCTTCCTGGTCTCTCTTGCATACAAATCGATTCTGTACAGGATATCGTCTGCCAGAAAATAGAAAATATTTTCCTCACTTACATAAAAAAGCCTTCCCCACTCCGCCTTTAGCATTTCATAGGATTTGTCTGCTGGGATAAAAAGCTCTTCCTCAACGGTATTCCCCACACTGTCATAGTGGAACACGTTAATTCCTGTCTTGCCTTCATGCTTTCCCCGATTCATATAGCCATACACTACAAAGTCCATACTCCCAGCCTCATCAATTTTCATAATCTTAATCTGATGCTGAGAATTATTTTCCCTGTCTGAAATGCCCTCTGGACTACGGAAACTATAAATCTGGGAAAGTACATTGTTGTCACTGTTATAGCTCCAAAGCTCTCCCTCTTGAACAAAAGCAATGATATTTCCCTGTTCACTTGCAATATATTCCACATCCGTAGAACGTATGCCAAGCATCATTCTGTTTTTATCAATGGTTCCATTTTCTCCTCGGAAAATCTGATTCATGGTTCGTTCATAATTCAAAAGATACATACGGCCAATTGCCTGATCATAGCGGACACGATAATATTCTTCTACATTATAATATTCTACCTCTCCATTCTCTCCTTCCGAGGTCACCACATACTCTAGTACAATGGTATTATAAGAACTTCCCATTTCCTTGATGGAAGGCACTGGAGCTTCCAGAAGTTTTCCTTCAAAATTCGCCCAGCTTACCTGACGCAGACTGGAATGAATGGTAACCCTCTGTAAAGTAGTATTATCTTCCATATTATCCGGTTCCAGATAAGTGGCAAGTCCATCCGAATTCTCTTTATCAAAAGTCTGTTCATGAAAATTCTTCACAAACTCTAATGATTCTTTCATGTAATAGTCTGTTTCTCGGGCAATCCTGGTATAATACCAAGCCTGTTTCCCAGAATATTTTACGGAAAGGGCCAGCACATATTCCACTTCCTCTTCTAGAATATTCTGAAAATGCAAGGTCAAGGCTACCTCACCATTTTTCTCTGAAAATTCTTCTACCTTTCCATTTTCAACCAAACGCTCCATATCCATGGTGCGCACCTCGTATTCCACTTCTTCAATCTGGTTCTGATAAGATTTTATCACCACTGGCAAGGATAAATCCTTACCCAGAGGAGTAATGGAATCACGCATTCCTGTCCCATCCATTTCGGATAAATATCCATATAGCCTATTGATCCTGGTGTCCTCTTGTTGTAAGTACACCACTGGAAGAGTAGCAGGCAGCATTTCTGAGGTCATATCTGTGGCACTCTGATGGCTGATATTCTCCATAGCCGCAACTGTCAAACAAAATACCAACAACAATACACATATTTTAATTATGCCTTTACGCATTCCTTGTCTTCCTTTCTATCCTGCAATACCGCCAAAGTGGGCTTTACATGCAAAAATTCCATAACTTCCTCATAATTCCTGCTGTCTTTTGCCTTTCCCTTCTTCACTGCCCGAATCAGTATATTCTTTGGGGTGTGTTCCATATCAATAAATTCCAGAATCTGCACCTGGTAACCGTTACTTTCCAATATTTGTGCCCGCAACGCATCCGTAACGAGTGCAGCGATCCGTTCCTTAATTAAACCATATTCTAAAATAGGCGCAAGCAATTCATTCTCGATCTGCTGGTTCAACTCATGCTGGCAGCATGGCACCGACAAAATAACCTTGGCTCCCCAGTTCACCGCTTTCTGCAACGCATAGTCTGTAGCAACGTCACAGGCATGTAGGGTAACCACCATATCTACTTTTTCCACGCCTTCATATCCTGCAATATCCCCTACATAAAAATCGAGACCTTCGTATCCATATTTTTCCGAAAGCCTGCTGCATTCTGCAATCACATCTTCCTTCAAATCCAAACCAATAATATGAACCTGATACCCCTTGAGTTCCTTGAAGTAATGATACATAGCAAAGGTCAAATAAGACTTTCCACACCCAAAATCCAAGATTGTCACTTCCCGATCCCGAGGAAGCTTTGGAAGAATATCCTCAATAAATTCCAGAAAACGATTCATCTGCCGAAACTTATCATATTTGGATGCCACAATCTTCCCTTCCCTGGTCTGGACACCTAAATCTACCAAAAACTCTATTTTTTCTGTCGGGTCTAAAATATAATTCTTTTTTCTATTATGAGACAAATCTACGTTCTTTACACCAACCGTACCTATTTTTTCCTTGATGGTAACCTTCCCCTTCTTACTAACTCGCATCGTAACTTGGCCAATCTGAGAAGAAATCTCCAACTGACGGTACTGCTCCATCCATTCCAAAACCGCTAAGGCTGCCTCTTTATGGGAATAATTTTTATGAAATACCTTTTTCTCCTGGTATTCACTTGCCTGAAAAACTATATTATTTTTCATCATAACTGGACGAAGATTAATTTTCGCAGCTTGATCCCGATTCCTGGGATTGCTGATAATCATATGGATTAATTGATTATTTAAGTATTTATCTAAAACCTGCTTTAACTCACTCATAAGGAACCTTTCTGATCTTTTCATACATGTTGATAAATCCCTGCAAAACCCTATCCGTAAGTTTTGCAGGGACTTTCCCTTTTATATCATCATATTTTACCACCAGCGCCGGCATCGCTTATGCCTGCATCTTCTCTGGTACATTTCATTGAAGAGCAATACTTCAATGAGATTATCCAACCCATTATGGCCTCGAGGTGGCGGTGGCGGCGGTCCCCAGCCTGGTCCTGGAGGCGGTGGCGGTGGTCCCCAGCCTGGTCTTGGTGGTCTTCTTTGTTCCATTAGTTTTCCCTCTAAGGGAAGCTCCTCTGCCTGCATATCGTCTTCTTGAATTGTTTTATCCTCATACTGCTGGTTCTCATATGGCTTTGATTCGTATTGCTCGCTCCCATACTGCTCTGGTTCGTACTGCTCTGCCTCATAAGGACTTGCCTCAAAACCTTGAATACTCATCTGACTGCCGACAACTCCGTCATAAATTCTGTTTACGATTTGCCTGAGCATCAATTTATCTGGATATTCATCAAACATGAGGCTTCCTTCATATTCCATTTTATCACATTCATCTTCTACCAATACCTGAATCGATTTTACTTCTTTGGGATACAAATCTTTCAGTTTCTGCATATCACGCTCGTATTCCAGCTCTTCCAGGTATACGTTCTGCATGGGATACGCCATATAAAAAGGCATTTTCGGCATGTTCCGTTCTGGCATTCTGTAAAACATTTCCTGTTTATAATCCACTGCTCTACTCCCATTTTTTCTGTCTCTATACTATATGCCTGATTTTCGGTTCTGCTACACAAGAAAGGGACTGTCGCTTTGCAATGTCTGAATGAGCAATTTAATATACAAAAACAGCTACGCCAAATGCTGGCAGCGGATAGGCAAAGGAGAATGGCCTGTTGTCGCACTCCTGCTTTTCTGCTTTATATACAGTTGGACGCTTCACACCTTCTCCACCGTATTTCTTATCATCACTGTTAAAAATCAGCTTATACTGCTTTTTCAGCGGTACGCCAACACGATAATCCTCCCGTTCCACAGGAGTAAAGTTGCAGACAAACAGCAAATTATTTTTTCCAGCGCGGCTCTTTCTTACAAAGCTGAAAATACTCCTGAAATTATCATCTGCATTAATCCATTCAAAATTCTCAAAGCTGGTATCTGCCTCATACATAGCTGGATATTTTGTATAAATATGAAGGAGATCCTTTACAAAGGTCTGAAGCTGAAGATGCTCTGGCTCTGCCAATAAGAACCAGTCTAGTTCTCTCTCCTCGCTCCACTCCCGAAGCTGCCCGAATTCCTGTCCCATAAACAGAAGCTTTTTCCCAGGATGGCCCATCATAAAGCCATATCCAGCCTTTAAGTTAGCGAATTTATCCTTGCCCTCTCCTGGCATCTTATTAATCATGGAGCATTTCAAATGTACCACCTCATCATGAGATAACACCAGAATATAATTTTCACAGTGATTATAACTCATGGCAAAGGTCATCCTATTATGATTATCTTTCCGGAAATAAGGATCTAACTTCATGTAATCCAAAAAGTCATGCATCCATCCCATATTCCATTTATAGCTGAAATTTAACCCATCCTCTTCCACGGTTCCGGTTACCTTAGGCCATGCGGTAGATTCTTCCGCAATCATAACCGTTCCTGGGTTCCTGCCCAGAATCAAGGTATTAATATGTTTGAAAAACTCGATTGCTTCCAGATTTTTATTATCGCCATACTTATTGGCTACCCATTGTCCATCCTGTTTGCCATAATCCAAATACAGCATAGAAGCCACTGCATCCACCCGCAGGCCGTCTACATGGTAATGTTCCACCCACATCAGCGCACTGCCAATCAAGAAATTCTTTACTTCATTCTTTGCATAGTCAAAAATCTTAGTACCCCAGTCTGGATGTTCTCCTTTTCGGGTATCAGCATATTCATACAGACAGGTTCCATCAAACTCTGCAAGTCCATGAGCATCCCTTGGGAAGTGGGCTGGTACCCAATCCAAGATAACGCCGATTCCGTGTTTATGCAGATAGTCTACCAGATAGGCAAAATCAGCCGGAGTTCCATACCGGGAAGTAGGCGCATAATATCCTGTCACCTGATATCCCCAGGAACCATCAAACGGATACTCTGAAATTCCCATCAGCTCCACATGAGTGTATCCCATTTCTTTTACATAGGCCGCTAATTTTACTGCAAACTCACGATAGGTATAGAACCCCTCATCCTCTCTGCCTGGATGACGCATCCAGGAACCAGGATGCACTTCATAAATTGCCATAGGCTGAGTATGAACATCTTTACATGCCTTGCGCTTCTCCATCCATTTCGTATCTGTCCACTTAAACGCATTAATATCTGCTACTGCAGAAGCATTTCCTGGACGCAGCTCTGCATAATTTGCAAATGGATCTGCCTTGTAAAGCTTATTTCCTTCTGGAGTTTCAATGTAGTACTTATACAAATCCCCTTCTTTTACCCCTGGGATAAATAACTCAAAGATTCCCATAGGCTCTAAGCGTTTCATTTCATTTGCATCTTCATTCCACTCATTGAACTCTCCAATTACGGAAACCTTAGCAGCATTGGGAGCCCATACTGCAAAATATACGCCTTTTTTTCCCTTCTCTGTGAGGGGATGCGCACCTAATTTCTTATAGATATCATAATGTGTTGCCTGTCCAAAATAATACATATCCAAATCTGAAAAACGTTCCATAGCTTACACTCCTGTTTTTTCTTAATCTTATTCTTCAAAATCTTTTTCTCGTAAATATAAATACCCTTCTGGGCTGAATTTTTTTCCGCCAAATAACTTTTTCAATCCACCTCTTTCCGCACTGCTGATGGCCATGTCTACAATTTCTTTTACCTCTGCCAATGTGGTAGCCTCATCCAGCTTTTGTATGTTGCTGATACGGTTATAAAGGGCTAATATTCCCATATCATCAATTTCACATTCCTGTTCATCTGCATATGCTTTCGCAAATTCCACCAGCTCATCGCTGGTAAACACTGGTATCTTTATCTGCTCTGTAAATTTTTTTGCAAAATTTACATCGAGACTTAACGCCTTTTCAATCCCTTTTCTGGTATCCTCCAGAATAAACAAAAGTCCATTGGTATCCCGATCCATCAAAAGAGCAAGCCTTGTGGCTGTTTCTGGAGACATCTCTCCCGCCCTTTCTATAATCAAGTATCCTCCTGCAACCTTCTTTAGTAACTGACTTAAATCCTTCTGGTTTAAGGACTCTCCGGTAATCTTCCCTACTTTTCCCTGGGCATTTCCTTCAGCTTTTTGAATTGCCTTGATAAAATCCGTAGCCAGTACAGTTTTTCCGCTGCCTCTGCCACCCATAATCAAAATATTTCCGCTGGCAGAGCTATTGTCCTTACCTTTTCTGTGTAAGGCTCCTTCCAATGCCATGTAAAGCTGCTGTTCCATTCCAGTTACTGGAACAAAATAAGAAAAAATTTCCCTCTGTTCCTCACTGAGTCTTCGATTTATTTCCTTTTCAGGTTCTATTTTTATTTCAGGCAACACGACATTTTGCTGATGCATCGCTGCTTCCTTGGATAGGTGACTGCTCACATCCTCTAATTCCACTGTTACTTCTTGAATTTCATGGTTTACCTCAGGAGCAACCACTGGCCCGGCAACCTGATTCTTTGCCTCCCGGGAGGCTCTTGCTGCCTGAAATACAGATTCAAGATATTGCTCTGCATCTTTTTTCTCCGGTTTTATAACCTCCTGAGTCTCCTGCTGCTTAAGTGGTTCTTCTTGGTCCGCCCTGTCATCCTCAATTTTTTGAGGAGCCTGCTCCTGTTCTTGAATTATCTCCTTGTCTGCTTCCTCTTGTACCTGTTCTTTTGGTGGGGTCTGTTCCAGATCTTCGGTTTTCATTTCCTCCTGCACTTTTGGTATGTTCCCTTTGGGGGCTTCGGCTACTGCTGATACTGGCGTTCCGCCTTGGGATATTTCCAAATCTATCTCGCCAAATTCATTTACCGGAATCTGCTGTTCCTCTGCATTCTCCACCAAAACTTCTTCGGGATACCCTGTCAATTCATTTTCTGGATATTCCGCCCAGGCTGCCTCTTCTATTCCTGGCAGCTCGCCCTCGAAGCCTTGCACTTCTTCGAAACCTGGCTCTTGACCCTCAAAAGCCGACAGCTCCATTTCTGGCACTTCTTCTTCGAAGCCTTGCATTTCCATTTCTGGTATCTCGCCTTCGAAGCCTGACAACTCCATTTCTGGTATCTCGCCTTCGAAGCCTGACACTTCCATTCCTGGTATCTCACCTTCGAAGCCTTGCATTTCCATTTCTGGTATCTCGCCTTCGAAGCCTGACAACTCCATTTCTGGTATCTCGCCTTCGAAGCCTTGCATTTCTTCGAAAACTGGTTCTTGACCTTCAAAGCCCGACAACTCCATTTCTGGCATTTCTGATTCTGGCATTTCTAAAAGCCCATCATCCATTCCAAAATTCTCCTGGGAAGGTTCTTCCAAGTTCTCTGCTGCACTTTGCAAATACCGTTCCGCCAACAACTCCTGGGGCGTAATCCCTGCATTCAGTTTGGGAATAATATGATTCAGGCGTTCCATCAATTCTTCTGCTTCCTGCAGTGCCCTTGCCTTGGCAGATTCCAGCTTTCTCTGTTGTGCAACCGCCATTGCTGCTTCCGCCGCACGCTTTGTCTTTTCCCAATCTGCTAATACATCCTCAATCTTGATCTGTCCATTCACCTGAGGCTCCCACCATTCCCCACCTGGGATAGAAAAACGTATCTGCCCATCCCAATCCTCTGCCAGCATTTCCTGAAAATCTGTCTCCAGAGAACCATCAATTTCCTCATCTGTTTCTATATGCCCATACCGTTCTTCCTCTTCTACGGTTTCTTCCTCCTTAGCTACTTGCAGATAGGGAATTTCTTCCACAATTTTCTTAATGTTATCCATTGTATCTGATACCGTTTCCTTGGTATCAGCCTCTATAATCTGCTGCATCCCCTTTACCAGCTCTTCCTGGAGATTCATGGTATTAAAGCGGCCAGATTCCGCCGTCAAGTCTGGAATCCGTACTGTATCCTGAATAATTTCTCCAGATTCCATCATCTCTGTAGAATGAATTTCCAAAGCTCCATCCTGATGTGTCTTAAACTGACGGTACTTTTCCTCCTGATCTTTGTTCAAGGGCTGATAGAGCATTTTTAATTCCAACGCCTTTTCTACATATTTGCCATCGCCAAACCATAGTACCAGTTCATCACAGACTTCTACACACCTCTCACTATTTCCAGAACGATGATACAAATAAGCCAATTCAAAAGCCCATTCCTCTGTATATTCCCTGCTTTTGAACTCTTCTAAGATTCCTATCTGTTGTTCCAGAGAAGCTCCTTCTATCTTAGCAATCTGATAACGAAGCACATATTTTAAATTATCATAAGGCGCAATTTCCAAAAACTCTTCATAATACTCTTTTGCTTCTTCTACTCTCCCCATTTTCAGGGAAACTAACGCGAGACGGTAAATAATATTCCTTCCTACCGTCGCCCGGTCATAGGCCATAAGAAGTATCTCCCGACTATTCTCATACTGTTTGTCCCTGTCGTATATCTCCCCAACCATACAAAGGGTTGACGCACTCTTAACTTTTCTCCAGTTAATCGTATCTGCAATTTCCGCCGCTGTTTTATAATCTTTCTCTTCCACCAGATGCTTCAATTGTTCTAACTTCAGTTTATACTCATATTTATCCAATCGTTCCACCTCAAACTTATACTATAAGGTATAAACCTCTTAAAATCATCCACTGCTTTCTCCTATCCGAGGTCCGCCAACGCACACTCCGGTACATATCATATCTGTCGATATTCTACCATATATCACCTGTAAATGTCAAAATGTATCAAAGATTCCTTTGAATGAAATGTAACAGTTCAGCCCTTTCAGCTTTCCACATTGCTTTCTTGAAAGGATTCTTCGATGTAAGAATAAAAATATGGATGGGAGCTTCTATTGTTT
>ERZ778518.453-NODE-453-length-39859-cov-5.318938_pt1 | contig 39859 bp, 40 predicted proteins | sample MGYA00510340_ERZ778518 | MGnify/ENA primary metagenome ERZ778518 (study PRJEB29527, sample SAMN07138967) | mouse gut metagenome | material: feces | host: mouse | place: China:Nanjing | collected 2016-01-25 ...
TGTTTCCGGTGCCAGAAAAGCAATATATCACCGCCATGGTCACACCGTCCTAACGGGGACATTATTCTCCTTTAGGTGCTCCTTGACCTCGCCGACGGTAAGCTCGCCGAAATGAAACAGCGACGCCGCCAATGCCGCCGAGGAATTTGTCCGCTCAAAAACCTCCGAGAAGTGTTCGATACGACCGCAGCCGCCGCTCGCGATAACGGGAATTTTCACACGCTCGCAGACGAAATTCAGCATTTCAATGTCAAAGCCGCCGCGAACGCCGTCCGTGTCGATAGAGTTCAGGCATATCTCGCCCGCGCCGCGTTCCTCGATCTCGTGTACCCAATCACCAAGGCCGAGCTTCATATCCACGCGTCCGCCGTTGATGTAGACGGTAAAGCTCCCCTTGCCGTCACGCTTTGCGTCAATACCGACCACTACGCACTGACTGCCGAATATCTCCGCCGCGTCGCTTATCAACTTGGGGTTCTTGACCGCCTGCGAGTTCACGGATACCTTGTCCGCGCCCGCGCGAAGCGTATCGCGGAAGTCCTCGACCGAGGAGATACCGCCGCCAACGCACAGTGGAACAAAAACATTCTGCGCGGTACGCTTCACGACGTCCAGCATAACCCCGCGCCCCTCGTAAGAGGCTGTTATATCGTAGAACACAATCTCGTCCGCGCCCTGCTTATTATACTCTATCGCAAGCTCCACGGGGTCGCCGACGTCCTTTATTCCCTCGAAATTAACGCCTTTGACGACTTTTCCGTTGCGCACGTCAAGGCACGGGATAATTCTTTTTGCAAGCATAATTTTCTCCTTTATTTTAACTATCGGATAACCTTCATTACTTCGCTATATTTTTCGGAATACAGCGATTTACTTTGCTCGGAGAGCTTGTTGAAGCTGCGCTCCAACTTTCCGCGCACAAACTCAACGCCCTCCGCAATATCAAGCTTTCGCTTTACATACGCGAGATAGAACAGCGACGGCACGGAATCGAAATGCGATATAGCGTCCGCGTCGGCAACGCACACCTCTTCAACGCTCCGTTTTTCCGAAGGCTTACTGCCTCGGTGGTTTAAGATACAGCACTTTACAAGCTCGGTCTTGTCGTAGCCGAAGCCTCCAAGTATCTCCTCTGCAATTCGCGCACCGTGGATATGATGCTCTTCATACAGCGAATAATCGGTAACGGAGGCGATATCGTGAAGCCACGCCGCGATAGTTACCGCCTCAACGTCCGCGCCGTATTTCTCCGCGAGAAAGACCGCGTTTTCGACCACCACGCAGATGTGATAATAACAGCCCAGTCCGAAAAAGTTGCTTTCGCTTTCACAGCGCCGTCTGACCTCTCTTTGGAGGTATTCGATAATGTCATTACGCACTTTACTCACCCGCATAACGTACAGCCTCGGCGAGGTCAAGGCTGCCAGTATAAATGCTCTTGCCGCAGATAGTTCCATACAGCCCCATTTCCTTGCAGGTGACGATATCGTTCATTGTATGAACTCCGCCGCTCGCGATTATGTTACATTCACCGTGAGTGCCGTTGTATAACGCCTTAAGCTGCTGCGCGTTCACTCCCGAAAGAGTGCCGTCCTTGGAGATATCGGTGAAAATGAAGTACTTAACGCCGAACGATATCATTTTGTTTGCAAGGTCGATATAGTTCACGTCGGATGCTTCGAGCCAGCCCTCCGTCGCGACCATTCCGTTAAGCGCGTCTATCCCGACAACGATCTTCTCCGAACCGAATTTCTCCACGGAATTTTTGACGAGTTGAGGGTCTTTCAGTGCCGCCGAGCCTAAGATCACGCGCGAGATACCCATTTTCAGATACTCGTCAACAGTTTCGATATTGCGTATGCCGCCGCCGACCTCGACCTTTAAATTCGTTTTTTCGGCGACGTCGGTGTATATCTTCGTGTTGACGGGTCTGCCCTCTTTTGCGCCATCAAGGTCTACCATGTGTATCCATTCCGCGCCCGCCGCCTGAAACGACAGCGCAGTGTCAAGATAGTTATCGGCGACCTTTTCCACAGTCGCGTAGTCGCCTTTAAACAGACGTACCACGTTCCCGTCCTTAATGTCTATCGCGGGGAAAATTATCATATTATCACCTCATAAAAGATTTTTCAGTTCCATAAGATTTGAGATCGTATGAGCTGGCTGCTCTTGAGGGCAGGTTGGAGAACAATAAACGCTGAATCCCTGCTTTATCCACACGGTTTTCATTCCCAAAGATTTTGCGGGTGCAATGTCATTGTCGAGCCTGTCGCCGATCATTACTGAATTTTCGGCTAAACCGCCCGATCTCTTTAATGCTCTGAGGAACATCTCGGGATCGGGTTTTGCGATACCCTCCTCCGCAGAAGCGGTTATCGAATCAAAATATTTCCATATCCCCCAAGCTTCAAGGCGCTTTTCCGTACCAAACCCTTGATTTGCGATAACACCGATAATGTATCCCCTTTCTCGCAGATAACGCAGAATCTCCTCCGCCTCGGGATAAAGCCGTTCATCTTCACGGTGCCACGGAGTTTTTTTCAATCCGAAAAACTTTATTGCTTCAAGATCGCCCTTTAAATTCTGCTTCTGAAAAAATATTCTCTTTTCGACGAACTGCTCAAACGTAATATCCGTTCCCGCAATTACTTCGCAAATACGGTGATTATAACACTCCGTTTCATCAACCAACGTTGTACCTATATCAAAAAATACATGAGTTATTTTTGTAAACATATTCACTCACTTTCTGTCTGTTCAAAGCTCTCCAGTTCACGGCAGAGCGCCAGAAAATCCTCGTAAACGGTAATGGTCTGCAAATACCGAAAATCCAGAATATACCCCGAAGCCTTGTGCCGCAAAAAATCCGCGTCCCATAGCGGCACGGCGACAAAGCCCTTTTTGTAATCGTATTTCATAGGCTCAAATTTATCGATATTTCCGCGGAAATACTTCACCTTAGCCATACACAGCTTGTTCACGCGGAACAGCAGACCGATAACGTCCGTGCGCTCCACAAACGCATCCTTGAAGATAAGGTGCTTGTGGGAGTTTTCCTTGTCGGAATACCACGCATTATCCTCGTGCTTTAAAACGTATTTTTGAATTAACCGCTCTTTGTCGGTCATCCTGTTCACCTCGCTTTGCTATCTTGATATGTTTTACGGAAAATTAAACTTTTGCGCAATTTGCTTTAATTTTGTTCAACGATACTCAAAATCAATGAAATATAATCGCAAGCATCAAGACAAGCTCGTCGCACATACCCTTTATACATTCTGTCAACAGAAAGTCTTTTATAGTCAATCTCAACGTAAAGCGTATCCTCGTATGCCGAAACATATATTTTTTCCGTGCGGTCGCTGAGAATAGCGCCTATTTTCATTTTATCGGACATGAGGTTCGGACTATTCTGGAAACGCGCCGCAGCGAATATCATAATCGTAGCGGAAGTGTTATCGAATATTTTTTCGGGATCGGTGGAGGTATCCGGCTCGGATATTAAAACATCATACACTCTTATCTCCGCGCGGCGTGCCATTACCGATAAACCGAGATCGCTCGAGTTGAAATATGCCCGCTCAAAATTTTCATACCTGTGTTCGGGGGAGCTTTTTTCGTATTCGTACCTATCCATACAGCTATCGGAAACGGTGATCTCCTCGTCAAAGCAGTCATTCAGAACACTTGCCAGAAAGCGGTAATATGCCGCATTTGTACGTTTGTTTTTATTCACATGCCGAAAAGGCGATGCAAATCGCCTTAATTCGGTGGTGCTATATATTTCGTCGAATACCTCATCAAAGTTGTTTCTGTACATCACGGCCTCGTTTCTTACAGAAAACGAACAATTACTTCAATGTCCATTCCGCCGAAAACCTCTTTAATTATGTCTCTGACATCTGCCCATTCCAGCCTGTCCAGTCCGCAGCCTATTTTCGGCATGGCAAGATGTTTCATCTCGGGAGACTGTACACGAAAATCCTCCAGAGACTGCCGCAGAGTTTCGAGCGTAGGCTTGTGAAAACAACGCTCCTTAGTCACCAGATTTCCGACGACAACGCCGTTTGTTTCGGTCATCAGACAATATCCCCTGCCCTGCCATTGTTTCGGAAAATTATTGCAAAGCTGCTTTTTTACGCCCATTTTCGCGAACTGCGTTGCTATTCCCGCGCCCAAAGCGAAATCGGAGCTAATACAGTGACAAAGCGCGTAATTCTGAATTATCTCCTCCGCGAACAGGTCGCCGTGCTCTTCAGTAAACGTCATAGCACTTTAAACCTCCGCAGGATATTCAGCCCCGTTTCGCCGCTTTTTTCGGGGTGAAACTGTGCGCCGTAAACGTTCCCCGAGAACACCAGCGCGGGCACCTTCATTCCATAGTCGCAGTACGCCGCGACGTTCTCGCTTGAGCACTCCGCCGCAAACGAGTGAACGAAATAAACATACTCCCCTCCCCTTTCAAGCAGCGGACATTTTTCGTTAAGCTCCAGCTCATTCCAGCCGATATGCGGGATGGGTAGGTTTTCGGGTGTCATTAGCTTGACCGAGCCTTTTATCAGTCCGAGCCCCTTCGTTTCGCCAAACTCATAGCCTTTCTCGAAAAGCATCTGCATTCCCAAGCAGATACCGAGCAACGGCTTTTTGAGTGCCTCCTCCTTAATAACGCCGATCAAGCCGCTCTCGCCAAGCATTCTCATAGCGTCGGGGAATGCGCCCACGCCGGGGAGAATAAGCTTGTCGGCGGCTCTCAGGTCGTCCGCGGAGTCGGTTATTTTGTTCTCAAAGCCAAGAAAGTCCAGCGCGTTCTTCACGCTGAACAGATTTCCCGCGCCGTAATCAATAATTGCGATCATTTGTTTCTCCTAACCAAATATATCGGAGCTGTGCATTTTTATATGCTCCATAATATGCCCGATATTTCCCTCTCCTGCGAACAGGCTCATATCGAAAAAATTCTTGTCCGTGCTTATCCACAGCAGGGGATTTTTCTCCTCGCGGAGCGTTATCTCGCGCTTTAATCCGCCCGCATACACTTCAATGTATTCACCGCAAAGCAAATAGGAAAAATCCATTAAGTGAACTAATCGAATATCCGTTTTGCCTATTCCCGTTTCCTCGTACAGCTCGCGGTACGCAGCCGAAAGTCCGTCCTCGCCCTGCTCTATCTTTCCGCCGACAAAGTTATACAGTCCCTTGTACGGCTCTTTTGCGCGCCTGCACATAAGCATAGACTGCCTGTTGGGAGAAAACACCGCGATAACGTTATAGCCCCTCATTACAACGTTCCCTTTGTGGAGACAGCCGCGCCGTCCGTGTTCGGGCGCGTAGCAGCCTTGAGCGCATAGGCAAGCGCCTTGAACAGGGCTTCTATCTTGTGGTGATCGTTAGTGCCGTACTCCACGCACAGATGCAGCGTGATCCCCGCATTAAACGCGAACGCTCTCATAAACTCCTCGGTAAGGCAGGTGTCGAATTCGCCGACGCGCTCGTTTGTGAACTCGGCGTTGAACGCCAGAAACGGTCGCGCGCTGATATCAAGCGAGCAAAAGCCAAGACTTTCGTCCATTGGGATAAACGCCGAGCCGTAGCGCATTATTCCCGACTTGTCGCCGAGTGCCTTTGAGAACGCCTGTCCGAGGACTATTCCCACGTCCTCGGCGGTGTGGTGACCGTCAACGTACAGATCGCCCTTTGCGTTCACCTCAAGACCGAAGCCGCCGTGAACTCCGAGCGCCGTCAGCATATGGTCTAGAAAGCCTATTCCCGTGTCTGTCTTTACCTCGCCCCTGTCAAGATTCAGCTTGACGGTGATGTCGGTCTCTTTTGTTTTTCTTGTGATTTCGGCTGTTCTGTTCATTGTGTTCTCCTTATCACGAAATTACCATACTAAGCAAAAAAACTATAACAGCTAATGTTAACGATACTACAAGCAGTACCTTGATAAAATGCAGATCCTTTGAAATTCTCATCAGCACATACAGTGCTTCCTTGTCAGACGATACCTTTAACAGCAGCCGGGCGTAACAAGTCTGACCTCCCGCGCCTTTATATACCATCTTGCGGATATCCTCGGGGAGCAGCTGCCCGTTTTGCTCCATTTCGGCAAAATCGAAGTTTTCCTGTTGACTACACTCTTCAATTTTTGCCAAGCCGACGTCAGCTCTAAGCTGATCGAAATTTTCATATTCCATATCAGCTTTCCTTTCTAACCCTGATGGAATTCGCGTGCGCAGTGAGCTGCTCGCGCTCCGCTATCAGGATAATATCGTCCGCCGCGTCGATAAGTGCATCCTTAGTGTAATAAATATAGCTCGAACGCTTAACGAAGCTGTCCACTCCGAGCGGCGAGAAGAAACGCGCCGTGCCCGAGGTCGGCAGGACGTGATTGGGCCCCGCGTAGTAGTCGCCGAGCGGCTCGGGAGAATACGGCCCGAGGAACAGCGAGCCTACGTTGTCGAGCTTTCCGACATATTCAAGCGGATTTTCGACTACCGCTTCAAGGTGCTCGGGAGCTATCTTGTTCGCGATCTCGACCGCGTAATCCATATCGTCACACACGATTATGCCGCCGTAATTGTTCAACGATTCGTCAATAATCTCCCTGCGCGAAAGCGTTGCCGACTGCCGTTCTATCTCGGCTTGGGTTTTTTCGGCGAGCTCCATGCTCGTGGTTATCATAATCGCGGACGCCAATTTATCGTGTTCAGCCTGCGACATAAGGTCGGCAGCGAGATACTTCGGGTTTGCGGTCTCGTCCGCGAGAACGAGAATTTCGCTAGGTCCCGCTACCATATCAATATCGACGATACCGTAGACCAGCTTCTTAGCCGTAGCAACGAAAATATTGCCCGGACCTACTATCTTGGAAACGCGCGGTATTTCCTCCGTGCCGTAAGCGAGTGCCGCAATAGCCTGTGCGCCGCCCGCAAGATAAATACTGTCCACGCCGCAAAGCGCCGCCGCAACGAGGATATCCTTGTTCGCCGTGCCGTCCTTGAGCGGCGGAGTTACCATGATGACCTCCTTAACACCCGCAATCTTTGCGGGTATAGCGTTCATCAGCACCGACGACGGATATGCCGCCGTTCCGCCCGGAACGTACAGACCTACCTTATCCAGACCGCGCACACGCTGCCCCATAATAACACCGTTCTCCTCGGTCACACAGAAGCCCTCGCGCTTCTGACGGGTGTGGAACGCTGTGATGTTCTCGACTGCGTTCAGCATTGCGTTCACAAAATCGGGCGACTTCTCGTTCGCCTCGGTGAGCGCGTCCTGTATCGCCTCGTCGGGAACGCGGTAGTACTGCGCGTTCGGACAGTCAAACTTTGCGGTGTATTCCTTGACTACCTTGTCGCCGTTCGTTTTAACGTCCTCCAGAATAGCCTTTACGGTCTTTTCTACCTCGGCGTTTACTTCGCCCGCGCGCTTTTCGACCTCTGCGAGGAACTTTTTCTCGTCGCCGTTCGCCTTTATAATCCTTATCATCACAAATTCTCCTTGATCAAATCAACGATTTCCAGTATTCTCTCCTGCTTTAATTTCAGACTTACGGTGTTCACGATCAGCCGCGCCGAAATAGTCGCAACATCGCAGAAAACCTCCAGACCGTTCTCCTTGAGCGTAGTTCCGGTTTCCACAATGTCGACAATGCCGTCCGACAGCCCCACAAGCGGAGCAAGCTCGACGCTGCCCTCGATCTTCACTATATCAACATCAATTCCCTTTTTCTCAAAGTAATTGCGCGTAACATTGGGATACTTTGTTGCAACGGTCTTAACGCCGTAGCCTGCAAAGAAATCCGTACCTTTTTTCACGGCGAGCGCGAACTTGCACTTGCCGAAGCCGAGATCGGCTATTTCGTAAAATTTTCCACCGTGCTCCATTATCGTGTCTCTGCCGACAATCCCGAGATCGCACACACCGTGCTCGACATATGTGATAACGTCAGCCGCCTTTGCGAGAACTACCTCGATTTTCTCATTCGGTATGGACAAAATCAGCTTTCTGCCCTTGTTGCGCAGCTCGGAAACGTCGTAGCCGATCTTCTCCAGCAGATCAACCGCCTTATTCTCGATACGCCCTTTTGTGAGCGCTATCCTTACCTTTTTCTTCTCCACGGCTACACCTCCTCGGACGTAATCTTTCCATCCTTATCGACAATATCAACACGCTTGATATTGTGCGCTTTCGCATATTTCACCGCGCATTTAGGGCACTCGCCGAGAAAATGATAGACGGTCCTTCCCTCGGAAATAAGCTCCTCACAATGCTTTAATACGGCAATCTCCACACCCTGTTCACCGAATATCAGTACGTCGGGCGGCGTCATAAACATCGTTTTCCGCATGAGCACCTTTGCAGCAGCCTCAACGTTGACCGCAAAGCCGACCGCCGCTGCGTCACGTCCAAAATCGCCGAGCAGTGTATCGTAACGGCCGCCCGAAAGCGCAGGCTGACCGTAACCCTCCACATAACCGCGGAAGATAATTCCCGTATAATAGTCCTTTTTATGGACGAGACCGAGATCGACGCGAATTTTCTCCTCGGGGATAATCTCACTCAGATCGTGGCAAAGCTTTTCAAGCTTTTGCAGCTTCGCTTCAAGAACATCTCCTTGCAGATATTTACGCGCCTTCCCAAACACCTCAAACCCTCCGAACAGTCTGGGCAGCGCCTTGAACGCCTCCTCCTCGGAAGTTTTCGTTTCCGAATAAACGCTGTCCAACATAGGCAGATTCTTGGTTTCGATCCAATTCCGGGTATTCGCGGCGAGTTCAACATCACATTCGTAATCCGACATAAGCTCGGTGAAAATACCGCTGTCGCCTATTTCGAGACGGAAATCCTCATCACACTCGGCAAGCGCCTTTGCAGCGAGTACAAGCGCTTCGTAGTCGGCAGCATCGCTGTTTCCGCCGAGTATCTCAATTCCGCACTGGGCGATCTCATCGTCGCGTCCGCTATCCTTAGGGTTCACCATAAAAATGTTCTGATTATAAAACAGTTTTAGCGGCAGCTCCTCGGAGCTTAAGCGCGTAGCCGCAAGTCTCGCTATCGGCATGGTGCTGTCCGGTCGGAGCACCATAAGGCGGTTTTTTCCGTCGACGAGCTTGTACATGGTCTCCTGCGGAAAATACCGCACCTTGCCGTTGAATACGTCGTAAAATTCCAATCCCGGAGTGATTACCTCGGAATAGCCATAGTTCTCAAACAGCCTTGTAATACGCTCGGAAATGGCGCGCTTGGCGGCACATTCCTCAAACAGCAGATCACGGGTTCCCTCGGGAGTCAACAAATCATTTCTTTTCAAAGCGTGATTTCCTTTCATTGCACTTTACCTTGATAATACGGTAACATAGCATTGTGCTACTATAATATAGTAGCACATTAAAGCCGTTTTGTCAAGCGGAGCGGAATATTTTGGTCAATATTTCAAAATTATTCAACGCTCCGCAAAACTTTTAAACAAAATCACATATCAAACAGCGTGAATTGCGCCGATTGCTGGAATCCGTTAAATACTCCCATTACCTTCAGCTTTTCGATAACGGTACTATTTACTCCGCTTGCCTGCTGTATCTCGTCAATGCTTATGCAATCACCGCTGTCAATCGCTTCCTTGAGCTTTACCGCCGCGTTTTCTCCGCAGCCCGACACCGCCATAAACGGCATTCTGAGCTTGCCGCCCTCGACCACATAGGTCACGGCGTTGGAGAGCTTCGCGTCAACGGGCAGCACCTCGATACCGCGCATCATCATCTCATAGACGAGCTGGAGAGCTTCGGCAATGCCCTTCTCCTTAGCGCCGGGAGTTGGCATTGACTGAATAGTCTTTATGCGCTGCTTTACCGCTTCCTTGCCCTGCATAATAACATCAAGCTCCATATTCTCGGTGTGCTTTGTGAGTGTCGCGGCATAAAATTCCGCAGGGTGGTATATCTTGAACCATGCCAGCTTTACCGCCGCGGTAACATATGCTGCCGCGTGAGCCTTAGGAAACATATACTTGATCTTCTTACAGCTCTCGACATACCAGTCCTCGACATTATGATCCTTGAACGCCTGATATATCTCATCATTGAACAGCTTTTTCGCATTACCCTTACGGGTAATCTCCATTATTTTGAACGCCATTGACGGATCGAGACCCTTATGCATAAGGTAAACCATTATGTTGTCACGCGTTCCGATAACGTCCGAGATAGTGCAGGTGCCGTTCTTGATAAGCTCCTGAGCATTGCCGAGCCATACGTCCGTGCCATGCGACAGACCCGATATCTGCAGAAGATCGGAAAAGCACTTTGGCTGAGCGTCGACAAGCATCTGCATCGCAAAGCTCGTGCCGAATTCGGGGATACCCCATGTTCCGCACTGTACACCGATATCATCGGGTTTAAGCTTTATCGGCTCTGTTGACGTAAACAGCTTGTATACCTCGGGATCAGAAGTAGGCACGTCGGAAATTTTGATGCCCGTCATATCCTCAAGGTGCTTGTACAGTGTCGGCACATCATGTCCGAGCTCGTCAAGCTTGAGGATAGTGTCGTGCAGCGCATGGAAGTCGAAATGCGTCGTTATCATATCACTCTCGGTCTTGTCAGCGGGGTGCTGAACGGGAGTGAAATCGTACACCTCGAAATCGTTCGGCACAACTACCATTCCTCCCGGGTGCTGTGAGGTCGTCCGCTTAACACCCGTACAGCCAATAGACAAGCGCTCCATTTCGGCGTTGTTGTAAACTATCCCGCGCTCCTCACAATATTTCTTTACGAAGCCGAACGCCGTCTTGTCCTGAACGCCCGAGATGGTTCCCGCCTTGAATACGTGATCCTTACCGAACAATTCCTCAGTGTAACGGTGTACCTTGCCCTGAACCTCTCCCGAAAAGTTGAGGTCGATATCGGGGGCTTTGTCTCCTTTGAAGCCGAGGAACGTCTCAAACGGGATATCGTGACCGTCTCGTATCATATCTATATCGCAATGCGGACATTTTTTCGGCGGCAGATCAAAGCCCGAACCTACCGTGCCGTCGGTAACGAACTCGTTATGACGGCACTTAGGACAACGGTAATGCGGCGGTAAAGGGTTGACCTCGGAAATGCCGGACATTATCGCAACAAACGACGAGCCTACCGAACCACGCGAGCCCACTAGATAGCCGTTATCCTCGGAATATTTTACCAGCTTCTGCGCAATCATATACAGTACCGAAAATCCGTACTTTATAATTGCATCAAGCTCTTTGTTCAGGCGCTTTTCAACCAGCTCCGGGAGCTCGTCGCCGTACCACGCGTGCGCTCTGCTCCAGCAAAGATCCTGAAGCTCCTGCTCCGCGCCCTCGATAGACGGCGTGTAGGTTCCCTTTGGAATAGGACGGATATCGTCGCCGATCATATCCGCGACCGCATTGGTGTTAGCGACTACTACCTCAAACGCCTTTTCTTCTCCAAGGTAGTCGAATTCCTTCAGCATTTCGTCGGTGGTGCGAAGATACAGCGGAGCCTGATTATCTGCGTCCTTGTAGCCCTGTCCCGCCTGCAAAATGGTACGGAAAACAGCGTCCTCTTTATCCTTGAAGTGAACGTCGCAGGTCGCAACACACAGCTTTCCGAGCTTGTCCGCGAGGTCGACGATACGACGGTTGAGCATTCGCAATCCCTCCTCATCGGGAACGCGACCCTCGCGCACAAGGAACTGATTGTTCGCTATCGGCTGAATTTCAAGATAATCATACATCCCTGCGATCTTCTCAATCTCCTCCTGCGGCTTACCGTCCAGTATCGCGCGGAATAGCTCGCCTGCCTCGCACGCGGAACCGATGATAAGCCCCTCGCGGTACTTTTGCAGCTCCGAGAGCGGTATGCGCGGCTTTTTATAGAAGTATTCAAGGTTGGACAATGAAATCAGCTTGTACAGATTTTTCAGTCCCGTCTTATCCTTTACCAGTATTATCATATGGTACATTGGCAGTTTTTTCGGATCAACGTCGCCGAGTATTCCGTTCAAATCGCCGAATTTCTCCAGTGTGCCAAGCTTGCCTGCATCAGACAGCAGCCGCAGGAATATCGACGTGAGCATCTTCGCGTCGTCTATCGCACGATGGTGGTTAAAGTCGCCGAGCTTGTACTGCTTGGCTACGGTATCAAGCTTGTGATTTTTGAGATTAGGCAGAGCCGCCCTGCAAAGCGCCACGGTATCAACAGAGCTGAACGCGTACTTAACGCCCTGCCGCTCGCACGCCGCCTTGATAAATGACGTATCGAACTGCGCGTTATGCGCGACAAGAACAGCTCTCCCAGCGAATTCGAGGAAGTCCGCGAGCGCCTTTTGCTCGTAGGGAGCGTCTGATACCATATCGTCGGTAATGCCCGTAAGCTCGGTAATGTTCTCGGGTATAGGCATATTCGGATTCACAAAGGTCTGAAATTCTCCAACTATTTCACGGTTTTTCAGCTTAACCGCGCCTATCTCCGTCATTCTGTCGTTAACGGGAGAAAGTCCCGTCGTCTCAAGGTCAAACACCACTATCTCGCCGTCTACGGGATAATCGCCGCACCCCGAAATCAGCGAGCCGCTGTCGTTGACGAAATACGCCTCAACGCCGTATATGAGCTTCATGACCTGCTCGTCCTTGTTGATCTTTTCGATAGTGTTCATCGCCTCGGGATATGCCTGCAAATTGCCGTGATCGGTGATCGCGACAGCCTTATGACCCCATGCGTGAGCCTGCTTTATAAGCTCTGCGGCGGGCGTTATCGCGTCCATATCGGACATATTCGTATGCATATGGAGCTCCACGCGCTTTTGCTCCGCCGTATCCTTGCGCGAATGAGTAGTAACTCCGGCAATGGAATTCGGTCGGATATTCAGCGACTTGGCAAAGGTATCGAACTCGAATTTGCCCGAAACTATAAGCGACTTTCCCACCGCAATGTTTCCCTTTACAATATCGGTATTCTCAACACCTGTGATGACCTTAAGTATCTGCGAGGAGGTCCTATCCGAGAAATAGGCAGTGTAAATGAGTGTCTTGCCGTCACGTGAGACTTTCTCGTCGGTCTTGAATACAGTTCCCCATACGGTTGCCTCGTCCTGATCCCCGAACGGTTCCGCCATGGGCGCGGGCGAATCGAAATTCCCCTTGCCATAAAATAGCTTCGCCATGTCGCCGAAGTGCTCGTTTTTAAAGCCGAGCATTATCTCGGACGGTTCAGCCGCAAACTGCGGTCTTCGGGAACGGTTTCCACCGCCGGAGGAATACCCTCCTCCCGATGGATAAGAACGCTCTTTCGGCGCGGGAACATCCTCCGTAACAGAGACCTTCTCCACAGGAGCGCTCTGCTCCTGTAAGATGTACTCGTCAACGTCAAGCTCGTTGTCGGAAGAGAGCATAATGGTGATTTTCATACCGAAAAAGCCGTTTACAAACGACTCTATCTTCTTCTCCATGCCAAGCCCCGACAGAAGTCTCCTGCCCCCAGAACGGAGAGTTATCTCGTATGTGTTGTCGTCGTTGGATAGCTCCGCGCCGTCAAAATAACCGTTTATCGCGATATTCTTTCTTTTCAGCAATTCAATTACGTCAAATATGTAATCTCCGCTGAATAGGCTCATATGGTACTTCGGATAAATCGTGACCTCGGTACCAAGCGCTGCGGAGAGCATTTCCGATGCCGACAGCAGCTCCGTCATCGGAACGAGCTCGTCCAACTCCAGATTTATGTTAAGTATATCTTTCGTCTCATCGCGCAGAATTTTCAGAACGCGGCCTTTGCCTATCACATCGGAAAGACCGACGGTCAACGGCAGGTCAAATAACGTTGCACTCATTCAAAAATCCCTCTTTCAAAACATTTCTATTTCCTTTTTCAATTCATCTAAAATCATATTTTCGGGAACCTTTCGAAGAATTTCTCCCTTTCGGAAAATAATTCCCTCGCCGTTTCCGCCCGCTATCCCGATATCCGCCTCGCGAGCCTCCCCCGGACCGTTCACGGCGCAGCCCATAACCGCAACCTTTATTGGCTTGTCAACGTCCCGCAGCATTTCCTCGACGCGGTTCGCAAGGGAGATAAGGTCTATTTTCGTGCGTCCGCAGGTCGGACAGGAGACTATCTCCGCGCCTCCGCCCATTCCGCATGCCTTCAGGATATCCTTCGCGGCGTATACCTCCCTTATCGGATCGGCGGTGAGCGAAACGCGTATCGTGTCGCCTATGCCGTCGCAGAGCAGCGAGCCTATCCCGACAGCGGATTTCAACACGCCCATATGCTCCGTCCCCGCTTCGGTAACACCAAGGTGCAGCGGATAGTCCGCTTTCTGCGATAACAAACGATATGCCGCTATCGTCAGTCGAACGTCGGAGGACTTTATGCTTATCACGATATCGTCAAAATCGCAGTCGTTAAGCAGCTTGACGTGACCGAGAGCGCTTTCGACCAGCGCCTCGGGAGTGGGGCTGCCGTACTTTTCCAGCAGCTCGCGCTCCAACGAGCCCGAATTCACGCCTATCCTTATCGGAACGCCGTTTTTGCGGCACGCGTCCGCAACCGCCTTTACCTTGTCCGCGCCTCCGATATTTCCGGGGTTTATGCGAACCTTGTTCACACCCGCGTCAACACACGCGAGCGCTATTTTGTAATCGAAATGGATATCCGCGACTATCGGCACGGATACCGCTTTTTTCAGCGCCGTTATCAGCAGCGCATCCTCAATTCTCGGAACAGCCGCGCGGATTAACTCGCAGCCCGCCTGTTCAAGCTTGACCGCTTGTTCGACGCTTTTTTCAATATTTTCGGCGGGGATATTCAGCATTGACTGAACGTATATCTTTCCGTCGCCAAGCGTTAAATTGCCGACCTTTACAGTTTTTACCGTCCTCATTTAGCGCCTCCCGAAAAACCGCCCGTCACTAGCTTTGCAATGTCGTTGAACGTCACGACGACCATAAGCAGCATAAGCAGCGCAAAGCCCACAAAATGAACCATACCCTCGACCTCGGGCTTTACGGGTTTTCTGCGTATCGCCTCGACTATCAGGAATACGAACCTAGCGCCGTCAAGAGCGGGTATGGGCAGCAGGTTGAACACGCCGACGTTGATGGTTATCAGCGAGACGATACTCATCAGGTCGGAGAACGTGTATTGGCTCACGGCCTCGGAAATAACTGTGCCAACTCCGATAGGTCCCGAAAGATCGTTCAGTCCATACTTGCCGCGGAGCATATCTATAAGCGTCATTATGATGAGACGCGCCGTCGAACAGCCCTCGCGGAAACCCTCTACAACGACGTTTTTGAAGTTCTTTTCAAGCGGATAAACGTAGAAATCGAAATAAATTCCCGTCAAGCCGTCGTCGTTTTCGATAGTCATAAATTCCACGTCGCGGAGCGTAACCTTTTCGCCGTTTCTGAGGACTTCAAAATCAAATACGAGATTGCCCTCGGCATTTTTGCGGTCGCTGCTCTGGAGCTTGTAGGTAACGTCCGAAATTGAGAAGATCGGCAGTCCGTCAACTCTGAGTATCTCGTCGCCCTTTTGCAGATAATTATCGGAAACGCTCTGCTCGCGGAAGTCGACTATCGTCGTGGAGGCGATAGCATTAGCGCTCAAAAGCGAGATAATAACGACTATATAACCCAATATCAGGTTCATAAGCGGACCTGCCAGAATAACTATCATACGCTGCCATACGGGCTTGCGGTTGAACGCGCGGGGATTTGAATCGATGTCTATCTCGCCCTCGGCATATCCGCCGTTCTCACCCTCAAACGAGCAGGAACCGCCTATCGGAAACGCACGGATAACGTACTCTGTCTCCTTGCCCTTTTTGCGCAGGATAACGGGACCCATTCCGAACGCGAACTCCTTGACATATATCCCGCACAGCTTTGCGGCGATAAAGTGACCGAGCTCATGCAGTAAAATTATTACACAGAATACAAGAATTGCTATTATGATCGGCATATTTACTCTCCAAACTTTGTTAACACATATTTTTCCGCCTCCGCCCGCGTTTCGAGTATATCGTCAAGCGACGGGTCAGTGATATAATTTACGTCGGCAAGCGCGGAATTGACCGCTTCTCCGATATCAAGAAAGCGTATCTTGTCGCGCAGAAACAGCGATACCGCCGCCTCATTCGCACAATTTACGATACATGGCGCGTTTCCGCCCATTGTAATCGCTTTCTTCGCGGCGGCAAGACAGGTGAATGTCTCCTCGTCGGCTCGTCCGAACGTCAGCTCGCCAACGTCAAACAGCGAGAGCCTTTTCGCGGGGCACGACAGCCGTTTCGGATACGTCAGCGCCAGCTGTATCGGCAGCCGCATATCGGCACTTCCGAGCTGCGCTATTATCGCGCCGTCCTCGAATTCCACAGCCGAATGGATAATACTCTGCCGCTGAACGACGATCTCCACCTGCTCGGGTCGGGCAGCGAACAGCCACACCGCTTCGATTAACTCCAAGCCTTTATTCATCAGCGTTGCGCTGTCTATGGTTATCTTTACACCCATGCTCCAGTTTGGGTGTCGGAGCGCCTGTTCACGGGTAACGTTTTCCAGCTGAGAGCGTGTTTTCCCGTAGAATGGTCCGCCCGACGCCGTAAGAATTATCTTGGAATAGCGGTTCTCGCCCGCTCCTATAAGGCACTGGAATATTGCCGAATGCTCGCTGTCTATCGGGAGCAGCTTAACGCCATGCCGTTTCACAGCCTCGGTAACAAGCTTTCCGCCCGAGACAAGCGTTTCCTTGTTCGCAAGCGCGATATCGTTGCCCGCTTCTATCGCCGAAAGCGTAGGCAGCAGACCGACCATTCCGACTACGGAGTTTACGACGCGTCCGCATTTCAATGCCGCCAGCTCGCGAATTCCGTCAATTCCCGATATCACCTTGATATCCGTATCGGCAAGGCGCGTTTTCAGATCACCATAACGGCTCTCGTCCGCAATGGCGACAAATTCGGGTCTGAACTCTCTCGCCTGCCGCTCCAACTGTTTGGTGTTTCCGTTTGCGGACAAAGCCTTTAATCTTATATTATGCGCACGGCATACGTCTAATGTCTGTGTACCTATCGAGCCTGTCGAGCCGAGTAAAACTATATCATCCATATTGTAACCTTATTTCACGTAAGCTATTAACAAAATCACCCATTCATTAACATCTGAATGGGGATTTTCATTATTGCATTTTATTGCATGATCGGGGATAAGAACTTGAATACCACATACAGAAACGGCGCTACGAAGAGCACGCTGTCAAAACGGTCGAGAACGCCGCCGTGTCCCGGCATGAGGTTGCCGAAATCCTTAACATCGTACTGACGCTTGATGACCGACGCAGACAAATCACCCAGTACTCCTACGCCCGACGCGACCATTCCCACGGGGATAAGCACCGCGTAGTTCATCTTGACATCGGTAGGCAGTACCAAATTGTATACAAGACACTGTACCGCGACTACCACGCCGACGGTAACGATACCGCCAATAAATCCTTCAACCGTTTTCTTAGGGCTTATCTTGGGACAAAGCTTGTGCTTGCCGAAGAATGTGCCGACAAAGTATGCTCCCGAATCGCCGAACCAAGCGCAGAACAGCAGATAAACAACCATAAACACACCGGGATAGAAATCCCATGTCGGGTCGAGATAGCGTATATAAACTATGCAGCTAAGCGCCGCGGGAATTACCAGCGCCGCGCTTCCGCAAGTCGCTATATTCTCAAATTTGACCGTTTTGTAACAGAAAAGCATTATCAAAAGCAGTATCAGCACATACACAAGATAAACGGGTACAGAAAAACGATTCAGCAGCGGTATATTGTACAAAAACGGCACTGTAATCGAAAAGATAACGCAGAACCAACAAAGTCCCTTGTGATTTTCACACTTTACAGCGTGAACGATCTCCCATGTTCCGATAGCTCCGAAAATCGACAACACCGACAGATACAACCATTTGTTGTCGATAAACAGAATGCTCACACCCACCACAATACCGACAAGCGCGGTCAAAATTCTTTTGAGCATAAAACTGCCTTTCCAACCGAATACTAAATTCCGCCAAATCTGCGGTTTCTTCCCGCGTATTCGCGTATCGCGTATTCCAGATCATTTTTTGTAAAATCGGGCCAGAGCACGTCCATAAAGATAAACTCGGCATATGCCGCCTGCCAAATCAGGAAGTTCGACAAGCGCTGCTCCCCGCTCGGACGTATCACCAGATCAAGCGGCGGCATTTCGCTTGTATACAGATATTCGCCGATAAGCTCCTCGGTAATGTCGTCGGGCGTTATCTCCTTCTGCGAGCATTTCACCGCAAGCGTTCTCGCGGCGTTGCAAATCTCCGCCCTGCCGCCGTAATTCAGCGCTATGCCGACGATAAAACCTGTATTGTTCTTTGAGGTCTGCATAATATCGATAAGCTCGTCTTGAATATCCTTGTCAAACGTCATGATATCGCCGAGTATGATAATGCGGATATTCTCGTCCGCCGAGGCGCGTATATCCTTGAGGTAACGCCTCAGCAAATCCATTATGCCCTTAATCTCGTCGGGCGGTCTGCGCCAGTTCTCGGTAGAAAACGCGTAAAACGTCGCGCATTTCACACCCAGCTCGCGACACCAATTTATCGTTTTCTTAAAAACCGCCGCGCCCTGATTGTGACCGAAATTCCGCGGCATTACGCGTTTTTTCGCCCAACGCCCGTTGCCGTCCATAATAAAGCCGATATGTTGCGGGATATTCTCCATCAGATCGCCATTATTTCCTTGTTCTTGTCCTCGCCGATCTTGTCTATCTGCTCGATAAACTTATCGGTAAGCTTTTGAATGTTCTTCTCTGCTTCCTTAACGTCGTCCTCGGTGATCTCGTTAGCCTTTTTCTTGGCCTTGATCTTGTCAATACCGTCGCGGCGGACGTTGCGAACAGCAACCTTGCTTTCCTCGCAGATCTTGCTGACCTGCTTGCAAAGCTCCTTACGTCTGTCCTCGGTGAGCTGCGGGAACGCGATTCTCAGTACTCTGCCATCGTTTGTCGGATTGATACCGAGATCGGACGCCTGAATAGCCTTCTCGATAGGCTTTAACTGCGATGCGTCATAAGGCGAAACTACCAAAATTCTCGCCTCGGCTACCGAAATGGAAGCCATCTGGTTTATAGGGGTAGCCGTGCCGTAATAATCAACAGTGATCCTGTCGAGTACCGTGGGATTTGCTCTACCCGCGCGAATAGTGCCAAGCTCGCTCTCAAGGGCGTTTATGCACTTGCCCATTCTTTCCTTGGTATTATCGATTACTTCTTTCATAATATTCTCCAATCTGCATCAAATTACTTATGCTTTGTGACCAAAGTGCCTATGCTCTCGCCCATTACAGCGTCGTATATATTATCAGGCCGGCTGAGATCAAACACTATGATCGGTATATTGTTTTCGGTACAGATCGCGGCAGCTGCACTGTCCATGACCTGTAACCTTTTTACCAGTACCTCGTGATGAGTGATGACGTCATACTTTACCGCATCGTGGAACTTCTTGGGGTCTTTGTCGTAAATTCCGTCGACCATTGTCGCTTTCAAAATAACGTCGGCTTTAAGTTCCGCGGCTCTTAATGCCGCCGCGCTATCCGTTGAAAAGAACGGATTGCCCGTGCCGCAGCCGAAAATGACGATTCTGCCCTTTTCAAAATGCCTGAGCGCCTTGCCAAGAATAAACGGTTCGGCGACCTGCTGCATGGTAATCGCTGTCTGAACGCGGACCGTACAGCCCAGCCCCTCCAGAACGTCCGCGACCGCTAGCGCGTTCATCGTTGTCGCAAGCATACCGATATGGTCTGCGCGTGCTCTGTCGGCACTGTTGGCGCTTCTGCCGCGCCAGAAGTTGCCGCCGCCGACAACTATGCCTATCTGCGCTCCCGCGTCTGCCGTTTTCTTGATACTGCGGCAGATATTCTCGACAGTGGGCATATCCAGTCCCATTTCTCTGTCGCCCGCAAGCGCCTCGCCGCTCAGCTTCAGCAACACCCGCTTATACTTTGGCGTTCTAACATCACTCATCACATTACCTCCCCCGAGATCAATAGTCCAAAACCCTTATTCTTCCCAGTATCTTCGCTCCGTCGGACACCTTTTCACAAGCGTTCAAAGTGTCCTTTTCGGACATTACTCCCGTGATAAACGCAAGCTCGTTTTCTGGCTGTTTCTTGGAGGACAGATATTCAACATTACCGAAAAGCGCCTTGATAACCGCCTTTGTGACCTCGACATTATCGGCGGAGAGCCTGATGTAGTTCGCGCAGGTGAACCTGTCAAACGGACGGATAAACGACTGCTCGCTATCGACCCATGTAAGCGAACGCGAGGTGTCGGAATGCTTAACAGCCGAGACGATATCGGAAACGACCGCGCTCGCCGTAGGCAGTTTGCCCGCGCCCTTGCCGTAGAACACAACATCGCCCGTAGCGTCACCGCGCACCAGTATCGCATTGAATACGTCGTTTACTCCCGCGAGCTGACTCTCGTCCTTGATGACCGCGGGGAAAACGCCAATCGAAATCTCGTTCCCTTCCTCGCGGCGAGCGCAGCCGATAAGCTTGATCTTCGCATCAAAGCTGTCCATGTATTCAACGTCCTCTAGCGTTACCTTAGTAATGCCCTCGGTGTGTACATTATCGGGGTAAACATGCTTTCCGAATGCAAGCGACGCCAGTATGCAGATCTTTCTGCAAGCGTCGATACCCTCAACGTCGGCGCTGGGGTCGTGCTCCGCATAACCCAGCTCTTGCGCTATCTTGAGAGCCTCCTCGAAATCCATACCGTCACGTATCATCTTAGTTAAAATGAAGTTCGTCGTACCGTTGAGTATACCCGCTATCTCGTCGATCTCGTTTGCCTCAAGACAAGCATGAATGGGCTTGATTATCGGGATACCGCCGCCAACGCTCGCCTCGAAAAAGAAGTTCACGTTCTTATCCTTTGCGATAGTCAGCAGCTCCGCGCCCTTGGCCGCGACAAGCTCCTTATTTGAAGTAACAACGCTCTTCCCCGCCTCCAGAGCGGATTTAACATACCCATAGGAGAACTTCAGACCGCCGATGACCTCGGCGATAACGCTCACCTCGGTATCGTTCAGAATAACGTTAAAATCCTTGACGAACTTATCCGCATACGGACTGTCGGGGAAATCCCTCACATCCAGAATATATTTAATATCAAGCGGCTCGCCTGCTTTCTTCTCGAGGTTTTCCCTATTTTTATAGAAGACCTCGACAGTTCCCGAGCCTACCACGCCATAGCCCAGAACGGCTATTTTTGCCATAATTTAACATCCTTTCCCTTTGATTTATATATATCTTATTTATTATACCACAATATTGCCAAAATTGCAAGTATTTTTTGTCAAATATTATATACATCACCAAAAGTCCGTATAGCACAAAGTTCCCCTCAGACATTTTCTATATTATACCACATTACTGGTATATTTTCAAGTACCGCGAAAAATTATTCCCGCGCCAGCAGCACGGGAAACACGTTAATTTTTATTGGACACTTTGCGCAGATTTGCGCATTTAAGCAGTGTAACAAGAAACAGTATGATGCCAACGCCCGTGAGGATATGACCTATCCCCGCAATGCCCGAAATCGACGCGTCCGCGCCCTTGGACAGCGCCGTGCCGAGTATCTGCGTTACTCCGCGCACCGCCATCATCACCGCCGCGAGCGGCACTCCGATATTGTACACCACCATAAACGCCTTGAACGTCTTTTGACCGTTCAGGTCAATATCCTTTGCGAACAGTGCCGCTATCAGGAAAACGGCCATTCCCAGCATAAACAGGTGCGTATGTACCTTGCCAAGCGACGTTGCCCCCATATAGTCGTTGAACTTCGTGAACTCGCGGTAGAATACGCCGCCCGCAAGCGCCGCGATAGCGTATACCAAAGATATTTTAAGACATTTTTTCATAATAACCTCCATTTATGATCTATTTTTGAAAACCATTGTCTTATTGACTTTCGGAAGCTAAAGCAAACCGGTAAGCCTTTCAACTGTCGAAAATGCGGCAAACCAAAGCCTCCGCCCCGTTCTGCCGCATTTAAACATCTTTTACTCGTAGGTCACACTTACTCGCCGCAAAGCTCCTTGTACAAGCCAATATACAGCTTAGCCGAGCTTGCCCAGCTGAAGTCGGTCTTCATTGCACGGGTCACCATCTTCGACCACTCGGAACGGTTGTCGTAATACTGCTTAGCGCGTCTGATAGCCGTCAGCATATCGTGAGCATTGTAGCTCTGGAACGTGAAACCAATTCCGTTATCGCCCGCGTCGATAATGCTGTCCTTAAGACCGCCCGTAGCACGTACAACAGGAATGGTTCCGTATCTCGCCGCGATCATCTGCGCAAGACCGCAGGGCTCGCTCTTGGACGGCATAAGGAATATATCCGCGCCCGCATAAAGTCTCTTCGCAAGCTGCGGATTGTAGCCGCGGTAAAAACCAACCTTATCGGGATAACGCCAGTGCATTTCCTGGAAAAAGTCCTCGTACTGACGCTCGCCCGAGCCGAGGATAAACACCTGAACATCGGTAGCAATTATTTCGTCGAATACATACTTCACCAAATCAAAGCCCTTGTGATCGGCAAATCGGGAGATCATCGCGATACACGGAATATCGTACTGCGGCATGCCGAATTCCTCAAAGATAGCCGCCTTGCACGCTGCCTTGCCCTTATGGTTCTTAGCAGAAAACTTTGCCGCGATAGTATTGTCGGTCTCGGGATTGTACAGATCGACGTCAATACCGTTCAAAAAGCCGCAAGTCTTGTACTGCTTATTACGCAGAATTCTGTCAAGACCGTGAGAGAACCACGGATCGAGAATTTCCGTTGCGTAGGTCGGCGAAACGGTAGTTACCTTGTCAGCAACCTCGATAGCACCCTTCATAAAATTGACGTCCTTGTCGTACTCAATAATATTTACGTTGTGCGGAGGAATACCGACGATATCCTTTACGAGATCAAGACCGTACTGTCCCTGATAACCTATATTGTGAATGGTAAACACATTCTTGATATCGCCAAAGCCCCACTCTTTCTTGTAGAACAGGTGATGATAAACGGGGATAAGAGCGCACTGCCAGTCGTTGGAGTTGATGATCTGCGGATGGAAGTCGATATGACGGAGCATCTCCAGCACAGCGCGGCTGAAAAAAACGTATCTCTCCGCGTCGTCGTAGTATCCGTACAGACCGCCGTCGCGCTTAAAGTAGTACTCGTTGTCGAGGAAGTAATAAGTAACGCCGTTTACCTCCTGAGAGAAAACTCCGCAATACTGACTTCTCCAGCCCACGGGCACAGTGAAGTTGGTGATAAAATGCATCTTCTCCTTATGTTCCGGCTTAATTGTGTTGACATAATACGGCATAACAACGCGCGCGTCATGCCCCGCCTGAACCAGAGCCTTGGGCAGAGAGCCCGCTACGTCCGCAAGTCCGCCGCTTGCCGCAAAGGGAAGCGCCTCGCTTGCCGCATACAAAATTCTCATTGTTTCCGACCTCCTAATTGTAAATGAAATGCTGTGGAGAAAATCCGCAGACATTCTCCCGCATTGTCAAATTTTCCGCGCCGTTACACCGCCTGAAAAACAAGCTTGTAGCATTAATTTAATTATACCACCTTTTTATCCAAATTGCAAGTAGATTTTACTGATTTTATAAAAAAGAGTATAATATTTTGTGCGGCGCAGGTTGCAGCCGCACAATATTTATTGTTTTGGAAAAGATCAGCTTCTCGGGATAACAGAGGCTACCGCGCCCGCGAGCTGGCTTATCGGCATTGTCTGCAAATAGATCTTGCCGGGACCCGTTACGACCGTGTTGAACAAGCCCTCGCCGCCGAAAAGAACGTTGCCCACGCCCTTTACAGTCTGGATATCCATAGTGCAGGTACCCGTCATTGCCGCGAGGTAGCCCGTGTCGATAAGCATCTGCTGACCAGCCTGGAGATCGTACTCAACGACATAGCCGTCGATCTCGACAAGCGCTATGCCCTTACCGTGAAGTCGCTGCATAATAAAGCCCTCGCCGCCGAAGAAGCCCGCGCCGAGCTTTTTCTGGAACGCAACGGAGAATTCAACGGAAGGTTCGGAAGCCAGATAGCCTCCCTTTTGAACGATCATATCACCCTGACCGATATCAAACGGAATGATTGAACCAGGAACACTCGACGCAAACGCGATCATACCCGGACCGCCCTCCGCGGTATATGTATTCTGGAACATGGACTCTCCAGAAAACATCTTGCTGAACGCCTTGCCTATGCCGCCCGTACCCGTCGCCATTTTCATATTCGGCGTCATCCACGACATTGCACCCTTCTGGCACATTACGCTTTCTCCGCCCTCCAGATAAACCAAAGCAACGGGCATCGGCTCGCCTTTAATTTCATATCTCATAATTTTACTCCTTTATTTTTCGACGGTCATACCGCCGTAATTATCAACTCAATTTGTAGCCGCCGCAAACGATCTTGTATCGGTCACGGGAGCGAGCAGCACCTTGCCCGTGCCGCGGTATACGTTAACGAGACCTTCTCCGCTCGCCGCGGAGCCTATAAGCGTCTTAGTAGTACGTTCCACCGTAAACGACAGACTCGTCGACCAGCATACCGCATACGGTCCGTCTACCTTTAGCTCGTCGTTTTGCAGCTCAATCTCGATTAGCTCCGACTCCGGAACATTACTTTCAAGCGCCGCGATGCCGTTTCCCGAAAGGCAGAGATTGAATAACCCCTCGCCGCCGAGAACAGCCGATGACACATTCTTCCGAGCTGTGACCGACTGATTTACAGTACCGTCGCAAGCAAGGAACATTCCGTCCTCTATAACGATACCGCTTCCCCACTCCGCTACGTTTTTCAACAGAATGTACTTATATGTAGGCTCAAGTACCAATAGTCCATTTCCCTTGTACTCGGGTTTGATCGCGGATTCCTTTGTAACAGCTCCGCGAAACATCTTTCCCACAAGGTCTCCGACATCTTTAACGCCTGTTGTGACCTCAATATGTCCCGCCATCCACTGCATAGCGCCCGCCTGTATAACTGCGGTATTCTGCCCGTTAAGCTCGATTACCACTTGTCTTTTGCGAACGCCCATTTTCGACATAAAGTACTGTGTCTGAGCGTTAAAAGCGGAAACGCTCTTGTCTGCGCCGTACTCTATCACCGAAAAATTTCCCAGACGAGCCGTTTCCATACGACTGCCCGACGTTAGATTTTTTATATTCATTACGATATACCTTCAATTAATCTTCAAACTATATTTATTATACAATATATTCAAAGCTATGTCAAGGGCGCGAAACTGTTTTGTGCATAATTACAAAAAAATGTGCTGAGATTTAGGTAAATAGTTCAAGTTTTGCGGCTGCTAACTATTATAAAATAGAGTGCTGTGGTAATAAGTGTAAATGAAATTCCCCTTCCAAAAAATACGATCACCGCTATGCATATCAAGGAGACCGCCGCGCCTGTCACACTCAATATCCTGTCTACATTTTCGGGCTTGCCGAAACGTATCAGTGCTATCTTGAGCAATCCGGCACCGTCAAGCTCGCCAATCGGGAGCAGATTGAACGCGCCCGTAAACATACTGACAGCAGAAGCGGAGAGAAATCCGAGATGATAAAACAGTACCGCGGAAATAAAATTGACCGCGCATCCCGCACTCAATACCAGCACCTTGACAGCGGGCTTGGCAAACTCCGTCCGCGCGGATGTTATGCGTATCCCGGCGCCGTAAAAGGTTATCTCGTCAGCAAATATCCCGAACATCGCCATAACAAACATATGCGCCAGCTCATGAACCGCGCACGCCGCCAGCGCCATAACGCCGAAGCCCGTGTTGTCCAGAAGCAGAAACAACGCTATCACAGCAAAGAATGAGAAATCCATTCGCAGTAGGGTTTTGTTTAATTTCAATTCTATCATAATTATAATGTATGCGGGGCTTGGACGGAAAAGAACGCGGAGCGCTCAATGGGTGATACCCTTAACGGAGAAATCTAAAAAACCGAATAGGATAGCTTATCCCCGCACATCTTGAAAAAGATGCGCGGGGATATTTTGTGAAAAGCTCGCCAAATTGGCAGCAATGCGGACTTGATTGCGCTAAAATTTTTTGACAAAATCATTCTACAAAATTTAAACCTAGGGATTTATGAATTTTCATCAAGAAAAATATTCAAAAATTGTATTTAAAAATGTGCTGCCGAACAACAGCAATTATGCTTTGACACAATTTAATTTCCAGAAATTGTGCTATTTGTGAAAAGGCGCTGTTTTGTTTGCACAAAAGATTTTTTGAGCAGTAAAACAAATTGTTGAATTTGCCGCAAATTTAAAGCCGGCAATTTTATGCTTGACATTGCAGCACAAATCTGTTATAATTCAATCATAAGGTTTTGCAAGAAAAATAAAATATAAATTCATTTTACGGACAATGGGGTTCATAAGCCATTGCCCGTATTTTCTTTTATCTGAAAGGGTGAACTTGATATGAATGAGCGCAATGATTACACCGGAAACACGGAAATAATGCTCGATAATATAGGGATGACCTACAAGACCGACGATAACAAAGACGTTACCGCGCTTACGAGTGTTTCTCTCGATATTCAAAAAGGCGAGTTTATTTCGCTGCTCGGGCCGTCCGGCTGCGGTAAGACCACGCTTCTCCGGATAATCGCCGATCTGCTCACTCCCACGCAAGGTACGATAACCGTAGGCGGCGAAACTCCCCGCGCGGCGCGTCTGGCGCAGCGCTACGGGATAGTGTTCCAGAGCGCGGTGCTGTACGACTGGCGGACGGTCAAGAAAAACGTTATGCTGCCGCTTGAGATAATGCACATTCCCAAAGCCGAGCGCGAGGAGCGCGCCGAAAAAATGCTGGAGCTTGTGGGCTTATCGGATTTCGCAAATCACTATCCGAACCAACTCTCGGGCGGAATGCAGCAGCGCGTCGGCATTGCAAGAGCACTGGCTATCCGTCCCGAGATACTGCTTATGGACGAGCCGTTCTCGGCACTGGACGAATTCACGCGCGAAAAGCTCCACATCGATCTGCTGAAAATATGGCGCAAGACTAACAAGACGATAGTCTTTGTAACGCACAATATTCAGGAATCGGTGTTTCTGTCGGACAGGGTGTGCGTGCTGTCGCCGCACCCGGGCAGGCTCTCGGCAGTGGTGGATATAGACCTTCCCCGTCCGCGCACAATGGAGCTAAAAAATACCCCCGAATTCACCGCGCTTGTCGCAAAGGTGCGCGGAAGCTTTGAGGGCGTATGAGGAGGCTATTGCTATGAGCAAGTTGAAGCGAATTCTTAACTCACGGCAAATGGTTACATTTGTCTGGATAGCGGGAGTTATCGTAATATGGGAAATATTCGCGTTTATCGTCGCCGCGACAAAGCGCACTCCCGTGAACGTACTGCCGCATTTATGGCAGATAATCTCCTCATTTTTCAGCGATAACAAGGTAAGCGGCGAAATGACAATGGCGCAGCTTATAGGCAGCAGCTGCCGCGAAACGCTGCTTCGCGCGGGGCTTGGCTTCGCGATAGGAACGGCGGCTGGATTTCTGCTGGCACTGTGTATGAGCCTGTCGGGGATCGTCGAGAAGATAGCGTTTCCGTACCTGATGATAATTCAGATGATACCCATTCTGGGTATGGCTCCGATAATCCTCGCGGTGACGGGCGACATAAATATTTCGCGAATAATCATCGCCGCGATCCTGACGTTCTACCCCGTTTCAACAAATATTCTCGCCGGATTTAAGGCTGTGGAACGCGAAAAGCACGAGCTTATGTACTCATACGCGGCGAATAAATTGCAATTGTACACCAAAACCCTTATTCCCGCGTGTATACCGTACTTTTTTACGGGGTTGAAAATATCCGCGCCTATGGCGATAACCGCGTCAATTCTCGTGGATACCCTGCAAGGAGGAAACGGGCTGGGCTGTATGCTTTCGCAGTCGTTAAAAGGCGGTATGACAAGACTTGTTTTCTGGAATATAGTGCTGATAAGCGCGATGATCGGAATACTCAGCTTTGTCGTTATGGGGCTTATCGAGAAAATTCTCACGCCCTACAAGCGCAAGGGAGGCTGACAAAATGAATATGAAAAAAATTCGCCGCCGAATATCGGGTTTCGCGCTGCCGTTTGCGTTCGGCGTGCTGCTGGTTATACTGTGGCAGACGCAGGCTCTGCATATGTGGATGGGCACGGATACGATCACGCTGCCGCTGCCGACCAGAATAGGCGAGATAATCTCGGCAAATTTCGCGACGATCTCCGGGCATATCCGCATTACCGTAATAGTGGCGCTGGGAGGATTGGTCGTCGGCTCGGTTCTCGGTTACGCCATAGCTCTGGTGGCGACGGTTTTCTCGAAATGGGGCGCGGGCGGACTGACGATAATTTCGGCGTTCAACGCAATACCGATAGTCGCGCTGGCTCCCGTCGTCAACAATTGGACGCGCGACATAAGCACAGATGTGAGCCTGCGCAGCACCGTCGCGAAAATATTGGTCGTGACGATCTCCTGTACCGCTTCAATGAGCGTAAACGCGTTCCGCGGACTAACGGAGCTGAAACCGTTTTCCGAGGATCTGATGAAATCCTACGGCGCAAAAAAAATCACGGTGTTTACCAAGCTGCGGCTACCGAATAGCGTTCCGTACATATTCACAGCGCTGCGCGTAAGCGTTCCCGCAAGCGTTATCGGAGCGCTGGTAACGGAGTATTTTGCTGAGGAAACGGTAGGCGTGGGCAGGCAGATACGCGAAAACATCGTCAAGGGGCAATACCCCACCGCATGGGCGTATATCACGGTAGCGTGCGCTATCGGAATTATAATGTTCACGCTGCTTATGCTCGCGGAAAGACTTTTGCTTAAACGGCGGAGAGCGCAATAGCGCTTGACATATCAACAGAGAGTCAGAAAGGAAAAAATCATGAAAAGAACAAAGAAATTTTTGGCGGCAATTGCGGTAACGCTCGCGTGCGTGCAGCTTACCGCCTGCAGCGGCAGCGAAACAAGCGGTAATTCATCCGCTCCCGACAGCTCGCGGAACGATCCCGCAAGCGCCCCCGATAACAGCTCCGCTCCGAGCGGCGCCGTTATGACCTCCGAGGAGATCGTAAAGGCAGCCGCACAGGCGGGCAAGGTCGGCAACTGGGGTCTGGGCAACGAATATGAAATTCAGGCACTTCTGACAAAATACGGACTGCCCACCACCTACATCACTCAGGACTTCACTATGGATCAGTTTGACGAGGATGCGGTAACGCTCGCCTCGGCAATGACCTACAACGAGCTGGGGCTTGTCCGCAACAGCTACGATGGCGGTTATAACTACGGCGATACCGTAAGCTGGATAGATATGAACAACGAGGGCGTGGCTATGCTGGAGGACAACCTATTCTGCTCAAAGGCTTTCGCGGAGGCTAATCCCAACACCGTAAAGGCGTTTGTAAGCGCTTCCATGAAGGGCTGGAGCTATGCCTGCGAGCACCCCGAGGAGGCTGCCGAGATCGTGTTCAAGGCGGGTTCGTCCGTTTCGCAGGATCATCAGCTGCATATGGCGAACGAGGTAGCAAAGCTTGTCACCACCGATATGAACGGTAATTCCGTTTCCGCCGCCGACGTCGGAAATATGGACGAAACGGCTATGCAGCAGACGCTTGATCTCGCGAAGAAATACGTTCAGCTTGAGGACGCGGATTCCAAGGCAAAGCTGGAATCGCTCACTCTTGACGATATCCGCAGCACAGCGTATCTGAAATATGACGCGGCGGCAGACGGCGCTCCCGAAAAGACCTCCGTTTCCGTTCAGCTGAAATGGCTGCCGCAGTGCCAGTTTATGGGCTACTACGTTGCCAAGGAAAAGGGCTACTATAACGAGGTAGGTCTTGACGTGAACATCGTTTCGGGAGGCGGCGACATTTCGGAGACTACGGCGGTCTACAACGGCACCGTTGACTTCGGCGTAACATGGGTATCCAACCTTATCAACGCGAATGCGGGCGGAATGGATCTGCTTGAGGTAGCGCAGGTTTATCAGCGCTCGGGTCTGGTATTGGTTTATAAAAACGATACCTTTACAAAATAAGATGTTCCTCAATTTATAGGTTGTTCTTTCCACGCTCCGCGCGGGCAGTCTGAATGCCCGCGCGGAACACGCGGAAAAGGTTATTTAACGGAGGCGTTTATATGGATATGGTAATTAAAAACGGCACTGTCGTTACGACGACCGAAACATTTAAGGCTGACGTCGCGGTGGAAAACGGCAAGATCGCGGCTATTGGCAGCAATTTGAATTATGACGGCGCAGAGATCGTCGACGCGTCGGGAAAGCTGGTTCTTCCCGGAGCCATCGACGCTCATACGCACCTCGCAATGCCGTTCGGCGGCACGGTCTCTTCGGACGACTACTTCGCGGGAACGCGCGCGGCAGCGTGCGGAGGTACGACGACGGTGTTTGACTTCGCGCTTCAGGACTTCGGCGAGAGCATGGTCGACTGCTTCAAACGCCGCAACGCGCTCGCCGCTCCCGACGCGGCGGTGGACTATTCGTTCCACATCGGCGTAAAGGACATCTCGGGTGGACTGATAGACACCATCGGCGACGCCTGCGAGCTGGGGATCACAAGCTACAAGGTATTTATGGTATATGATTTCGGAGTTAAGGACGGCGTTTTCTATCAGCTGCTGTCCAAGTCCAAGGAATACGGCGCGCTTATCGCGGTTCATGCCGAGAACAACGAGCTTGTGAATACGCTTACCGAGCAGTACATCTCCGAGGGCAAGACCGACGCGTGGTATCACTATATGAGCCGTCCCGAATTTGTCGAGGGCGAAGCCGACGAACGCGCGATCTCGCTTGCCAAGGCGGCGAACGCCGCGCTGTACATCGTTCATCTGGCGAACAAGCAGGGCGTTGACGCGGTAACCAAAGCCAAGGACGAGGGCTATGAAATATACGCGGAAACCTGCCCACAGTATCTGCATTTCACAAGCGATGTGTACAAGCGCGCCGACGGGAGAAACTTTGTCTGCTCTCCGCCCATGAAAGGACAGGAAAGTCAGGACGCGCTCTGGGCGGCTATCAAGCGCGGCGATATCGACACGATTGCAACCGACCACTGCCCGTTTCAGCAGAGCGAAAAGGACTGGGGACTGAACGATTTCCGCAAGATACCGAACGGCTGCGCGGGTATCGAGAATATGTACCCGTATATGCTTGGCAAAGCTAACGACGGTGTGATCTCGTTCAACAAGGCAGTAGAGCTTTGCTCAACAAACCCCGCGAAAATATTCGGCTGCACCGATAAGGGCGCTATCGCCGTCGGCAAGGACGCGGATATCGTGATCTACGACCCGACGAAATACTTTACGATCTCACAAAGCAATATGCACTCCGACTGCGACCATACGGTCTGGGAGGGCGTTGAAGTCCACGGCTATCCCGTTCAGACCTACTCGCGCGGACGGCTCGTTTTCGACAACGGAGAATTTGTCGGTGAGCGCGGCTGGGGCAATTTTGTAAAGTGCGTAAAGCACACGGGAAAATAACCCGAAAGGATCGATTATATGATGCAAATGTTTATTTTGGAGGAAGCGGCGCGATGTCTGCTGTGTCAAAACGCGCCCTGCACCGCCGCCTGTTCGGGCGGCTACGACCCGGCTAGGGGAATCCGTGCGATTCGGTTTGATAATATTGAGGGGGCGGGAGCTTTTTTCGCGGAGAGCTGTAAGGACTGCTCCGCGCCGTGTGAGGATTCCTGTATACATTATGATTTTCCGATACGTATAAGGCGAATCGCCCGGCAGATTCCAAAGGCCGGTAAGGCAGCCGCCGATCTTTCGATATGCTTCTGCGGTGTCCGCTGTGAAAATCCGTTCTTTCTGTCAAGCTCGGTCGTCGCCAGCGGCTATGAGATGATAGCCCGCGCGTTCGATATGGGCTGGGCGGGCGCCGTTTATAAAACGATCGGCTTTTACAAGCCCGATGAGGTTTCGCCGCGTTTTGACGCTCCGCGCAAGGATGGAACGCCGTTTATCGGTTTCCGCAATATGGAGCAGATAAGCGACAAAAGCCTTGAGGAAAATCTGGAGATATTCCGCAGACTGAAAAAGAATTATCCGAACAAAATACTTGTTTCCTCGATAATGGGTCAGACCGACGCGGAGTGGACGGAGCTTGCGCGGCTTTCCGAGGAGGCGGGCGCGGATATTATAGAATGTAACTTCTCCTGTCCGCATATGAGCGCTCAGGGAATGGGCAGCGACGTCGGCGAGGATCTGCAGCTCGTAAAACGGTACACAGAGCTTGCAAAACTCGGAACTAAGCTGCCCGTACTCGCAAAAATGACCCCGAACATCGCTCATATCGAGATACCCGCAAAGGCGGCGATAGACGGCGGCGCGGACGGTATCGCGGCGATAAACACGATTAAAAGCATAACCACCTCGCACGAATCGGAGGTGTGCGGAAAGACCGCCGTTTCGGGGTATTCCGGGAAAGCTGTCAAGCCGATAGCGCTGCGGTTTATAAGCGAGCTTGCGCGGCTGGGCGTTCCGCTTTCGGGAATGGGTGGAATTGAAAGCTCGGCAGACGCACTGGATTTTCTCGCGCTCGGATGCACGAATTTGCAGGTGACTACGGCGGTAATGCAGTACGGTTATCGGATAATCGACGATCTGACGGACGGGTTGGCGCGGCATATGCAGGCGGTTGGAGCGCAAAGCGTTTCGGAGCTTGTTGGAACGGAGCTTGAAAAGCTCGTTCCCGCCGACGGTCTTGACAGGAAAACCGTGGTTTATCCGAAATTCGACGCGGAACGCTGCATCGGCTGCGGAAGATGTTACATATCCTGCGCGGACGGCGGTCACGGAGCGATCCGCTTCGGCGATGACAGAAAGCCCGTACTCGACGGAAAGAAATGCGTGGGCTGTCATCTCTGCCGATTGGTATGTCCGACGGGAGCAATATCCTCCGCGAAAAGGACCCCAAAACTCTGAGAAAGGGGGCGGACGGCACATGGCTATTACGCTGAAAAGGCTCTGCAGGAACGCGGAAAGCAGCTACAATATGATCCTTGCGGCGGGGCGGAACGGTATGGACAGCGTCGTCCGCTGGGTGCATATGGTGGAGGACAGCGGCGTGCCGGGGCTTCTTCACGGCGGTGAGCTGATATTCACGACGGGTATCGGTTTGTCCGGCAGCGACCTGCTTTTACCGTTTGTCAGGGAGCTTAAGCAGCATGATGCGGCGGGGCTGGTGATAAATATCGGACCGTATATTGACAGCATTCCGCCCAAGGTACTGGTGTACTGCGAGGAGCAGGATTTCCCGCTGTTTACGCTGCCATGGGAGATCCACATAATCGACATTACCTACGAATTCTGCCGCCGCATAATCGACAACGAGGAGCAGGAAATGTCGCTTGTAAACGCCTTACGCAGTCTTATCTTTGGGGGCGAACGGCGCAGCGAATATATTGAGGTGCTGGAGCAGCAGGGGTTCGATGAAAACTCCGATTACACTCTTATCGCCATTGAGTTCGGCGGCGGAAAAAAAGCCGCAGCGGCGAAAAGCAACACCAGACTATGGAAAATTCTCCGGCGCTCAAAGCGCCATACTGCGGCGTTCTTTCAGGGTGACTGCGCGATCACTGTGCGTCAGAATACCACCGATGAGGAGCTTAAAAGAATGCTTGCCGAGCTGAACGACATTGGCGATCCGGATTTTCGAGTCGGGATCTCGGATAAGCGCGAAGGTTTGGAGTCACTGTCCGAATGTTACAAGCAATGTGTTTCGGCGCTGTCGGCAAGCAAGATAATGGACAGGCGCGTGTTGTTCTATGACAATATCGGGATATATAAGCTGATTTACGGCGTGGAGGACAGAAACGTTTTAAAGGACTATGCCGATAAAACGCTCGGAGCACTCATCAAATATGACAGCTCAAACGATTCGGACTACGTTCCGACTCTGAAAGTGTATCTCGAAAGCAGCGGAAGCGTGCTGCAGACGGCGGAAAAGCTCGGTGTTCATAGGAATACGGTAAACTATAAGCTGAAAGGCGTACGCGAAATACTTGGCGTTACGCTTGATGAAGAGGACAGAATGAATCTCCTTATGGCGTTTCATGTGCTGGAGGTTCTTAATTTAAAGTAATTTTTCTGAAAGGAAGCAAAGACAAATGAACGGACGGGAAATAAAGGAAATGCAGACCGCGTATAACCTGCAGTCGTGGTCAAAGCAGCGCGGGATAAACCCTATCCCGATAGAAAAGGCGGACGGCATTTATATGTGGGATTATGACGGCAGGCGGTATTCGGATATGTCGAGCCAGCTCGTCAATCTGAACGTCGGACATAACTGCCGCCCGATAATCGAGGCGATAAAGGAGCAGGCGGAGAAGTTCTGCTATCTTTCGCCGAGCTTTGCGTGCGAAAGCCGTGCAAGGCTCGCGAAAATGGTCATAGAGCTTATGCCCGACAATATGGGCAAGGTGTTCTTTACCAACGGCGGCGCGGACGCGAACGAGAACGCGGTCAAAATGGCGAGAATGTTCACGGGGCGAAATAAGGTGTTTTCGCGCTACCGCAGCTATCACGGCTCTACGTTCGGCGCGGGAAATCTTACCGGCGAGCCGCGTCGTTATCCTCTCGAACCGGGCATTCCGGGATTTGTGAAGTTCTTCGACCCGTATATCTACCGCGAACCGATCAAATTCGAGAGCGAAAAAGCGGCTTCGGATTACTATGTCGCGAAGCTCCGCGAACAGATAATCTACGAAAATCCCGACAGCGTGGCGGCTGTTGTAATGGAGACCGTTACAGGCTCAAACGGCGTTATAATACCGCCCGAGGGATATTTGCAGGGTGTGCGGAAGATATGCGACGAATTCGGGATAATGATGATATGCGACGAGGTAATGGCGGGCTGGGGCAGAACGGGAAAGATGTTCGCGTTTGAGAATTTCGGCGTAAAGCCCGATATCGTGAGCTTCGCAAAGGGCGTGACCTGCGGATATGTGCAGCTTGGCGGAGTTGCCGTAAGTCGTGATATTGCCGCGTATTTCGACGACCATATGCTGTCCTGCGGACTTACATACAGCGCTCATCCGCTTGCCTGCGCGGCGGGAGTGGCTTGCCTTAACTTCTACAAGGACAATAATATCCTTGACAACGTAAACAAGGTCGGAAAGGTGCTGGGCGATATTCTTGAGGAGCTGAAAGCTAAGCACCAGTGCGTCGGCGACGTTCGCTATATCGGGCTGTTTTCCTCCATTGAGCTTGTTAAGGACAAGGAGACCCGCGAGCCGCTCGTGCCCTACGGAAAAGACCCTAAAGGCGTTATGGGCAAGCTTATCGGCGCGCTGAAGGCAAAGGGCTTTATTACATATTCACACGAAAATATGATCTTCGTATCGCCGCCGCTCATCATCACCGAGGAGCAGATCCGCGAGGAAATGGCAAAGGTTGACGAGGTTCTGACGGACGCCGATAAAATGATCTGAGGAGGGAGCGCAATGGCTAATCCTTATAAAAACGCGCCGACGGTAAGGCTTGCGGAATATATTCAGGCGAAAAAATTCCGCACGATACTGCCCGAACAGCGGCGCACACCGTGCGGGATAAGCGAGCTGCCCGTTGAGGTACAGCTAAAAAAAGCGTTCGCGAAAACTCTCAGCTTCAAGGTTCCGTGGGACGGGCTTTTGTACGGCTTTGTCCGCGGAAAAAAGGAAATTGCCGGAACGCTTGGGGACTTCTCGGAGATAAAGCATATCTCCCTGCAGGATTGGGAGAGCGAATTTCTGCTGTTATTCGAGGGCGAAGACAAGGGCACGGAAAAAGCCTTTTTCGTATCCCCCGACGACGTCAGGGAGCTTCTGGAAAATTGCCTGAGAGTTCCCGAGCAGGCTTCGACAAAGAAAGGACGGTAATTATGTATACTTGCAGCAAAGAAAGAATGGAAGATAAAATAAAGACGTTTTCTAAGTTCGGCGACGCGGGTCACGGTGGTATCACGCGCTACTCGCTTTCGCCCGAGGCGATAATGGCGCGCAATGAATTCGTAAAGCGGATGAAGGCTATCGGCGCGGAGATCGAGACCGACGACGTGGCGAATATGTACGCGACTATCCCGGGCAGCGATCCGAACGCAAAGCGCATTGTAATGGCGTCGCACTGCGATTCGGTAAAGAACGGCGGAAACTATGACGGGATACTCGGCGTAATGTCCGCAATAGAGGTGCTGGAGACCGTCGTTAAGGAAAATATCCCGCACAAGCACCCGCTTACGGCGATGATATGGACAAACGAGGAGGGCTCGCTTTATCCGCCCGCTATGATGTGTTCGGGGATAGTGTGCTACGACTATCTTCCCGAGGATATCCGCGCGAAATTCAAGCTTGAGGATATGATGAAGTCAAAGAGCATTCTCGACAGCACGAAAACGTTCGGCGAGGCGCTTGAAAAATCGGGATTTAAGGGCGACAGGAAGTTCCGTCTCTGTCCCGAAAAGTATCGGTATATGTTTGAAACGCATATCGAGCAGGGACCCATTCTTGAGGATGCGGGCAACGAGATAGGCGTTGTGGACTGCGTGCTCGGAATGTTCAACTACCGCCTGAAATTTTACGGGCAGACCACCCACGCTGGAACGTTCCCCATGCCCAAGCGCCGCGACGCGTTCTACGCGGCTTCACAGGCGCTGTGCTATCTCCATGACGAGATCGACAAGCTGGGAATTCCCGATCTGGTTTACACCACGGGAGAGGTGGTTTGTCACCCGTGCGTACATACCTGCGTTCCGGACTTCTTCGATTTCAGCTTTGATTCCCGTCATGAGGATCCGAAGGTGCTTGAAAAGGTGCTCGCTATCGTAAAAAGCTGTGCGGATAAGGAGTGGAGCGGCTGTAAGTGCGAGGTCGTCAAGGCTTGGAACAGAGACACCGTTTACTGGGACAAGAAGCTCGTTTCCTATGTCAAGGCGGCTGCCGAGGAGCTTGACGTAAAGCACCAATACATACATTCCGGAGCGGGTCACGACGCGCAGTTCGCGGCGTATATGCTGCCTACAACAATGATCTTCGTACAGAGCAAGGACGGTCTTTCTCACTGCGAGCCGGAATTTTCGAGCGTGGAGCACTGCACCGCGGGAGCTTCGGTAATGCTGAACGCCGTGCTCAAGGCGGATAATGATTGATTTTTTTCTTCATAAGTTGTATAATGAATACGGGCGGTGATTTGCCGTCCGTATTTCGCGATGAAAGGATTTTTTATGAGCAGAGATTTTTTAATGCCAAGATATATTTATACCGGCGAAAACGCGCTTTCGGGCGCGTCGGACATTCTCAAAAAAATGGGCAAAAAGGCTCTGGTGATCTCGGGAACGGTCACTTCAAAGCAGCGTTGCTTTACAGACTGTGTATCGCTGCTTAACGGACTGGGGATCGAGACGGCGGAGTTCACCGATATTCCGGGGGAGCCTACCGATGTTACCGTAAACGCGGGGCTTGCGGCATATCGCGAAAATAGCTGCGACTGCCTTTTGGCGATAGGCGGCGGAAGCGCTCTGGACACTATGAAAGCGATCGCGGTGCTTGCGGTATGCGGCGGAGAAACAGCCGACTACATGGGCAAGCCGATAACCGCAGAGCTTCCGTTTATGACAGCCATTCCGACAACTGCCGGCACAGGCTCCGAGGCAACAAGGTTCACCGTTATCACAGACACCGAAACGGGCGTGAAAATGCTTCTTTCGGGAACCTCTCTTATTCCCGACTGTGCCATCGTCGATCCCGCATACACGATCACCGCGCCAAAAGGAATTACCGCCGCGACGGGTCTTGACGCGCTTACTCACGCTATCGAGAGCTACACATCAAAAAAGGCTCAGCCGCTTACGGACACAGTGGCATTGTCGGCGGCAAAGCGAATTTTTGCCAATCTTCCCGCGGCATACACGGACGGGAAAAATATCAAAGCGCGTTCCGAAATGTCGATCGCGGCTCTGGAAGCGGGTATTGCGATAAATAACGCGTCGGTAACGCTCGTCCACGGAATGAGCCGTCCGATAGGCGCTCTGTTTCATGTTCCGCACGGGATATCCAACGCAATGCTGCTGGAAAAGTGTTTCAGCTTCGCGCTTGACGGCGCATACGGGAGATTTGCGGAGCTTGCGCGGACGATAGGCGCAGCGGATAATTTGACCAATGATAAAAGTGCGGCTGAGCAGTTGATAGTTAAGATACGCGAGCTATGCTGCATCTGTGAAATCCCAACTCCGGCGGAATACGGAATAGACCGTGACAATTATTATGCGGCTATACCGAAGATGTCGGCCGACGCAATTGCCTCGGGCAGTCCCGCGAATACCGCAAAGACTGTTTCCTATGAAAATATAGAAAGCATTTACAGAGCGTTGTATCCGAACGATAAATAGGAGTTTATTTTCAAGGAATGATTTCAATACTATTGCCTATACGGATTACCAATAGCAAGAGCAAATTTCGGATTGATTGCACAAGTTTTTGCTAACCGGTAGAATAACACCTCGCCAAGAAATTTTCAAACTAAATGTGAGCCGTTTCCGCGCGAGTTTGGACAAGGTGTTCACAAGATAAAACGCATAAATAATTTGTAGTTATTTCAGGATATAATCGAACGGATATGCGGCTATGATTATAAAGCAGGAAAAAGGTTTTATGCCGCCGAGGGCGGCATAAACCCGCAAACGCCGACGGGCAAAGCCCGCCGAGGTTCAGGAAAGTGCTTAAAAAGTGTGCATTTTGCTCGGATTCTGATTAACAAATCACAGGGAATGCGTAAGCTAAGCCATTTTTAGTGATAAAATCTTATTCCCCTACAGCATTATGGAGCATAATACCGAAAAAGAAAGGACAAAATGAAAGATTTTTTAAACAGCGATGAACCTATAACCTTAGAGCATCTCCGTGAATTCTTTCACGAGAACGATTTTTCGACAATGCCAGTGAAAGACCCGTCCGAGTACGATGAGAAAGAGTTCAGGCTCTATAACAAAGTGCTGAATCTCGTAAACGCGGAATGGAAAACGATTTCAAAATCTATCGGGTTGACACACCCGCAGGACTGCTACTCAAAGGACTATCCGCCGGAGTTGATCAGAGATCGTGTTCAAAGGATCATAGCGGACAACGTTCTCAAAATTTACGGCAACAAAAAATCTTTTTGGAATATGTTTTGGCACTTTATTGTCCCAATGATACTGAAACGGAAAAACGGTGACGAAGCGCTTCACAATACCACAAACGCGCTTATGCAGACATTGGATATCGAAGGCTTGTCGAAATCCGCGAAAGATTTTTCGTGCGATGAGGACTTCAATCCGAATAAAGCCTTGAACTATCCCAAGATGGATCATGACCGAAAATGGAATCATTCCCGCGCAAAAATAAAAGTCAAATCGTTGGATGAGATAGCGGAACGCTCTCCGACAGGAGAGCCGCCGCAAATTCCGGATAAGATTGATGTCGAAGCTGCCGCGGACATACATATTCTGATCGAACAACTGGTCGACAGCGCTTCGGATCAGGAAAGAAGGATCATCAAATTATTGTCCGAAGGATATAATCAAAGCGAGATCGCGCAAAAGCTCGGCGTTTCACAAAGCACGATCTCAAGGAAAATAAAAAAGTTCAAAAAATTTTTATCGGAGCGTGCATAAAACTCTTTTCTCGTGTCGGTAAGGTTATAGAGGGCAATCCCGTCGTTATTCGGCGGGATT
>ERZ778518.464-NODE-464-length-39109-cov-5.111563_pt1 | contig 39109 bp, 38 predicted proteins | sample MGYA00510340_ERZ778518 | MGnify/ENA primary metagenome ERZ778518 (study PRJEB29527, sample SAMN07138967) | mouse gut metagenome | material: feces | host: mouse | place: China:Nanjing | collected 2016-01-25 ...
CCCTACTCTCTTGACATAACTTCAACATTGGGCGCGGGCGACAGCTTCAAGGCGGGAACGATCTACGCGCTGTATAATAGAATGAGCGACGACGATACGGTAAAATTCGCGAGCGCTGTTGCGGGGATCGCCTGTACAAAATTTCCGATCCCGCTCAAACCTCCGGTATTATCCGAGGTCAAGGCGCTTACAGAAACGAGGAATGACAAATGACTAAAATATATATTGACGGACAGGAAGGCACTACGGGGCTGAAAATTCTCGAGCGCTTTAAGGGCAGAAACGACATCGAGCTGCTCCGCATTGACGAGGACAAGCGCAAAGATAACGACGAGCGCAGACGCATGATAAACTCCTCCGACTTCACGTTTCTTTGTCTGCCCGACGCGGCGGCGCGCGAGGCAGTTGCAATGGCTGACGATAACGTCCGCATTATTGACGCTTCGACGGCGCACCGAACCAACCCCGATTGGGCATACGGTTTTCCCGAGTTAGGTAAGGATTTCCGCGAGAAGATCGCGAAAAGCAACCGTGTAGCCGTTCCGGGGTGCTATGCGAGCGGCTTTGCCTCAATGGTGTATCCGCTTGTAAAGCTCGGAATTATGCCCGCGGATTATCCCGTTTCGGCTCATGCGGTATCGGGTTACAGCGGCGCGGGCAAAAAGGCTATCGCGGTCTACGAGAGCGCCGACCGCCCCACGGACTTCGACAGTCCGCGTCAGTACGCGCTCACACAGCAGCACAAGCACCTTCCTGAAATGCAGAAAATATGCGGTCTGGAGTACGCTCCCTCGTTCAATCCGCTTATCTGCGACTTTTTCAGCGGAATGGTGGTTTCTCTGCCGCTGCATACTCGGTTATTGACGAAAAAGTACGGCGCGGACGATATCCGAAAGGCTCTGGCCGAATACTACGCGAATTCTTTCTTTGTAAAAGTAATGCCCGATGGCGAGCCCAAGGACGGCTTTATCGGCTCGAACAATTTGAGCGGAACAAACAATATGGAAATATTCGTTAACGGTAACGACGAACGGCTTATAATCTGCTCGAGATTGGATAACTTAGGAAAGGGCGCAAGCGGTGCAGCTGTTCAGTGTCTTAATATTATGATGGGCATTGACGAAAAAACGGGGCTGCTTTAATGACTCACGAGGAAATATTGAAACACTGCCTTGGAAAAAATGGAACATATCAGGACTGCCCTTTCGGAGATGAAACAATTTGCGTCAAGGTCAAAAATCGAATATTTGCGCAGCTCTTTTTTCTTAAAAACAAACCGATGTTCACTTTTAACGGCGATGCGCTGACCGGAGAGCTTTACCGCAAAATGTACCCCGATGATGTGAAAAGAGGGTATCACTGTCCTCCTGTTCAACAGCCGTATTTTAATACCGTTGATCTTAACGGCAGCGTACCCGACGAGGAAATACTGCGAATGATAGACAGCTCCTATGAATATGTGGTGAGCAAGCTTACGAAAAAGCTTCAAAAGGAATTGGAAAACGAATAATGAGAGGTTTTTAAAATGGTTAAATTTGAAAATTACGAGTTTGTGGACGGCGGCGTTTGTGCCGCGGAGGGCTTTACCGCGGGCGGAGTTATCGCGGGTATCAAGGCGGGCAACACCACAAAGCGCGATCTGGCTATGATATACTGTGCCGAGCGCTGTAAGACCGCCGCGCTGTTCACCTCGAACAAGGTAAAAGGCGCGCCTATTATCGTGTCCAAGGAGCACTTAAAGGACGGCTACGCTCAGGCTATTATCGTGAACAGCGGCAACGCGAACACCTGCAATCCCGACGGCATTGAGATAGCCGAGGAGATGTGCGAGCTTACCGCTCAGGCGCTCGATATCGACACGAACGACGTACTCGTAGGCTCTACGGGCGTTATCGGTCAGAAGCTCGATATCAAGCCGATACGCATTATGATACCCACGCTTGCCAAGTCGCTCTCGATGAAGAACAGCGGCGACGCGGTGGAGGCGATAATGACGACCGATACGCGCAAAAAGGAGATAGCGGTCGAGTTCGAGCTTGACGGCAGAAAGTGCCACGTCGGCGGTATATCCAAGGGAAGCGGCATGATAAACCCGAATATGGCGACTATGCTCGCGTTTATCACAACAGACGTCGCTATCGCGGGTGAGCTTCTCGAAAAGGCGCTCCGCAAGGTGAATTATCTCACCTACAATATGGTGAGCGTCGACGGTGACACCTCTACCAACGACACGCTGATACTAATGTCCTCGGGGCTTGCGAAAAACAGCGAAATTATCTGCGAGGACAAGAACTACGAAATATTCGAAAACGCTCTGTACGCGGTTATGATGAACCTCGCACGTGAGACCGCGCGCGACGGCGAGGGGGCTACAAAGCTTATCGAGTGCATAGTAAACAGCGCTCCGAGCGAACAAGCGGCAAGAGCGGCGGCGAAATCGGTAATTTCGTCAAATCTTGTAAAGGCGGCGCTGTTCGCGGCTGACGCCAACTGGGGAAGAATTCTCTGTGCGCTGGGCTATGCGGACGCGGATTTCGATATTGAAAAGGTCTCCGTTGAGCTGGCAAGTGCAAAGGGAAAGCTCACGGTCTGCGCGGAGGGCGCGGGTATCGCATTCTCGGAGGAAACCGCTGCGGAAATTCTCTCCGAGGAGGAGGTCAAGATACTCGTAGATCTTCACGACGGTTTTTACAACGCCGTTGCTTGGGGCTGCGATCTAACGTTTGATTATGTTAAGATCAACGCGGAATATAGGACTTGATCGTTCAAAAAGCTAAAGAGGTACGGAAAAATGCGGATAGATTATGATGTAAGAGCAAACGTGATGATAGAGGCTCTGCCCTATCTTCAGAAATACAACAACAAGGTAGTCGTAGTGAAATACGGCGGCAACGCGATGACCAATGACAAACTCAAACACGCCGTTATGGAAGATATCGTTATGCTGTCGACGGTCGGTATCAAGGTCGTGCTGGTTCACGGCGGCGGTCCCGAGATAAACGATATGTTAAAGCGCATCGGCAAGGAGAGCAAGTTCGTAAATGGTCTGCGCTACACTGACGAGGAAACCGTCGATATCGTGCAAATGGTTCTCGCGGGCAAGGTAAACAAGGACTTGGTTTCCATGCTTGAGAGCCACGGAGGTACGGCAATAGGCTTGTGCGGTCTGGACGGAAATCTTATCGAGGCGGAACAGCTTGATCCAGATCTCGGCTATGTAGGCGAAATAAACGCTGTAAATCCCAAAATCATTCAGAACGCGCTTGACAACGGCTATATTCCCGTTATTTCCACGGTAGGGCGCGGCAAGGACGGCACGGTCTACAATATCAACGCGGACACCGCGGCTGCGCGTATCGCCGCCGAAATGGGAGCGCCGTCGCTGATCCTGCTGACGGATATAAAAGGATTGCTTGAGGACAAGGACGACGAAAACACTATTATCCGCACGGTCGGCGTGAGCGAGGTTCCATTCCTCAAAAAGCAGGGTATAATAACGGGCGGTATGATACCGAAAATAGACTGCTGTGTTGAAGCTGTCCGCCGCGGCGTTAAGCAGGCTAATATTATTGACGGACGTATTCCGCACTCCATTCTTATCGAGCTTTTGACCGACATAGGCGCGGGTACTATGATCATTGCGTGAGGTGATTGTAATGGGAACGATCGAACAATTCAACAAATATGTAATGCATTCCTACGGCAGATACGCCCTTGTTATGGACAAGGGCGAGGGTCGTTGCGCCGAAGATGAAGACGGCAAGGAATACATAGATTTCGGCTCGGGAATAGGCACGAATTCTCTCGGATACTGCAACGAGGATTGGGTGAATGCTGTCTGCGAACAGGCACACAAGCTCCAACATACCTCCAACTACTATTACACCAAGATTCAGGCGGATTTCGCCAAAGCGCTCTGCGAAACGGCGGATTACAACGATATGTTTTTCGGCAACTCGGGCGCGGAGGCTAATGAATGCGCTATCAAGATTGCGAGAAAGTACAGCTTTGACAAGTACGGCAAAGGTAGGCACAACATCATCACGCTTTTGAACTCCTTTCACGGCAGAACGCTTTGTACGCTGTCCGCGACGGGTCAGGACGTTTTCCACAACTACTTCTTCCCTTTCGTGGAGGGATTTATCAACGTCGAGGCGAATAATATCGACGATCTCCGCGCAAAGCTCGACGATACCGTATGCGCGGTGATGTTCGAGTATATTCAGGGCGAGGGCGGAGTAATGCCGCTGGATAAGGAATTTGTCGACGAGATATTCAAGCTTTGCGCTGAAAAAGATGTGCTGACCATCGCTGACGAGGTTCAGACGGGCGTAGGCAGAACGGGTAAGTTCCTTGCGGGTGACAATTTCGGTCACAAGGCCGATCTTACAACGCTTGCTAAGGGGCTTGCGGGCGGCGTACCTATCGGCGTGTGTCTGTCGGGAGAAAAGTGCGCAAACGTGCTAACCCCGGGAACTCACGGCTCGACGTTCGGCGGAAATCCTATCTGCTGCGCGGGCGGTCTGGCGGTGCTGGACAAGGTCAACTCCGATGGTTTTCTTGGAGAGGTCGCCAAAAAGGGCGAACATATCCGCGAGAAGCTTCTGCAAATTCCCGAAGTGAACAGCGTTTCGGGAATGGGCTTGATGATCGGTATCGAGCTGAAAACCAAATCCGCAGCGGACATTGTTAAAGCGGCTCTGGGAAAAGGCTTGCTGCTGCTTACCGCAAAAACAAAGGTTCGTCTGCTGCCGCCGCTTACTATTACCTATGAGGAGATCGACAAGGGACTGGCGATTTTGACGGAGCTGCTGAAATGAACAAATGGTACGACGAGGAATACGGCTTCACTATCGAGGTAATCGCCGTTTCCCACGACAATAAGACCGAGGGTCATTGTCGAAACGGCGATGAGGTTGGCGATATTTACAGTTGCACCTACGACTGTCCCGTAAACCAAAACGGGCGCGGTTTCTGTCAAAAAACGCTGCTGTATCTGTATCCTATGCTTGAGGCGGTACGCAGCGGCGGCGACCTGCGGAGGATAGGCGGCTTCTCACCTCTCGGGAACGTTTTTAACGATCCGCACGTTAAGGAGTTCGTTTGCCCCGACGGTGTGGTGACGTTCAGGCTCACCGCCGAAAAATTAAGCGGCGAGAATTTTCACATTGGCGGCTTTTATAAGGAATAGCAAGGAAAGAACCAAAATGACAACAAATAAAATTGAAAAAAACATTATATCGTGCGCTGTGATTGAAAGCTCCGAAAAGGTTATCACCGACCATTAGTCCGCTGTTGATTTGCTTATTAAGTGTAAAATACGATATCGACACGAAAAATATCGTTATTTCAAAGGAGCTTGTTACCGCCGTTTTATTCTAAGTACCGGTGTCGCGGGTGAGATCCTGCAAAAGTTTGTTAATTACGGCAGAGATATTTTCTTTGCCACTTCAAAAGAAGAACAATAGATATGCTGACAAAAAAACTGTATAGGAGGGCAATATGTCCGAGCTTACCGCAATGATGAACATAGGCAAGGAGATGGCGCGAAAACTGACCTCGGTCGGGATAGATACTCCCGAAAAGCTGATAGAGCTTGGCTCAATAAAAGCGTTCCGAAAGCTCAAGGAGGTGTATCCGAATGTGTGTCTTGTTCACCTGTATACGCTTGAGGGCGCGATTTACAGCACCGAATACAACAGACTTTCCGAGGGCAAGAAAAAAGAGCTGAAAGCGTTCAGCGACTATTTGAAAGGCGCAGACAATGGCTAAGGTGATAATGGTCTGCGGAAAGATATGCAGCGGAAAAAGCACATACGCCGAACAGCTGCGCAGGGAGAATAACGCAGTGTTGCTGTCGATAGACGAAATAATGCTCGCTATGTTCGGGCAGTATGTCGGCGAAATGCACGACGAATATGTTGCGCATACGGAGAAATATCTGTACGGGAAATCGTTGGAAATTGTTGGCAGCGGGATAAACATTGTTCTCGACTGGGGAGTGTGGACTAAAGCCGAACGCGCCGAAGCCCGGGAGTTCTACAAATCACGTGGCATTGACTACGAACTGCATTATATCGACGTATCGGACGAGGTATGGCGCGAACGTATCAACAAACGGAACAGCGCAATATCAAATGGCAGGCTTGACGCGTATTATATCGACGAAAACCTTGCCGCGAAATTCGGGGCGATATTCGAGCCACCCGACGATGAGGAGATCGACGTGCGGACATCTGTTAAGGAAGAAGAAAAATGAACATAAGAAAATTGACTATCGCCGACTACGACAAGGTTTACGCGCTCTGGCTGTCCTGTAAGGGAATGGGTCTGAATAATCTTGATGATTCGCGCAATGGCATAGAGCGATTTCTTAAGCGAAATCCCGAAACCTGTTTTGTCGCTGAAAACATTGGAGAGGTTATCGGCGTGATAATCGCGGGAAACGACGGACGGCGCGGATACATCTACCACATCGCCGTAAATCCCGAATACCGCAGAAAAGGCATTGCAAAGGCGCTTGTAAACTCCGCTCTTAAAGCTCTGCGCGATCTCGGAATAAACAAGACCGCACTTGTGGTTTTTGAACGCAATGCCGACGGAAACGCGTTCTGGGAGAGCATAGGCTTTACCTCCCGCGATGATCTGGTTTACAGAAACAAGGCGTTAACGGAAATAATTAGGATAGACACATAATTTCCGTTTATATAAACACACTGAAAGGAAAAAATGATATGAAGCATTTATTGAAGCTGCTTGATCTCAGCACCGAAGAGATCATAGACATTCTGAACCTTGCCGATCAACTCAAATATGAGCAGAAGCATGGTATCACTCACCACTATTTAAAGGGCATGACGCTCGGAATGATCTTCCAGAAGGCATCCACGAGAACGCGCGTTTCGTTTGAAACGGGTATGTATCAGCTTGGCGGTCACGCGCTTTTTCTGTCGTCCAAGGAACTGCAAATCGGACGCGGCGAGCCAGTTCAGGATACCGCGCGCGTTCTGTCGCGCTACCTTAACGGCATTATGATCCGCACTTTCGAGCAATCCGAGGTCGAGAACCTTGCCGAATACGGCAGTATCCCGATCATCAACGGCTTGACGGACTTCTGTCATCCATGTCAGGTACTTGCCGACTTACAGACTATCCGCGAATACAAGAACAAGCTCGACGGTCTGAATTTCTGCTACATCGGCGACGGCAACAATATGGCGAACTCGCTTACCGTTGGCTGCCTCAAGGTCGGAATGAGCGTTTCTCTCGCCTGTCCCGAAGGCTATCATCCCGATCCGCAGATACTTGAATTCGCAAAGGTTTACGACAACTTTAAGCTTGTTGCCGATCCCAAAGAGGCTGCTGCCGACGCGGACGTTCTTTACACCGACGTGTGGGCGTCCATGGGTCAGGAGGGCGAAGCCGAAAATCGCAAGCTTGCGTTCAAGGGCTACCAGATCAACGACGACGTGATGAGCGTTGCCAAGCCCGACGCTATAGTGCTGCACTGCCTGCCTGCTCACCGCGAGGAGGAGATCACCGCCAAGGTATTCGAGCAGCACGCCGCCGATATCTTCGACGAAGCGGAGAACCGTCTGCACGCGCAGAAAGCGGTAATGGTACGCCTGATGGCTCCCGAAAAATAAGTTACGGCTTAATAATAAAACCCGACCGCGGAGAACGTGGTCGGGTCGATTTATTTTTGCCCGTAGTAGGCATTTTCACCGTGCTTGCGGAGATAGTGCCTGTCAAGGAGTTCTTTCTGCATGGGGCGTATCTGCGGATTTATGCTCATGGTATGGTAGTTCATAAACGCCACCTCCTCCAGTACAACCGCATTGTGAACCGCCTCCGCGGCGGTCTTTCCCCATGTGAACGGACCGTGGCTCTTGACAAGCACCGCGGGAATAGTCAGCGGGTCAATGCCATTGAATGCCTCAATTATCACCGTGCCTGTTTCCTTTTCATATTTACCGTTGATCTCGTCGGGGTTCATCGCTCTTGTACACGGTATCTCTCCGTAGAAGTAGTCGGCGTGGGTAGTGCCGAGGGGTTCAATTCCCATGCCCGCCTGCGCGAACGACGTCGCCCATCGACTGTGCGTGTGGACGATACCACCCACGTTCTCAAATGCCCTGTACAGCGCGAGATGTGTCGGCGTATCACTCGACGGTTTGTAACGACCTTCGACAACTTCGCCCGTTTCCAAACTCACCGCGACCATATCCTCGGCGGTCATTTCCTCGTATTCCACACCCGACGGCTTTATTATCATAATGCCGCTCCCCCTGTCAACAGCGGAAACGTTGCCCCATGTAAACGTTACCAATCCGTATTTAGGGAGCAAGAGATTAGCTTGAAGTACTTCTTTTTTTAGTTTTTCCAACATTTTACATATCCCCCGTTTCGGCAGTGTTAAACAACTCGTCATTTGTCATAACGTCGTTTTCATATTTGTAATACCTATTGTTCCGCTCAAAATAAAGAGCAGTTCCGTTGAGTGAGGTACCGTACAGATACATCCCCGGAAAACGTTTCGCAATATTCTCTGCGGTCCTTATATCACCGGAAAACAAATTGTGAAGTCGTTTACACCGTTCCAGCCACAACACAGCATATCGTTTTTCGGAAATTATCCTATTGGACAAATTCGCAACAGTGTGCAGTCACTTTCGCCCACACCACTCTATATCGCGCTTGTAAAGCTGTTGTCCCATTTCCGAGATTATCATTTCATCGCAGTCCAAAATAACACGCACGGTATGTAATCCGTTACATATCATAACAAACGCGCAGGAATGTCTGTCGGTAAGCGTGAACCGCCCATTTCCAAAATCATACACCGGAAGCGGCTCATACTCGCCGGCCCTTGCGGTATCAAACCACCGACTAACACCCTCCAATTTTTCTTTGCAAAAATACAATTGACTTATTCCAAGCTCGGATAAACCGATAGTAAAAATCTGTCTTTTTATTTCCCCAGACATCTCTCTGCGTCAAGACCGCCAAGATATCGTATCATATATTCCTCAAAGCCGCGCGTTCCCTTTTCGTTCGGGAGCACCGTTCGCTTGCCCATATCCGAGAACACCGACGCTTCAAGCCACTCCGCAAGGGACCTTCCACCGCTGTTGACGGAATACGCCGCCAACAGCGCCATTCCCCAAGCGCCGCCCTCGCCCGCCGTTTTCATTACCGAAACGGGAGTATTGAGCGCGTCGGCGAGGAGCTGTTGGGCAACGCCTTCGACCTTGAACAATCCTCCGTGTCCAGTGAATGTATCAGCGGTGACGTTCTCTCGCTTGAACAGTATGTCTATTCCGCAGCTTAACGCCGCGAACGCCGAATACAGCTCGGCGCGCATAAAGTTCGCAAGGGTCATCTTGCTGTCGGGAGTGCGGAAGTACATGGGTCTTCCGTCGTCAACACCTATAACGGGCTCGCCTGAAAGGCAGTTGTACGCTGTCACACCGCCGCAGCCGCTGTCGCCGCCAAGCGCTTTTTTATACAGCTTTTCGTACAGCTCCGACTTGTCGGAGGCGATACCGAACAACTCCGCGAACTCACCGAAAATGCCGACCCAAGCGTCAAGCTCCGAGCAACAGTTGTTGCAGTGAACCATCGCGACGGGAGCGCCGTCGGGAGTTGTCACAACGTCTATCTCGGGATAAACGCGCGACAGCAGCTTTTCAAGCACGAGCATTGAAAATATCGACGTTCCCGCAGATATATTGCCCGTTTTTGGCAGCACGGCGTTGGTCGCGGTCATTCCCGTACCCGCGTCGCCCTCGGGCGGACAGAACGGTATACCCGATTTAAGATCTCCGTCGGGGTCAAGGAACAGCGCGCCCTGTTCGGTAAGCTCTCCGCACCGCTCCCCCGCCGTCATAACGCTCGGAAGAACGTCCGCGGTCTTGAACGCTATACCCTTTTCGTTTAATATCTTGTCAAGCTTGGCGAGCATTGCAGTGTCGTAACAGCCGCCGCTTATCGGAAACATTCCCGAAGCCTCGCCGATACCGACCGCACGTTCACCCGTCAAAAGATAATGAATATACCCCGCTAAGGTGGTTATGTGAGCGATATCCGCAATATGCGGCTCGTTGTCGAGTATCGCCTGATAGAGGTGCGCAATGCTCCATCTCTGCGGAATGTTGAATCCAAACAGCTCTGTAAGCTCCCGCGCCGCCTTTTCGGTTGTTGTATTTCGCCACGTTCTGAACGGCACAAGCAGGTTATCATTCTTGTCGAACGGCATATAGCCGTGCATCATAGCCGAAATACCGACAGCGCCGATATTCGCAAGCGTCACATCATAACGCTCACTTACATCGTTTTTTAAGTCGGCATAGCAGGCTTGCAGTCCACTGTGGATATCTTCGGACGAATACGTCCAATAGCCGTTTTCGAGGCGGTTCTCCCAAACGTGAGAGCCGCCCGCGACAGGCGTGTAAGTGTCGTCGATAAGCGACGCTTTTATACGCGTAGAGCCGAGCTCAATACCGAGGAACACCTTACCCTGCGCAATTTTATCCTGTATTGTCATCTGCTCCCCCGTCACTTTTCAAACTTGAACGACTTGAAGTCAAAGTCACTGCCCGGCAGGAAAGTAAACGATACTTCGCATTTGCCCTTGATGCCGCTAAGCTCAAACCGCCGCTCGGTATACTCCTCCGCGCCCGCGAACTCGCAAAGCACGCGAGTTTCGGTGTCGCCCTTGAATACGAGGTGGATACTGTTCACGGGAAGCTTGGACTTGCCAGTTATGATCACCGCAGACGGAGTGCGCTCGCTGAAATCAAACGTACCAAATTCAAGCACTACGTTGTTTCCGATACCCGTTACGTCGTCCGTGTTCCGCGTGAACTTGTCGCCGTAAATGCTGTCGCAGTCAGCCGAGCATATCTCAGAGAATTCCTTGTCGGGCTTTTCAAAGCTGAAGCCCTGTACGTGATAGCCGTCGCCTGAGCGCATTACAAGTGTGTGTATGCCCTTAAGCTTTTTCGTCAGCTTGAAAGTGTTCGGGATATAGGTCAGCCATTGAGGCTGCTCGAAATAGGTGAACTCGCCGATAAGCTCTCCGCCCTCGTTGGGTATTCCGTCGTAAAAGCTTATTTTTACGGGCGTGGAGCAGTTTGCGTATATCGGAACGGTAACGGTGTCGCTGCCGATATTGCCAAAGTCGACGTTCTCAAATCCGAACCAGCTGTCCTCGAACGCGAACGCCGCGCCGCGCTCGATACCGTTGCCCGCGTTGCCGCTCTGAACCGTGAACAGTCCGCCGATAACAAAATCATACGGGTTGAAGAACGCCGAGCCGAGCCCCTCGCCTTTAAGCGCGAGCGGCGTAACTATGTGATATTTGTCCGTGCCGTTCTTGCAGAGTGCGCGCAGGTAAAATTCGCCGTCGCCGTTGCATTTTACGGTAACAATGCCGTTCTCGACCGATACTATCTCCGCGAGATTGGATGGTATTCCGAGAACTGTGGTTATCCTGTACTCGATATCGTTAGCATAGGAAGCGTTAGCGGGAAAAACCTCGGTCTTGAACGCGATTGTTTTCCTGTCGGGCGTGAATGTGCGGCTATCGCTCGTGAACGAAATTTTTCTTACGGGAATATCGTGCTCCTCATCGGGGCAGTCCGCGGCGGTGTGCACGTTCTCGGTCAGCGCGGATATTCCCTCGCGAACCTCGGCGGCGACCGCGTTCAGCGTTATCTCGCTGTCGGGCAGAGACGGCGAACTTACCTTGACTCGTATTTCGCCCGCCTCGGTCTTTGCGGCGATCATTGCGAGCAGCTTGCCCGAAAACAGTCTGCGCGACGTTCCCTTGTACTGCTCGTAGTCGGTGGAGTCACCGTTGTCGAGTCCCACTAAACGTCCAGCGCCCTCAACGCTTACGAATACACGGTTGTTGGCGTTCGCGACGAACACCCCGTTCTTATCGAATGCGGAAATATCTACGAATATCATATCCTCGCCGTTCGCTTTAAGCTCGGTCTTGTCCGGAGTGAGCTGTATCCGCGCAGTATCACCGAACGAACGGCACACGTCGCGCGCTACCTCGCCGCCCTGCTCATCATAAGCGACCGCAACCAAGTCGCCCTCCGCGTACTCAATAACGGCGTCAAGAGTGAGCTCCTTACCGCGCATATGGTCAATCTTCCTGTCGGCAATAAGCTGACCGTTGAAATAGAGCGCCGCCCAAGGAGCGTTTGTCGTCACGCGCACATCGATCTTCTGACCGTCAATGAAGTCCCAATACGGGAAAATATGCACAAACGGAGCGGTTTTGAAATCCGTCCACTCCGCGCGGAAGATGTACGCGCCGTCTTTCGGGAAGCCGGCGGTGTCGTACTGTCCGAAGTAGCTGTTTTTGGTGGAATACGGTGTCGGTTCGCCGATGTAGTCAAATCCCGTCCAGATGAACTGTCCTGCACTGAATTCGGCGTCGCGGTCGGCGGTTATACAATATTCAACATTTTTCGCGCCCCATCCCGTCGTGCAGTTGCCAAGCGCGGAGCATTGCTCGTCGTCGTCCGCGAGAACGGACTGCGACAGCGGAAAGTGATATATTCCTCGGCTGTGAAGTACCGAAGCGGTCTCGCTGCCGTAAATGCACCAATCGGGGTATGCCTTGTGATGCTCGTTGTACAGGCGCTCCGCGTAGTTGTAGCCCGCGATCTTGAGGATATCCGCACACTTCTGCGCGTTCTCGCCTTGCATATAGTTCGAGCCGATAGTTACATAGCCGTTTGAGCGGTAATCATGCTCGCGTACCAGACCCGCAAGCAGCGAAGTGACCTCCTGTCCGCGGTCATCGGCGTGAGTATCGTAAATTTCGTTGCCTATACTCCAGCCGATAAGGCACGGGTGATTGCGATCGCGGCGTACCCACGAGGCTACGTCCGTGCTCACCCACTCGGGGAAAAATCCCGCGTAGTCGTAGTCGGTCTTATGACGCTCCCACATATCAAAGCCCTCGGAAAGCACCAGAAAACCCATTTCATCCGCAAGCTCCATAAGCTCGACGGCGGGCATATTATGGCTTGTACGTATCGCGTTTACGCCCATTTCACGCAGTGTGGTCAGCTTTCTCGCAAGCGCCGTGCGGTTCATAGCCGCGCCGAGCGCGCCGAGGTCGTGGTGCTCGCAGCAGCCGTACAGCTTGACGTGTCTGTCGTTCAGGAAAAAGCCCATGTCAGTCGTAAATTCAACGGTACGGAAACCGAATTTGACCTCCTCGCAGTCAACGACCTCACCGCCGCGAATAACCTCGCAAATGCAGGTGTAGAGCTTAGGCGCGCTGATATCCCAAAGCACGGGGTCTTTCACCTCGATAACGTCGGTATTGACCGAATACGAACAGCCGTTCCTGCGGACAAGCTCGGGAATTCGGCCCTTGTCAAACGCGCAGCACGGTGAGGTCTTTTCCGCGAGCACCTTATCTCCGTCCATTATTGTGCGGCGAATCGACAGCTCCGCGACAGAAACGCCCTCGAGACGCTCCACCTCGGCTGTCACCGTCACCGCGCCGTCCTCGGTGCTTATATAGATACCATCGTTCACGAGATGGCATTCATTATATTGCTTAAGCCACACTTTGCGGTATATTCCTGCGCCGGAGTACCAGCGTGTGTTCGGACAGCGGTAGTCGACGCGCACTGCTATCAGGTTTTCGCCGTCGTTCAGATAATCGGTAATGTCGAACTCAAACGTGGAGTATCCGTACTTCCACTCTCCGACAAGCTGACCGTTCACATAGACCTTACTGTCCATATAAACGCCCTCGAACCGCAGAGCAGTGCGCCCGTTCTTTTGCATTTTCAATATTCTCCTGTACCAGCCCGTAGAGGTCTCGTACAGATCCTTTGTATTGTAGATAAGCCAGTCGTGCGGAATATCCACCCTTGCCCACTTTAAATTATCCGAATATTCGGTATCTATCGGATTTTTTGAAAACTCCCAATTATCGCATAACAACGTCATCTTGCTCATAGCTTTTCCCTTTCGTTAACGAAATTTTAAGAAACCGGTAATCTTTTCAGAATCGCCTTACTATATTTTACAATATTTATTTGGAAAATGCAATATAAAAACAAAATAAAAAAGCCCAACAGATGATACTATCGGACTTTTTTTTGATATTAAACTACATTAAACCAACATATTCAGCAAATGTCCCATATTCTGCTGCATATCCACCAAGCCGACATTGAAGCGCTCATCGGTGTGCTCCTGCGGCTTGTCACGCGTGACGGTCGTCGTCTCGCCGCCCGCAACGTAGGTATCGCCGCACTCGGGGCAGATACCGTGCTTTATAACGACGCTCTGATATACGACATCCTTACCCTCGCGGTCCGCCTTAGCCTGATTACGGTTAACGTGCTCGTACTCGTGACCGCGTACGGCAGCCTCCGCGCCGCCCTTGCCGATCTTCGCCGCAGACTTGAACGAAACGCCCGGGTCGTCCGACTCGTCCTGATACTTGCGGTTCTTACAGGTCTCGCACTCGCCGTTATCCTCCTTCGCCCTCATCTTATCAAGGCGTTTTTGCAGATTGTCGATACGGTTTTCGAGCTTGTTTATCTTATTATCGAGAAGCTCCGACTTGCTTTGCTCGTTTTCCTTTTGATACTTGTCGCGCTCTTGCTCGAGACGGCTTATCGTGTCTCTTAGATTGCTTTCCGAGCCTATCTCCCTGCCCGTTCCCGAGGATACCGAATAATTAAACCCTCCCGAATTGCCGAAGCCTATCGCCGACGCTGCCATAATATCACCTCACATAATTTCGCGGAAATTATTCTTCTTATTATTATAGCACACATTTCGCAGATTGTCAACAGCTTCACGCATTTTCTCCGAAAATTATCCCCAGCATCCGCTCGGGGTTGTCGAGAAATTGTTTGGTTATCTGATAATGCTCGGTCTGCTTGTAGCCGACCGAGCATATGCCATCTTCGGAAAACCGCAGTATCTCCGCGTTCGGGTACGCCATAAGTATCGGCGAATGGGTAGCTATGATAAACTGCGAGTTATTCTCAGCCAAACCCTTGATTAGTCCAAGCATGGTAAGCTGCCGCGTGGGAGAAAGCGCCGCCTCGGGCTCGTCGAGAATATACAGCCCATTTCCGAAAAAGCGGTTCCGAACAGTCGCGATAAAGCTCTCTCCATGAGAGCGCGTGTGAAGCGAACCGCCATAGCCTCCCGATATCAACGGTGTGTCGCACGGTATCTCGTCCAGATTATCAATGTAAGTCGCGGAGTTGTACAGGCTCTCCGCGCGGAGGAAAAAACCGTCCTTATGTCGTATAATTCCTCGCGAGAGCGTTATGTAATCGTACAGCTCGGAGTGTGTGTCGCGCGTGGAAAAGCTGAAATTCCTCGAGCCGCCCTCCGCGTTAAAGCCTGCCGCAAGCGCTATCGCCTCAAGGAGCGTGGACTTCCCCGTTCCATTTTCGCCGACGAAGAACGTCACTCCCGAGTTAAATACCAGCTCACCGCGCTCCACGATCCATTCAACTGCGGGAATATCGTTGAGGTAGCTCTTTTCGGGCAATTTACCATGAAATTTCACGCTTTCAATGTACTTCATGATTTCCTGCTCCTAAACATGACCGCGCCTGTCGCGAGGAATATCACGAACACCGCGATATTCACGCAGACGATACTCGCGCCGCACGGAGTGTCCGCAATATACGAAATGAACATTCCGATAACGAACGTAGTCACCGAAATAACCGCCGAGCATATCGTTACCGATTTAAAGCTCCTGAACACCCTCATTGAGCAGAGCGCAGGAAATATTATCAGGCTCGATATCAGCATACTGCCCATAAGCCGCATTCCGATAACGATCGTTACAGCCGTAAGCAGCGCTATCAGCATATTGTAAAGGTTCGCGTTTGTGCCCGTCGCCTTGGCAAAGCTCTCGTCGAACGTTATGGCGAAAATCTTCGTGTAGAAGAATATGAACATCATCAGCACTGCAAGCGCGAGTATAACGCTTGTGACAACGTCGCCGCTGCTGACCGAGATTATGCTGCCAAAAAGATAGCTGTTTATGTCGACATTCATTCCGCTTGACATTGAGACCGCCATAACTCCTATCGCAAGCGCGCTTGTGGAGATAAGCGCTATCGCCGCGTCACCCTTTATTTTCCCGTTCGAGGATAATCTCAAAAGCAGGAATGCCGCCAGTATCACTACGGGGATAGCGACAGCCATAGGCGCTAAATTCATTACCGTCGCCACGGCGAGCGCACCGAAGCCGACATGAGAAAGCCCGTCGCCGATCATCGAATAGCGCTTTAGCACAAGGCTTACCCCGAGCAGCGCCGCGCAGAGCGACACCAGAACGCCCACTATCAGCGCCCTAACAAGCACTGGCGCGGAGAACATTTCAACAATTATCTCACCCACGTACAGCACCGCCTTTCATAAACGCCGCAGCATCGCTCGCCACAAACTCGTGAAGACTGCCGAAAAACCAGTTATCCTCGGTCATGCAGAGAATATGGCTCGCGTATTTCAGCGCCGCCGTCATATCGTGCGTTACCATAATCACAGTTACGCCAGTTTTGTTAATGCGAGAAATAAACTCGTACAGCTCCGCAGTCACCATTGGGTCAAGCCCCGACACGGGCTCGTCGAGCAGCAGGAGCTTTTTGGTAGCGCAGAGCGCCCTTGCAAGGAGTACGCGCTGCTGTTGACCGCCCGATAATTCGCGGTAGCTGCGTTTTTTCAGATCGGTGATACCCAGGCGCTCCATATTCTCGGCGGCAATTTTTCGCTCCCTCGACGAGTAGAACGGGCGTATCCCGCGCGAATTCAGACAGCCCGAGATGACTACCTCGGACACGCTCGCGGGGAAATCGCGCTGAGCGTTGGTCTGCTGCGGCATGTAGCCTATCTCGCGGCGGAGCAGTCCGTCGCCGAACGTTATCGAGCCGTCCACAGGCTTTTTCAGCGACAGCAGCGCCTTGACGAGAGTGCTCTTTCCAGAGCCGTTCTCGCCGACAATGCAAAGGTAGTCGCCAGAATTCACCTCAAAGCTCATATCTTTGATGACCGTCATATTTTCGTATGACAGTGTTAAATTTTCGGTTTTTATAAGCGCCATTTTATTGATCCAATCTGTATAAAAAACTCTCGTAGTCCTTGACGTAATAACGAATATTCGTCCGTCCTTTTTTGATCACCGTGTGACCCTCCGTCTCGAGCAGCTTTTTCTGCTCCTCAACGCCGCCCGGGTATTTCGGGTTCAACTCGCCGTTTGCTTTGAGCGTTCTCCAGTACGGGGTCTTGTCGTCAGAGCGCTGAAAGCTTGCCCATGCCGCAATCGAGCAGAATATCCCCGCCGTTATCGGATCGGTAAAGTCAGCGTCGTTCTGCGCGGCAAAGTATTCGCGGATATCTCCGACGGTTATCACCTTGCCCTCGGGAACGCGTCGCATTACCGCGTCATAGTCGAGCGGCGGCGCAAAATACATTCTCCTGCCCCCGTACTTCTCGATACTTTTTTCGTCCGTGATTTCCACGATCTTCGGCATATCCTTGCCATCTCGCAGCATTGCGTTGAAGTCCTTTTTATTTTCGTTTGCCATAATTCAACACCTCCGCGCTTATTATATCGCATTACGATACCAAATGCAATGAGACGGTTTTATTTTTTATAAAATTCCGCAAAGAAAAACAAAGGCAAATCATTATTTTTGGTTACACCGTCATAAGAAACAGGCTCGCAGACTTCTTTCAAGGTTAAGCCGTGTTTCGCGGCAGAATTAAGGTAAAATGACAGCGGGCGGTGAAAATGCGCCGTTCCCCAGAATTCATTTGTCAACCTGTAACTGCTTATATAACGCTCCATTGCCTTTGCGTAACGATAACCTTTTTCATCCTTCAACCATTTGCAGTCATAAAAACACGGGTGAACTATTCCGAAATAAAAAACGCCGTTTTCTTTGAGAACCCTCGCACACTCCGAAATAACACGCTCCGTGTTTTCAATATCCATAAGCACCTGATTTGAAAATACGATATCAAAGCATCCGTCGGCAAACGGCAGCGACTTTTCAATATTCGCGAGGGTAAAATCCAAGTTTGGATATCTTTCCTGCGCTATCGCTATCATCTTTTCCGAGCCGTCAACACCGACTGCGTCCGCACCGTTACGTGTGAAAAAGTCTGTATACCAACCGTAGCCGCAGCCTAAGTCAAGCACGCGCTCACCATTCAGCCTCCGAAAACGTTCCTCAATAACCGACTTATTGCTGTCGGCAAATTCAGACCTTTCCTGATCTTCGGAAAATGCTGCGGCGGCATTGTCCCATTGCTGTATAACATCCTGCATTTTAACCTCCGATCTTATGCGAATTGTAAAACTCCTTAAGCTCCGCCTTACGCTCGGCGGGGATATCGGTTTTCTTAATGCCGCGTATAGCTCCCTCCAGCGCCAGCAATCGGTGAATACACGCGCTGCTGTCTATTGAATGAATTTTCAGCCACGCGTTTTCCGCACCCGTCCGAACTAACTGCTCCGCGGTCTCTATACCGACGGCGTTCAACTGCTTCTCGACTTCCTTTCCTATATTCGGTAAATATGCTAATTGTCCCATGATTATCCTCCGTTTGTCAACACGCTTTGCAGCATTTGATAATTCCGTTCCATAAGTGAGACATAGCTCTCCCCTGCTGCGAAATCGTCCGCCGTGATGTTGTGGCAAGTGTGAAATTCCGAAATTGACATCCCGTTTTCGTCCGCGAGAGTTTCCGCGAGCTTGCGGTTGGACAGCTCAATACAGAACACAGTCGGCACAGTATCGCTCTCGGAGAGCTTTTCGGTCAGTAACGCGACTATCTGTGCGGACGGCTCGGTCTCGCTGCCGCACCCCGGAAAAGCCGCGCGGTATTTCAGCCCGTATTCGCGGAAAAAGTACAGCAGCGGAAATCTGTCGCCGAAAATGAAATAACGCTCCTCGCCCGACAACAGCTCTGTAAATTTTTCATTTAAGGTGTTTATTTCATCAATATACTCCCCCGCTGCGTTCTCGTAAAGTGACTTGTTATCGGGAGCGAGCATAACGGCGGTGTTTAGTATATTCTCAACTATCAGCACGGCATTTTTCGGCGAAGTCCAGATGTGCTCGTCGTATTCCCCATTCTCGTCATGGTTATGTTCATCGTGGTCTGCTCCTGCAATTCCCTCATGATCCTCGGCAATAGCCTCCACCGCGTCCATCATCCGCAGAGCGTTCACCCTGTCAGCGGATTTGAGAATATTCTCCACCCAAGCGTCCGACTCGCCGCCGTTGTAAATAAACAGGTCGCAGCTGTCTATCTTGACGATATCACGCGCGGACGGGTCATAGGAATGGCTCTCATTGCCAGGCTTCAGCAAAAGGGTAATGTCCGCCGTATCGCCAAATATACGTCGCGCGAAGTCGTATGCGGGAAATATGGTCGTCACTATCCGCAGTTTGCCGTCGGACGGCTTCTCGGAGGATAACGAACAGCCGCCAAGCAGCATTATAGCCGCCATAACGGGTATTATCAAACGTTTAAGCATTGTCCGTCTCCTTATCAAAATTTATTCCAGCGCAGTCGCCGCACAAGCCGTAAATGACTGTCTTGCCTATATCGACAACAAAGTCGTGACTGCTCTCGATATGCCGCTTCATATCCGCCATAAACCCACAGTCCATATGAATAAGCCTGCCGCATTTTTCACACTTAAGGTGAAAATGCTTTTCACATTGCTCCGATTCGTTGAGCTGGTAGCATGACGCGTCTCCGTCAGTGAAGCGCTTCAACACCCCCTGCGTAGCGAGCTTGGAGAGCGTTCTGTAAACGGTCGCCTCGCCCGAAGTAATCTCGCCGCTCTTGATTATCTCCTTTGCGGTGTAGCATTTTCCGCGGTGCTGATTAAAAAACTCGACTATCTCGTCACGCTGCTTGGTTTTGTAGACGTTATCGCTCAAGATATGCTCCCCCTCTCATAATTTGATATTGACTATCATTTTCAAATTATATCATAAATTTTAAAAAAAATCAATAGTTTTTATTGATTTTTCTGAAAAAAAGTTGTATAATGGAATTGTAAATATTGGGCATTTTGCCCAAACTATAAATTATTTTACGGAGGAAACTAAAATGGCTGAAATTCTCATCGAAACGTCGGCAAGACACGTACACGTTACAAAGGAGACCCTTGAGGTGCTTTTTGGAAAGGGCGCGGAGCTTACCAAGAAAAAGGATCTTTCTCAGCCCGGTCAGTACGCGAGCGAGCAGAGAGTAACCGTTGTAGGTCCAAAGAAGGAGCTTGCGAACGTTTCTATTCTCGGTCCGTGCCGCAATGCCGATCAGGTAGAGCTGTCGGCTACCGACGCACGTTCTATCGGTCTTGATATCGCTATCCGCGAGAGCGGTGATATCGCTGGAACTCCAGGCTGCACACTTAAAGGACCTGAGGGCGAGGTAATTATCAAGGAGGGCGTTATAGTAGCTAAGCGCCATATCCACCTTACTCCCGAGACCGCTGACAAGCTCGGCGTAAAAAATAAGGACATCGTATGGGTAAAGTGCAATACTAACGGCAGAACAGCAGTTCTCGGCGATGTAGTAGTACGCGTAAGCGAGAGCTTTGCCGACGCTATGCATATTGATACCGACGAGTCCAACGCTATCAGCGCAACTCCCGGGCTTATGGGCGAGATCGTTAAGGAGCTGTGATGGGATTATTTTCCAAATTTGAGCAGCATCATAAAAAAGATCCTATGCAGCGCGTTCTCGAGAGCCTGCATGGATGTCTTGAAACTAAGGACGAGATAAAGGACGGAAAGATATTCTGTCCCGAATGGAACATCACGATAACGCCCGAGATCGATCAGCTTGAACAGCAAATGGCGGTTCTGAACTTCTACATCTCCGCTCCCGATTGGGAAGAACCGCTGTTTGAATGCTGCGCGGGAATGGGCAAGGATACCGACGCTGCTATCGGAATGGCGACCGGTTCGTTTCTGTTCGCGTTTATGCAGGGGATCGCGTTAATGAGACGCGGCGAGGACGAAGTGCCGCTCGAAAGTGAATTCGTGGGGCATACCCACCGCTGGAGCGTTTACAAAAGCAACGTTGTCGGGACGGGTGAAAGCACGGAAGACGACGATGACGCAAAAGCTGTGACATCCGTCTATTGGAACTTGCTCAAAGAACATATCGCGAAGCGTCTCGGCAATCAGAAAATGTGCTATGTGAAGATATACGCGGCAAAGGCTGTCGGAGCGGACGGCGAACAGATAACGGGCGAGTGCCGTATCAACGACGTGCCGAGCGACGAACTTGGTGCACTTGTTGGCGAGGTCGCCGCTAAGTGGAGCGTTCAACAGTTCGCTTCACAAAAGCAGTTTTTCTTCATAAAGCAAGATTCCGAAACGGTTCTCCCTTACCCTTACAGCGTAAACAAGATCAACGTATTAAGGGAAAAGGTAAGGACGGCGCTAGAGCTGTTCGGCGGTATCCAAACACAGGAGGATTATGACACTCTCTCGGATAAGCTTCTCGCCGTGCTAGGCGACAAAACGCTTACCGAGGAATGTTTCTCGTTCCTTCCCGAGATATGTGCCGAACATGCTTTTGGACAGATAACATTTTCCGAGGAGCTGCAATTCTCGACGAACAGCGGGCTTGTAACCGTTTACAAAAATCAGCTCGCGGACTTCTATCCGCTTGGAAATCTGATGTTCGGATTGTTCGATAGCGGAGTTTTCGGCGAACAAACCAACGACCTATACAGGCTGCTGATAAGTCTGAGCTCGATAGGCAGCGGTGTTCAGCAGCTGCGCGAACAAGATCGCGAGCTTGAGGGCTGCCGAATGGCGGCGTTGATATTCAACGTTTCCGAGGATTTTGAGATACGGTAAATATTAAAGGCTATGCTTAGCGGCATAGCCTTTTGTTATGGGGTGATCTTATATATCCGCGCGGCGTTTCCGTATAAAACACCTTGCAGACTATCCGACGGGATATCCAACGACTTGATAAAGCCGATATGCCGCCGTTGGTAGCAGCAGCCGTAATCCGAACCGAAAATAAAGCGTTCGGGCATTTCGTGAATATATCGCTCCAACACTGCCGCGATCGATGGGCATTTTTCGGGCTCGTCGGCGACGGACGACAGATCAAAGTATACGTTAGAGCAACTTTTCAGCGTTTCAAAGCATTCCGCGAGCTTCGGATAATAGCAATGGCAGCAGATAAGCCGCACATCTGGATTTGCGGCAGCAGCGGCTTTTACCCTTTCGGGTGCGGCGTACTGCGCGTTATCCCAACCCGAATGAAACAACACGGGAATGTCATACTCTGCGGCAAGACCAAAAATTGGTTTCAGATCGCCGCAGTCGATATATATCGGCTCGTGACCGCAATACAGCTTAATGCCTACGAAAAATCCGCGCGTAAGATATTTTTTCAGCTTTTCGAGCTGCTTCCCGTAACTTATGTACGGACTTATCCCCGCGACGACGAATACATTCGGGCAGTCCGAAAACAGCTCCGCACAATCGTCCATAGAACCGATCGAGCTTTCCAACTCCGAATCGGAGATAACGATTCCTATATCAACGCCGTTCGCCCTAATATCGGACAACAGCCGCCGTCTTTTGCTGTCAAAATCGGGCTCACCGCTTGGCAGGTGCATATGTGCGTCAATTATCATTTATCCTCCCATGAATGCTTGGTCTCGCGGTTGACGTTTAACCGTGCGCGGCGGAGTATCTTCCTTGCCATCATTTCATCCAATATCTCGAAGTAGCGCCGCTCAAACGCATCGTAGTCGACGAAGAAAAGAGCGTCGAATTTAACGTTGCACAGCGGTGTAATAAACCCTTTATATTCGCAGTAATCGGGCTTGGGGTCATACCAGTCGGCGTAGAGATAGCCGCGCCAGTCCTCGCCGTGAGCCGAAATCAACATTTTCTTGTTGACATTTTTGGCAGGCTCAAAGCATTTCAGCTCGTAACCGTCATCGGCGTCCTCAATGAAAATACGTCCGCACTTCGGACATTGATAGACATTACGGTGAAGCAGCCGCATTACCTCAGTGGCTATGTCGATCTTGTCATTATGCGGCTTTTCCCCCTTCTCAAGTATCTCCCAAAGCTCCTCCTCGTCTTGATCGGCAATCAGGCACGCTTTGTAGGACAAGCAGTCGGATGTGTCATGGATATCGTAGCCGCAATGGCATAAAAAGTGCATTATTCTCCTTTCATACGCTGCTTTATCTTGTCGAATTCAACAAAAAACTCCGTTCCATGTTCGTTCTTTACAACTACGCCGTTTTCCTCGAACCGAACAAACCTAAGCTCCCAGCATTCCTCATACTCGGGGTCAATAAACTCGTTTACACTTACAAGGTACGGATCGAAGTTCAGCGGCTTGGAGAAATCGCCGACCATAACGTTGGACGGTCCAGCCCAGTAACAGCCGCCGTAAGCGATAAAGTTCGTGCGCGGGTCGTAGTGGATATCGGTAATTATGAATGATTCGCCGAAGTCCCAGTCCGCGTCGTGCTCGCAGCCCTCGGGAATGTAGTGGTATACCTCACCACTGTCAACGTCGAGATAGCTTATCCCGTAAAGGTCGATGTGGAACGGAAAATAGCGGTGTCCGTTCGAATGACGGATAATGTCGAAAAAGGTGTGCGGATTGCTGTACGAGGTGGAACGGTACCGATATTTCAGCCCCTCCCCCGTCAGCTCGCAGACCGCAAAACTTCTGACCTTGCTGTCACGGTGCGAATAATTTTTAATGTTCAGCGTAAATTCGTCAAACTCGTGCGTTTCCTCGTCATCAAAGTATTTTTCGCTTTCAATATAGGCATAATCATCTAAACTCTTAAGCCACATTGCGTACATATTGCGCCGCGACATTCCGCGGTATTTTTTGGGGGTTATGCCAACACGCTTGCAGACGAACACGATATCGCGCTTTTCGCCGCCGATATTCAACGATAACTTCACGCTGTACAGTTCGCCGTTCTTGGCGATATCCAGATCGTCGATTACCGCGTCCGCGCAGTCGTCAAACTCCCCGAAATCTCCTTCGTCAAAGGAGAGCGTAAAATACTTGATACCGCCTACGGCAAACTCTCCGTTCAGCACAAAGGAGCGCTCTCCCCACCTCTCCGTGTCAATAATCCTGCAGCCCTTTAAATTCAGCTCGGAAAGACGCTCCGTGACCGTTTTCATTCGGTCTCCTCCAGCTCGTCCTCGTCCGGCTCGGCGCTGTTGGTGTTGACTACCTGCGACGGCGTGAGCCAGTCTCCCGTGATACGGCACATCAGCCGCGCGTCGATATACGCCTGCGGCAGCGTGAGTATTGTCTGACCCTGATAGCTCCCCGAGCGGGTAAGCTCAACGACCAGCGCAACGTCTGGTCTGCTCTCGTCCTGCAACGCCAGAGGAAGCATAAGCGACATGCTGTCCCTTTTCGGGAAATACGACGGCACGGCGGTCTTGTAGTTCCACCGAACGCGCTTTCTCGCAAGCTCTATCGAGTCCTTGAGACGGTTCTGTATGCGCATAAACAAACGGCTGTTGTCGCGGATTATATTCTTGAGGCGGGCAAACATCTCGTCGCGGCGCTCGCGCTCCTCGCGGTCGTGTCCGCACGCTCGGATGTCCTCAACGAGCTGACGAGCCTCTGCGTTGTCGAAAAACTGGTCGTACAGGAATTGGAGCGGCAGGCGCTTTATGTTGTCGATGATGATGTGCTCAAAATCGGTGTGGAGTTGCTTGGTGTGGTCGAAGAACAAGTCCTCGTTGCGCTTAAAATAGGACGGCGGCAGCGGCAGCGGATTGAAATAGTTGACGAGCTGCTTTCCGAGACCGCCCGAGGCAGCCGTACAGAAACCGATAAACTTCCATTCCGTACCGCTGTCCGGGTCGTTGGGCAGAAAGCACGCGTAGATATCGTCGTAATGATTGTCCGCAAGCCCCGTATTGAATGCGGCAAACTGCCTGTCCTGCGAAATGCACACCTTCTTCTCGCGCATAAGGCGGCTGAACGTGTACTTGATGTATTGCATTAATATCTGATGGTTCTTAATAGGCGCGCTGCTGAAATCCCATTCCTCGTCGACTGCCTTTGCCGCAAGCTCGGTGAGGAAATTCGACCAGCTCCCGAGGAACGCAAAGCTCTCGAGCTGTCTGCCCGGGTCGTTGAAGTGAGCGTTCCTGTCATGCGGAACGGTGTCGACGTAATAGAGAAACCACTTTTTGCCTTCGTAAGTGCTGGGCTTGAGCGTAAGTTCTATTCTCGTGCCGTCCTCCTTGAGATACCGCACGGGGAATATCAGCTTTGTATCGTGAATACGCACACTGCCCTCGGCGCGGGCACGGTCATAGTCCTCCGAGATGCTGCGCACAACTATCGAAAAATCGACTTTCATTCCCTTGTCGTGCAGATATTTCTCCAGTATTCCCATAGGCTTAATAGGCAGGTTGCAGAAATCGGTCAGTCGGCCCCCGGGTACGGAATTCACGTCGATGCTCTCCGTTACGCGGCGGACTGGCTCGGGGCTTTCGGTATAAGTGCTTACGGTATCGCTTTCACCGTTGCGCGGGATAATGGTTATCATCACCTGCGGCACTCCTCCGAGCACCGTATCCTCCATTTTCATAAACCCAAGCTCCGAAAGAAATTCCTTCATCTTGAAAAATCCGTACTTCGATCTGTCAATGCCGCGGTCGGATAAAAACTTGCTGACTGCCGCCATGTGGTACTGCTTGTTGCACGGGAAATAATCCGTCAGCATTTTGTACAGCATATCCTTGTCCGTCTCGGGTATCGAACCCGTCTGCGGCGGCTTTCTGTATTCGGGAGCGGAGGTGCGGTATACCTGTGTCTTGTCAAACGCGAAATACAGGCTCTTGCCGCGCGGACTTAAATTCTTGGTTATTATGCCGTTTACCAGAAGTCCGTCGGGACAGTAGTCTATCGGGAACGTATAGCGCTCACCGAAAAAATTAAGCTTGCCATTGGTCTTTGCCTCGTCGAATTTACGATATATCTCCTGCTTCATCTGCTGAACGGTATAGCCGTTCGCGAGTATCTTAGTCAGCGCGTACAGCGATTGCTGAGTCATTTCAATTATATCGTCGTTTAAAATTATGCTTCCTGAGCCGAAAAAGCTATCGGCGGGATGCTGTGTGTCAATACTGCTTATCATGTTTTTTTCTCCTGTTTGCCATCTTCTTATTTCGATAAATTCATTATTGTTGTCATCCTGAAAAGAGAACATTTCGGAAAAATCCTCCGCAAATTCCCTAAATGAGCCGTAACCGAGACGATTGAGAGAATAACCGTTCGTCACCAGCCACTCCCCCACTCTCAATACCCGATACAGTCCCGGGTCGGGAAATTGCTTCATAATACAGTTATAAAGCTCTGTCTTTTTTTCGTTTGTCAACATTTTATACCTTTCATTCAGGTCTCTGCCTGTGACGTTTCGTTGGTTTCCTCGGTGTAGTCCTCAAGATCCTCGAGATAATCCGCATCGTCCAGATAAACATAGTTTACCTCATCCGCGAGCTTGCTCTCGGACTGATCCTGCGCGTAGCGTCCCTCTACGGCGAGATCAAACGAGTGGAACTCTCCCGAATTCTTGAAGTAAAAATTCGTGACATTGATACCCATTATACGGTATCCGTCCAATATCTTCTTACAGTCGGAGGCGAACGTCTTCTGCGAATTGTATGCTCCCGCGAACTCAACAGTGATGTTAACGTGATCGTCCGTGGACAGAGCGTCAACCCCCTTGGCTTGTCCCGAGCCGTCGGGATTAAGGTCGACCTCGACCGTGATATCCGCGATATCCGCGACATATCTCAGCTCCTTGTAGCTTCTGTCGTATATCTCCGCCTCGATTGTGCGGTTGTTATACTCCTGCTTGTCCTCCTTGTAAATGCCGCTGAGCTTAACGCACATAAAACAGCACCCAACCACCAACAGAGCCGAAATGACAAGGCTCGGGATATTTATGCGGAAGTGTCCGCGCGTCATGAGCTGGTTCAACAGCAACTCTATACCGACAAGTACCGCGCATATCGGCGACAGCTTAAGCGGGATCATAAAATCGGGTGCGGGCGAGAAAAGACAAACTATCATCACAATACCGAGGAAGATCATTATCAGCCCCAGCGACACGAATCCCACGCCCTTCTTAACTATAGTCGCGGCGACGCGTTCCGCCTTGTTACGCGAATTCTTCTGCCGCTCATGCATTTCCTTGGTGCGCTTTTCAAGCACCTCGTCAAGCGCGTCTAGCAGCTTTTGGTTCTGCTCGTCCATTTTTCGGTTCTGTTCGTCCAATTCCGCCTGCATTCTTTCGGCGGCGGCAGTCTGCTCGGCATACGCGCGCGCCTCCTCGGTCATAGCAGCCGCTGTCGGTCGTTGAACCGCGGAATGATCGAAAGTCTGTTCCGCCGACTCAACGGCGACCGCGGTCTCACCCGCGGACATATTGCTTTCCGTTATCACGGGAGCCTGCTCTATATTATTTTCATTTTCCACACAGTGACCTCCTTTTTAAAATTCCTCACCTTAAATTATATCAAATTATTATCATCTTGTCAATGGAGAAAAATGAGCTTTTAGTACGAAAATGGGAACAATTGGTAATCACATATCAAAGAGAATACGATAACTACCAACAAAAATGCCCCCAAGGAGACCTCGGGGGCAAATGTTACTTAGCGATTACAGCTCAGCAAAATACTTGATAGTTCTTACCATCTGAGAGGTGTAGGAGTTCTCGTTGTCGTACCAAGAAACAACCTGAACCTCGTAGAGGTCATCGGAAACCTTGGAAACCATGGTCTGTGTAGCGTCAAACAGAGAACCGTATCTCATACCGATAACATCAGAAGAAACGATCTGATCCTCGTTATAGCCGAAGCTCTCGGAAGCGGCAGCCTTCATAGCCGCGTTGATACCGTCCTTGGTCACGTCAGCACCCTTAACAACAGCGGTAAGGATAGTTGTGGAACCGGTAGTAACGGGAACGCGCTGTGCGGAACCGATCAGTTTGCCGTTCAGCTCGGGGATAACCAAACCGATAGCCTTAGCAGCACCGGTAGAGTTGGGAACGATGTTAGCGGCACCCGCTCTTGCACGTCTGAGATCGCCCTTTCTGTGGGGACCGTCAAGAATCATCTGATCGCCCGTGTAAGCGTGGATGGTGCTCATAATACCGCTCTGGATAGGAGCGTAATCGTTAAGAGCCTTAGCCATGGGAGCCAGACAGTTAGTCGTGCAGGAAGCTGCGGAAATGATCTGATCGTCCTTAGTCAGGGTATTTTCGTTTACGGAGAATACGATAGTCTTGAGATCGTTGCCCGCGGGAGCAGAGATAACAACCTTCTTAGCGCCTGCGTTGATATGAGCCATGCTCTTCTCCTTGGAGCAGTAGAAGCCTGTGCACTCGAGAACTACGTCAACGCCGAGATCGCCCCAAGGACAATCCTTAGCGTCCTTCTCCGCGTAGATCTTGAGGGTCTTGCCGTCTACGGTGATGGTATTAGCCTCATCGTCAGCGGAAACCGTGTGAAGGTTCTCGCCGATAACGCCGCAGTAACCCTTCTGAGCGGTATCATACTTTAAAAGATTAGCCAGCATAGAGGGCTTTGTCAGATCGTTGATAGCTACTACCTCGTAGCCGTCAGCGCCGAACATCTGTCTGAACGCAAGGCGTCCTATTCTTCCGAAACCATTGATTGCAACTTTAACTGCCATTGGAATCATCCTCCTGAAAGTTATAAATTTTTGGCGACATATCGCATGATAAATCGCGTGATATTACCTATCAAGTAATATTATACTAAATTTTAGCAATTTTATCAAGTGATTTTGCCAAATTTCCCAATAAGAGCATGTAAATTTTCAAGTGTTGATTTTGTGCAATTTTAACAAAACAGCGGCAGTTATGCTACTTTATATATTGCAGTATGCGATTTTGGAATACAACATTTTGACGTTAAAGCTTTTTCGCCAGTCTTATTCCGACCGCCTTGTAGTCCTCAAGATACACTTCTTTATCGGCGATGTAGCCGTGCTGCCGATAAAATGTGACAGCTCTGGCATTCTCCTTGAACGCCCAAATGAAAACTTTGGAGTATCCATGCGTAACGGCATATTTTTCGGCATAATCGAGCAGTTCGCCGCCTATTCCCCTGCCCTGTGCGTTTTCGGTGACATACAGCCGCCATATCTCAAACGCGTTCGGAAAGTCGGTCTCGTCAGTTTTACCGAAGGATATCATTCCGATAACAGTGCCGTCCTCTTCGCATACTCGTTCTGTCAACCGCCCCGATGTGAAGTCCGCAGTAAGCTCGCGCGAACGCTCCGCACAGCCCTTGTCATTCAACAAAAGCGGGTCGACAAATCCGTTATATACACTGCGCCAGTTCCTGTTGACAATATCACAGACGGCGTTATGGTCGCGTTTTTCAAGCTCACGTATCATTTGAACAGATACCTGAACCACAGACCGTTTGTATTCCCAACGGTGAATTCCCGACCGTTGAGGTACTCCAATCTCCCGGCGTCTGTGGTGAACTCGAACTTCAGCTTGTATGAGCACAACGCCTGAAATTTCGCTCCGTAGCGCTTGTTGATGGCGTTTTCGCCGTACTTACCGTCTCCAAGCAATGGGTGTCCGATATGCGCGAAATGTGCGCGTATCTGATGTGTCCGCCCCGTTAGCAGATCGACCTCGACGAGCGACAACCCCCCCCTGCTCTCCAAAACCCGATATTTTGTCTTTATCGTAAGATAGTCGGGGCGCGGCTTGTCCGAGATGAGTACCCTGTTCTCCTCAGCAAGCTTTTTCAGATACGCCGTGAGCGTTGCCGAGGACGGCTCCGGCTTGCCGGAAACCGCGCACAGGTACAGCTTTTTTATTTCCCTGTCGCGCACCTTTTGATTGAGTACGCGCAGGCTCTCAGCGTTCTTGGCGGCGATAACGATACCGCTCGTGTTACGGTCGATACGGTTAACAAGCGCGGGTGTAAAGCTGTTCTCGCACTCGGGATTGAACTCGCCATTGCGGTACAGACAGCTCAATATGCGGTTTATCAGCGTGTCGGCGGTGTTGTCGTTGTCATCGTGAACTACAAGTCCCGCGGGCTTGTCAACCAACATAATATTCTCGTCCTCGTAAACAACGTTTATTTCCGCGGAAATATCACGGAAGTCCGCCGTCTCCCGTCTAGTTTCCTTTGACAGCAGTTCCTCGCTCAGATAAAAGCGGAACACGTCGCCCTCTTTGAGTATAGCGTTCGGTTCAACCTTTGCTCCGTTCAGCTTGATGCGCTTCTTCCGCATAAGCTTGCACACCAGCGGACTTTTCAAATTCGGATACGCCTTGGCGAGAAAACGGTCGGCACGCTGCCCCGCATCGTTTTTTTGTATGGTTATTTCGGTCATTTTACTCCTATCTAAAAGGCAAAAACTCGCACCTGTCGCGCTTCACGCGCCACAGCCGAGCAGTGTTGCTCTAAGCTTACAGCCACCGCATGCTACTTCATTCTATACCACCGCAGCCAGTGCCGATATGCCTCTTTCCAAGAACGAAAGCGTCTGCGCAGCCAATCCAATTCGATGTACGAGATATCGAACCACCTGCGACGGAATTGTTCAGCAGTGTAAAACTTCTCCTTACTGTGGTAATCGCAGATGTTCCAGCTGCAAAAGTACCGCTTAAATTTTGCGCCATCGGGAACATTTTCATTTCGGCGCACCGTTTTATTGGCAAGGCGCTTGCCGAATTTGCTGTTATCGTCCTTGCAGACAATGAATTTCTTGTAGCTTCGGCTCACTTAGTAACCTCCGTATTCTTCGGACAAAGCTTTCTTATGTAAACAAAATACATCACCATAGAGATGACCGCCGCGGCAGTCCAGCCTACGGGCCACGACAGCCATATCCCCTTAGCGCCAAACATTGGCTTCAGGAAAAACGCGAACGCCACGCGCAGTATCAGGTCGCTGAAAGTCGTTACCATAAATGCCGACATTCGTCTGCCGCCGCGCAGAACACCATCCGCGACAAGCTTGACCGTCACAGCGAGGTAGAACGGAGCGACGGTCATCAAGAACTCCCGACCCGCCGAAGCGGCTGCCGACGTGTCGGCGTTGGTGCTGTCCATGAACAAGTATATAAGGTTCTTCGAGAACACCACATAACACACCGCGAACACCGCCGCGATAACGACAGCGGCGACCGCACCCACGCGGAAGCCCTTCCTTACCCTGCCGAACTCCCTGCCGCCGATATTCTGGGCGGTAAAGCTTGACACCGAGTTCCCGACCGTAGAGAAGCTGGTTACGGCAAATGTGTTCAGCTTTATTGCCGAAGCGTAACCCGCGACAACGTCCGTGCCGCAGTCGTTAACGAGGCTCTGAATGAACAGCTGACCCACCGAAACAAAGCTTTGCTGTAAAATACTGGGAACAGACAGCGTGGCGATCTTCCCGAGCATACGCCACTCGAACAGCCGGTATTTCTCGCTCTTAACACGTGAAATACGGCGTATCAGCACGATAAACGCCAGCACAGAGCATACGCCCTGACACAGGAAAGTCGCCCATGCGGTACCAGCAACGCCCATTTTGAACACGACCACAAACAGCAAGTCCATTCCGATATTACCAAGCGACGAGCCTATAAGGAAGTACAGCGGCGTGTTGCTGTCGCCGAGCGCGGTGAATATTCCCGTGCAGATGTTGTAAATGAACAGGAAAATCAGCCCGAAAACGTAGATGTTGAGGTAAGTCTGCGAGTCGGCGAAAATACTTGCGTCCGTGCCAAGAATTTTCAGAAACATTCCGCTTGTGAAACATCCGACGACCGTCAATATCACCGCCAGCACGCCCGTTGAGATAAGCGAGGTGTACACGGCGGTTTTCATCTGCCTGAAGTCCTTGGCGCCGAAGAACGTCGAGATCATCACCGAACAGCCAATGTTCATTCCCGTGCCTATCGCAAGGAATATCATGGTTATCGGGTAGGACGCGCCTACCGCCGAGAGCGCGTCGTTATTGATGCAGCGCCCCGCGATCATGCTGTCGGCGATATTGTACATCTGCTGGAAGATAGCGCTCACCAGCAGAGGAAGTGAGAATTTCAGCAATATCGGCGCGACCGCTCCCTTGGTCATGTCCTTTGTCATATCCTTAGCCAAACCGATCAACTCCCTGTTTAAAACGCACACTGACAAAAGCGCCGTGTGCGTTAATACTAATGTTTAATTTGATGATATCGCGCCGCCGTAACAGAAAGCCGCATAATATGCCCTTCCTCGCTGTCGACGGAAAAACCCGCGTTTAAATGCAGACGCAAGGCGGCATCGCGGCAGCTTTCAAATTCATTGTGAACGCTCACCGCGCCAAGCTCCTTGAAAGCCGTTTCAAGCAGCAAATCGAGCGCTTTTGCCGCGTAACCGTTGCCGCGGTAACGGCTCTCTATCACGATACCCATATCGTAACAGTCCTCATAAAAGCCTTTGCCGCTGGTTTTATAAAGATTTACCTCGCCGATAAACTCGCCGTCAAGCACGATATACGCATAAAATCTGTCGGACGTTCCCGCCATCCAACAGTTGTACCACGACTGCCACTTCTCCTCTGGGAAGTCAATACAACCGTTTTCGCTGCCATACCCCTTGTTGTAGCTCATAGTGTTGGGGTCGGCAAGCAACTTTTGACGATACCAAAGCTCGCTGTATTCGGGAACGTGCAGACTTATACCGTTCATATCGCCCTCCGTCAGTTCTTTTTCTGCTTAGCCTCGGCCTTAAGCCGCAGATCACGCTCCAGAATGGTCTTTCTGATACGGATATTCTTCGGTGTTACCTCTACAAGCTCGTCGTCCTGAATGAACTCCAGGCTTTCCTCAAGGCTCATCTGCTTGTACGGAATAAGCTTGAGAGCGTCGTCCGAACCGCTTGCGCGCGTGTTGGTGAGGTGCTTCTTCTTGCAGACGTTGACAACGATATCGCCCGCCTTGGGAGATACGCCCACTATCATTCCCTCATACACGGGAACGCCCGCGTCGATAAACAGCGTTCCGCGCTCCTGAGCGTTGAACAGTCCGTAGGTGACTGCCGTGCCCGTCTCCCACGCGACAAGCGAACCCACGGTCCTGCGCGGGATATCTCCGAAATACGGCTTGTAGCTGTCAAATACCGCATTCATAACGCCCTCGCCCTTTGTGTCGGTCATAAACTCGCTTCTGTAACCGAACAGTCCGCGCGATGGGATAAGATATTCAAGGCGCGTGCGCGTGCCTACGGGGTGCATACCTATCATCTCGCCCTTGCGCTGACCCATTTTCTCCATGACCGCGCCGACCGCCGTCTCGGGAACGTCAATAACAAGGCGCTCCACGGGCTCGCACTTAACGCCGTCTATCTCCTTGTACAGCACTCTCGGCGTGGAAACGGACAGTTCGTAGCCCTCGCGGCGCATTGTTTCGATAAGTATCGACAGGTGCATTTCGCCGCGGCCCGCTACATTCATGGCATCGGTGGTCTCGCTGTCCGAGACGCGCAGCGAGACGTCCTTTAAGGTCTCCTTCATCAGGCGCTCGCGTATCTGTCGGGACGTTACAAACTTGCCTTCGCGACCCGCGAACGGCGACGAATTGACGGAGAACGTCATCTCGACCGTCGGCTCTGAGATTTTCACGAACGGCAGCGGCTCGGGATTGGAAACGGCGGTTATCGTCTGCCCAATAGTAATACCCTCGATACCAGAAATGCACACGATGTCGCCAACGGAAGCGGTCTCGCATAGGGTCTTGTTCAGTCCCTCGAACTGATACAGCGACACTATCTTCGCCTTGAACGGCGCTGTCGTGTTGTGGTAGTCGCACACCATGACCTCTTGGTTCTGCTTGATAACACCGCGCTCGATACGTCCGACCGCGATCCTGCCCACATAGTCGTTATAGTCGATAGATGAAACGAGCAGCTGCAAATCGCCCTCGTTGTCGCCCTCCGGCGGGTCAATATGCTCCAATATCTTGTCGAACAGCGGCTTGAAGTCCGTGCCCATATTGTCAGGGTCGTAGGACGAGCAGCCGAGCCTTCCCGAGCAGAACACAACGGGGCTGTCAAGCTGCTCCTCGGTAGCGTCAAGGTCTAGCAGCAGCTCCAGAACTTCGTCGACTACCTCGTGATTGCGAGCATCGGGTCGGTCGGTCTTGTTCACCACGACGATTATCTTGTGACCGAGCTCAAGCGCCTTTTGCAGCACGAAACGCGTCTGCGGCATAGTTCCCTCAAAGCTGTCGACCAACAGCAGAACACCGTTCACCATCTTCAGTATACGCTCCACCTCGCCCGAGAAATCCGCGTGACCGGGGGTGTCTACGATATTTATCTTCACGCCGTTGTACATACACGAGGTATTCTTTGCGAGTATCGTGATACCGCGCTCGCGCTCCAGATCGTTGTTGTCCATAACGCGGTCTGCGACTGCTTGGTTCTCGCGGAACGCTCCGCCCTGCTTGAGCATTTCGTCGACTAGTGTTGTCTTGCCGTGGTCGACGTGGGCTATTATCGCAATGTTCCTTAAATCTTCTCTAATCATTTTTTCTCCTTATTTGAAAAGCTACGCAATTTCGGCGAGCCGCTCTACGCTCCCGCACTCCGTGCGTTGCTTTCTGCGGCTTTATTGTCTTGCTGCGAGCCTTAATGCTGCAACCCGATACGCCGCATTTTCTACACATTTTTACCACCAAACATTATACACCTTTTTTCGCGCAACTACAATACATATTGAGAAAAAACGTGTTTTTAATTGCACCGCATAGAATTTCACTGTTGAAACTTATGCACATTGCACAATCACAAATTATTCGCGATAAACTCCAACAGCGGCTTTCTCGCGACCAATTCCCTGTTCTCTTCGAACCACTCATACGACTGCCGAAGCCCCTCATCTAACGGCTTGACCTCGGGCATAAGCTCCATCATTGCCGAAACATCGAGAATGTAGCCGTAATCGTAAAACGGGAAGTAACTTCGCTGTGGTATCGCACCGTCAACATACACGAACACAGGGCGTTTACCCAGAATTCCGTAGCACCGCTTAATCCAACCATTCACCGTCACGCTCTCAGGGTTGCCGACGTTGAAAACGCGCTGTTCCGGTCGTTTGTCAAGCAGTATCTCTATAAATCGGCACATATCCTCGATATCAAAGAATTGAAGCGGAAGTTTGCCGTCCTTGGGAATATAGAACGGTAGATTTTTCTCCGCACACTCGAACACGAACGCCTCGCGGTACAGATTGTTCATCCTCCCGTACAGATACGGCGGACGTATGATATACGCGTTCGGAACACGCTCCAAAAGCGCCCTCTCGGCAGCTATCTTGTTTGTACCATAATCGCCCCATATTGAATTCGCACCAACCGTCTGCCCCTCGTTGAAGGGCTGTTGTAACGTTTCCGAATACACCGCCGAGGAGCTTACCATAATATAGCACCCGAACTCCCCGAGACCGTCCAGCAGGTCGCGGATATCCGTTTCATTGTACGCGCAAACGTCAATAACCGCGTCGAAGCTGTACGACTTCAGCGTATCGCCGAGCGCGTGCCTGTCCGCCTTGATAAGCGTGACCCCCTCGCTCTGCGGACGATTGCCGCGGTTGAGGACGTACACCTCGTCTCCCCGCGCCGCGAAATACTCCGCGGTATAGCGGCTCGCGAACACCGTGCCGCCCGTAACCAAAATCTTCATCTTTTATATCTCCTGTTGTTGGATCTTGTTTTTCCCTTAACGTTCTGCGGCTTGCCGCTTTGTGATTTAGCCGACGGCGATATCAGACAATCCTTGCCGTGACCTATCAGGTCCGTCCGCTTTGCAATTCGCAGCGCCTTTTCCACGAGGTCGCGGTTCTGCGGCTTGAAGTACTGCAATAGCGCCCTCTGCATTGCCTTTTCCTCGGACGTTCTCGGAACGTAGACGGGCTCCATTGTGTACGGGTCAAGACCTGTGTGGAACATTGCCGTGGAAATAGTTCCTGGGGTCGGATAAAAATCCTGAACCTGCTCGGGACGGATATTATGCCGCTTTTCGAACACCGCCAATTCAACAGCTTCGGCGAGCGTACAGCCGGGGTGCGACGACATCAGATACGGCACGAGATACTGCTCCTTGCCGCACTTCTTCGTCGACGCATAGAAACGCTTTTCAAACTCCTCATACACCTCGATATGCGGCTTGCCCATTTTGTCAAGAACCTTGTTGCTCGCGTGCTCGGGCGCGACCTTGAGCTGTCCGCTGACGTGGTACTGCACCAGCTCATCCAGAAAAGCGCCATTCTTCTCCAACAACATATAATCAAAGCGAATACCCGAGCGGATAAACACCTTTTTAACGCGCTTTATCGACCTTAACCGCCTTAGCAGCTTGATATAATCCGAATGGTCGGCGTTGATATTCTTGCACGGCGTAGGAGCTAGGCACTTCCTTCCCTTGCAAAGCCCGTGCTCCTCCTGTTTTTCGCATGACGTGTGACGGAAATTCGCGGTGGGACCTCCCACATCGTGAATATAACCCTTGAAATTCGGCTTTTCGGAAAGCATGACAGCCTCGTTATAAACCGAATCCTCACTCCTAGTCACAACCTTACGCCCCTGATGAAGCGCGATCGAACAGAAATTACAGAACCCGAAGCAGCCTCTGTTATGCGTTATCGAGAACTCTATCTCCTGTATCGCGGGAACGCCGCCGTCCTTTTCGTAGACGGGATGATACGCCCTCATGTACGGCAGTTCGTAGGCATAGTCAAATTCCGCCTGCGTAACCGAGCGCTGAGGCGGGTTCTGTACCAGCATCATATTGCCGTGCCGCTGAACTATCGTCCGCCCATAGATCTCGTCTTGCTCGTCGTACTGCTTGCGGCATGCCTTGGCATACGCCTTTTTGTTATCGCGAACTATCTCGTAGCTGTCGCATTGCACCGCGCCGAGCGGAGTATTCTCGGGCTTGGTAAGGTAACAGATACCGCGCAGGTCGTGCATATCGGCAAGCCGCTGTCCCTGCTTGAACCGATTGAGCATTTCCGATAAGGTGACCTCGCCCATACCATACATCAGAAAGTCCGCACCGCTGTCGACAAGCACCGACGGCATAACGCTGTCGCTCCAGTAATCGTAGTGCGCAAACCTCCGCAAACTCGCCTCCAGACCGCCGATCTCGATCTCCGTATCGGGAAACAGACGTTTCAGCGCTCTGCAATACACCGTCACCGCTCTATCGGGACGTTTGCCGCCGCGTCCTCCCGCTGAATACGCATCGTCGTTGCGCTTTTTCAGAGCGACCGTGTAATTTGATACCATGCTGTCGATATTCCCGCCCGTAACCATAAAGCAATGCTTGGGTTGTCCGAGCTTGGTAAAGTCCGCGTCGCTCACGGGCTGAGCGATAATACCGACCGAGAATCCCGCCGCCTCGATCATTCGCGAGATTATCGCAATCCCGAACGTCGGGTGGTCGATATAAGCGTCACCGGTTACGCAGATAAAATCAAGCTGTTCAATTCCGCGCTCCTTCATATCCGCGCGGCTTATAGGTAAAAACGGCATAACGTCCGCCCCCTTTGTTCAGATATTATCATAGACCGTACTGCAATCCACTGCAAAAAAATCATCAAGGTAAACGGCAAATAATCAACCAACACTCACGCCGCCCCCCCAAGCGCTCTCATGTGGACTTTAACGTGCTGAAATCAACCAACAAAACAACAACGTATCAACCAAGTGCCAACCAGCACACCTATTAAGAAGAAAAAAAGAAAGAAAAGAAAGAGAAGAAGAAAGCGGCTGCGCCGCCTTTCCCCTCCCACCTTTTAAGATTACAGTTTTTTGCAGTTTCGTCGGTACTAGAATAAATCAAAGCCCGAAGACCGATTTCAGTCGGTTAGCGTCGAAGAAAATTTTCTCCTTATCCACCGTCAAGAACTCGCCGTTTTCGTACAGTATCTGACCGTTGACCACAGTCATTTTCACGTTCTGCTTGCTGCCCGAGTAGACAAGATTTTTGGCGATATTGTGAAGCGGCTGCATATTCGGCTGTTTAAGGTCGATAACGGCGAAGTCGGCGCACTTGCCCTCGGCAAGAACGTCGCAGTCCGAAAGCCCCATTGAAAGCGCTCCGCCCTTTGTCGCCATTTCTAGGACTTCAAACGCGGGACACGCCGCCGCGTCCTTCTCGCGAACTTTCTGCAAGCCCGCCACAAGAAACATCTCGCGGAACATATCAAGGCAGTTGTTTGAAGCAGCGCCGTCCGTGCCGATAGCAAAGTTCTTCATACCGTGACGGCGCATTTCACAAATCGGCGCGATACCGCTCGCGAGCTTGAGATTTGATGCAGGATTGGTCACCATCCACAAGCCCTTTTCGGCGAAGATCTCCATATCGCGCTCATCGAACCACACGCAATGGAAACCGCCGCCGCCGTACTCAAACATTCCGAGCTTGTCAAACAGCTGCGTCGGCGTGATACCGTAGCGCTCATTACAGCCTTCAACCTCTGCCTTCGTTTCGCTGTTGTGAGCGTAGAGCGGCGCTCTCAGCTTCTGCGACAGCGCCGCCAGACCCTCGAGCGTTTCGCGCTTGGTGGTGTATTCCGCATGGAAACCGAGCTGATACGATATCAACTCACCGCTGTTATTGTAAGTGTCGAACTCCTCCTCAATGCCCTCGACCGTGCCGCCGAAGTCGTTGATAGAGCCGCACAGCACCGTCCGATAACCCATATCGTTACAAGCCTTGACGTAAGCGGGAAGCTTCATGTACATATCGAAAGACGAAGTTATACCGCTCGTGAGGTACTCCATATTCGCGAGCTGAGTGTACGTATACACCGCCTCCTCGGTGAGCTTCGCCTCACGTGGGAAAACCTCCTTGTACAGCCAGTCGCTGAGCGGAAGATCGTCCGCGAGCGAGCGCAGGAACGTCATCGCCGAATGGGTGTGTGCGTCCTTGAACCCCGGGATTATCAAATCGCCGCTGAGGTCGATCTCGCGGTCATAGCCGCCAGAA
>ERZ778518.472-NODE-472-length-38630-cov-13.682048_pt1 | contig 38630 bp, 32 predicted proteins | sample MGYA00510340_ERZ778518 | MGnify/ENA primary metagenome ERZ778518 (study PRJEB29527, sample SAMN07138967) | mouse gut metagenome | material: feces | host: mouse | place: China:Nanjing | collected 2016-01-25 ...
TACTGTTGAAAACAAAATGCTTTTTCCGTCTACTATAAAGTGCCGCGTTACAGCTGCTTGCCCCCTTAATGGCAATGGGATCCATACCCGTAAGAAGCGCGACAAACCCTTCTTGCGCTGCGTTACGGCTAATCACAAACGATGTCTCATAGCTTCCCTCAGAAAGTATGCCGGTGCACGTCGTCTTGCCCGGTGTGCTCGCATCTATTCCGCTGTCTCTCGGTACAAAGCTATCCCCCTCCGAATGGTCTGCCGGACAGACACAGGCCTGCAGAACATGCGAGCTGTTGAATCCCTTTACCACCTCCACCTGAATGCGGCTTTTTCCCGCTCTCGGCCTCAGTGTCACGGCATCCCCGTCCGACAGCTTTGCCGTGTAGCTTCCGTCACCGTTCTTCGTCAGTGCCGTCTGATAAGCCGCCCACATGGTATATGTCAGGCTGCCGTCCTCTTTATAAGTATAAGTTCCGAAATAGACCGTTTCTCCCTTTTCCATATAATTGGTAGTGACGGTGAGCGCTTGCGGTGAACTGGAAGATGTGACCCTTAACGCAGAGTCTTTGTCCGGCGCTCCATAAACACCGATGCTGACAGCTCTGGAAAAGCCCTCCTTCGTATAAAAGGCATATCTTCCTGCCTTTGGCGCTGTAAAAGAATACCAGACATAGTTGTTCTGATTTGTATAGGGTGGTAATGTAACCTGCACACCTTCTTTGGACGCAGCCTCGAAATCGATGGGCGTCACCTCAGAAGTGCGCGCAGAAAAAGCCGCTGCAGACAGCGTATTCTCCGACAGGCTGTTCCCGGAAACGGTATTCTCCGCTTCTTCCGGCTGGTTATCCCCAGACTCGTCCGGGATATCCCCTTCTGTATCAGGAATTTCCGGCTCCTGCGGGTTCTCCTCCTCTGTATCGGGGTTTTCCGGCTCCTGCGGATTTTCCTCCTCTGTATCGGGGACTTCCGGCTCCTGCGGATTTTCCTCCTCTGTATCGGGGACTTCCGGCTCCTGCGGGTTCTCCTCCTCTGTATCGGGGTTATCCGGCTCCTGCGGATTTTCCTCCTCTGTATCGGGGTTTTCCGGCTCCTGCGGATTCTCCTCTGTACCAGGGGTTTCCCCGTTTACGTCAGGGACATCCTGCTCCCGTCCGTCTTCTCCCTTTCCCGGGTCTTGCGCCTGCTCTTTAGCCGATGAGCCGGCAGTCCCCTCGTCAAACATATCGTCATTATGTTCAGACTCTCCGGCTCCGGGGTCCGTCTCACTGGCACTCGCAACAGCCAAAACTGGATCTGTCTGTGCAGCGTAAGCCATCATTGGGCTTTCCAATGCTAAAACAGCGATTAAAGTAACTGTCAAAATCCGATGAAACATTATGGTATTCCTTTCTGTGTCAAAACCGGGATAAAAAGTGACAAAAGAAGTGCTGTTTCTATTATAGTACACGGCACAAGCAGCCACAAGCCGCAGAAATCAAGAAAAAGCAGAGTTTTTTAGCTTAATTTAGCATATAAATACACAAAAATACAGCTTCCATAAAAATCATTTTACAGAAGCTGCATTCTGATTCACTTATTCTATCTGATCATTAAACAGGGTAAGCTCCATTCTTCGTATCAGCCTGAGTCATGTCAACCTTCTCCTGCTGTGCCTGACGGTACTTGAAGAAGTCGATCGCCACCTGCGGGAACAGGGCATAGGACAGTACATCCTCGTCCTGCTGTTTCCACTCTTTCATTTCTGCTTCCAAACCTGCAAGCTCCGGCTCTGTGTGACCGGTCGCCTCAGCGGAGCGGGCGGTAGAGCGCTTCTCGCCGGGAATAACCTTATCGATTACTTCCTGACTCATCGGCTTAACCGTCTGTCCGTAATTGCCGCGGAGCAGATCCTTGAACTCTCCTGTCGCCATCTTGTATCTCTCACCCATCAGCACGTTGAACACCGCCTGCGTACCGACAATCTGGGAGGAAGGCGTAACCAGAGGCGGCTCACCGCAGTCTTTACGGACTCTGGGGATCTCCTCCAGCACATCCTGATACTTATCTTCTGCCTTCTGCTCTTTCAGCTGGCTTACCATGTTGGACAGCATACCGCCGGGAACCTGATAACGCAGTGTATTGATGTTAACACCGAGCACCTTGGTGCTCATCAGACCGGATTCGATACACTCCTCGCGATAAGGACGGAAGTAATCTGCGATCTGTGCCAGAATTTCCTGATCATATCCTGTATCGTACTCAGTGCCCTTAAAGGTCTCCACCATAACCTCTGTCGCAGGCTGGGAAGTACCCAGAGCGAAAGGAGAAATGGCACAGTCAATGACATCCACGCCCGCCTCAACTGCTTTCAGATACGTCATGGAAGCTACGCCGGATGTGTAGTGCGTATGCAGCTGGATCGGCAGCTTTGTGCTCTCCTTCAAAGTCTTAACAAGCTCTGCCGCGCGGTAAGGAACGAGCAGACCCGCCATATCCTTGATACAGATGGAATCCGCACCCATCTCCTCAATCTTCTTCGCCATATCTGCCCAATACTCTAATGTATAGGCGTCTCCAAGGGTATAGGAAAGCGCGATCTGGGACTGGCCTCTGCCCTCCTGTTTCTTAATCTTGTTGGTTGCATCTACCGCAGCCTGCAGATTGCGGATATCGTTCAGACAGTCAAAAATTCTGATCACGTCGATACCGTTTGCAATGGACTTCTCCACAAACGCGTAAACCACATCATCCGCGTAAGGTCTGTAACCCAGAATATTCTGACCGCGGAATAACATCTGCAGCTTGGTATTCTTAAAGCCGTCTCTCAGCTTTCTCAGTCTCTCCCACGGATCCTCTTTCAGGAAACGGAGGGATGCGTCGAAGGTCGCGCCGCCCCAGCACTCCACAGCATGGTAGCCGACTTTATCCATTTTATCTACGATCGGAAGCATTTTCTCGGTAGGCATTCTGGTCGCAATCAGAGACTGATGTGCGTCACGAAGAACGGTTTCCATGATTCCAACCGGCTTTTTAATCTGTTCTGCCATTATTTTTCATTCCTTTCTCAGTTTATATTTTCATCCCAAATCCGAGGTCGCGAAGCGGTCCCCGCAACCGGAAAAAGTTCGATTTGTGTTTAGAATACGCCGAATACTGCCATGAAGGTACCTGCCGCTACAGCCGTACCGATAACGCCAGCCACGTTGGGTCCCATCGCGTGCATCAGCAGGAAGTTTGTGGGATCAGCCTCCGCACCAACCTTCTGTGACACTCTCGCCGCCATGGGCACTGCAGAAACGCCCGCGGAACCGATCAGCGGATTCACCTTGCCCTTGGTGACAGCACACATCAGCTTGCCGAAGAGCACGCCTGCCGCCGTACCGAAAATAAACGCCGCCAGACCGAGAATAACGATCTTGATCGTAGCCATGTTAAGGAACGCTTCCGCACTGGTAGTCGCTCCCACGGAAGTACCAAGGATGATAACCACGATGTACATGAGGGCGTTGGAAGCCGTATCCGTCAACTGTCTCACCACGCCGCTCTCTCTGAACAGATTACCTAACATCAGCATACCGACAAGGGGAGCCGTCGTAGGCAGAATCAAAGATACCACAATGGTAACCACGATGGGGAACAGGATCTTCTCCAGTTTGCTGACAGGACGAAGCTGTCCCATCTTAATCTTTCTCTCCTTCTCCGTGGTGAAAAGCTTCATAATAGGCGGCTGGATAATCGGCACCAGCGCCATGTAGGAATATGCTGCCACAGCGATAGGTCCCATCAGCGTCGTCTGCCCCAGCTTACCTGCAAGGAAGATGGATGTCGGGCCGTCCGCACCACCGATGATGGAGATTGCCGCCGCTGCCTTATCGTTAAATCCTAAGAAGATTGCGCCGAAGTACGCGGCGAAAATACCAAACTGTGCCGCCGCACCCAGAAGAAAGCTCTTCGGGTTGGCAATGAGGGGACCAAAGTCCGTCATGGCGCCGACGCCCATAAAAATCAGGGACGGCAGGATTGCCCACTCATCCAGCTTGTAGAAATAGTAAAGCAGACCACCGCCTGCGCCGCCGTCACCGTAAGGCGCCATGATATCCGGGTAGATATTCACGAGCAGCATACCAAAAGCGATCGGCACGAGCAGGAGCGGTTCAAAACCAAACTTGATAGCCAGAAGTAAGAATACCAGAGCTACCACAATCATCGCATAGTTGCCGGGTTCCAGATTGAAGAACGCGGTCTGATGTATCAGATTGTTAAGCGTATCAACTATATACATTGTTTTTAACCTCCTGTAGTTTTAGTTTCAACGGCATGTCCGCACGGACAAGCGCTGAGAATTAGTTCAATGTTGCAAGGAGCGCGCCTGCCTCTACCGCATCGCCTACTGCTACATTAATGCTTGCTACAGTGCCGTCCTCGGGCGCAACTACAGGAATCTCCATCTTCATTGCCTCAACGATCACGACAGCGTCACCTTTCTTTACCGCCTGCCCTACGTTTGCTTCAATCTTGAACACTTTGCCTGCCGCGCCAGCCTCGATCTTAATGCTGCCTGCCGCGCCGCCTGCTGCGGGTGCTGCTGCCGGAGCCGGAGCTGCCTTGGGAACCGCTCTGGGCGCTGCCGGAGCCGCTGCTGCGGGTGCGCCGCTTGTCGCTCCCTCTTCCACCACTACATCATATACGCTGCCATTTACGGTAATTGTATAATTCTTCATCTTGATATCCTCCTATACTCTTAGGCATTCTGCCATTTGCTCTTATTAGATTTTCTGATGGATCTCACCACGAAACCATCCGTGGACGCAGCGCCTTCATAGGCTGCGATAGCCGCAGCGATAACCGCCACAAGCTCTGTATCGTCGGAAAGTTCTTCTTTTGCCGCAATCTGCTCCACCACAGGGGCTGCCGCCGCAGGTGCCGGCGCTTCCTGCTTCTTCTGCCGCTTCTCAAATTTAGAGATAAACGTAAAGCAGGATATGATCAGGCTGATCAAGATCAGGACCACGAACACGGTTCCCATACCGATCAGGGTATTCATGCCCGCCTTCGCCATGATCTCTCCCGTGGAATAATGCACGTTGGTGGTGATTCCGATGTAGGTTGCCAGCGCACTGTCAAGAATGATCTCCACATCCGCTGCGTGTGAGGAACCAAGCACATTCACCTTGATAATAACCTCATCTTCCGCGAAAGATACGGAACCGCCGCTCACACCCTCGTAAGTGCCGATATCTGAAAGCGCGCTCTCCCATCCGAGAAAACCGTTGTAAAGCGCGGGCTGATCCACATACTGTTCAATCGCGCCCTGACTCACAATCGTGTTCATCTGATCAACGATGGTCGTACCGATCTGTACCGCCTGCTCCTGACTGATGGGACCGCTCTGCGCTTCCTCCTCACCACATGCCGCAAGACAAGCCATACAGGTAATCATCCCTAATATTACCAATAGTTTTTTCATAATGCCTCCTTATACGGTGCCATGCTTTTTCTCGGGACGCCCCTCTGCCTTGGAGGAGAGCATCTCGAATGCGCCGATCACATATTTTCTGGTGTCTGCCGGCTCCACGATCTGATCCACATAGCCTCTCTTTGCCGCACTGGTCACATTATTCTGCAGAGCCTCATACTCTTTCGCGCAAGCCTCAATCGCGTCCGCGCCCTGTCCGTCACAGATAATCTTCGCCGCCAGCTTCGCATCCATCATGCCGATCTGTGCATCCGGCCACGCAATCGTAATGTCTGCGCCGACCGCCTTGGAATTCATAGCCACATACGCGCTTCCGTATGCCTTGCCGATAATCACGTTTACCTTGGGAACGGTAGCGTTGGCAAAGGCATATGTAAGCCTGCCTGCCGCTTTCGCCATCCGCTTCTCGGAGCAGGTGGTCGCCGCAAATCCCGTCACATTGGTAAGGGTCAGTACCGGAAGATCGAAAGCGTCGCAGAAGTTCACGAACTCCGCCGCCTTCTCCGCGCCCTTCGGGGAGATCGCCGCGTCAAACTTCTCTACTACCTCTCCGTTCTCGTCGCAGACCTCGGTACGGTTTGCCACCGCGCCGACGGTAGCGCCGTTTAAGCGGATAAAACCTGCCACCATATCCTTCGCGTAATCCTGTTTCACCTCTACAAAGAGACCGTCGTCCGCAATCTGGGACAGCGCGATCGCCGTATCGCCCACGCAGTTTGCAATCTGCGCGCAGGCGCGGTTCAGCTCGTCCGTGCAGTCCGTCCACGCAAGGTCAGAATTGTTTGCGGGCAGGATGGAAACAAGCTGTCTGATCTGACCGAGGATCGTCGCCTCGTCTGCCACCATATCCACAAGGCCTGTCTCCTCGCTCTGGAACGCAGCGGCGGAAGTGTCGCAGCGGGAAATCTCATTTCCAGAAAGTGCATTCGGGGAATTGACAAACAGTTTCGCGTTCTTCTCTTCCATAAACGCGAAGTCGGTCATCGCCGGGATCAGTGCCAGTCCACCGCCGCAGCTTCCGAACACAGCCGTGATCTGCGGAATCACGCCGGACGCAAGCGCCTGACTTCTGTAGATCTCACCAAAGCCGTTCAGCGCGTCGGTCGCCTCCTGCAGACGCAGTCCCGCGGAATCGATCAGCCCGATCACAGGCGCGCCCATCTTCATAGCCAGCTCGTAAATGTTCACGATCTTTTTCGCGTGCATCTCGCCAACGGAACCGTTTAACACGGAAGCGTCCTGACTGTAGACATACACGAGATTGCCGTCGATCACACCATAGCCGGTCACGACACCGTCAGACGGAGTCTCAGTCTGTTTCAGATTGAAATCCGTGGCTCTCGCTGTCACGAGACCGCCGATCTCAACGAAACTGTTTTCATCGAGTAAAGCATTGATTCTTTGACTCGCTTGAGAAGTAGTACTCATTTTTCAGCCCTCCATTTATCATAATTATAAATACTAAAACTTTGCCACTATATGACATAGCACACGATTGTAGTATATCACAGAATCCAATTCACGACTAGCAGAAATTATAAAAAAAATGCAAGTTTTAGTATGTACTTAAAAATCCATGAAAAGCTGCGTTTTTCTATCGCATCGTCCGCACATACGACATAGCTTTTAATCAGTTCCCCGTTCAGATAGTAGGATACCGAACCGACCTGTTCCCCCGCGGCAACTGGCGCGTCAAGCACAGGCTCCACCCTGCGCTTCACCTCCACACGGTCGTCCCCGCTCAAAAGATAGGGCAGACTCTTCTCCCCCGCCTGCAGGGTAACGGAAACCTCCGCCTCCTCATAAGGCGTCCCGTCTTTTCCCGCTATCCCATTTCTGACAGGAATGTCGGGAAACTTCTGTTCCTCATAGATATCCCGGTACTGGTACCGTTCCATCCCGTAAGCCGCCAGTTTCTTCATGTCACTCCATTTATAACTCCTGTTATTGGGCCAGCCACATGCTAACAGCGCCACCGTAAAGACGCGCCCCTCGCTCTCCACCGCTCCCACATAACAGTAACCCGCATTGTTCGTAAATCCCGTCTTCCCCGAAAGCGCCTCCTGCATCATTCCCAGAAAAGCGTTATGGTTGTTACAGTGAAAATTTCTCGTGCCGTCCACATCCGTGAAATCATAGCTCTGCGTTCTTGTAATTTCCAAAAACCGCTCCTTCTGTGGGGAATCCGTCACGCAGTAAGCCATGATTTTCGCCAGATCCGCCGCCGTGGTGGAATGTACCTTCCCTGTATCATTCACCTTAGCGTCCAGCCCGTTCGGCGTGATAAAGTAGCTGTCGAAACAGCCGATATCCCGCGCCTTCTGGTTCATCATCGCCGCAAACTGCTCCACGCTGCCGCCCACCGCCTCCGCGATCACCACGGCGGAATCATTGTGGGATTCCAACATCAAGGAATAGAGAAGATCCCGCAGATAATAGTTCTCCCCCGACTTTACATTCAGCTTTACCTTTGGCATACTTGCCGCGTAAGAAGAAACTTCCACAATCTCATCCGGGTTGCCGTACTCCAGCGCGAGAATGCAGGTCATTATCTTCGTGGTGCTCGCCATCGGCAGCTTCTCCTGCGCGTTTTTCCCGTAGAGAACCCTTCCCGAATCCGCGTCCATGAGGACAGCCGCCTGTGCATAGAGCTGCAGGTCATCCCCTGCCTTGGCATATCCCGGCACACAAAACAAGGCAGCTACCATTATTATGGCAGCCACCCTGCAATATATCCGCTTTTTGCTTTTATTCGTCACAGTCTTTATGATACGCATACCCACGTCCCGAAATTTCCGTTCGTTAATATATATGCGTAACATGCTTTCCTATGACATGGTTTGTATCGCGCCGTCCCCCGGCACGTCTAATCCCAGTAACCGATCTCCCTGCTCTCCAGTTTCTTGCTTTTGCAGACCGGGCACACCGTCTTTTCGCTCCATTCCTCCACGCTCTGTTCTTCCCCGCAGAGATTCTGCGTCTCTTTCCCGCACTTGGAACACAGCCCCACATATGGCTCGTCCTCCCCGATAATACCGAGCACGGGAACGCTCACCACGCTGTGACAATGCGCACATACCGCAAGCCGGAAGGAAAAATCGTATGCGGGAATTTCGCTCTTCTCTATCCACGCGGCAACTTCCGCTCTCTCCTGCTCAAGAAAGGCGGCGACGATGTTCTCCTTTTTCCCGTGCAGAAACCCGCTGCCCATCCTGCACATCCACTCCGCCTTGCAGGCGCTGCAACGCACACTCCTGATTTCTCCCATTCTGCCACTCCTCTTTGCCGGAACTTATCCGAGCAGACTCAAGATCATCTGCGAACTCTGGTTTGCCTGCGTCAGCATGGATGTGCCCGCCTGCATCAGAATCTGGTTGTTGGAGTATCCTACCATCTCCGTCGCGATATCCGTATCCCTGATCCGGGACTCCGCCGCCGTGGTGTTCTCCGTGATATTATCCAGATTCCTGATGGTATGTTCCAGTCGGTTCTGGATCGCGCCGTAATAGCTCCTCACATTGCTGACATACTGGATCGCTTTCTTGAGTCCCTCGATTGCCAGATCGGCGTCCTCCGTCGTCCTGACATTGGTGTCCTCCAGCCCCAGTGACTTGGCATTCATCTGATACAGATTCACAGCTATGTGGGTGCCCGCCTCAGCGCCCACCTGCAGCCATGTGCCCGCCGCGCCGCTGTAATCCACCCTGATCTGGAAAGGATCGATCTGGAAGGGCTGGCTCGGATCCCAGCCTGTGCCGAGAAACGAGGAACCGCCCTTGTCAAGACCGCCCGCAATAAACGAGCCTGCGCCGTCCTTCGCTTCATAGGACAGTCTTCTGACAAACTCCGTCAGACCGGCATCTCCGTTTTTAAACAACTGGTTCATTTCGGCTGTATTGATACCCGCGTGTTTCTTGAGGACACTGTCCAGCTTCTGCCCGGCGAGCAGATCCGTGAATATCTTATTCATGCCGTCTGTCACGGTCTCGTCAAGACTCTTGCCCGAGGTCTTGCCGCCGCCTGCCAGATAGCCGAAATATGCCGTGCCCAGATAACCGTGTCCGTAAGGTCTGCCGCTCATGGTGAACTTTTTCAGATAGTTCGCGTAATCTTTGTCATGGCTGGCGTCATCTTCATCCGTCAGATAGTTCGCATAGTAGGAAAGGGTGTCATTCCACCCGGTAGAAAAACCACCGCCCGCAAGCTGCGCCGTACCTTCCACAAACCATGTGGGGTACTTTTCCCCTCTACGTCCGCTCATGCCGTCGGTCAATGTATACTGCATCACCGAGTGCATCAGCTCATGTGCCAGCGTGGATTTCAACACTTCCACCCGCTCGCCGGTCCCGGTTGCGTCCGACTCCTTAAAATCGGCGGAGTCCACGCGTATTCCCATGGAAATCGGCTTGCCGCTGCTGCCGTAACGAAAAGAAGCGTATGCCAGCGTCTGGTTCTTTCCGTCTATGTACGCCACCTCCAGCGACATTTTTATGGTATCGTTCCCCACTGCAGTCTTTAGCGGATCAAACGTGTCCAGAATCTGCTTGACTGCGTTTGGCACGATTTCATTGGCAATGATATCCGCAAGCTTGCTGCCACTGGAGACCTGCACAGCGGAACTCGCCCGCCCTGCTCCCGCAGCGCCCGGCCCCGCCTGCGCCTCGCTTACCGCCATGGAACCGTCCCGCAGGTCGTAGACAATATCGTAATTCTTCATCTCCACATAGCCCGACTCAAGGGGCGATGTGCCTTCCTCCGGGAAAATTTCAATCTCGTTAAATGTAGTGTTCCGCGCGACCCTGTCGATCTCCGACTTGAGCTGCTGTATCTCCGCGTCGATCATCCCGCGGTCCACATCCTGCAGCGTACCTGTCGCCGCTTTGATCGCCAGCTCGTTGGCACGGTGCAGCATATCGTGCACCTCATTCAGGGCGCCCTCTCCGATCTGTACCATGGAGATGCCGTCCTGTGCATTTGCCGCAGCCTGTGTCAGACCGCGCATCTGTCTTCTCATTTTTTCGGAAATAGAAAGACCTGCCGCATCATCAGCCGCCCTGTTGATACGGTAACCGGAAGATAATTTTTCCGCACTCCTGGCATTCGCCTTCGTGGTCATGCCTAGGTTCCGGCTTGCGTTCGCCGCAAGCATATTAGTCTGTACTGAGAGCATTCTACCCCCCCCCCGACGAAATCCGCATCCTTGCAGTCATCCGTAAATCGGTCCATACAGATTCAGACAATATTTCATTTTAGGGAAATGTGTGATTGTATAGTTACATTCTGTATATCGGCATATAGATCCAATTCCTTTAGCTTTTTTTCTAAATATCCAGCTGCATCTCCACTTCGGACTCCGCCTGCTGCTTAAACTCCTCGATCTGCACCGCGGAAAGCTCCGGCAGATCCTCGATGGATTTCACCCCGAAACTCCGGAGAAACTGCTCCGTCGTACCGAACAGAAGCGGGCGCCCGGGCGCGTCCAGCCTGCCCACCTCCGCAATCAGATCAAATTCCAGCAGACGGTTCACCGCATGGTCACAGCTCACCCCTCTCACTCTCTCGATCTCCAGTCTGGTGATAGGCTGCTTGTAGGCAATGATGGAGAGGGTTTCCAAAAGCGTGTCCGTGAGTACGAACTTTTTCGGTGTTTTCGCTATTTTGATCAGGTACTCATACAGCTCGCTCTTGGTGCACATCTGCACCGCATTGTCCAGCGTGGTAAGACCGATCCCTCGGTCCTCCTTCCGGTAATCCGCCGCCATCTCCTCGAGAAGCCGGGCCGTGGTATCCTTATCCTCTTCTATTACTGCCGCCAGTCTGTCTATCTCCACCGAATCGCCCATGGTGAATAAAATCGCCTCCAGAACTGCCTTTGCCTTCATCTTTTCCATACCTGTTCCCTCTTGCTATAACCGTGTATCCTCAGCTGACGCTTGTGAGCTGCAGCGGTTCGCTGCCCGCATCTTCCCGCGCCGTGATAATAATATCCGAGAAGGTATCTTCCTGCTCGATGCCGATCCGCCCTGTCTTAATCATCTCCAGAATCACCAGAAAAGTCACGATAATCTCCATCTTGCCGGACTGTTTCTCCAGCAGTTTCCGAAAACTGAAGGTCTTGTGGCTGCGCACATACGCCTCCACGTAGGCGGTTTTCCTGTCCAGATCGATCTCGTCCTTCTCGATCTTCCCGAAGGTGCTTCTGACCGGGTCAATCTTGTCCTCCTGCCGCTTCATTATCTGCTTGAAAATTTCATGCAGTTTATTGAGCGTCATATCCCCGATCAGTTCCTCATAATCCACCGGCTGGCGGTACTGCGCCACCTCCGCCGGCAGGGTCGGTTTTTTGTAAAGGTTTCTCTCCGCATCTACCATGCGGTCCCGCAGCTCGTAGGACATATACTTGCACATCTTGTATGCCAGCAGCTTCTCCACCAGTTCCGCCCGGGGATCTTCCTCCTCCCCCTCCTCGTTCACTTCTTTCGGCAGAAGCATCCGGCACTTGATGTCGATCAGCGTAGCCGCCATGACGAGAAACTCGCTCATGACGTTCATATCCTCCGTCTCCATCTGTTTGATATAGTCCAGATACTGCTCGGTAATTTCCACAATGGGAATATCATAAATATCTACTTTGTTTTTGTCAATCAGGTGCAGAAGCAGGTCCAGCGGACCCTCAAACACCTCCAGTTTCACAGGAATAGCCATTGCCTGTCCTCTCTCACAATCCAAAATCACTTACCCGGCAAAAGATCAATCACGATCAGTTCTCCCGGATTGAAAATCCTGACCGGGGGCGTATGGCTGCTCAGACCCCTGCTCAGAATCATGGTACTGTTATTCTCTGTAAAGACACCGCCGTCATACTTGGGAAACAGCGTCATTGCCGGTGACAGGACACCGCCCAGAACCGGCAGTCTCACAATGCCCCCGTGCACATGCCCGGAAACCACCAGATCCGCCCCCCACCGGGCATAGGCATCAAAATACACCGGATTGTGGGCAATCAGCAGCTGGAACTTTTCCCCATCCGGCGTTCCCAGAAGCCCCGGCAGATAAGACGCCTCCATGGGTTTGCGCCTGAAGTGCCTGAAATACACCCTGTCGATCTGCGCACCGCAGATGGCGATATTGCACTCCGGCAGATAAACCGTCTCATTGAGTAACGGCTCAATACCCGCCTGTCTCAGTCCGGACATATATCCTTCGTACATCCCCGGGTAGTCGTCTGGATATCGTCCCAGACGGTACTCGTGGTTTCCCATACCGTAATAGATCCGGTATCCGGCAGACAGCTTTTCCATCAGCGAAAGCGCATGACTGTAGTCTACGCCCCTTATGGCTGTCAGCATGTCCCCCGCCACCAGAACCCCGTCCGGCGAAGCCGCGCCAATCGCGGCAAGCAGCCTTTTATTTCCCTTTCCGAAGGACTTATTATGTAAGTCCGCAAGAAGCACAAGCCTGCACGGCTTCGTAATTTTATCCGATTTTATCTCATGGGTAATCGTCACAAACCGGTTGCTGTCCCATACCGCCACAGCCAGACATATGCAGACAACCGCGATCACCGCTGCCAAAATACCCTCCGCCATATTCCTCCCCGCCCGCGCATAAACATGGGTGGCTGGAAACAGCCACCCATACAGTGTACCATACCCCCTGTTTCACCGCAATCTGCGAACTTTTGTTCTGTTAGCGTCTCATCAGGTACAGCCCCCACACCTTCTTATAGTAATCCTTGTACTGCGCTTTCTCCACGTTCTTCGCCGCCAGAATGGACACGCTGCCGATCCGGGTTCCGTTCAGCTTATAAACCGCCTCGCCGATGGCGTCCCCCTCCGCTATGGGTGCGGTCACCGTGCCCGGCAGGCTGATCTCCTTCTCAATGTCATTCAGATTGTTGCCCGCCGTGTCCAGATAGGAGTATGGACCCTCATAGACCAGATTCACCATATCCTCGATGCCGCCCTCCACCTTCTGCGCCGGCAGGGGATCTTTGTTCTCGTCCGTGTACATCTGGCTCACGCTGTAGCCGTAGCTAAGGAGCGACATGGCGTCCTGAAACCTTGTCTTGGGATCCGGCGCCGCCATCACAACGGCGATCAGTTCCATGCCGTCCTTGTTCGCCGTGGCGGACAGACAGTAAAGCGCCTTGGAGGTGGAACCTGTCTTTAAGCCCGTGGTCCACTCGTACTGCTTCAACAGCTTGTTGGTGCTGGAGAGCGTAAACGTGCTCGTTCCCTGCGCCGTCTTGTGCTCGATGTCCTCCATCCAGATCGTCGTATAGTCAAAGACTTCCGGGTATTTCGTGATCAGCTCCCGTGACATGATCGCCACGTCCTTCGCCGAGGAGTAATGGTCGTCGGAATCCGTCAGACCGCAGCAGTCCTCAAAATGGGTGTTCTGCATCCCCAGACTCTCCGCCTTCTCATTCATCAGTTTGACAAACTCCCCCTCGCTCCCCGCTATGTACTCCGCCACCGCCACACTGGCGTCGTTGCCGCTCGCCACCGCGATGCACTTGATCATGGTCTTAAGCGTCTGCGTCTCCCCCTCTTCCAGAAACACCTGCGATCCTCCCATGGACTTCGCGTAGGCGCTTGTGGTCACCTGATCCTCCAGATGGATCCTGCCGCTCTTTAGATGTTCAAAGATAATGAGCAGCGTCATAATCTTGGTAATGCTCGCCGGGCTTCGTCTGGTATCCGCATCCTGCTCACAGATCACCTGCCCCGTGGATGCCTCCATCACGATATAGGACGGCGTATTCACCTCCGGCGCTGCGTTGACCAATATGGTCATATCCAAAAATACGGTCCGCGTTACAAGTATTCCCATCAAAAGCCATACGATCATCCGCTTTCTTCTTCCCTGCAAACTAAATCACCCCTACCATTCCTTCTGTACTATACATATTGGAGTGGGACAACGGATATGCCGACAGATATCATAGAATTTTAAGAAACGGTTTCCGGCTCTTGTGCTATACTATTCACAACAACCAGTCAGACGAAAGGATGTAAAGACAAAATGAGTAAGACTTTATTGGCGGGCATTTTTCTATGGGGCGTTTTTTTTGCAGTTCTCCTCTGCTTAAGACCGGGATCTCCCCTGCACACGGTTTCCTTTGAAATAAAGAACAGAAGAAAAACCGAATACCTGTCCGCTGCCGTATTAGCTATGACTATTCTCCTGTGTGTTCTTCCCATGGGTCTTTCCCCGTCCTACAATGGAGAAAAACCGGATTATATGAATCAGTATGAACTTCTGGCAGAATCCTTTATGGAGGGACATCTCTATATTGATTACGATGATATCGACCCGGAACTTCTAGCTCTGGATAACCCTTACGACCCTGATGCAAGGGAAGCTGCCGACGTATCTTTTCACTGGGATCACGCCTTTTATAACGGACGTTATTATATGTATTTCGGCGTAGTTCCCGTTTTTCTTCTGTTTCTGCCCTACCGGCTCATTACGGGCACGAGCCTGACAACCTACCATGCGACACAGATTTTCGTCGCCTTGTTCATATGCGGCGTTTTTTCCCTGTTCTATATGCTTGGCAGGGCTTTTTTCAAAAGGCTCTCCCTCGGTCTGTATCTTTCGCTATCAGCCGCTTTCTCCTTTATAAGCGTCTGGTATGCCGTCTCCGCCCCGGCACTGTACTGTACCGCCATCTCCGCTGCCATCTGTCTGGAGATATGGAGCTTCTTCTTTTTCATCCGCGCCGTATTCGTATGCGAAAAGGAAAGTACAAGTATCCGCTATGCCTTTTGGGGCAGTCTGACCGGCGCCCTCGCCTTCGGCTGCCGGCCGCCCATCGCTTTGGCAAACCTGTTCGTCCTGCCGCTTCTCGCGGTCTTTTTAAAGGGCAGAACGCTTACGTTCCGGCTGGGAAAACAGCTCGTCCTCGCCGCCTCCCCCTATCTCGTGGTGGGCGCTCTTCTCATGCTGTATAACTATGCCCGCTTTGACAATCCGTTTGAATTTGGACAGGCTTACCAGCTCACCATCGCGGACCAGAGCCATTACGGCAGTTTCTTTTCCCGGTTTCAGCCGCTGAAAACCTTTGACAGTATATGCAAATTTTTTGTGGGCTACACCCCCATGTCCGACCAGTTTCCCTTTGTCACTTTTGACGGTACCCTGCTCAATTTTCCCATTCTGGTTCTCCCGCTTTTCGGAATTGCCTCGGAGGGCGTCCGCGGGGAGATCCGGGAAAACCGTCTGCGGTACTGCATCATGTCCCTGTTCCTGATTCCTCTGCTGATCGCCTTTACCGACGTCCTCTGGGCACCTACCGTACTGGAACGCTACCATATGGACGTATACTGGATCCTCTGTCTGCTGTGCTTTCTTGTGACAGGGCTCTATTACCAGAATCTCGCCGCAAAAACAGCGAAAAAATTCAGCTGCGTCTTATCCGTCTGGGCGTTCCTGACCATCTGTAAATGTATCTTTATGTTCCTTGTACCCTATGATTATAATTTCACCTTCTACTACGTGGAAGCGCTGGAAAAGATCAGAAAGATCTTTATGCTGGGACGCGGCGTCGGTCTGTACTGACACCTCACGTAAAAACAGACCCGGAATATTTCCAGATCTGTTTCACAGTTTAGTTATATTTGCGTTTTCTTGCCGCTTCGGACTTTTTCTTACGTCTTACGCTGGGCTTCTCGTAATGCTCGCGCTTACGGATTTCCTGCTGGATACCAGCCTTCGCGCAGCTTCTCTTAAAGCGACGAAGCGCACTGTCCAAAGTCTCGTTTTCTTTTACGATTACGTTTGACATTCCCGCACCTGACCTCCCTTCAGTCCCAGAGTGTTTCGACTGATTGGGTTATTTTACGTGTTCTCACACAATACAAATTATATCACATTTTAGTTATGCGTCAACCGAAAATTGTAAATTTATTCTATTTTCTGCGTTTGCACCCCGGAATGCCCGCTTTGTACAGAAGAATGCCAAGCAGTGCAGCCGCCGATACCAGTTCCGCTCCTCTCCAGTACCAGGGTTCCTCAAACTCCACACGGATACTGCCGGCAAACCCGGGCTGCACGGAGAGCGAAATCCGATACGAGGTTCCGGGCGTGATCTGCACAGGCTCCCCCTTGTCTGTCACCGCATGATAACCTTTGTAGCACAGGAGCGGAACTTCCAACTGCTGCGCGCTGTCCCCCCTGTTCTCAAGATCAACCGTGACTGCACCGCCTTCGCGGGTCCATCCCTCCACAGTAAGAGCCGCTTCATCATAAGTAAGCTTTTCCACATAGGATGCCACATAATCCGAAAGGGAAAAGGGCTCGTTCCTGTTAAGCGGCAGATATTCCCCGCCCATGACGCTCTCCTGCTCCTCGGAGGAGGCACTCTGCGCTTTCATGGTTGACATATTCCCCGCCTGATATACGCGGTATGGCCGGGCGTCCTGCAGACACTGTCCCATGTAAGCAAATCCCTGAAAGAAAGCCAGCCCCATCAGAACTCCGGCAATCAGTCTCCTTCTGTCCACAGATAGCCCGTCCTCTCCCAACAGCAGACAGAGCAGCCATGTGAGCAGTACTGCAGCTACAGTGAGAAACCGCCACAAATACTGGATACTGACAATCGGCATCTGAAATACTGACAGCCTTTCCGCAAGCCACGTATAAGGAAAATGGCAGGTAACCATCCAGAGACTGACGAAGCAGAGACATACTGCCAGAACCTCTGTCCTCGTCTCCTCCCTTTTCCTTTCCTCCCCGCCCTTTCTGGAAAGGAACCAGACTGCCGGAACCGCCATCAAGGCAATTCCGACTGTCAGGGGCATCTCCGACGCGGTTCCCTCCGACACATAAAGAGAATGCCCGAACGGTTCAAAATTCCCCATAAAAAGCTGCGCCACAAAAGCTCCTGTCTGCTCGATCTGATAGGAGCCATACTTCTCGGCATCATTGATAACATAAGTGCCGCTTACCATATAATCCAGAAAGGGAGCAAGAAACCAGACGTTCAGCAGCACCGTGGCTGACACCGCTTTCATAATGACAAGCATGGTTCTTTTCCGAATCACCCGTCTCCACAAAACCAGCGCGGATAAGACGACAAAAAAAGCCGTAATTTCCGTGGAAATCATGTGGGAAAGAAAAATGCCCGTACATCCCGCCGTAATGGGAATCCAGCTGTCCCTGTGCCGTTTCGAGTCCTCCGGCATTGTGTAAAGCAGCCACAGACCGTACAAGATAAGCGGCATAAAGGTCATCGCCGTATACTCGCCCACCGCCGCCCTCGTGTAGATACAGGTGAGACGGTATATATTCAAGGAATACAGCACGGTACAGACCAACCCGATTCTCGGTCTGCTCATTCTGCTGAAAGAATAGTAGGAAATCCCCACCGTAAGCATGTGGATCATCACCACATAACATTTATACGCCGCCTGAACGGACACGCCGAAATGCCGGAGCAGCGCCGGAACATACAAAAAGAAATCCCCATAAAACACGGAGGCGGCATATCCGTGACCGTTAAGCCATCCCGGCTGGATCCGCACAGGAAACATGCCATTTTCCAGCCCTGCCCGAATTCCCTCAATGCGCATCAGATGAAAGTAGAGATCGTGGGAATTCAAAAACAGATAGTCCACCGCAAGGGGAATACTGCATACCCCCACCAGAAGAACAAGCGCCCGGAAAACCGTTCCGTCAGCTCCCGCCGGTAAAATCCGCCTGCCCTGTTTCCTCATTTGGAAATAGAAGAGGATTCCGTCGGCAGCCAGCAAAAAAACCGCGAACCGAAACAGAAAATTTCTCACATCACAGTCGGCATACGCGATATGTATGTTTCTAAGCAGGAGATAATCCCCCTCCTGCATCTCGTCAGAAAACAGACCTCTCACCTGCAGGGTCCTGTCCCCGTAAGCCACCCGGAAATCGCAGGAAACCGTACCGCTGCCGGAAAGAGGTATATCGCCGCTGATCTCACTGTGATACCTGCTTCCCGGATAGACGACCCGGAGCTTTGCTTCCCCGGCACTCTCATACTGTACCGTCAACGTATACATTCCCTTCGGCAGCATTAATTCAGGAGAACCCACAAAGCGGCAATCCGAAGAACGGTCAAGATAAAATGCCGCCTCCCCGGAATCGTCAATCAATTCCTCCTGCGCATAGCTTAACTCTACCGCCTCACGCCTCCCATAAATCATACCAGCTGCGACTAACAGCAACACTTCCGTCAGGATGAGAAAAAAACATTTTCTTTTACCCAGAATGTCTTCATTTGTCATGCCGAATGTTCTTTCACCTTTCCTCTGTCAATCCGTAAACCTACGCATGTTCCTTTTTATTCCTTTTAATAACGATAGCTATCCTACGGTCATATCCGTCTGATAGCTATCGTTATTTTATGGTCTGATTTTTTTCGATACCTGCCGCTGTGCGATCTGATCCTCCAGCGCCTTTGCGCACGCACCTATCGCCTTGCCCATGCCTGCGGGGTTCTTTCCTCCCGCCTGCGCCATATTGGGACGGCCGCCGCCGCCACCGCCCACATAAACAGCGATTTCCTTAATCAGATTGCCCGCATGTGCGCCCGCCGCAATCGCGCCGTCGGTCGCCATGGCGATCAGATTGACTTTCCCCTCTTTCTCGGAAACCAGCACGACCACCCCCTCGCCCAGTTTTTCCTTGAGCTGGTCACCCAGTTCACGCAGTCCGTTCATGTCCACGCCCGACACCTTGGAGGCAAGAAGCTGTACGCCGTTCACCTCCTGCACCTGATCCATCACGTTGCCGAGCGCATCCTTTGCCGCCTTGCTCTTCAAGGACTCGTTCTCGCTCTGCAGCGCCTTCATCTCCGCCATCAGATGCTCGCACCGCTCCACCAGATTTGCCGGACTGGTCTTTAATGCCTTCGCCGCCGCATGTAACTCCGCTTCCAGTTTCTGATAGTAAGCCGTCACGTTGCTGCCCGTCACCGCCTCGATACGGCGCACGCCTGCCGCCACGCCGGACTCGGACAGAATCTTAAAGGAACCGATCGTCCCTGTGGATTTCACATGGGTACCGCCGCACAGCTCCTTGGAGAAATCGCCCATCTGCACGACGCGCACTGTCTCCCCGTACTTTTCCCCGAAAAGAGCCATCGCGCCGGACTGCTTCGCCTCCTCTATGGTCATCTCCTTCGTCTCCACAGAGAGGTTCTCCGCAATCTTTTCATTGACGATCTGTTCCACCTTCTTCAGTTCTTCCGCCGTCATCGCCGCAGAGTGGGAAAAGTCAAAACGGGTTCTCTCTCCGTCCTGATAGGAACCTGCCTGCTCCACATGGCTGCCCAGCACTTCCCGCAGCGCTTTCTGCAGAAGATGGGTGGCGCTGTGGTTCTTGCAGGTATTCCCTCTTCTCGTGGAATCCACTGTCAAAATGGCGGTGTCTCCCACCTGAATACTGCCCTTCGTCACCCTGCCCACATGTCCCACCTTGCCGCCAAGCAGCTTGATGGTGTTCTCCACCTGAAATTCCCCGTCGCCTGTGGAGATCACACCGATATCGCCCTCCTGACCGCCCATGGTGGCATAGAAAGGGGTCTGCTCCACGATCACCGTGCCGACCTCGTCTTCTGAAAGCTCATCCGTCAGTTCCGTCTCAGTGGTGAGCACCGTGATTCTGGAATTATATGTCAGATTGTCATAACCCACAAACTCCGTGGTGATGGCGGGATCGATGGACTCATACACCGTCACATCCGCACCCATGTAATTCGTCACTTTACGTGCCTTACGCGCCTTGTCTTTCTGCTCCTGCATACATGCCGCAAAGCCGTCCTCGTCCACCGTGAAGCCCTTCTCCTCCAGAATCTCCCTCGTCAGATCGAGAGGGAATCCGAACGTATCATAGAGCTTAAAGGCGTCCGCGCCGCAAAGCTCCTTTCCACCCTCTTTCTCCACGGTCTCCGTCATCTCATTCAGGATGCTCAAGCCCTGATCGATGGTCTTGTTGAACTTGCTCTCCTCCTGCCTGAGCACGTTGAAGATAAAGTCTTTCTTCTCCTCAAGCTCGGGATAGCCGTCCTTGGAACCTTCAATCACGGTTCCCGCCAGATCGGCAAGGAACATATCTTTGATGCCGAGTTTCCTGCCCTGTCTCGCCGCGCGGCGGATGATCCGGCGCAGCACATAACCGCGTCCCTCGTTGGAAGGCATAATGCCGTCCGAAATCATAAAGGTCGCAGAACGGATGTGGTCCGTGATAATACGGATGGATACATCCGTCTCGTAGTCCTTCTTATATTCCACGCCCGCAATCTCGCACACCGTTGTGCGCAGCGCAAACACCGTGTCCACGTCGAAAATGGAATCCACGTCCTGCACCACGGAGGCAAGTCTCTCAAGCCCCATGCCGGTGTCGATGTTCTTCTGCTCAAGCTCCGTGTAGTTGCCCTTGCCATCGTTGTCGAACTGGGTGAACACGTTGTTCCAGATTTCCATGTAACGGTCGCAGTCACACCCTACCGTACAGCCGGGTTTGCCGCAGCCGTACTTCTCACCGCGGTCGTAGTAAATCTCCGAGCAGGGGCCACAGGGGCCGGAGCCGTGCTCCCAGAAATTGTCTTCCTTTCCAAAACGGAAAATCCGCTCCGGGGCAATGCCTATTTCGTGATTCCAGATATCGAATGCCTCATCATCATTTTCATAGACGGACGGATACAGTCTGTCAGCAGGCAGCCCCACCACTCTGGTCAGAAACTCCCAGCTCCATGCGATCGCCTCACGCTTAAAGTAGTCACCGAAAGAGAAATTGCCCAGCATCTCAAAAAAGGTGCCGTGTCTCGCTGTCTTGCCCACATTTTCCAGATCCCCGGTACGGATACACTTCTGGCAGGTGGTCACCCGGCGTCTCGGCGGGATCTCCTGTCCCGTGAAATAAGGTTTCAGCGGCGCCATGCCGGAGTTGATCAGAAGCAGGCTGTTGTCATTGTGGGGCACCAGCGAAAAACTCTTCATCTTCAAATGCCCCTTGCTCTCGAAAAAGTCGAGGAACATCCTTCGTAACTCATTTACACCATATGGTTTCATCGTCTATCTCTGTCCTTTCTTCCTGTTTCACTAAAATGTAAATTTATCCGCAAAGTAAGCGTCCAGCTCCGCAATCGCGATACGTTCCTGCTCCATGGAATCGCGGAAACGCACGGTCACGCAGTTGTCCGTCTCGGAATCAAAATCGTAAGTCACGCAGAACGGTGTGCCGATCTCATCCTGGCGGCGGTATCTCTTGCCGATGTTGCCGCGGTCGTCAAACTCGCAGTTGTACTTCTTGGAAAGCTGTGCAAAAATCTTCTCCGCGCCCTCGTTTAACTTCTTGGAGAGAGGCAGCACGCCGATTTTCACGGGCGCCAGCGCCGGATGGAAGTGCAACACGGTACGCACGTCGCCCTCGCCGATCTCCTCCTCGTCGTAGGCGCCGCACAAAACCGCGAGGAACAGTCTCTCCACACCGAGGGACGGCTCAATCACGTAAGGGATGTATTTTTCATTCTTCGTATCGTCAAAGTAAGTCAGATCCTCGCCCGACGTATTCTGGTGCTGGGTCAGATCGTAGTCCGTCCTGTCGGCGATGCCCCAAAGCTCACCCCAGCCGAAGGGGAACAGGAACTCGATATCCGTGGTCGCCTTTGAGTAGAAGGAAAGTTCCTCCGGATCGTGGTCACGGACTCTCATCTCCTCCTCCTTCATGCCAAGACTCTTCAAAAAGTCGATACAATACTTTTTCCAGTAAGCGAACCACTCGAGATCTGTGTCCGGCTCGCAGAAGAACTCCATCTCCATCTGCTCGAACTCGCGCACGCGGAAGATAAAGTTGCCGGGCGTGATCTCATTGCGGAACGACTTGCCCACCTGACAGATGCCGAAAGGAATCTTCTTGCGGGAAGTCCGCTGCACATTCTTAAAGTTCACAAAGATACCCTGCGCCGTCTCGGGACGCAGGTACACCGTATTCTTCGCATCCTCGGTGACGCCTTGAAACGTCTTGAACATGAGGTTAAACTGTCTGATATCGGTAAAATTATGTTTGCCGCAGGTCGGGCAGGGAATGTTATGTTCTTCGATGAAGTCCTTCATCTGCTGCTGACTCCAGCCGTCCACGGAGGAATCCAGCGTCATGCCTTTCTCCGCCACATAGTCCTCGATGATCTTGTCCGCCCGGAATCTCTCGTGGCACTCCTTACAGTCCATAAGGGGATCGGAAAAACTGCCGAGATGGCCGCTTGCCACCCAGACTTGCGGATTCATCAGAATCGCGCAGTCAACGCCTACGTTGTATGGGCTTTCCATGACGAACTTCTGCCACCACGCCTTCTTGATGTTGTTCTTCAGCTCCACGCCCAGATTACCGAAATCCCATGTATTCGCCAGTCCGCCGTAAATCTCGGAGCCGGGATACACAAACCCTCTTGCCTTCGATAACGCCACAATTTTCTCCATTGTCTTTTCCATACTTACTGCCTCCGTTTTTATTCGTATATGATATAGGAAAGCGACATGGTTCCGTCCGCTTCCTGATTACTGATCTTCACACTCTTTTTCCCCACAAGGGTAAGTTCCTGCCCGCTGTGCGCACTCTGGTTTACATAAAGTGTCTTTCCGGGCAGATTGACAAGCATCTCCTCCCCGCTTTTCGTCTCCAGAATAAACATCTGCTTTTTGTCCCAGTCTTCGATATAGCCGACTTCCGACGCCTTGCCCTCCGCGGAGACAAAGGGCACAGCTTCCAGCCCATACCCTTCATCCGACGCGCTTTTCATCGTCCCCACATACAACACTCTGTGGTTAAAATCACTGTAATCCTCTGGGGAGGCGTACTGAAAATCCATCACAATGCTGCCGCCTTTTTCCTCCACCGCCTCCAGCGTCACTTTCTTTTCACCGTTCTCCGCACAGTATTCCTCCACGCGCGAGGCGGCAAACGCCTCCAGATCCGCCGTCTCGATCTGGTAATAATTCTGATCCGACCGTCCGACGATCCGGTGTATGACTTCCCCGTCTTTTCCGAGAGACAACGTATTGATTTCCGCTGTCTCTTTCTCCCCGCACCCGGCAAGGCACAGAAGCAATATTGTCAGTCCAAGTATTCCTGCCGTTTTTCGCATATTTTCCCCTCTATAATCATCTATACCATCTATACTTACTCCGTCGTGCACACTCGCAATCCGACGCTTTGCACGGCTCAATCATAAACCATCATACTAAAGTTCTTCCACAATTTCAAGACTTTTAAACGGTCGGTCGATTGTTCGACGGCGGTAGTCGTCGGCGATCGTCTTAAGCTGTGCAAGGACCTGCGGCGTCACAGTAAATGTGTACAGTTTCTCCACTGTGCTCTGCGCGATGTAATTGACCGCGTATCTGGTGGATTCGTCCCAATCCCCCTCCTCAGGCATCCCCGGGAACTCCCCGTTTAGCGCCATTGCCTTCATCTCAAATATGTACCGCACCAGCGCATTGGAAAGTCCCTCGTGCATGAGCGCACGCAGGGACTGGTAGAGAAGCTTTAACATCTCCTTCTCGTCATTATTTTCTCTCGTGTAATAATCCATGACCTCGAGAAAGTACATGCCGTAAAAGGCGCCCTCATAGTCGTTCCGAAGCCCTTCAAAATAGTTTGTAACCTCAGCCTCCATCACATTGTAGGAGGTCCTTCCTTCATACAGCTTAAATGTGCCGAAGCAGAACGGATTGGTCGCCGCCAGAAGTTTGCTGTTCTGTTTCCTCGCGCCTCTGGCAAAAGCCGATATCTTTCCCCGCTCTTTTGTCAGTAAAACGACTCTTCTGTCATAATCGTTCATCGGTTCAGCCTTTAAAACCATCCCCGTAATCTCTGTAATCCCCTGCATGAGAGTGCTCCTCTGACTGTTCGTTCTCTTCCCGCTCCTCTTGCCGCGATGCGTCTTTAAATGCCAGAAAATCTTCGATTTTTCCTGTCGACATAAACTGCTCCCAGTAGTTTAATCCCTTCATCTTACGCCCCCTGAATACGTTATCTCTCACAACACATAGGGTTCGCAGATTTATAAAATTCTATTCTGTATCGCCGGGATTATAACCGAAATTTTTAAGCAGATAGTCGCTGTCCCGCCAGTCCTTCTTCACCCGCACCCAGAGTTTCAGATTCACTTGATTTTCCACCAGATCCTCAATATCCCTGCGCGCCATGGAACCGATCTTTTTAAGCATCGCCCCCTGCTTTCCGATGATAATGCCCTTGTGGGAATCCTTCTCGCAGACGATGGTCGCCTCAATGTCCACAATCTTCTTTTTAAACTTCATCTGCTCGATGGTGACGGCGATGCCGTGGGGAATCTCCTCCTCCAGACACCGCAGCGCTTTCTCACGGATCAGTTCCGCCACAATCTGCCTTACCGGCTGGTCCGTCACCGTGTCTTCATCATAAAACGGTTCGCCGTAAGGCAGATACTTCATAATGCAGTCGATCAGTATCTGCAGTCCGTCCTTCTTCAGTGCGGACACAGGCACGATCTCCGCGAAATCCAGTTCCTTTCTGTAAGCGTCGATATAGGTGAGAAGCAGTTCCTTCTTCACCGTGTCAATCTTATTGATCACAAGAATAACAGGTGTTTTTGTTTTCTTCAGTTCCTCAATGATATGCTTTTCCCCCGCGCCTATGTAATCAGACGGCTCCACCAGCCAGAGAATCACATCCACCTCGGACAGCGTCCGCTCCGCCGCGTCCACCATGTAGTCTCCCAGCTTGTTCTTCGCCTTGTGGATACCCGGCGTGTCCAGAAACACGATCTGCCCCGCCTCGCATGTATACACGGTCCTGATGCGGTTTCTGGTGGTCTGGGGTTTCTTTGAGGTAATCGCGATCTTCTGCCCGATCAGCGCGTTCATCAGCGTGGATTTCCCAACGTTCGGTCTGCCGATCAGCGTGGCAAAGCCGGATTTTGTTTGCCGGTTCTCCTGCATATTGTTTTCACTGTTGTTTTGAATATCACCTGTCATTCTATTTTCCTGTTCTCTTTCTTCGTATGCTCCGTCATTCCGGGTTCTGCCTATTTTTCGTCCTTGTTTTCTGCGGTTTCCTCTGCCGGTGTTTCCGTGCTGTCCTGTGCCTCCCCGATTGTAACCGGGCACCGAAGTCTTATTTTCCCCACGCGCAGTTCCCGCTCCGCTCCCTTCTCACCGCGGACCGCCGCACGCTTTGCCCTGCGTTTTTTCCACACCTTCCACAGAATGCGCACCACAATCACCGCCACCGCGATCCCTGCAAGCCACATCACGATATAAGGAATGTCGATCACAAAACGGATGGCAAAATCCCGGATGCCGAATCCGATATCATCCAGACTCTTCATAAAGCCGCTCTGGATCCGCTGCCATACGGTTGCCTCCTGCGGCGGCGAATACTTGCGCACTTCCGTGATACTAAGCTCCACCGTGCTGTAGTCGATCCGATTGTCATAGGTGCGAAGCTGGGACTCCATGCTCTCAAGCTGGTAACGCACTTCCGAAAGCCGGCCCTCGATGGCAATGATATCCTCCACCGTCTCCGCCTTCTCCATCAGCGCAAGCAGCCTCTCCTGCTCTGTCACAAGCGCTTTCTTGTGACTTTCCAGATCCACATACTGTAAGGTGACATCCTCCACGTTCTCGGAACGGCTGGTTATATTGGTCTGCTCTCCCACCTGCGCCAGAAATCCGTCCAGCTTCTCCTTTGGCACGCGAGCCGTCACATTGGCGCAGCGCTGCTTTACCTGCTGGTCCTCCACATAATAACTGTGTACGTCGTAGACAGAAATATATTCTATGTAGCCGCCCAGCGCCTCCACCTGTTTCTGCAGTCCCGGCACAAAGGTGTCAAAGTCCTCCGTCTCCGCAAGGATGTTCACGGTCTTGATCAGCTTGCGCGAGGTCTCCGGCGCCACCACGCCCTGTCCGTCGCCCTCCTGCACATAGCCTTCCTCGCTGACCGGCTCCTCAGCGGCGGCTTCCGCCTCCCCATAATCATAGGAAGCCGACTTGGCGCCGTTGCTTAAGACCACACCGCCGCCATAGGACGCCGCCGTATCATAAGCCATGCTGTCATCATAGGCAATCTCTTCTGCCACCGCCGCAGGCGCCGCTTCCAGAGACATGGTTTTCGCCCCTCCGCCGGCGCTGCCGCAGGCTGTGATAACGGCTGTTATCGCCAAAACCGCAGGAACCACCCGCAGCCTGACTTTCCTTTTTCCGTTCCTGCCGTTCTTATGATTCCTGCTCATCTCACTGTTCTCACTTTTGCTGCCTATCCTTTTCATAACTTTTCCTCCCTTTCCCCAAAATGGTTGTTCTCAAAATCAACTATCTCTACTTGAAATACCTTTCCGGGAAAGAAAAAGTTGCATTTTCCAAAAATTAACATCCGTTTTTAATGTGTCAGATATTCCACCGCCCCAAAACGTTCTTTCTGCGCCTGAATCCTCTCCTCATTTCCCACCACGCACAGACAGTCGTCCTCCATAAACGCGCGGATATGCGCCGCCAGTCTGCGGATGGTCTCCGCGTCCGCCGAAAGCAGCTCATCTCGCTCCTTCTGAACCCTCTCAAAGGAAAGCCCCGTCATATAGCCGGCAAGGGAATACGCCCCTCTCGCCGCAGGCGTGAGCGGCATATCCAGCGCGCTGACCGCCCCGATGATATACTGGGTCATGGTCCGTTCGTCGGCGTCAAAGGCTGCCACGAAATCCGCGGCATTCTCATATACCTCTATGGTCTTTTCCAGATTCGGATCCCTGTAGGAGACAAAATAGCTCTCCCCGGTCTTTCCAAACTGGCACATGCAGCCGTAAGCGCCGCCCTTCACACGCACCTGCATCCACAGATACTCATAGCTCATCACAACCTTGAGAACCCTGAGCGCCCCCGTGTAGGGAAGTCCCTTGTCCGCGTAATTGCCCGCACGGCAGACATACTGGATCTGGGCGGAGCTCATCAAGCCTTCATTCTTCTTCACAGGACATGGCATATACGGTTTCCCTTCCACCGGTTCACGGTAAAGTTTCGCCTTTAATCCCTCAACCAGCTTTTCAAGCCCTTCCAGCCCGCATCTCTCAGCCGTATAATCCACCATCAGGTTCTCCGGGCGGAAAATGCATCGCACCAGCCGTTCCATATTGTCGGAGAGTTCCTCTTTCTTCCCCTCAAAATCTTTCTCAAGCCCTTCTAACAGCCGGTAGAACGCAAGCCCGTTCACCTGATCCATCAGATACGCCTGCTTCGACAGATAAGATAACGCCTGTCCCGCCGCCAGCGAATGTCCCGCGGACATCATCTGCGCCTGCTTGTCGGAGCGGTTCTCCGCCACCAGCTCAAACAGCCGCTTCGCATCCGTATAGACCGATTCAGTCAAAATCTCCGCCGCCAGTTCAAAAGCTTTCGGAAGGTTCTCATACAGCGTCTTTACCTTCAGTTCAAACGTCAGTTTATATTTCGTCAGATCGTCCGCATTCGTGTAGACGTTTACCGCGGGCGCGATTCCGCCGGTCTGCAGATGGATCTCATTGTACAGCTCGCTGTAGGAACGCTTTTCGGTGTCAACCAGTCCAAGCATCACCTGCAGAAGTCCCACATAGGGGAACAGCTCCTCCGGCACCTGCCTAAGGTCAAAGAGAAACCGCAGATACCCGATCCCGTTCGTATAGATGTCATGGTATAAAAGCGTCGTATCCCCGGCATGAAGTTCCTCGTTGCAGTAAGGGCGCGCCTTTTTCCCGATATCTTCCCGGGAAAGAAGCGGAATCTTTTTCAGATCCTCCTCCCTGTCCGGCTCCTCCTGATACGCGGCGAGCGCCTCCGTATCCTCCACGATCCGCGTGATCTCCTCCGGCGTCATCGCCGCTTTTTTCGCCGCGAGTTTCTCAGCCAGCGCCTTGTCCCGTTTTCCCGTAAGCCCTTTCACGGGGCGCACCACCACCACGCTCTTGTGCGTGTTATGAAGCAGGCGGCTCTTTAGCATATCCTCATAAAAGGAAGTGTCTGCCTCTTTCTTAAGCGTCTTATACGTCTCGTCAAGTTCCAGATAATCAAAAGGCTTCCCATCATCATAAAGCCATGTCTCAAACATCTGCAGACCGTACATCAGCCCCTTCGGGTAGGAGCCGTAGTCCGCCTCCCGGTACTTAAACTCATCATGGTTGAGCGCCGCCTTGAGCGCCTTCTTCTCCACGCCGTCCTCAGACAGACTCTGAAGCGTCTCCTCAATGACCGTCACAAATTCTTCCCGCTGGCTGCCCTCCGCGTTCTTCGCCACGATGGAGAAATAGGGCTGTTTCACGTCCGCCTCAAAATAACAGGTGATATCCGTGCCGATTCCCGCGTCCAGAAGCGCCTTCCTCACAGGCGCACCCGGCGCGCCAACCACCGCGTCCGCAAGCGCCTGAAAGCCGACGCTCACCTTGCGGTCCAGATTTTCTCCCAGAGAGACATTGTAGGAAAGATAGGTATTCCCCTCCTCCGGCTCGCTCTCCATGATCGGGTACTCCTTCTCCACAAGCACACTCTGCCCAAACGGCGGCTCCGTGGCAAGCGCGGAATCCACCTTAAGCGCCTCGTACTTTGACAGGTACGCCTCATCCAGATATGCCAGCCGCTCCTCCATATCCATATCCCCGTAGAGGTAGATATAGCTGTTGGAAGGGTGATAGTATCTCTGGTGAAACGCCAGAAAATCCTCATAGGTCAGCTCCGGGATCACGTCCGGGTCGCCGCCCGACTCCACCGCGTAGGACGTGTGCGGATAGAGCGAGTTCATAATCTCCCGGTACAGCACGTCGTCCGGGGAAGAGAACGCCCCCTTCATCTCGTTGTAGACCACGCCGTTGATGGTCAGCTCATCCTCCGGGCTCTCCAGTTCATAGTGCCATCCCTCCTGCCGGAAGATTTTCTCCTCACGGTAAATATTAGGATGAAGCACCGCGTCCAGATACACGTCCATCAGGTTCTTAAAATCCTTGTCATTGCAGCTCGCCACCGGGTAAACCGTCTTATCCGGATAAGTCATGGCGTTCAGAAAGGTGTTTAAAGAGCCTTTCGCCAGTTCGATAAACGGGTCCTTGACCGGATATTTTTCCGAACCGCACAGCACTGTGTGCTCGATGATATGCGCCACCCCCGTGCTGTCCTTCGGCGGCGTGCGGAACCCGATATAGAACACCTTGTTCTCGTCGTCGTTAGAAAGAAGCGCCACCCGCGCCCCTGTTTTGTTATGTTTTAACAGATAACCGTCTGATTTCAGTTCTTCGATCCGCTGTTTCGAGATCATCGTATAAGCCTGTATGTTTTCTAAGTTCATGGATGCTCCTCTCCTTGCCTGTTTTCTGCAGGTACTTGTAAAACATTGATTAAGTGTTTTGCAATTATCTGCCTGTCTCTATATAGCGCTCAAATCATACTGACACTCGTTATAGTATATCACCATCCGGGGAATTTATCTATCTACGTTTTTCCGAAAACGCCGACCTCCACCCGGTCCTTCCCCTTCCTGCTCGTGCCCGTCTGCCCGTAGAAAATGAATTTTCCGTACCCGCGCACGGTGACGGCATCCTCCTCCTTCAACTGATAAGAGAGGTTCTGCGTCTGTATGCCGTTTATAAAAATACGACCGTTATTAAATAATTCCCGGCTCTCCTCCCTCGATAAATTGTACACCTTGGAGATCACGCCGTCGGCTCTGGGAGAAGCCACCGTCACCGAAATCCGTTCCGGCGATACGTTTTCAAGCAAAATCTCCCCCTCCGCCCGTTTGCAGGCGACATTCGTGTGCCTCACCCTGTCCAGATTTTCCGCAATATAATCCGCAATATTTTCGTGACAAAAAAGCAGGGCGCCTTTTTCTTTCACAAAAAAATCGCCCACCACGTCTCTCTCGATCCCCAGATTCATCACCGCGCCAAGGAAATCCCGGTGCGTCAGGTTTTCCGCAAACTTAGGCGTCTTTGGCAGAATTTCGATCCGCGCGATGGGAAACGTCTCCTCGTAACCCGGATCACCGAAGCGGATGATCTTCCGCTCGCACAGGGACGCGCCGCCCTCCATCTGCACCCCCGCGTAGGACACTTCCCTCTCCACCGCGTAGTACGCCTGCTGCTCCGCCAGCCCCAGAAAGGGCGTGTACGTGTATATATTGCGGCTGTAAGCTTTTTCCGCAAGCTCAGTCAGCCGCTTTTTTAACTGTTGTAAGTCTTTTTCGTCCGTAACCGCCATATTTTTCCCTTCCGAAACACTCTGCGCCAAGGATGATCTGTCAATCTTTTCCTTCAGAACGTAACCCTATCATAACAGCTTACAATGCGCAAGTAAATTCTTTCACAATTCATGTCTCCGGGAAAAAGACGCGGACGCTTAATCTGTTGTTTTGATATTCCGCCGATATGCTTCCGTTCATTTGTTCCACAAGCGTTCTGGAAATTGCCAGTCCCAAACCTGTCGATTTTCTGGCGGTTTCCACGGTATAGAAACGGTCAAACAGCCTGTTTGTCTGTATCGCGTCCAATGCGGGAGCCATGTTGGAAAACAAAATCTCCCCGTTCTCTGACAGGACGATTTTCAAATCTCCGCCGCTGTACTTTGCGGCATTGCCGATCAGATTGGAAAATACACGGGACAGCGCGGAATGGTCCAGCATCCGCACGACTTTTCTTTCGGATATTTGTACCTCGGGCACAATGCCCCGCTCTGTCAAAACGGTATAAAACGCCGCGACACTCTCTTCCAATACCGTATTGACGGTGACCTGCTCCCTAACCAGATTATCTTTTGTGGAAATGATGACAGAATATCGAAAAAGCTCCTCTGAAAGCTGCGTCAAAAGCGCCGCCCTGTCTTTGATAATTTCGACATACCGGCTGACCGTTTCGGACTTTTCCTCCTGCTCCAGCAGTTCCAGATACCCGCAGATTGCCGTGAGCGGCGTCCGCAAATCGTGGGAAATATTCGTAACCGCGTTTTTTAATTCCATGTCACCCTGCTGAAACCGGCGCCGTTTTGTGCGCAGCTTACGAAGTTCCCTGTTTATGGTATTTGCCAGATAACGCATGTGCCTGTCGTTACAGGAAATCGTAATGAGCGTGTTCGTATCGGTTATGAGCCTGTCTGTAAAGGCATCCGCCACTTCTCTTGCCGCCTTTTGCATGATACAAATTTTCACAAGCAGAACAACAGCGATCACCGCCATCATACAGACAAAAACCCATAACCATTCTTCCATACCAGCCTCCTCTTATTTTAGATTCTTCCTCTTAAAAATATAAATTCCGCCAAATGTTGTGAATAATGTGATAACAGCAGACGATACAAGCATACGGACGGGATGGTTGATTTCCAGCTGCCACATTTTCATTCCCTGTCCTGTCGGTAAAAAATCAAGAATAAATTCATATACGCCGCGCTTTGCGCCGCTGACATAGCGCGGATTGGGAGATGGCTCAGACCATTCCATTCCGTTTGCGGTCATCTCTATCCCGCTGACTGCTTCCGGCTCGTTGAGCCTCACATACAAGACCGCTGCCAAAATGAAAAGCCCCAGAACCAACAGCATGGAGACCGCGACAGTAGAAGCCTTGTTTGCAGATATCATATAGACAAACGTGCATATGGCGGAAAAAGCCATGACGAACATCACCGCAATCAGTAAATATAAAAGCAATGTGGAAACAGTCATTTTCCATATGCCAAGCACCGGAACGGCAACCAGCGCGCCAACCAGCCATACCGCCATCATCAGCAGGGCAGCCGCCATCGTCGTCACCAGACTGGCAAGATAAAGATTGGTTTTCTTGTGACCGACGATCACTTTATTCCGGATGGTTCCGTCACTGTACTCCGTGCCAAAAAACATGCTGCCAAACAGGGCGCAAAACAGACCGATCGTCAGTGCAAAATGAAAATAATACCTGTCAATGCTGTACTGATACGCCGACAGGTCAGCCTCCGCCTGCCTGCATCCGTACCGCATATACACAAGAGAATACACCAGCATGGCTCCCATACAGAGCCAGAAGATTTTATCCTTCCAGAGACGGGAAAAATTAGCAGACAACAGTTTACGCATTTTTTGCACCTCCCACCAGACTGACATAGTAGCTTTCCAGACTTTCATCGCGCTCCTGCACGGCAATCAGTTCGCAGTTTTCTTTTGCCAATGCCACGGTCAGACGGGAGATATTGACCTTTGCATAGACATCGGCAGTCTGGTCCGCCGTTATTTTATAATCAATTCCCATACCGTCAAGCACACGGGCAAGGGCTTTCGTATCACTGACCTCCATACGGACGCATTTCCTGCAGGCGGCTTCCAGTTCGTCCGCGCTGAGCTCTTTCTCAAGGCGCCCGTTATCTATAAATCCGTAGTGCGTTGCCAGCTTGGACAGTTCGTCCAAAATATGGCTGGAAATCAGGACGGTAATCTGCTGTTCCCGATTGAGTTTCAAGATCAGTTCCCGGATTTCAATGATTCCCTGCGGGTCAAGACCGTTGGCGGGCTCGTCCAAAACCAGAAAATCGGGGTCGCCTGCGAGAGCGATTGCAATCCCCAGCCGCTGCCGCATACCCAGAGAAAAATTTTTCGCCTTCTTTTTTCCCGTGTTCTCAAGTCCCACCAACTGCAAAATCCCGTGCAGCCCCTCAAAAGAAGGGAGCCCCAGAATACGGAACTGCTGTTTCAGGTTATCCTCCGCCGTCATGTCAAGATAGACAGAGGGCGTTTCCACTACAGCGCCCATTCTTCTTCGGGACTCCACAATATCCTTGTCCGTATTCTTTCTTCCGTAAAGCGTATACTCCCCGGATGACGGCTCCTGCAGACCGCAGATCAGCCGGATCAGCGTCGTTTTACCCGCGCCGTTTTTCCCTACAAAGCCATAGATTGCTCCTTTGGGAACATGCATAGCTATTCCGTTTAACGCTTTAAAATTTTTATAGGTTTTACATAAATCGTTTGTTTGAAGAACATAATCCATAAAATCTTACCCTCCTATCTGCTTCGTATACCGACATGATAGATGCAAATAGTAAAGGAAACGGTAAAGAGATCAGTAAAGAAATCGTAAAGATTCATTCCGCCCGCATTTTGAATCCAATCCCCCAGACCGCCTCAATGTAGTCTTTGTCCGTTACCTCCCGCAGTTTTTTCCTCAAATTACTGATATGCATTTTCAACGAGCTTTCCGTGCAGTCCGGCGTATCCGCGCTGATGCGCTCCAACAGCAGGGATTTCGTGACAACCTGCGTGGGATTTTGCATAAGCAGCTTCAAGATGGCATACTCCGTCCTTGTCAGCTTGATTTCCGTATCGTCCGCTTTTACCGTGTGCGTATCTATCGCAAGGACAATGTCCCCAAATGTCAATTCCGAAAAAACTGTCATACTTTCCGCATTCTTAAGATGTACAAAAATCCTCGCCAGAAGCTCTCTCATGTGAAACGGCTTCGTCACATAATCGACCGCACCGCCAAGCAGCAGATCGACCTTATTCTCAAGATCCACTTTCGCGCTCACCACAATGACAGGTATTCCCTTTATTTGGGAAATGACCTCTTCTCCCTGCAGTCCCGGCAGCATTAAATCCAACAGAACAAGGTCCGGCTTTGCCCCGGCTAAGACCAATAACGCCTCTGTTCCGGAATAGGCGCGCAGGACTTCATACCCTTCTTTGGAAAGAGCTTCTTCAAGCATATTTCCGATATGGATATCGTCGTCGATAATTAAAATTCTCTTCGCGATTTTATCGGATTTACACACATGTTCCATGGTAATCATTGACTTTTCCTCCAAATATCCATATTACCACATCGTAAAAATCCCGACAAGAAAATTGCTCCTGCCGGGATGATCCACTCAAAAACTATTTCATCAGATAAACAAAAACCGGCAGCCCCACCGACGTCAGCGCATCGTAGAAGCCGTGGGCGATTATAAGCGGCACAATCGTCCCCTCCTTTTTGCGGAAAAGATAGATACATAAAATCACCGTATTCGTCGCCAAGTTGTAAAATTCCCCGAAAGTATGCTGCATGGTAAACCAGTGGATCAGATAGAAAAGCAAAATATTGAGCCCCACGCAAACCCATTTCTGCGGAAAAATGTCCAGCGTCCTTTTTAGCAGGAATCCGCGGAATATCAGTTCCTCCGCGAACCCGACACAAAAAAAGCAGTAAAACAGCATAACGACTATATATACCGCATCCGGCGCCATGGCATATGCAGAATAATCCATTTTCATAAGCAGAAGCGGTATCTGCTGTACGATGAACATGCCGATACCAAGACCAAGTCCCTCCAAAACATGCTTTGCCCGGATTGGTTTCAGCCCCACCAGGGAAAGCGGCTGTTTTTCCACCTTAAGGACATAAATGAGCAATACAAAACAGGGAATCCAGTAAGCCGCCACACCCGCCAAAAGTCCTGCGTCCGCGCCGAATACAGCCATCAAGACAGTGAGAACCGCCATGCCCAAAATGCACACGATCATCTCCATCGCGCTCCTCTTTTTATTGCCGCTTTCCAATTTGCCATTCATTTCTTTCCTCTTTTCCATTTCCGCACCTCTGCCCCTTCCTCAAACATGATACAAACATTGTACAAGGACAGCTTGTGTGTTCCCTTAACATCCCCTTAACGTTTCCTTAAAATTCCGCCGCAAAAATATATTTAATTAAATTTCAAAAAATATTTGACAATCTGTCACAAAAGTATTATTGTGTAATAAATTAATTGCAGAAATACATATCACAAACCTTTGAGAAAGAGTAGTAAGTGTGGGCTAACCCATTACAGAGAGCCGTCGGCTGGTGAAAGACGGCATGGCGCTTATACCGAATGGACTTTCGAGGCCGGGTGGAAATGTCAGTGCATACCGACAAAGTAATCCCCGGCGGGAACCGCACCCGTTACCAAGGCGGCATATATGATTGTATATGGAAAAAGCGGATCGGGACTATACTCCCGCATCAATTTGAGTGGTACCGCGATAATAACTTATGTTTATTACCGTCTCAAGCATCTATTGCTTGAGGCGGTTTTTTTGCGCGAATAAGCAGAGTCAGAAGGCTTCCGAAGGAAGCGCCATGCTTGCATGAGCGCAGACTTCGGATGGCTTATGACGAGCAACGCGAACGAGAAATGCGAAGCATTTCGAGTCTGCTTATTCGCGCAAGCAACCCCAAAACCCAACTTGAGATAGGAGGACACTATTATGAAAAACAAAACTATGACACTGTTACTCACTGGCGCGGTTCTCACTGCCGCTCTCACAGCCTGCGGTGCATCCGGCGGGAATGCCGCAGACACTGCCACATCCATTGACAGTACAGACACCGCCGATGCATCCGCCGACTCTCACACAGATAAATCCGCCTCCTCTGACGGCCAGACCTACAAAATCGGCATCGTGCAGTACGTGGACGACGCGTCCTTAAACCAGATCGTCACCGCCATTCAGGCGGAGCTTGACGAAAAGAGCGAGGAACTTGATATTCTCTTTGATTACAAGAATTACACCTACAACGGGCAGGCGGACGCCACCACCATGAACCAGATCGCCACAGATCTGATCGCCTCCGATGTGGACCTCATCATCCCGGTTGCCACGCCGGTTGCCATGGTCATGCAGAATGCCACGGCAGAAAATCCGCGGGACGACGGCAGTCTGATTCCCGTGGTGTTCTCCGCAGTCTCCGATCCTGTGGGCGCAGGGCTTGTGGCAGCCATGGATGCACCGGGCTCCAACATTACCGGCACTTCGGACGCTTTGAATACGGATGCGGTCTTTGATCTGATGCTTGCCGCAGACCCCGATATCCAGACGGTGGGACTGCTCTACGACAAGAGTCAGGACTCTTCCACCGCCGCCATCGCCGCCGCCAAAACCTATTGTGAAGGAAAGGGCATCACCGTGGTGGAAAAGACGGGCACCAACAACGGGGAAATCTCCCTTGCCGCGGACGCCCTGCTCGCCTCCGGCGCGGAGGCGGTATTTACGCCCACCGACAACAACGTGATGACGGCGGAACTCGCCATCTATGAGAAATTTATCGACGCGAAAGTGCCCCACTACGGCGGCGCAGACTCCTTCGCCTTAAACGGCGCGTTTATGGGCTACGGCGTAAACTATGTGGAACTTGGCACCGCCACCGCGGACATGGCGGTGGAAATTCTGTCAGAAGGCAAAGATCCTTCCTCCCTTGCCGTGCAGACCATGGATAACGGCATCGCCACGGTGAATACTGAGACCGCGGAGGCGATCGGGCTTGACTATCATATGTTCGCGGACAAATGCTCCAGTCTGGTGGAAATCCAGACGGCGGAAGAATTTAACTAAAAGAGGTATCCCATGAGTACAATATTTTCACTTTCCATTTTACAAAGCGCCTTGGAACTGGGCTGCATCTACGCTCTGGTGGCGCTGGCGCTGTTTCTCTCATTCAGCATCCTAAATATTGCGGATCTGTCCACCGACGGCTGTTTTACCTTAGGCTGCGCGGTGGGCGCCATGGTGACACTTGCAGGGCACCCCGTGCTGGCACTCTTCGCTGCCATGGGTGCGGGCGTCTGCTCCGGCTTTGTCACCGCCTTTTTGCAGACCAGAATGGGGGTTCCCTCCATTCTGGCAGGCATTATCGTCAACACAGGGCTTTACACAGTCAATATCGCCGTGATGGGCTTTTCCTCCAACGTAAATCTGTTCGCCTGCGACACCGTTTTCAGTCTGGCAAAGGAAAAACTCTCCTACGGCTGGTATGCGGACTGGTATAAGCTGCTGATCGTCCTTGTGATTGTAATAATACTTGGTGTTATTTTATCACTGTTTCTGAACACAAGACTGGGACTCTCCATCCGCGCCACGGGCGACAACGAACATATGGTGCGGGCGTCCAGCATCAATCCCCTGTTTATGATCACCGTGGGACTTTGTCTGGCAAACGCGCTGACCGCCCTCTCCGGCGCGATCCTCGGTCAGTATCAGAAATCCTGCGATATCAATCTGGGCACCGGCATGGTGACGATCGCCCTCGCCAGTCTGATTATCGGGGAAACACTCGTCGGGAAAGGCGGGATGCCCAAAAAGATAGCAGGTGTGATTTTAGGCAGCTGTCTCTACCGCTTTATTGTGGCGCTGGCGCTTCGCCTGAACGTGCCTGCGGAAGCGCTCAAACTGGTCTCCGCCGTCATTGTCGCCATCGCGATCGCTTTCCCCTATCTCAGGGAGAAATCCGCGTTCTACCGACAGCGAAGCTGCAACCGGAATGCCTGCAGAAAGGGGGAATCCGCCCATGTTAGTCATTGAATCGGTCTCCAAAACCTTTAACCCCAGCACCGTCAACGAGAAAAAGGCTCTTGACAAGGTGAGCCTCACTCTTGAGGACAGCGATTTCGCCACCATTGTGGGCAGCAACGGCGCGGGAAAATCCACGCTCTTTCACGCCATCACGGGAAACTTCTATGTGGATGAAGGGCGGATTGTTCTGGGCGGCGAGGATATCACTTACTGCAAGGAACATGTTCGGAGCAAAGTGATCGGGCATCTTTTTCAGGATCCCCTGAAAGGAACCGCGCCCCACATGACCATTGAGGAAAACATGGCGCTCGCCTACCTGCGCGCCGCCACCGGGCGTCATGCCTATTTCAGCCGGATCAGCACGAAGGACAAGAAGAAGTTCAGGGAACAGCTCGCCCTTCTGGACATGGGGCTGGAGGATCGGATGAAACAGCCTGTCGGACTCCTTTCCGGCGGGCAGAGGCAGGCGCTCACGCTTCTGATGGCAACCATGGTAACGCCCCGCATTCTTCTGCTCGACGAGCATACTGCCGCCCTTGACCCCGCCACAGCGGACAAAGTGCTCGCCCTCACGGAAAAAATCGTCTCCGGGCGGCACATCACCTGTCTGATGGTCACACACAATATGAATCAAGCGCTTTCTCTCGGAAACCGTACCCTTATGATGGACGGCGGACGTATTGTTTTTGACGTATCGGGAAAAGCACGGGAGGAACTTACCATAGACGATCTGCTGGAGCAGTTCAAGGCGCGCGCCGGAAAACGGCTGGACAATGACCGGATCTTATTGTCAAGATAGTCGCCGCGAATAAGCAGAGACGGAAGTCGCCCCCACCCGTAAAACGGGTGGCTCGGGACGCGGGCTCTAAGCCCGCCC
>ERZ778518.473-NODE-473-length-38624-cov-8.456792_pt1 | contig 38624 bp, 30 predicted proteins | sample MGYA00510340_ERZ778518 | MGnify/ENA primary metagenome ERZ778518 (study PRJEB29527, sample SAMN07138967) | mouse gut metagenome | material: feces | host: mouse | place: China:Nanjing | collected 2016-01-25 ...
ATCGGCAGCTTTGAGAGTTACCTCGGATAATTGGAAATCTCGGATAATGCGCCCTATCCGAGTTCTTGGATAGGGCGCACTTACTCACCACCTGCCAAGGGCCGATGGTAGTACTGCCTGACGGCAGCCGTGCGCCCTCCGGGGGCGGCTTCGCCGGGGTGTCCTTCCCTGCCGGTATATAATCAGCAGACGCCAACGGTGGCTTGTGCATCGGACGCAGCCGCGCCGATCACCGGGGGCTTGGGGGCCTTCAGCCACCAACAAGCTGCGCCGGGTATATACCGGTGCCTTGCTTGCCAGTACTATCAACGCCTATAAATGAGGGTTGAATGTCATTCGCATTAGTGGTATACTTGGCTCGTGTTAATTCGATAAATCGAAATTTCGGGGAGGATACATATACATGGATGAACAAAAAAGAGAAACTGTCGAAAAAACAGTAAAGACAGGTATCACATTTGGCAGCGCTTTGGCAATGGTAATTAGTTATTCTACTTGGCACTCTGTTGGGTGGGCCATTTTTCACGGACTGTTGAGTTGGGTATATGTGATATACTTTATTTTGAGATACTAATCCTAGTTTAACGGGGGGGGGGGATTTCATTTTTATGGTGAAATCCCCCTTGACAAATGTTCTCTTGGTTGGATATGCTGTTGCTCTCGCCCTGTAACTCGTCATCATGGCTCAATCTCTCGTATAATGCTGTTAAATCGTGACTCATAATCAATTTCCTCCTTTCCGCCGGTATCAGCATAAATGCTATACTATGGCTCTTTTGTATTTGTTTTGATTAAGAAGTCTTTTATATTTTATAACTCCGGTAACCGCCTAAGGCGTCCCTCGCCGGCCGGCCTTCGAAAAGTACTCGCATCACCTTGAAGTACCTGGAAAAATCTGCTATACTATATTTTAATAAATCGGAATGGAGGAGAATCATATGACATATCATACAAAGGGAACCTGTTCCAGTGCGATAGATTTCGAGATCGAGGACGGCATCGTAAAATCCGTACAATTCACCGGCGGCTGCAATGGCAACCTGAAAGGCATCTGCGCCCTGGTACAGGGTATGAAGGTGGAAGAAGTGATCGATAAACTCAAGGGCATCAGATGCGGCTTTAAGCCCACCTCCTGCCCGGATCAGCTGGCCCACGCACTGGAGGAAACGCTGGGATGAAAAAAATAGTATTGACGGGGGGCGGCACGGCCGGCCATGTGACGCCTAATATCGCGTTGCTACCGGCACTGAGCCGGGCCGGATATGAGATCTCTTACATGGGTTCCTACGACGGCATTGAGAAAAAGCTGATTGCAGATTTTGCTATTCCGTACACTGGGATATCCACCGGCAAGCTGCGCCGCTATCTGGACATCAAAAACCTGACGGATCCCTTCCGGGTACTGAAGGGCTTTGCAGAGGCCAGAAAGTATCTGAAAGAATACCGCCCGGACGTGGTGTTTTCCAAGGGAGGTTTTGTCAGCGTACCTGTGGTGCGCGCGGCGGCGGCGCTGGGTATCCCCTGTATCATCCACGAGTCAGATATGACCCCCGGCCTGGCCAATAAACTGTGCTTTCCCGTGGCTGAAAAAATATGCTGCAACTTTCCGGAGACCATGCAGATGCTGCCGGAGGGCAAAGCGGTGCTCACCGGTTCCCCCATCAGGGCCGAATTGGCGCAGGGCAACAAGATTGCCGGACTGGACATGTGCGGTTTTACCGCCAACAAACCAGTGATCATGGTGATCGGCGGCAGCCTGGGAGCCGCCAATGTAAACAAGGCAGTCCGTGACTCTCTGCCCCGGCTTCTGGAGGATTTCCAGGTAGTGCATCTCTGCGGCAAGGACAAAATCGATAACCTACTGCTGGCCACCCCAGGCTATAAGCAATTTGAATATATCAAAACGGAACTAAAAGACCTGTTCGCTATGGCAGATATCGTGATCTCCCGGGCCGGCGCCAACTCCATCTGCGAACTGCTGGCTCTAAAAAAGCCCAACCTTCTGATTCCCCTGCCTGCCGCCAGCAGCCGGGGGGACCAGCTGCTCAATGCCGCCTCCTTTGAGGCCCAGGGCTTTTCCATCGTCATAAATGAGGACGATCTAACCACGGAACTGCTGGTGACCAAGGTACAGGAACTCTTCTGTAACCGCCAGAGTTACCACGACGCCATGAGCCGCAGCGGCCAGATGGATTCCATACGCACCATAATGCGGCTGATCGAAGAAGCTGCTCTTAAACATTAAACCCATAGTTTGGGTGTACTTATCGCCATAATAAAACAAGGTATAAAGTTTTAATAATTTAATTTTGACTTTATACCTTGTTTTTAGTTGCTGTTATGTGGTTGACTGCTCTTTGATTTCATCTATCTCTGTAAGATTCACACCTGCCACCTATAAAATGGCTTTATGAGAAATATATTCTCTTTTTATCTCTCCCCTATATGGACGCATTCCCCGGGTCGGATCTCCACCAGTTCCTGGCTGCCATCTTTGCTGAGCCACACGCTGACGGCTGTGGGATTCTTCAGCGTCAGGCCGTCCCCGCTGGATTCCAGGCTGCGCACAGCCAGGATATAATCGCAGATCTCCCTGTTAGTGGCATACCAGATATCGTCCTTACCCTCCATCAACTCCGCAAACTCCTCTATCACGTTCCAGTCTCCGTTTCCGGCGAACTCAAAGCTGTGGCCCCACACATACATCAGAGGCAGTTCCACATAGCCGGGAACAGACAGGAAATTCTGACCCAATTCCATCAGTCTGCCATTATGGTGACAGGTAGGATGCCAGGCCATAAAATCGGCGGGCGGAAAAAAGCCATTGGTGGAATTGACGGTTCGGGAGTATTTAATCCCCAGGTTCCTCAGTATGCCAATGATCTCCTCACTGTAACTGCCAAAGGCATAAGACATGCCCTGCACCATACTGCCGGTGATTTTCTCCAGTGTCCTCCGATCCTCCAGCACCTCGTACACCACCTGATTTTTGGTCAGTGTGGGAAGATTGCGGTGCTGTACACCATGGACCGCCACCTCATGGCCCGCATACAATTCCGGCACTTCCTCCGCAGACACAAAGACATCATGGTTCCTGTCTTTGGCCAACTTACCCGAATTAAGGTGGAAAGTCCCCTTCATTCCGTGCCGGTTTAAAATATCCACCAGTTTTCTGTCATGAATCTGACCGTCATCATAGCTGAAGGTCAGCGCCTTCTTCTTTCCCTCAGGGTACACAAATCTCATATTACCATGCCTCCATGTGTATTTTAATTTTATTCATTATAAAATATAAAACGTCACTATGAAAGCCCCTTTTTCAAAAAAGGATACCTTTAATTCTGTTCCGCCAGATACAGGCGCACTCTGCTCTGAATGGTTTCGGACACGGCGGCGGCGTCCTTGTCCCCGGAAAAGAAACTTTCCGCCTCTTCCTTGACAATGTCCACTATAGTGTCATAACCATGGTAATAAGGCACACTTCTGTCCGCCAGCGCAACAAAGTCACCTACCTGGGAACTGCCGTCGGCCTTTGCCTTCATAGCCATATAGCGCCCCTGTCCCCCGTATATGTACGTATAATCAGGATGACTGGGATCCCTATAATTCATATCCACATATACCCTGCGGTTCAACGGATTATTCTCCTTTCTTTGCTGCCGCAGGCTATACAAAAGTTCCATCAGCCCCTTTACCGTATCCCGGCAGTCAGCGCCCTTGCGCATAACCAGAAAGTACTCGCAATCCCAGTAGCTTCCGCAGTCTCCTTCCGTGGGATATCCCACACAGTAGAAGTTGTCACCCAGTTCACTCATCCTGTGGCAAAAGGTATTGGCGTCTCGGATGTCGGCCACATAGGCCAGAGCCCTGCCCTCATGCATCATGGCCGCCGCATCCTCCTCAGTTACCACCATAGCCCCATACTGTTTGCATAACTCCAATATTTTGATAAACTCCTCCGTGTCAAAATAGCAGGTACCCTGCTCCAGATCCAGAAAAGGACTGTGAGACAGATCCTGCAGCACCAGGTGCTCGAATATACCGCTGCCTCCATAGGGACCCACAGCCGTGGCTACCAGTGCCCTCAGATCCGTCCGTATTTCTTCCTGATCCAGCAGGGCCATCACATCTTCCAGTTTCCAATTGTCCCCGTCCCAAATATCCCTGTTTACCATCATAGTCCGCAGCTGCGCATTCAAGGCAAATCCAATCTGTTTTCCCTCTATTTTACCGCAGTCCAGTATGCCCGGAAAAATCTCATCCACGATTTTCGGATCCAGCAAATCCGTTAGATCCTCCAACAGTCCTTTTTCATACAGGGTTTCCATATCCTCCCGGGATACATACATGACGGACGGCCCGCTGCCTGCCGTCAGATCCGCCATAATCCGGTTCCTGTAGGCTTCCCCGTCCTCTTGTCCATACTCCACCACAATGCTGTCTTCCCGGTGTTTTCTGCTATAGTCCGCCGTCACCGCCTGCAGCCTTGAGCAATTGGACGTCAGACTGACTATTTTCAGCGCCTCTCCCGGGGAAGGTTCTTCTTTGTCCAAAAGGTAGATGGAAGCAAATCCGTCATCCTCTGTCTCGCATATCATCAGCTGCCCCTGGGACGTGAGGGCCAGACACAGCCAGCCCGTGCTGGTGGTTATGTCCTCCACGGCGTAATTCATCAGCTTTACGCACGATCCGGTGTAAAGGTCCCATCTGTACAGCTTGCCGTCTCCTGCCGCATAATAGCATATGCCCTCCTCGGTTATATAAGGTTTCATGTCAAACAGATAATATTGAGACAGCAGCATAAGCTGTTTCTGCTCATTCTTCTGCTGATCATATGTAAACAGAGATGTCTCCGACCGGGCGCGATGTGCCAGATAGAAAATAGGGATTCCGTCCGGGCTTTTCACGTAGGACACAATTCTTTCATTTCCCCAGTCTCCCTCTTCCACAGTACCGGCAGGATATGGTTCCATAATGCAGGCTTCCTTTCCCTCCGCATTCAGTACCAGGACCATTCGGGCAGCGTTTTCCAATCCAACCATATAGTAATTGCCCTGCTCATCCACTTGAAGGATCCGAAGAGCCTTCCACCCTTTACGCGTTGCAAACTGGCTTTCCAGCATTCCCGGAAATAGATCCACCGTCTTTTGAACATTCCCTTCCAGATCTGTATGTACCGCTTTCAAACCGCAGAGTAAATCCTCATTTTCAAGATCATAACTGCCATCTAAAGAAAAATTGTACCCCTCCTCATAAGTCGCTCTGAAAAATACATATTCCTCCCCATTGCGAATATCGAACTCCCTTATCTCAGCCCTTTCCTCGCCTCCCAACAGACTGTCCATATCCAGTTCCACATAAATGCTCTCCCCCGTATCTCCGTCATAGCGGTTTAAAAAATACCGCGGGACTGCGTCCCCGGTGGTCAGCACTTCCAGTTTACAGATGAAGGAACCATAACTTTTTATATCAATATTTTGTCTAGTTTCATATTCAAAATCCACTTCGCCCGAAAGTTCATCCGTGTATCCGCTTACATACAGCGTCTCCCCCTGGCCCTTCGGACTGCTCCACTTCCATCCGCCCTCTCTCCAGTCAAAACCGGATCTGTCTATTTCCACATCAGGCTCGGAAGAGATCTCCGTTTCCTGTGACTCCGCAAACGGGTTTACAGCAGAATTCACCGGCAGATCCGCGGGGGTTTCCTCCTCTCCACAGCCTGCCATTCCCAGTAACATACAAAGCAACATCAACTTAATATAAATTTTTTTCCCCATTATAGATCCCCTCTATGCTAAGATAGCCGGCACAGGGGATTCTGATTTCACATTTCTCGGATCCCTCATGTCGGCCTTGTCATACAATTCCATGTACTTCCAATCCGGTGTTTCAACAGATATAGTGCAAAGAAAGTGTTAATTATGGACGGTATGGCTGTAAGTCTCTGTCTTGTGGAATGTTCTTCCACAGGAATGGCACACTACCGCCGTGATATTGTATACATCTTTGCACCCACCGCCATGCTGCGTACAATTGCTTGCCCGATTCTCCTGCGCGTAGTACGTGGTGGATGACGGATGCCCGCAATCGGCCGCTGCCGCAGTAATGCTCAGTCCCGAGAACACCATTGTGGCAGTCAATGCAAGTATAGCCATTTTCTTCTTCATGATTATACCTCCATTTTTTTATTATATTTACCATGCATGATATAATATCTATGTAAGTACAAATGGTACTTTGCTATCTGTTTTCTGCTGAAAATTTTGTAAAAAAATTGAGACCCCAATACTCATAATATGAAATTTAGTAATAAAGGTATGTATTAGTTGGTGTCTATGTTGTATTATGCAATATACTGTATCATATTTTGTTATGTTTGTAAACTGTTTTTTAAAACCTCGTTTATAATATTGTGTTTGCGCTTATGTTTGTAAACAACTCACTTCCAACATATAAAAAAGCGGGAAACATGCCAGCCTTTGTCTCCCGCTCTTTCATTCAGTATTTATCTCTTGCCGATCTCAGTATCCTCCTGAGTCACCACACTGTGCTCCTTGATATAATCCACGATCTCGTCAAAATAGCAGAACGCCAGCCCAACGTAGCTGTCCGCGCAGCCATAATAAATAGCAATCTTTCCGCTTACAGGATCATGGATGGTAGCGCAGGGGAAAGTCACATTGGGGACAAATCCCCTCTCCTCATACCACTCCTCCGGCGTCAGCAGGAAGGTCTCACAGCGGTACTTCACAATGGACGGATTGTCCAGATCCAGGATTGCGCCGCCGATGCTGTACACCAGACCGTTGCAGGTGCCGCTGACACCGTGGTAGAACAGCAGCCACCCTTCGCTGGTCTCAATGGGAGCGGCGCCGCCGCCGATCTTCACGGACTCCCACCATTCCCGGCCCCGGCCCATCACGTGCCTGTGCTTGCCCCAGTACACCATATCCGGACTCTCACTCAGGAAGATGTCTCCAAAAGGAGTATGTCCGCTGTCGGAAGGACGAGACAGCATCACAAAGTTGCCGTTAATCTTGCGGGGGAAAAGCACCGCATTCCTGTTAAAGGGAATAAAAGGGTTTTCCAGCCTTACAAAGGTCTTGAAATCCGTGGTCTTCGCCATGCCGATGGATGCGCCGTAGAAATCCTGGCACCAGATAATGTAATAGGTGTCCTCCACCTTAACCAATCTGGGGTCATAGGCATAGATAGGCATAAAGGGATTTCCCTCCTCGTCCACAAAGGGAATCTTATTCTTCTCAAAATCCCAGTGAATCGCATCCTTGCTCCTTCCCAGATAGATGTAGGGGATGCCATTAGTCTGCTCGCCCCGGAACACGCCGATGAACTCATTGCCATAGGGCATCACTGCACTGTTAAAAATACGGGCCACGCCCTCCACAGGGTTTCGGCCAATAATGGGGTTCTCGCTGTATCTCCAGATCGGAGCGCCCTTAATTCCTTCGGGCTTTTCCTGCCAGGGAACATTCTTTACGGCAGGAGCTATCATCTTAATATCGCTCATATTGCTGGTACCATGCCTTTCCACATTAATAAAATGCCATAAAATTGGTTTAAAAAGGCAACCGGCCAGGAACCTCGGCCGGTTGCCCAGGGACTAACTAGTAATCACATTCTTATTGGTATGGTCTTACTTAAAGTAAGCATCCAGGCCATCCTGAATCTGCTGCTTGTAGGTCTCCTGGAACTGCGCGGGAGTAACCTCGCCTCTGATCAGGGACAGGAAATCATAGGAAATGCCCATACTGTTCCACAAATCAAATATAGTTCTGGAACCAATATCATTCATAACCGCAAAATTCTGCTCCTGCAGATCCGCGTTCTTGGCAGTTACACTGTACCACCAGTTCAGAGCGGCTCTGTTATCTCTGTACTCGGCAGTGGTCTCCTCATCCGGACCCCAGTTCCAGTAATCATACAGGAAGTCATAAACTGTCTCCGGATCCTTGACACCCGCGGGAATAATATAGAACTCGCCGGAGGTCTGGTTCTTACCTGCGTTGGTCTCCTGGTTGCCGGAAGGACCTACAGGCCACTGTACATATGCGATATCAAAAGGCAGGGTATAGCCGATGCTGCCGTCCCAGTCATAGTCGCCATTGCCGGCGGAAATCCATGCCGCCATGGGGAAGAAACCGATATTGCCCTGGGTATACTGATTTCTCATGCTGTCGGATGCATTACCCTCAAAGTCGTAGGGATAGCATACATTGTAGACATTGTACATATCATACATCTGCTGCAAAGCCTCGCCTACTCCGGCGGAATCCAGCGTCTGGGTCTTGCCGGTGGCGATGGACGCGCCGTTGCTCATCATCAGATTCTCGAAGGTCTCAAACTCATAGCCGCAGTAGCCATACTGATCGATCTGTCCATCGCCATCCGTATCATCGGTCAAAGTCTGGCAGTACTGGTTGAAGATATCCCAGGTCCACTCGCCTCTGGCATACAGATCACGGGGATCTTCCAGATTGTAATCCTCCAGTATCTGCATGTTGAAGGCCAGAGGATAAGTAGCCTCTACAGCGGACTGCGCTTCCACCCTCTTTAAGATACTTACCTTGCCATCTCCCAAATCCATATAGGAAATGATCTTCTGGTCAGTAAACACATCTGCGTCCGCAGGCAGTACAGTCTTTAAGTCAAGCGCCAGACCATTCATCTGCGCGGGCAGTGCCATGCCCAAGTCCACCAAGTAAATATCGCAGTCGGGAGTACCTGCCAGGATGGAGGTGTTGATAGACTCCTGCACACCGGTGAAAGTCAGATTCTTCCAGTAAAATTCGATATTGTACTTCTGCTCAAGGGTGTCAACATTGGCAAATTTCCACTCGAAAATCTGACGGTTAAGCGCGTTTTCCTCCAGCTTTGCCTCATCGTCGCCTTCCTTGTCAATGGAGTTCGCGTAGTCCTCACTGTCCTCAAGCGCGGTATCGCCGCTGTCATAGTGCTGCACCCACCATGTACCAATATTGATAATTCTCTTTCCGTCCGCGGAAGTTCCGCTGGGCGTATTGTTCTCGGTGCTCCCCGCACCGGAGCTATTCTCTGTCACATTGGAGGCATTGCTCCCCTCATTGCCGGTAGCGGGATTGTTGTTTTCGTTGCCGCAGGATGCCAGAGACAACGTCATAGCGCTTGCAAGACCCAGAGCCAGTAACTTTTTCACGTTTTTCATTCTTTTTAACTACTCCTTTCAGTTTGTTTCGCAGTTTCCCTGTCGACCTGCAAGTACGCGGTACTGTCACGGGAATCCGCTGTTCTATAGGTACCGGCACCCGGTTACGGATGCCGGCGCTTTCTTCTCACACTATCCGCACATTACTCGGCATCGGGAGTCTGTCCTACGGTTACACTGTAAACTTCCCATGCGCTGGATGCTTCGCACTGCATTCTTGCGCCCCAGGTGGACTTGTCTTCGCCGCACAGAGCCGCAATCTGCTCATAAGTAATCTGGCAGACACTGCCGTTTGCCGCTCCGGGAGTTCCTTCACCGCCCGGCTGGCCTACTCTCATCCAGCCTGCCGCCGCATCGGGCATTACAATCCACATGGTGCCGTCCTCGCTGGTGTAGCTGATGTTCACTACGGAACCGGGTACAAGAGCGTCAATAATCTCCTGAGGCATATCAAAGCCCTCCTGGGCCCACTCACCTGCGCTGGTTGCAAAGCCTTCAAAATTCACCTGATTGTTGTTCATCTTAAAAGTGGACGCGGTGCCGACTCTGACGGAATATACCTCCCAGGCGCCGGAGGATTCGCACTGCATGGTGCTTCCCCAGGTGGACACGTCATCACCGCACAGCGCTGCCAGCTGCTCATAAGTAACATAACTCTTGCTGCCGTCCATCACGGCGGGAGTTCCCTCACCGCCCGGCTGGCCTACTCTCATCCAGCCTGCCTGGGCCTCGTTCATAACGATCCACATATCTCCGCTTTCACTGCTGTAGCTGATCTCAACCACGGAACCGGGAACCAGGGCGTCAATGATTTCCTGAGGCATGGTAAAGCCTGCCTGGGCCCATTCGCCTGCGCTGGTCGCGAAGCCTTCAAAGTTCACGGCATTGCTCAATGCATAGACAGGAGCCGCCTGGCCGACCTTCACACTGAATACTTCCCAAGGGCTGGAGGACTCACACTGCATGGTGCTTCCCCAAGTGGATACATCATCACCGCACAGCGCCGCCAGCTGCTCGTAAGTAATCTGCGCTACATTCTTGGAATTGTTGTAATATGCGGGAGTTCCTTCACCGCCCGGCTGGCCTACTCTCATCCAGCCTGCCTGGGCCTCGTTCATAACGATCCACATATCTCCGCTTTCACTGCTGTAGCTGATTTCAACCACGGAACCGGGAACCAGAGCATCAATGATTTCCTGAGGCATGGTAAAGCCCGCCTGGGCCCATTCGCCCGCGCTGGCAGCAAAACCGTCAAACTCCACCACATTGGTAAGCACCGCCAGATTGGACATATCCACACCGCTGCTTTCAAAGCCTTCCGGCGCTGCAAACGCCACTGTGCTGTCCGCGGTCAGCAGATTACCGGAAGCATCCAGGAAACGGATATTATCAATGTACATAGTGGCATTGCCATTGCCGTCATTGGCGCCGTTGTCGGTGGTCAGATTCAGGATAAAGATATTGCCGGCATCCGCCACAAACTCCTCCCCTTCATCTAATGTAGCCACGGCTTTGTTGGGGTTTTTGGACTCCAGATATACGGACCAGTCATCATAGGTCTCGTTGCGATCCTCGCCGCTCCAGGCCAGAATTCTTCCCTCCACGGCATTGAACGTTCCGTTTTCATAGGTGACGGCCACATCAGCTTCCATGCTTGCAACCTTCGCCACGTCCGCCCCCAGCAGACTGGTGGCATCAAATGCCACATAAGGAATGTCCCCTGACAGATTCTTTACCTCCAGAGCCTTGCTGCCGTTGTAGTCCACGACGGCCAGTTCAATGTCCGCGGCGTTTGCCATCTGCATGTAGGGCGCCACAAATCCCATATTGCCGTCCTCAAAGTCAATGCTTGCGGGCGCAGCCTCAGGGGCCGGCTCCGCTGTGGGCTCCGCCTCGGCGGACTGCTGTACCTCGGAGGTGGATTCCTCCACAGAACTGCTGCCCGACGGCTCTTCTCCGCAGGCCGCAAGGGAAAGTACCATGGCGCCTGCCAAAAGGCTTGCTAATAATTTTTTGTTCTTCAACTTTTTCAATCCTCCTTTTTTGTGTATGAAAGTTGATGGCGGGCGATGATGAGTTTAGCCGACAATACCGCTTCGCTCCACACCCTCTATAAAGTTCTTCTGTAGGATAATATAAATAATCAATATGGGGGCGACAATCAAAAGTACACCCGCATCCTCATAAAGCTGCTGGATGGTGGGATCCAGAATCTGATCCACATTCGCGATCAGGGGTCTCAGGCCCTCCAGACGCTTACTGATTACCACATTATCGCTAATCAGAAATAACTTTGCATAAAAAGTATCATTAAACTGCCATACAATGGAGAACACAGCCACCGTTATGACAGAAGGCATTGCGTTTACCAACATTATCCTAAAGTAAGTATACCATACTCCGCATCCGTCCACCAGCGCCGCTTCCTCGATTTCTTTAGGAAGTCCCCGGAAAAATTGGTTGAATATGTAAATATACAATCCCGAACGCACGCCACAGCCCAGCAACGTCATGATATACATTGGTATAGTAGTGCCCATCAGGTTAATGGAGCCGCCCGTAATCAGGGAGACAATGCCCAGCGGATCAAACTCCCTGAAAGTCATGTACAGCGGAAGCATGATGGTATGGGTGGGAATGACAATCATCACCACCACGCAGGCAAACAGAACATTCTTAAACGGAAACTTAAACCTGGCAAAACCATAACCCACCATGGAACATATAAGGAGCTGCAGCAGGGTCAGCACCCCGGTATACAGGAGGTTGCGGAGCAATGTAGGCAGATACTCCATCCTGGCGATGGCCAGACTGTACCTCTCCAATGTGGGCGACTCCGGCAGCACATAAACCATAGGGTTATATGCATCCTTGTTGGAGGAGATCGAATTCACAAACATACCGATGACCGGAGCGAGAATAACATATCCCACGCCAACCAGAATAGCGATTTTGACAAGAAGTATCAAAAAGTTTTTCACATTATTGACAAAGCGCTTTCCCTGGTCCGGATCATTGATAATGGACTGTGCTTTTGCATAATAGTCTTTTACAGCGTTTGCTGTGGTACTCTTACCCATTTGATTCCTCTCCTTTCCTTAGTTGTAGTAGAATGTCCGCTTCTGAATCGCCCCACAGACTATAACCAAAATGACACATGTTATAACAGTAGAAATCAAGCTAAACACAGAACTCAATCCATAATTAAACTCATCGAAGGCCACGGAGTAGGCCAGGTCCACAACTTCACTCTCGGTAAAGCTGTCCACGATGGTGTACACCACGCAGGTAATGATATGGGGCATAACCATGGGGAATGTTACTCTCCAGAAAGTCTCATATCCTGTCGCGCCCTCGATTTTTGCCACCTCGTACATGGAACCGGGGATGGACTGCAGCGCCGCGATAAACAAAATAATCTGCACACCGCTGGCAGCGATGATGTCGTTGATTCTGGCAACCGCCGTCACAATATAATCCAGAATGCCGGCGGGCAGGCCCAAACTCACAAACATCTCTATCAGGTACTCAATACTGAACGCCATAGTCTCTCCGGCGCTGGCGGACACCTCTGTGGCCTGACTGGCCACGCCGCCGTTCATCATCATGGCGCCCAGTTCCATGGCCGCCTGAATAGCGCCTGAATTCAGGATTACCGGGAGAAAGAAAACGGCTCTCACCAGTCCCCTCCCGGGAAACTTCTTATTCAGCAGCATCGCCATAAACAGGGCGAAAAAGGTAACCAGCGGTACATCGATGAGCATATCCATAACCGAGGTGGTCAGCACCTGCTTAAAGGACGCATGGACCCGTAGTGCGTACCGGAAATTCTCCAGTCCCACCGGCTCCAGCACATATCCGCCGTTGACTGCGTCAATGCTGAGACTGGACAGCGCGAACTGCCCCGTCATAATCAGGGACCTCACATAAAAGACCAAAAATCCCACTACCCATGGCAGTATGAACAGATATCCCATCAGACTACGCTTTTGGAGAAGGCTTAATTTTTTCTTTTTCCGCATTTATTTTCCCTCCAGTCTGTAAGACATAGCCGGTATTGTCAATCCGTCTGCCTGCTGTTCCTGCCGGCTGTAGTTGATATAAATCACTACGCCGTTGTCATAGGTTACTTTTCTCACGTCATTGTCCAGTATATCATGGCCTATCATAGCGGCACCCGTCACATACTTCAGCGCTCCGTTTACCTGCTCGTAGGTTTCCGCCGCCGTATCCTTCCAGTTGCTGAAGGTGGTGGTGTAGAACCTGTTCAGAGCCGTATTCTTCATCTCGCTGGATCTCTCCCAGGTAAACACATAGTGGGGAGATACGCCAAACTCAATCAGGTTAAGCGTTGTACTGGCCATATCGTCCCGGTTCACAAAGTTCAAATGACCGGACGCGCTGGTTATATATCCGTGGGTAATCATCTCATACAGCGGGATATCGGCATCAATAATGGGCAGGCTGTTGCCGCTGATCGGCGCGTTGATAATGGTATCCGTGTAAGCAAAGCTGTAGTCATTGCCTGCGTTGGTCATCAGCTTTTTGCCGGTGCTCTCCAGGATTCCCAGCTGCCCCAGCACCACATCCAGCGCCGCCTCTCTGGTAATCTGATTGGTTCTCTTTTTGTCGGATACAAGAACGCTTCCCAAATCTCTGAGAGAAATGCCTGTCACATCAATTTTTCCTATCTTTCCCGCAAATTTTCCCACATACCTGGGCAGGAACTTGGGAGACAACAGGCTATATCTGTTCTCCACATAGCCCAGGCCGGAGGTGTTGCGCAGTGTGGTGGGATTGATCAGTCCAAAGGAAGCCACATATCCGGCGCCATAGTACCTTGCGCCCTCGGCCCCATAGTTAAACCCATCATCCGCAAAAGTCACCTGCTGAAACGCCACGTCCACATACATATCGCCGCCGTTTGCCGTTACGGTCTCATTCAGTTTTTCCAGACCGGATTTTCCGCCCAGTTTGCCGGTGATACGGACAGTGTCCGCCGCATCGTGATAATACCCGCCGTTAAACCATCCCTGCAGATTCATGACCTGGCTGCCTATGCCGCTTGCCGCCAACTCGTTGGATATCTGCTGTGCCTCTTCAAAATCCGTCATGGAGAAAGTATGCAGATACTGCGCCCCCAGGAAATGAGCGTTTTCTTTCACGCCGGCAATCACATCATAGAAGAACGGGATATCTTCGGTTTCTTCCAGCCGGGTCAGCTTGCCTTCCTCCACCAACCGCTCCCTGTAGTAGGTGGCCAGTCCGGCGTAGCCTTTATATTTCTGGTCAAGGAATGTATAGCGCACCGTCATGTTCACATCATAGGGATTCGGCTCTATGACATACACATCCGAGGAAGAGTCGCCAAACATCCGCAGGTTATCCGCGACCCTCAGCACAAAGGAGGGATACGCGTAGTTCAAATCGTTATACACTCCGGATATTCCGGCTGTGATCAGCGCATTGGATGCTCCGTCCTCCACCGTCACCAACATATCATAATTCTCTTTACAGATGCCGAACAGGGCCAGCCTGGCCGGGTCCAGAATCTCCGTGGTGGTGTAGTTGGCTGCCAGCGGATCGATGTCGTATATATATTGCGAATAGCTGGCTGCAGTGCGCTTACCATTGTTAAAATTGATGATGGAACCGGAGCCGTTGGGCACCACGATATATCCCTTGTCATCATAGGAGGTGGCCCCCATATAACGGAGCAGCTGAATACGATAAATATATCCGTTATTGTATTCCTTGATACCGCAGGTGGGAATGGATACCTCCAGGTAGTCCTCATGGAGACGGTACTCCAGGGGAACCTCAAAATGCATCTGGTTGTCTGCGATCTCACCTAAATGGTACATATAACGAACACCGTTCTCAATTCCCTCCATGGAAAACTGGTTCTTCCTCACGCAGTCGTTGAAAGTAGCCATGGTACCGGATACGGCTTCCTCGTTGTAGTAGTACAGCAGGAACTGAGACTTCAGATAGTTCATATTGGCGCCGTTTGCCACCGTGTCCTCGTCCGCGTTCAGGGGATTGGTGTAAGTCGTCTCCCCGTTCCTCTTGTCATACACCGCCACAATGGCCGTGGACGGCTGGGTGTAGAGTTTCAGGTACTCACTCTCCGCCACAAGTTCAAAGTCCGGCACATCAGGCTGGGCCTCCGCTATGGGGGTGTATACGCTGCCCGGCTCATACTCGTAGGAAGTCAAATACTCCTCATGCTTGTCGTAAAACACATAGTGGACGAAATAGTAAATCATGTAAACCGCTCCCACTATTACAGCCACCGCAAGGATACCGAGCACAATCCGTTTGGTCAGACTCATAGGCCCTTTTATTTTCTTTTCCTTAGAAGCTTTCATATGCTATGGCCCCCTTACGTTCTGAAGATAATTTCTGTATATATACTTCTGAAAAAGTTGTAAACCATGCCCAGCAAGTTGGTCAGAAGCAATATCAGAAATACAATAATGAGCAGCGCCACAAAGGTGAGAAACAGAGTAATCAGTGTCTTGCCCAGGGTGTAATTGTGTACCTGCATGATGCCTATCAGTATCATGATGACACCGTAAGCGATGCCGACCACCAGGAGCAGCGTGTAGAAAGCCTGCTCGTCATCCGCGATAAACTGACTGATAATGGTGGACAGAATCAGCACAAAGGTGATCGGCACCGTTCCATATCCCACCGCCACAGTGATGTCTTTCATACGTCCCTCACCGTTCATGAGGCAAGTGATACACCAGTTGCTGACACACAGCAGCAAATAAAAAGCAAGTACACCCCCAAGTTCATATAAAATATCCACCGCTCTGGGGTTTATGTCATTTACCACAAAACTGGCCAACAGCCTGTTGGCCGTAAAACATACAGAAAAGAGCACAACCATCAGGATCGCCAGGGGTACGCTGCCCCTCTCCGCATGGCGAATCCAATAATATCCGTCCATAGGATGGGATATGGTGTAGAGCATATAACTCCATTTCTCTCCGGAAAAATACTTACGCATTCAGGCTGCCTCCTTTCTCCCCCTTTTTCTTAAACAGAACAATACCCTTTTTCTTCTTGATTCTGCGCCACACCACCCATGCGATGATAATCACAAAGAGTATGGAAAGCAGTATATTGGCGTTGGCTGTCAGGAAATTATTCCGATAGCGCCTGTAGGCCACAGAGTAGTAATCCCGGGCCATTCCCAGTTCCAGATAATACATTGCCTTCTCGTAATCGCCGGCCGTCAGATAAGCCTTACCGATACCGGTGTTGGCAAGTTCGTTATTCTCATCCAGATCCAGTACTCTCTCCCACAGTTCCACGGCCTGGGCTTCGTCGCCGTCATAGCGCAGCGCCACAGCCTGGTTGATCAGCCGTCCGTACTCGGTCTCATTGAAGAAGGTCACATTGCCGCTGGTGGCATCCAGCACAATCAGGTCTCTGTCAATATTTTCGATGGCAACCGGAAGCCGGAAGGTTCCGGTCTGGGTGCCAAGGCCCCCAAAGATATACAAAAGGTTCCCCTCATGGTCGTAGGTGAAAATGCGTCCCCGCTTTTTGTCCAGGCAGGAATAGATACCGCTGTCCCTGTAAACCACATCCGTGAACTGGGAAGGACCGGAGTAATCGGAGTTCCCGTCAATCCAAAGGTCGCCGCCCACATTTTTGTTGACACCCTTCTTGATGACATCCTGCCCCTTGGGGTTCAGTCTGCGGACTCCCTGCTCGCCGTTGGGATCAATATTGGAGGCGTACACAAAGCCGTCCGGGTCGATATCGATACCCGTGAACTCCGTGGGAATGAACAGCTGGGATTTAGCGCGTTCTTCCTTGGTGGCCAGCTTTCTCCAGAATTTCTCCCACAGGGAAATCTCCACGTTGATGGTGCCGAAGAATCCGGTAAATTCACCGTTGGTCTCAAACACCATGATTCCTTCGAACATGTTCTGCGCGATGCAGTAGACACGATCCGCATAATCCACAGACACTTTCAGCGGCACAAACTGGTATCCATCCTCCAGCACCTCGGACTGGGGATTCTCCACGAATCTGACCAGGGAGCCGTCTTCATTGAGAACTACCACACGGCGGTTCTGGGAATCCGCCACATACAGCTGGTTGGACTGGGACACGGCCACGCCCGTGGGCTGCTTAAAACCGTCTTCCGTCCCATTGTTGTCGAAGGTTGTTATGATCCTGCGGACCTCCGTCATAGTGGAATCTACCACCACGATACGGTTATTGCCGGTGTCCGCGATATACACATCCCCTGAGGGGGACTTGCACAAATCCTGAGGGGTCACAAATGCTCCGATGGGCTCCCCCTCAAATGTAAAATCAAGGCCGGAAACAATTTTCCTGGGTTCATAGGCTGCGGGAGTAAATACGATGTCCTCCCAGTAATTATAATTATAAGGCTGATAGGGCAGACTGGATGCCTGCGCTTCCTGAGGAATTGCCGTCATCCCGGTGACCACCGCAAGGAGGAAAGCCGCAGCGCTTTTTGCTATTTTTCTGACCAGTTTTTGGTTTTTCATATACGCTCCTCCCTCTTAGTCCTTCATACCGGATGTTGTCATAGTCTCTAAGATATTGCTCTGGCAGATCAGGAAGAAAATAATGGGTACGGCCGCAATGATAAAGGTTACGGCTGCCGCCGCTCCCGCTCTCGCCACGCCGCCTGCGGTGATCTGCTGAAGCGCGAACTGCAGGGGCTTTAACTGTTCGTCTCTCAGGAACATGGAACCGGTGTTGCCCCACATCTGCTGGAACTGGAAGATGGCCAGGGTCAGCCATGCCGGCTTAACATTGGGCATCACAATGGTCCAGAAGATATGCCACTCGGTGGCGCCGTCCAGCTTGGCTGACTCCATCAGGGAGTCCGGCAGCTGCTCCATAAACTGTTTCATTAGGTACAGGCCCATGCCAAAGGACCAGGCCGGCAGAATCAGAGCCAGATAATTGTTGTTGATTCCCATCCAGGAAATGATCAGGTACTGGGGAATCTGGGTTACGGTCCAGGAGAACATCATGGACAGCACTACCATGCCAAACAGAATATTCTTGCCCGGGAACTTGTGCTTTGCCAGCGGATAAGCCGCCAGGGAAGCCACCACCACATGCCCCACCATACCAAAGCCGGTGATGATGATGGTATTGAGGATATACCTGGAAAAGGGAATCCAGGAGTCGTTCATCAGCACAAACAGATCCGAGAAGTTCTCCAGTGTAGGGTTGCGCACAAATATCTTGGGCGGGAACTGGTACAGTTCATCCAGAGGTTTTAACGCGTTGTTAATAATCATTACCAACGGCAGCACCATGAAGATACCGCAGATGAACATCAGAACAAACAAAAGGGTGTTACCTGCCATGGACCGGTTCAGCTGTTTTTCTCTTTTGCGAAAAAAGCGTCTTTTTCTTTTGATCATATCTTTCTCAGCCACTTATTCTCCCACCCTTCCTAATATTTTTTGTACCAGTTTGTTGGTGCCCACCATCAACAGGAACAGGATGGTGGCAATTGCGGACGCGTACCCCATGTCGAAACGGGTAGAGCCGTAATCCAGCAGGTGGGTTACCACCGTTGCGCCGGCGTAATTGACCGAAGGGTTGCCCGCCAGATTGATGGAGATATCGGCCACCGCAAAGGACTGGGTGATCTGCATTACCGCGCCGAACATCAACTGAGGCTTCATGGCCGGCAGCGTCACATACCACAGTTCCTGCCAGCGGTTCTTTACGCCGTCCAGAGCCGCCGCCTCATACATGCTCTTATCCACGGTCTGCAGACCGGCGATAAAGGACAGAAAGCCCGTGCCCAGAGACAACCACAGCTGTACCACAATCAGTATGGGCAGCACGTACTTCTCCGTCTGCATCCACAGCTTGGCTTCATTGATGATATCCAGCTTCAGGAGCATACCGTTTAAATATCCGTAACGATCCCCCGTCAAAATCAGGTTCCACACCAGATAAGCGTTACCGCAGATGGAGGGAGCATAGAAAATCAAGGTAAGAAAAGCTCTCAGCTTACCCTTGAACTCATTGATTATCCATGCGAACAACAGACACAGCATGTAGCTGACCGGCCCGGTGACCACAGCGAATATCAGGGTATTTTTCAAGGAGATCAGGAAAATATCATCCTCCAGGAAAAGCTTGATATAGTTCTTCCAACCCACAAAAGTGGGCAGTTCCAGCATGTTAAAGTATGTAAAGCTCAGTGCCACGGACATGAGCACCGGTAATACCGTAAAGAAGAAAAACAGTATAAAGTATGGGGCAATCATAAAATAGGAGGCCCTGTTCCTTACAATCTGATAGCGTAAGGTGCCCTGCTTTTTTGCGATGTCCAAAGCTTCCTGAGAAACTCCGGAACTTACTGCTTCTTTAGCCATATACTCTCTCCCCTCCTATTCTTCTCCGGCCACAGGCAGGCCGAATTCTTCCCGTTTATAGCTGATCTCCGCATCCACATAGATAATCTTATCCATCAGTTCCTCTCTGGGCGTGGCGACCTGGGTTCTTCCGGTGTTGCTGGAGTCTTCGGTCACACTGTAGAATGCGTTGTTCACATTACGCCAGGTATAGTAACCGCCGGGCACCTGGGGGATTCCCCTCACCTGCTCAAATTGCTTCATGATCTCCCGATAGTCCCTGATGGGCCAGGACAGGCTGGACATTGCCTCCAGATTGGCCGTCGCCACACGGGCGCTGGCGCCCATCAGACTCTCCATCTCACGTCCGTACAGGATCTGAGTCTCCGCATCCGTCCACCATTTCAGAAACTCCCAACACTCCCCGGGATGCTCCGTGTTGGCCATGATGATATCGGACAGGCCCGTGCTTCCGGTGGAGTGCAGAATACTTCCGTCCTCCTGCAGATTACCGGGCACTACGGTGAACTCCCACAGTCCTTCGATATCCGGCGCCGACACCTGCAGATTGTTATATGTAGTATAGTCCGAGATAATGATGGGACACTCACCGGTACGGAACCGCTCTTCCACGCTGGTTGCCTTATCCAGCTTGTAATCCGTGTAATATTCGCAATACTGCTTGAAAGTTGCCACCGCAATGTCGGAGTCCAGCATGGAACGATCCCCGTTCTCGGAATAATACTCGCCGCCATTCTGGAACAGCAGCATGGCAAAGGTCTGTTCATTTGGCAGCATACCAAATTCCATCTGGTTCTTGGCCAGCACGGTCATAGCCACCTTGACCTCATCCCACGTGGTGGGTACCTCCAATCCGATTTCCGCCAGAATATCCTTGCGGTAGAACATCATGGGGAAGGTCTGGGTATCCGGCAGCGCATAGGTGGCCCCGTTAAAGCTGAAGGGCACCAGCGCGCTGGGACTGAATCTCCGGGATACCTCCTCAAAGTCGTCAAACTGGCTCAGATCCAGCACGGCGTTACGAATACCGTAATTCACCGGGGTATCATTGCCGGTGTTCAGCACGGCTCCGGCTATGCCGTTGGTATTGGCCACCTGGATAGCCATATCCGGGCCTTCCTCCGCCAGTGTCGCCCGCAGCAGGGTATTCATATCCACCAGCTGCACATTGACATTGATGCCTGTCTTGCTGGTAAAGTTTTCATCTATCAAAGCCTTGATAACATTGGCCTGGTCACGCCCCGTACCGATCCACAGCGTCAGCACCACGCCTTCCTCATCATCGTCAATGGCATTGCCAATCTGGTTATAGTCCACAATGAAGGAATAGAACAGCCTCTGCATCTCATAGCCCAGCCCGGCAAAAAAACCGGAGGACTTGATATCCTGGTGATTGTCCGGGGAGTATACCATGATGCGGTCAATCTGCAAAGGCTGGCTCAGCACCTGGGTAATCCAGTTGCCGCAGGCCCTCACATTTATTTTATAGGAATTAAGCACTTCCACGAAGCGTTCCTGATCGGCAATCAGTTCATCCAGCTGATCCTGCATGGTCCGCAGAGTGGTCAGCTTATCGCTGTTGCGTCCTGCCGTCACGCTGAGCGCCTCCATGGCCTGGTTGATGCCGGCTCTGGCCTCAATCAGCTGTGCCTCCAGCCCGGGCAGAGAGGCCGTCAGCTGATAATCGCGATATTTGTCAGGAGCCACGCCGGTGATATAAATCACCTGGCGGTATATGGAGTTCAGCTGCTGCACGGTATCCTGTACGGTACTGATAATCTCCGCCATGTCACCCAGCACCACCTCCATGCGCAGGGTATGGGTACCCGCCTCCAGATAGAAGCAATAGGGATTGCCGTCCTCATCGGACAGGATTTCCTCTCTCCAATTCTGTTCATAGCCGAAGCCATAATCGTTCATTTCCTCAAAGGGCACTACACCGTCAATGGAAATCCTGCGGCATACGTCAATGCCCCGCACAAAATTCTGCTTGCAGAACGCGGATATATTGTAATAACCGCTGGAGGGAACTTCAAGTTCCCACTCTACCCACTGTCCGGCCTTCTGCCAGGAAGTGCCGCCGATGGTGTTGTTCAGCAACACCTTGGGACTGGAGGGATACACTGCGGGGGAGGACTGATCCTGTCGGGGATACAGCATCTGAGAGGAAGTCTTGTAAGCGTTTTCACCCTCGATCCGAATACTCTCAGCCACACTGTTTTTGTATCCGGCGGCATCCCAGGCGGCCTTTGTGGCAGCATAATCCTTTACTTTCTCGCTGTTGCTTAACACGATCTCCGACAAAAGCATGGGTTCTCTCTGAGACATCATGGTGATGGTATGGGTGCCCGCCTCCAGATACAGCGACAGGGGCGTGGTCACATAGCCGTTGCTGTCATACAGATAGCTCTCCACCCACTCCGGAGCTTCCACCGCCCGGGGCTTCACGTCGTTGCCCTGGCTGTCCACCTGCCACACCTTGGTCACAATGCCGTTCTCATCCGCCGCCATCTCGGTCACGTTGGTTATCCAGATTCGCTTCAGCTCCACCAGGGCCAACTCACTGTAGGGCAGTCTGCCATCTACGAAAAAGGCCCTCTGGATCTCAGAACTCTTGCCCTCGATGGGATAATATACCAATGACATGTCATAAAAGCCGCTCTCTTTGACCTCCACCTCAAATTCCACCAGGGCTTCCTCGCCTGTCAACAGTGCGCTGCCGCCTCCGGGAATATTCTCATAGTTGTCATAGATCTCAGGAACAGCATCGACACCGTTCTCCTCATACCGCACATAATCCACGGCGGAAACGCGGTATTCCTGATCGGGATATACCTGGGGGTTGGCCTCCACATATTCCTGGTAACCCATCACGGAAGGATCAATGGAATAGGTGCCTACGATATCCCCATACTCCTCCTGTGTGATGTCGGTGGCTGCCTGCGCCTGCAGTGCGTTCTGTGGAAATATGCCTGCTGCCAGGGCTGCCGCCAGAAGAAATGCCATTTTTCTTTTCCAGTTCTTTCTCCTCATCATCATCTTCTTCTCCATTTTTTATACTGCTTAACAGTAAAATTGCCGAGTAACCTGACTACATAACGCCAGCCATATACGTTTAACCAATGCAATACGATAAATTCTGGCGTTATGTAGTATATATCTTGCTCACTGCATCCAGCAGTAATCAATCATACCAGTTTTCCGGCTGTTCCTCCCCCTCCGGGGTCTGGGACTTGGGCATATAGGGCTTCATGGCCCGCTCCACCAGAAAGGAACTGGCATAACACCACAGTCCCGGCGTAAGCAGAATCAACGGCAAAGGCAGCAGATAAAGCTGTGCCAGCACCACCACCGCCAGACCGGCTATCAGCGCCGCCGTGATATACCAGTATCGGATCGATATAACAAAGGCCAGCGTACACAGCTTGCTCAGCTTCATATCAAACCTTGACATCACGGGGAACAGATACAGCGTGACCAGAACCATCAGCAGAATCAGCAGCCCGCTCAGAGAATACCATATCCGGCTGACTTCCACATTGTTCTCCAGGACCATCCGCATCTCCAGCCCCAGAACCGTCCCCAACGCCAGCAGCAATACCGTAGCCGCCACGCCCTTCTTGAAATTCATTTTATAGCCTCGCCAGAACTCCGAGTGTACATACCCCACATCCTTACGGACAGATTTTACCATAACATAGTAGAACGCGGCGGTGGAGGCGCCTATGGTCACCACCGGAATGCAGCCCGCCAGCCACAGTATCGTGGCGAGAATGATATTGCCTGTCTTGTTCAGGAACCGATATATAATGCCGTCTGTCGAAAATAACTGACCCAATGAACCATCTCCTCATTATTGTTCTGCCCATTCCCTTACGGCGCGAATGACCGGTGCTCAATACCAAGCCGCTTCCGGCGTCCGGGTATTGATCGGCGCACCCTGCGGAAATGTGCTGTCTTACTCGCCTGGCAGCGGATAGCTTTTCAGATCCGGCAGTTCATCTCTGGTGATCACATGCTCATGCTCATACACCTTCTTCAGCATATCCTCCTCGGTGTACTGTTCGCTCAGAATGTACAACTGCTTATTCTTGATGACAAACTCACCGCCCCAGGTACAGAAGGACCCCCACATGGAGCCGTCCCGGATGGCCAGATCGGGGTCAAACAGACAGCCGTTTTCCGACAGGATAATCATCTTTTTTGCATCCGTATACTCCAGCGCCTCCAGATATTTGGACGTCTGCGGTGTGTACACATGCTCGCCGGGATAAATGTCCTCGCCGATGATATCTACATATTCATCACCGGGATACCAATCCTTGTCCTGACCGTTCCACACCCAGATCAAGTTGTTCAGTCCGTGATGGTTCACCAGCCTGTCATACATCAGCACATACAGCTGTTTGTATGCATCCGCCCCCGCGTTCCCCCACCAGAACCAGCCGCCGCCGGCTTCGTGCAAGGGCCGCCACAGCACCGGCACATCCGCCTCCTGCAGAATCTGCAGCTGCTCCGCGATCGCATCAATATCCGCCACCAGCAGATCGTATCCCTCCTGGTCCTGGCCGCTCATGATCCTGGCCAGATCAATATTGGTATGTTCCTTATAGAAAGTGGAATACCAGTTACCTGTAATGTATTTATCCGGCGTGGTCCAGTGCCAGCAGAAGGTTACGATCCCACCCTTATCCCAATATTCCAGTGCATATTCCGTCGCATGTCCCTCCGCTCCGTGGGCTGCGGAAACCGGTGTGTAGTTGGACATATCCAATCCCAAAATAGCCGGATACTTGCCCTCGGTGGTCTTCCAGATCGCAGCGTTCTCCGTCCCGAACATGCCTGTATCACAGTATTGGCCCGACAGAATATCCGTTCCATAGACATCGCACAGATAGGCCATCAGCCGCCGGGTATTTTCCGTGGCGTTCTGGTTCACCAGTACCGGTTCTATGTCGAACCGTCCCGGGTCCAGTTCGTCGGAGGGCTTCACCTTCAGACTGTCCACCTGTATCCATCCCCAGTAAGAACTGAGCTTCACAGTGTGGTCCCCTGTCTCCAGATACACGCGGGATATGAGAGAGTCCGTATATTCCTTCCCCTCCACCGCCGCAGTGCCCATTCGCTCACCGTCCACAGCCACATAGTTCTCTTTATAGCCTCCGTCAGCGCTCCTGCTGACAAAGTTCAGATCATAAAATCCGTTCTCTTCAATATGTATAGCCAATTCCAGTTCGTCCTCTTCCCTGGAAAAACCTTCCACATAACCGATGCCGCCCTCTTCTTTTGCGGATGTACCACCCCGCAGAGTACCCTCCTCCGCCTCATAGACGATGGCCTCGTCCCAGGAATAGGTTTTCAGCTCCGGCCCAGGAGACGTCCCTGCCTCGGTTTCCGATCCCGTCTGTCCCGTTCCCGTTCCCGCTCCATTGCATCCAGGCAATGCCAGCAGCAAAGCCAAAACGGGCAGAATACAGTCTAATCTTTTTAAGTGTATCCGCCTCATGTCTCTCTCCCAATATCTTTTAAGTCATTTTAAGTTTTTTTAATTCCTATTAAATTCTACTATAGTTGCTATAAAACTGCAATACCTTTTATGCATTTTGTCAAATTGGCCTATTTTTGCATCTCAGAATTGTATATAATGTACAAGCAGAATTTATCTCTTTTCATCATAGTATCTATACTAATTTTTATAAAATTATGGAAATTAACGTATGTGCTCGTGCCCGCTTTGTATTTTTTACCTAACAAAAATAATTGATTAGCTAAAATTTAGCTAACGAAAATGATAAATAAATGATTACGCAAAAATGGACCTTCCTGAGAAGGTCCGCCGAAATGCTTTTTATTTTATGAGACAAGCCAGCCGATAACAGTAAACTTGCCCCCTGTGGAATCGGGATTTTTCCGCACCTCCACCCGGTGAAGAGCCGCCTGGCCGGAAGTGTACAGTTCCTCCGCCTCCATGGAGTTCCCCCACCCGTTCACAAAATGGCCGTTCAATGTACGAATGCGCTCCCCGTCAATATAAATGTCATACTGTCCAAACGCCTCGTCCACATCACGCTGGTACAGCAGGCCGATATTTTAATGCGTATTTGGATGTACACATCCAAACTTTTTCCTTGGCACAGGGTCCAAAACATAGTATACTAAGTGAAATATATGAAAATAATGCCATAAGAAAGCATAAAGGAGACTATATGAACAGTACATCAGAAAGCATCTATGAAAATATCTGCCGGGCGCGGAACCAGCGGGAGGAGCTGCCTTTGGAATACTCTCTTCCCACGGAAGAGGCATCCTCGCCGGACAAGCCTCGTTTTGCGGACGGCGCTCTGGACGGCATCGCCCTCTACCATATGGGGGCCCCCGATCAGGACGCCTCCCTGCTAAAGCAGGCTGTGGATGCCGCCGCCACCGATCTGGACCAGGCCCACGAACTGATCGGCAGATGGGTTACGGACGGGCATATGATCTCCGTCATGAACAAAGTTCTGCAATATGTCATAGAGCGCCAGCAGCAGCTGCCTCCCTCGGAAATCTACCGCCTGGCGGCGGAATGCGTCTTGAAGGGCGCCCACCGGGAAGAGGTGAAACTTGGACTGGTGCTGCTGGCGCTCTTTGACACGGACCAGAATGAACCGCTGAAGAATGCCCTGCGGATCCTGGCGCTGTCCGATGAGTTCACCCTGTATGTGGTGCAGGTGGCTGCCACCTGGACAAAATCTTCCCAGGAAATCCTGCGCATCGCCAAAGCCGTACACGGCTGGGGACGAATCCACGCCGTGGCGGCTCTGGAGCCGGATACCCAGGACATTGCGGACTGGCTCTTTACAGAAGGCTGGAATAATACCATATTACCCGCCTACTCCGCTCTGGAATGCTGCAGAAAAGGCAATCTGCGGCAGCGCCTGGAAGGCGGTCTCACCGAGAAAGAGTATACCTGCGCCTGCGGCCTGCTTATGGCCCTGCTGAACGAAGGCCCCGTAGCGGGCATCTCAGAAGTGGAGGACAGTGCCGGACTGCTGAATGCTTTTCTGGACTGCTCCGCCGACAAAGCCGTCTCCCCCCACAGACAAAAGGCGTTGCAGCAAATCGAGACATATGCTAATGAGCATGAACTGCCCCCGATAGCGGAACGCGCCCAGGCCCTGCTATGACAATGACGAAGGAATACGCGAAGCTCTAAATGAAGAGGAAATGATATCCATATGGCTGTACGTAAACGCATTTTAACTTTTTTCCTGGCGGCTCTTTTTGCCGTCACCACATTGAAAATCCTTTTTGCGGGCTATGACATTGACGAACAGTATGCCGTGTCCATGGCCTATCGGTTGCTGAAGGGGGATCGTCTGCTGGCGGATCTGTGGGAACCGCACCAGACCTCAGGCTGGCTGTGTATGCTGTTGATGGCCCCCTATGCGGCAATATTTCACACCACCACAGGCATTGTCCTGTACCTGCGGCTCTGGGGCCTGTTGCTGCACAGCGCCGTGGGCTTCTGCCTCTATCGGACACTGAAAAGTTATCTGGACCGGGAACACGCCCTCCTGGTCTGCGGTATCTATTTCTTTGCGCTGCCCAAGATCATGTTCCTGCCGGAATTTTCCAATATACAGATATGGTGCCTGCTGCTGGCGGTGCTCTGCCTGCTGCGGTACTACGGCCCTTCGGCCTCACAGCCCGGAAGTTATGCTCTGCGTCACCTGGTGTTTGCAGGCTGTTTTCTGGCGCTGGAGGTTCTGTCCTATCCCTCCACTCTGCTGGCCTTCGCCGCCTGTGTGGGCTGCATGATCCGTTACCGCCGCCGCTCCCCCCACTCCCTGCTCCGGGAACTGGCCTGCCTGGCCGCTCCTTGTCTGCTGGGCGCCGTGGCCTTTCTGGCGATGCTCCTGTCCTATATTCCTTTGGGCCAATTGGGTACGCTGGTCTCCATAGTGGCCAGCGACGGCTCCCACTCCGCCCCCTGGGGAGAACGCCTGCTGGGACACGGCCAGTCGCTGGGACAGCTTCTGCTGTTCTTCCTGGGGTATTCTCTGGCAGCTTTCCTGTTGCAGCTGCTTTACCGTCTCAAGGCCAAAAAGCCCTTTTCCCCTCTGCTGTGGTGCGGGCTGCTGATAGCCGTAAGCCTGGCGGGACAGGTCTGCATCTGGCTGTTTGGCAGCCGGTATCCCAATTATCCCATGGCGGAATACTTTTTCCTGCCAATGTTTCTATTATGGGCGGCACTGAGACGAAAGCTTGTCTCCTCTCCGGCGCTGGGCTTCTTCGTGCTGGTGCCCTTGACCGCCTTTGCGGGCATTCTGTTGTTCAGCAACCACCCGCTGCTGGTGTCCCTGCCCTTCCTGGCCCCCAGCGCCATAGGCATCCTGTCCCTGCCCCAGCTGAGAGAATTATTGGCAGAAAAAAACACCGGCAGGCTCCGGCTCATGCCTCGGGCCATACTGGCGCTATGGGTATGTGTGCTTATGTTTGGCCGGTGTTACATGCAGCGCACCACCGGCGGCCGGCACGAAACGATTCTGGACGACATCAGCCTCCTGCGCCAGGGACCCGCCCTGGGGCTGGTTGCCGACACCCCCTCTGTCCTCCGCTATAGGGATAATTACCGGCTGATCACCGATCTGCTTCCCGAGGGCGCAAAAGTGTTCTATATGGGTTCCGACACGGATTTGTACCTGATGAAGGATCTGGAGTACGCCACTCCTTCCACCATCTGTTCGCCCACCTTTGACCACAAGGTTCTGTCCTGGTTCAGCCTGCATCCTGACAGGGTACCGGATTATGTGGTCTGCGATGCCGGACTGCTCTACAGCGATCCCTGGGTTATAGGCTATGTGGGGGAAACCTGTCAGGAGCCCCCCGTCGGTATCAATGACTATCTGGTGATCTACCAGACGAAACAGCAATAAAATTACTCTTTTGCAAGAAATGCCTCCGGCTTTAAGAGCATAGCCATAATCAGCGGGAACCCATAAAAGAAAATCAGCACATATCTGACCAGCGCCATGGGGCCTAGCAGCACTGTGGCCATGGTCAGCAGAGGAACCAGCAAGGGAAGCAGCAGCTTCCTCTTTTTATAGCACCACAGATACATGAACACTACCACAAACACCAGAAAATACCATCCCGGACTCAGCGTCAGAAAAGCCAGCGGTTTCTGCTGCGCCGCCTTGTCCCAGGACAGCTTCTCATAAAATTCATGCAGCCCTTTAAGCAGCACTACCTCCTGTCCCGGCTCCGCCACCCGGTAGTCAAAGTAGCTGCTTCTGCCATAGGGATCCTTGTAGCCGTCCATCACGGCGCCGGGATACCAAAAGTCCACCGTAGTCACCAGAAAGGAATTGATATAAGTCAGGGGATGCTCCAGCCCCCAGCGCATCCACAGTTCAAAAAATTCCCTGCGGTTGGCGGCAAAGCCCTCCCGGTCAAAGCCGCTCTTCACCGGGTCGGCCACCGTGGGCTTATATGCCTCCAAATTCTCCCTGGGCAGCACCCGGTAGAGCAGTTCCAGATCCCCGGCATCCAGGGAATCGTACTCATAGTGGTATACCCTGGCCAGCTGCTGAATGGGCACAGGCAGCATCTCCTCAATTCCTCCGGGAGTGACGGACAAAGCGGCATACAGGGGACCCGCATAGACCCCGTACAGCAGCAGCGTCACCGCCATCAGCAGCACATATCTCCTCCAATACCTTCTACAGAAAAAAAACAGCACCGCCAGCATCACCAGGGCGATATACAGCCCATTGTTGCGCAGGATCATGGTGCCCAGCGCAGCCAAGACAAAACCGGCCTGGGCCTTCCTCTCCGCAAAAAAACGCTCCTGCTCCCCTGTGAGGCGCAGCACAAACAGCATCAACAGCAGCTGACAGGCGGCGAACAGCACATCCTTGGTGGTGCATATGGAGAACAGCGCAAGCGCCGGCGACAGTCCATAGAAGAACAGCGAAAGGAGCCTTCCCCCTCGCCCAATCCCTCTTTTTTTCATAAAAGTGACGGTGAAAGCCAGGACATTGGCCACCAGGAACATCTGAAGCAGCGAATAGACACAAATCCCCACATTGTAACTGCCCGTGAGCCTGTGGAAACCTTCCAGCAGGCCCCCCACCAGCAGCACGTGGAGCACCGGGTGGTGGGAGGTGATCAAGCCCGTTTTTACCTGTTCCCACTCCGCATAGGCATCATAGGAAAACACGCCGGGCACAATGGAGAGAAGCGCGGGCAGCCAGCAGAGCAGCAAGACCCCGGTATAGAACAGGTGCAGAAAAAGCGGGGTAAATTCCACCCCGCCATGACTTCTGTTTTCCTCTTTCCTTCCGGAAGTCATCCTGTCTGTCCACAATTTATTAGCGAACCACCAGATCACGTAGACGATAGAAGCCGCGGCAACACTGATTACAAGCCAGCTTAAATAGAAGGAGGCATCCCGCAGATCCAAGGTATCCTGCCGGTCCAGACGGCTTCCCGCCGCGTATTGGAATCCTGTGATGATCCCTGTCACTGCCGCAAACACAATCTTTCTCGTCCTTTTTACTTCCATACCGCTCTGCTCCCTGTCATGCCGCAGCTCTCCCTTGCGGAACCGTCCGGCTGCTGTCAATTATTCCCTCGTGATATCACTTCCAAAATATTTGACGGAGATCTCCGCCAGTTCACCCGACTCTTTCAACTCCCGGATAGCCTGATCCACTGCCGCCTTGAAGGCCGCTGTGGCCTCCTCCTTGCGGATGGGAATGGACACGTGGGAAGCGTCGTCGGTGAGAGCCACCACCTTTACCGGCGCGTCGGGATGCACATTCATATAGTCATAGAAAGATACCTCCGCATTCAGCGTGGCATCCACTCTGCCCGCCACCACCAGATCCAGGGTCTGATCCAGGGAATCCACAGGGGTTACCGTGGCGCCATAACTCTCCGCCAAGGTCATATAGGTGCTGGCCATGCTGTTGGTGGTGGTCTTGCCGCTTAAATCCTCAAAGGTCTTGATGTCCTCATTGTCGCTGGCCACAATAAGCGCCGTGCGGATATAGCCGTAGGGCTCGCTGAAATCATACTTCTCGGCCCGCTCATCGGTGATCTCCACACCGTTGATCACCATATCATAGCGGCCGCTGTCCAGTCCGGCAAAGAGGCCGTCCCATTCGCCTTCCACGAAAGTTACCTCCACGCCCAGCTTCTCCGCGATCTTCCGCGCCACCTCCACGTCAAAGCCCACCAGGTTGTCGTTCTCATCATGATAAGTCCAGGGGGCCCAGGTGCCCTCCATGGCTACGGTGAGTGTCCCCTTATCTTGAATCTGCTGCAGCAGATCTCCAGCCTCCGCGTTTTGCTCGCCGCCGTTGCCGCAGGCCGCCAGGCTGAACGCCATCAGACCCGCCATGGCAATACTGACCAATTTTTTCTTCATAATCTCACTCCTCCAAGTCATTTTCAGTATTATCTCCATATTCCTTCTTTACAATTTTTCCGCCTCAAAGCCCCTGCAGAAATCCATAGGATCCCTCCTAAACCTGCATCGCTTCCTCTATACTCCCCCTCTCAGAGTCTGCAGGAACGCCTTGACGCGCTCCTCCCTGGGGTTCTCAAAAAATTCTCTGGATCCGCATTGTTCCAGCACACGGCCATCCTCCATGAAGATCACCTTGTTGGACACATTGCGGGCAAAACTCATCTCGTGGGTAACTACCAGCATGGTCATACCCTCTTCCGCCAGCTGCCGCATCACGGTAAGCACCTCTCCGATAAGTTCCGGATCCAGCGCCGAAGTGGGCTCGTCAAAATAGATGATCTCCGGGTCCGTGGCCAGCGCCCGGGCGATCCCCACCCTCTGCTGCTGTCCGCCGGAGAGTTGGTGAGGATAGTAGCCATAGCGGTCCGAAAGCCCCACCTTATCCAGCGCCCGCCTGCCGATCTCCGCGGCCTTTGCCTTATCCATTCCGCGCCCTATGATCAGACCCTCCGTCACATTCTGCAGAGCCGTCTTGTTGCTGAACAAATTGTAACTCTGAAACACAAAGGCCGTCTTTTTCCGCAGCCTGGCTATGTCCTTCTTGGACACCTGTCCCATCTGAAAAGTCTCCCCGTCAAATTCCAGAGTGCCGCCGTCCGCCGTCTCCAGAAAGTTCAAGCAGCGCAGCAGCGTGGTTTTTCCGGAACCGCTGGGACCCAGAATGGCCACCACATCCCCCTTTTCCACAGAGAGATCCACTCCCCGCAGGACTACCTGCGCCTGAAACGACTTAGTGATATTATGTGCCTGTACCAAGGGTCCTTCCTCCTATCCGCTGCGACGCTGAGCTTGCGTTCTCCCAGATGCTGCAGTCCTGTCAGCACCGTGCAGAACAGCAGGTAGATCAATCCCACCTCAATATACAGGGCCAGCGGCTCATAGGTCCTGGCCACGATCCGCTGGGTGGCCATGAACATCTCCACCACCGTGATATTCGCCGCCAGGGAGGTGTCTTTCACCATGCTGATCAGAGAGTTGGACAGGGGCGGAAAGGCGATACGCAGCGCCTGGGGCAGCACGATACGCCGCATGATCTGCAGGTAACTCATGCCCACACAGTACCCCGCCTCAATCTGTCCCTTGGGCACGGACTCCAGCGCCGCCCGCATGGTCTCCGCGCAGTAGGCGCCCTCATTGATGGAGAACACCAGCACCGCGCAGGGAAAGGGGTCAATGATAATCCCCAAACCCGGCAGCCCATAGAAGATCACATACAGCTGCACCAACAGAGGCGTCCCCCTGACCACCCATATATAGAAGCGGCTGACCTGCTTAAGTACTTTTACATTGGCAAACTGGATCATGGCCACAATCACCGCGATCACCATCGCAAAGGAAAATGACAGCACCGTAAGCGGTATCGTCACTCTGATGCCCGGTATTAAGATTTTGGTAAAGGAATCCACAATAATTCCCAGAAGCCTGTCACTCATTGTCGCCTGTCGCTCCCCTGCCGCATATTGTATTCCTATAAAAAACATAGGCATTTATGAAGTATACCATCTTCTTAATAATATGGCAAATACTTTTCAAGCAAACCTATTTTGCGTCCGTATATCAGACGATCCAAAAGCTGTAACAGATGTCCCGGGCCGCGTCTATGCGGCAGGCCGGCTCCGGCTCAGCGCCCCAGCTGTCTATGCCGCCCACGCCCCTCACCGCGCCCAGCACACAGAGCACGGTACGCCTGGCGGGGGGCAGTTCCTCCTGGTGAGTGGCATTCTCCAACTCCTGGGCCGTGTAGGGCAGGCAGGAGAAGGCAAAGGGGGCATCCGCCATATGAATCTCCAGGGAATCTTCCCCGTCGGAACATCCCCTGGCGGACAGAGCCAGAGGACCCTTTGTCACATTGCTCATGGCTCTGCCCGGATGGATGCGCACCCATTTGCTTTCCATATGCATCCCGCAGTCCTGAGGCACCAGATGGGGCGTCACCGGCAGCCCTTCCACCTCATATATCCCCGGAACGCCGCCTGCCATGCGATCCGGATAAGTCTCGCCTGAAAGGCCCTCATAGGTAAATCCCGTGGCCAGTGCAGGCAAAACAAAGCGCATACCAAACGCAGGCAGTTCCGGCAGTTCCTCTTTGCCATAATAATGTACTTTTACCAAAATCCGTCCCCGGACATCCACCTGGTAACTCACCTGCACTTTGGCGGCAGGCACAGTGATAGTCTCATAGGTATAAAGGATCTCCACCGCCGCCGCGGTCTCCTGTCCCGTATACCGGTTGTTCCCCCTGGGGTCCGGCTGGCGCTTATCCTTGCCGTCCACCAGCACCCGCACCTCCTTATAGCGGATGAACTGATCCGCCGCCAGCCACATGCCGCTGCGCAGGTGCAGGCCGTTGCCCCGGTCATTGTCCGTCAGGGCCCGCCAGAAGGTGGGCACCGGTCCCCGGTACATCCACTCACGACCGTTTTTTACCAACGATTCCAGGGCTCTGGCGCCATAGTTAAAAATGTAGTCAAATTTATCGCCCTGCAGGCCCAGACTGCAGTCTCCATATATCACTTTCATGAGTGTACCTCTGCCTCCTTATTGATACTTTCCATAATAGTACTTCACTTCCTGCAGCGCCGGTTTGGGCGTTCTGTCCGCAAACAGGATACCGTTGCCCGAAAACTCATAGTCCGAGGGTCTGTCGTCAAAATCGCCGCCGTAGCGCAGCACCTTTTTGCCCGTGACAGAATCCTCCACCTCGATGGCCTGGTCCATATAGTCCCAGATAAAGCCTCCCTGATACATTTCAAACCGATCCAGCAGATCCATATAGGATTTCATGCCGCCCAGGGAATTGCCCATATCATGCATGTACTCACAGAGGATAAACGGCTTTTTGGGGTGGTTTGTCAGATATTCGACAATCGTTTCCGGGCTGGCATACATCTGACTCTCCACGTCCGAGATCCGGTCCTCATATTCCCGGGCATGTGCCACACCCTCATAATGCACCAGCCGATCCGGGTCCTTCTCCTTGAAAAGGGCGTTCATGGCGGCAATGTTCTCCCCCGCAAAGGACTCATTGCCCAGGGACCACATCAGGATGGCCGGGTGGTTTTTGAAAGTTTCAAAATGGGTTCTGGCTCGGTCCAGCACCGCCTCACGCCACTGTGGGAAGCTGCCGGGCACATTCCAGGAAGGTTCGTCTCCCCCGGGTTTCTGCCAGGAACCGTGAGTCTCCAGATTGGTCTCCGAGATCATATAGATACCATGGCTGTCGCACAGATAGTACCAGGGAATCTGGTCCGGATAATGGCAGGTGCGCACCGCATTGATGTTACTTTCCTCAAAAATACGGATATCCTGTTCCATATCCCCCGCAGAGATGACCCTGCCGCTTTGGGGGTTCCACTCGTGACGGTTCACACCGGTGAAAATAAGGCGCTTTCCATTTAAGTGTATAACTTTATCCACAATCTCAATCCGCCGGAAGCCTATGTCATAGGGCACCAACTCCAATACCTCTCCCCGGGGCCCCAACAGGGTGATCAGCAGATGGTACAGGTAAGGGTTGTGGTTGTCCCAGGGGCTCACGGCGCCTATGTGCTGAGGCTCTATGTGGATGCTGCGGGCCGCCGGAAGCTGCATGGACCAGCAGGACCTGCCTGACACATCTTCCAAGGCAATCTGTACCCGGTATGGGCAGGACATGCTTTCATCCGTTACATTTGTGGCACTTCCCGCATTTCCGGTTTTTGGGTCAGAGACAGCGCAGTTCCCCACACCATCATCCCTGCCAACCCACAGGGCGCTGGCATTCTCCCCGCAGAGCGCCATGGCGGCCTGTCCCCAGGCAGTCAATTGGATATCCAACTCCAGACTGCCGCTGGCATTATCCTGCAAAAGCCTGGGCCTGGCCCACATATCTTCCACATGCAGGCAGGGCCGGGCATACAGGTACACACTCCGGAATATGCCGAAGAAGCGGAAAAAATCCTGGTCCTCCAGGTAACTGGCCGTGCTGCGCTTATGTACCTCCACCGCCAGCACATTGCCCTGGTCCCGGATGTAGGGGGTTAAGAGAAATTCCGAGGGGGTGAAGCTGTCCTCCGCATAGCCGATGAAGTGCCCGTTGAGCCACAGATACATGGCCTGCTCCACCCCCTCGAAGCAGATGCTCACCGGCTTGCCCCGCAGATCCGGATCTAAGTCAAATACCTTCACATAGGAACCTACAGGGTTATAGGATGCCTGGCTGAAACTCCCGTCCCCCGTCTGGGGATCCCCGACGGTACAGGCAGGCCGCCGGAACATTTTCCCCTCCCAGGGGTACATGACATTGATATAATGTATCTTGTCATACCCCGCCATCTCAATGTGCATGGGCACGGGAATGCTGTCCCAGTCCCTTCGGTCATAGTCTTCCCTGTAAAAATCCTCCGGCCTGCTGCCCGCATTCACGGAAAAGCAAAACTGCCACTCCCCGTTTAGGCACTGCCGCAGGTTGAAATCCCCTGCCGCCAGACTCTCCTTATCCGCATAGTATGTGTGATCGCTGTGGGCCAAAGCCTGCCCCACCCGAAACACCTGGGGATCATCCAGCCATCTGATATCTGCCTCCATCTCTCTGCCTCCTTGGATAAATGCTATATGTAGACTTTATCTTACCACCTTTGAGACCATCTGTCATTCCCTTTAAATAATTTGCCTGAAATTGTTACGAAGACCTCCCCCTGATAACTTATATGACCTCACCGATGATATCAGATGACCTGTAAACATTCCCTACCCTTACTTTTTGGGATGGTCTTCATTTGACTTTTGATTATAAACTAATTTTTCTTTTAGTAAACCGTCAAACTCCCGGTGCGAATATATTATGCTTTTTATAAAATCTCACATTCCTGCTATAATATTTCTTGACCTTATTAGTTATATATGTTATGTATAAAGAAATACACTGACCGTGCGACAGAAGGAGGATTTTAGTATGAAAAAAAGAGTTTTGGCGTCACTGATGGTTTTGGGATTATTATTTAATGGTATAGCTGTGCGGGCAGCGGCGAGGGAGGCATGTGATCATACCAATATATCTTCCTTTGATACCACTACCTCAGCTTATACATATACCCACCAGCACAATGGAATACATTGTACGGTATCCGTAAGAGAGTATTTTACCACCTATAATTGCGTGGATTGTGGAGCAATAGTGGATACCATTGATCACAGATCAGAGAATCATCACTATTAAAATCAATTTCCGACTTTACCAATGCTCTAAGTATATAATGCTTGGAGCATTGATATTTGTTGGTCATTCGTGCCATATGAATTTATCCCTATATATTTTCATACTAAAATATATATGATAGAGAATGCATCTATTTGGGAAAGGACGATATGTTTAAAAAAATATATGGACTTGTATTATTTCTATTATTCTCACTGACGGCCTGCGGCCAGGACGCGGAGGATATCCCACCCCCTTCCCACGCTGAACCGGATCACAGTATCTACGACTGGAAGACGGAAGACTGGCGGTACAGTGATGAAATGTACACCGGGGGAACATATTATTTGGAAAAATACATCAGCGGACTGGAATACCAGCCAGAGCAGGAGTATGATAACATTTTCAGCCAGTATAGATGTTTGGGGGCAAATATTTATGCGCTGTCAGAATATTCGATGTACAACGATTCATCCGACAACAACCTCTTTTACCTGAACTGCTATGAAGATACAACGGGCGAGATCTGGCACAGACGTATTGAGTTACCAATGATGGAGGAATACAGAAATATGGTGTTCTCCGTATCCTCTTTTGATATTCTAAATCCTCAGGAATATGTATTATTTGTCAATGTACTTGAAGAAGAAAAAACCAGAGCATATCTGGCCATGCACTTTTCCATGGAGGGAGACTTTCTGAGCGCCATTGATCTGTATCCGGCCATGCAGGCCAGTGAGGGCTGTATTATAGAGAGCGCAACGGGACAAACGTTTTTTACGAATGTCTATGTTGACGGCGAAGAACAGTATTTTCTTGAAGCCGACAATAGAGTCGTAGTGCTTGACGCAGCGGGAAAGCCGCTTGCGGAACTGACCTGGGATAAGGAAGACAGCACTGCTTTTTATGCCATGAAGACAGCACAGGGAGAGCCCGTTTTTGAACTGCATAGCAATGCGGAACAGGAAAGGTGCCTGGTAATGTATGACTCTACCGCCAGCCAAGGACGATTTTTCACGCAGCAGCTGCCATTTACCGCCCCAAAGGCAATCAGCAATGACAATGTGTTATATTATGGTGATAGTGGTAGTCTGTATCGTTGGAATCTATATACCGGCGACAACGGGATATGTTTCAATTATGAGAAATTAGGACTGGGCAGAAACAATTTTATGACACATATTGCCATCAGCGACACAGGCTTTCCATTAATTCTGGATCGCAGCCGTGAAAAGGCCATCATCTGCAAACTGGGGCCGGAGCCGGGCGAGGAGGGAGATCCCATACGCCTGGCCAGTCTGGTGAAGGACAGTTCCTTTATCAACTCCAGCGCCGTCATGTTTTCCCAGGAGCACATGGAACACCCCATTCTTATGCAACAGGCGGAAGGGAGTTTGGCAGACTTCCGCACCCGGGCGCTGGCGGATCTGATCGCGGGAAACGGAGCGGACATCTACTATGTGTCAGGCGAAGATATGCGGTCGCTGTACGAGAAGGGTGTGCTGGCAGACTTAAGCGGCGTGTTGGGAGAGGATCTGCGGGAATCCCTCTACGAAGGCGCTCTCTCCTGCGGCGTGATAGACGGACGCCAGATAGGACTTCCTTTGGAAGCCTACGTGACCTCACTGCTGGTCTCTGACGAACTGTGGCCGGAAGACAGCTGGACGCTGGAGGAAGCCCTGACAGTGATGGAGGAACACCCTGAATTTGAGAAGATCATGACCAGCCGCAGATACATGGCCAAGATAAACGCGCTGCGCCTGCTGCTCCTGCAGGATCTGCCTAATTCCCCCTTCCTGGACATGGACGCCGGTACCTGCGATTTTAATAATCCCCTGTTTATTAGGGCATTGGAGATGGTGGACGAGGCCACCGGCGATAATTCATCTCCTTCCATAATGAAGGAAGGCGAAGCCGCCTCTTTCTATCCAAACATGGAGAATTTTGTAGATTTCAGTGACGAGATGTCCCGTATGGGCGAGGGGTTCCACCCGGTGGGATTTCCCACTGAGGCGGAGAACGGAAGCTATTGGAACGCCGATTACTTCCTGGTGGTAAGCGCCCAGGCGGAGCACAGGGAATTGATTGACGCCTATCTGGCCAGCCTTTTTGGCTGGCAAAGGCAGAGGGAATTGTCCCATCCCGTCAGAAATGACATACTGGAGAAAAGTATAGTCTATATGGATGATTACCCGACAGAGCTTCCATGGAAATATTCTACAGGCGGCGGTCAATATCATGGGCTGCGCACAAAGCCGGACGGCTCCCCCTGGACAGAGGAATACAAGGATATTCTGGATCGGGCGGTTTCCCGTCCTCAAAACA
>ERZ778518.477-NODE-477-length-38360-cov-8.439212_pt1 | contig 38360 bp, 32 predicted proteins | sample MGYA00510340_ERZ778518 | MGnify/ENA primary metagenome ERZ778518 (study PRJEB29527, sample SAMN07138967) | mouse gut metagenome | material: feces | host: mouse | place: China:Nanjing | collected 2016-01-25 ...
CATATTTTTATACTGTCAGTATGAAAATCCTTTGAATAAAGCTCTATTTCAGAGATGAAAGGGCTGAACTGTTACGGAAAAGGGAAGATAATCCAGAAAATAAGTTGAGTTTTTGATGAAAATGAGGTATATTATTAGTAAGAAGAATTAAAATCGGAATCGTTATAATACTCAAAATAATATCTGGTAAAGGGCGGTGGCACATATGGAGAAATACAGGAGAAAACCTTTAGAAGTGGAAGCAATTGCATATGAGCTTGGAAAGGGAATGGAAGATGGTTTTATGCCCTGGACTTCCGTTGTAACTAACGTGTGGACGGTTACGGAGAATCTTATAAAGTTTACCCGGGAAGATGGCGTAGTGGTTTGTCCATTTATCCGAAATCGGCGAGGTCTTGTTTTTTTGAGAGAAGGAGATTATATCGTAACAGAGAAGGATATGGAACGGCATGTATGTGGGAAGGATAAGTTTTTTCAACGGTACAGCCCGGCGGAAGAGTAGAGAAAAGCCAGTAATCAGGGTTTCCAGCACAGTATATGTGGCTGGAAGCCCTGATTTGTTGCGTACAACTATTTTAGGTTGTTTTAAGGAGGATATGGGCAGATGTCACTGCAATTGATTTTTGGAGGTTCCGGCAGCGGAAAATCTGATTATGTATATCGAAAAGTATTGGAGGAGTCAAAGGAAAAAAGGGAGAAAACCTTTTTTGTTCTGGTACCAGAGCAGTTTACCATGCAGACACAGCGGGAATTGGTAAAGCGTCAGGAAAATCACAGTATCATGAATGTGGATGTGGTAAGCTTTCCACGGCTTGCTTATCGAATTTTTGATGAGCTGGGTATGGGAAATCTTAATATTTTAGAGGAAACCGGAAAAAATTTTCTGTTGCGAAGGGTAGGGGAAAAGCAACAGGAGAAGTTGAAGTTAATAAAGTCAAGCATGAAGAAGACTGGATATATTTCGGAAGTAAAATCGGTGATTTCGGAATTGACTCAATATCGGGTGAAGCCAGAACAGTTGGATTTTTTTATTCAGGATGAAGAACAGTCTCCTTTATTCCGCTATAAGATTCAGGATATTCAGACCATGTATCAAGGATTTTTGGACTACTTGGAAGGAAAGTTTATTACCACAGAGGAATTGCTGGAGGTATTGGCCCAGGCTGCACCACAATCAAAGATTTTAAAAGATTCGGTGATTGTTCTTGATGGATTTACCGGATTTACTCCCGTACAGTATTATTTGTTAGAGACACTTTTTTTACTTACAGATGAAATATTGGTGACGGTTACCTTGGATGAGCGGGAGAATCCGTACCATTGTCAAGGAATTCAGGAGCTTTTTTATATGAGTAAAAAGACTGTGGGGGCGTTACTGGAGATTGCAGAGCGCAATTTTATTGAGATTAAGGAGCCTTATTGGGTGCGTCACAGCGAAAAAAGCCGTTTTGCAGGCTCCAAACCTCTGTTATGGCTGGAACAAAATTTGTTTCGTTTGCGGCCAAAGCCTTACCCAAACAGCGGGGTCTTGGAGGGAGCAGCCAGCAAAGATATCCAAATGTTTTCCCTACAGAATCCAAGGCAAGAGCTGCAGTTTATCGCAAAAGAAATAGGAAGATTAGTGCGGGAGGAAAATTACCGTTATAAGGATATCGCCATTGTTTGTGGTGATGTGGAAATGTATGGGAATTATGCAAATGAGATTTTTGATTCCTATGAGATTCCCTTGTTTTTAGATACCAGGAAGAATATTGTGTTCCATCCTATGACAGAATTTTTAAGGCAGGCTCTTTTCTTAGTGGAGCAGGAGTTTTCCTATGAAGCAGTATTGGGATATTTCCGGTGCGGGCTTTCTGGATGGCCCATGGAGGATGTGGATCTGTTGGAAAATTACCTGCTGTCAGAGGGAATCCGCGGATTTCGAAAATGGCAAACCAAATGGGTGCGTCGGGGATGTATAAAATCCCAGGAAGAATTGGAGCATATCAATGCACTCAGGGAAAAGCTTGTAGAACAGATTACACCCTTGTGGGAGGTTTTTCAGAAAGAGGATGGGAATTACCATACAGTTTTAGAGGAATCCAAGGTCTTATATATGCTGATATGTCAGTTGGATGTGGAAGGGCAGTTAAAACAGTACGAGGAATATTTTGACCAGGAGGGAGAAGCTGCTCTGGCAAAGGAGTATGCCCAGATTTACAAGATTGTGATGGATTTGCTGGATAAAATGGTAGAGCTTTTGGGTGAAGAACGGATGAATGTGCGAGAATATCGGGAAATTCTGGCGGCAGGTTTAGAGGCGGCAGCAGTGGGAATTATTCCACCAGGATATGACAGGGTGGTATTTGGCGATATTGAAAGAACAAGGCTTTCGGATATTAAAGTGTTGTTTTTTGTTGGAGTAAATGATGGACTGATTCCCAAAAATGAAGAGCATGGCGGGATTATTTCTCAGGCGGACCGAGAATGGTTTGCCTCCCATGGTATGGAGCTTGCGCCTACCGATCGAGAGAGAAGCTTTATCCAGAAATTTTATCTCTATTTGAATCTCACAAAGCCGTCAGAGAAACTTTATATGACCTGGTTTCGGGTCAGCCAGGATGGAAAGGAGACGAGAAAGTCTTATTTGGTTGGAACGATTTTCAAAATATTTCCAGAACTTCATCCGGTGCAGGTGGAGGAAGATGTTTGGAGAGAGCTGGCGGATGCTTCCTTGGGATTTAAGGAGGATGCAAAGGCAGGTTCCAATGGGATGGAAGATTTGGCCTTTCTCACAACGCCAAAAAGCAGCTTAAAATTTCTTGTGGAAGGCATTCGGGAAGCCAAAAGGGGCAGAATCAGTTCTCCATGGAAAGGGCTATACCGATGGTATCTGTCACAGGAAAAATGGCGTGAGAAGGTTCTTCCATTTTTGGAAGCCGCATTTTATCAATATCATTCAAGTCCCATGGGAGCGGAGGTAACCAGGGCTTTGTATGGTATGGTATTGGAAAATAGTGTTACGCGGCTGGAGCAATTTTGTGCCTGTGCGTTTCGTCATTTTCTCCAGTATGGGTTAAAATTGGAAGAGCGGATGCTGGGAGAATTTGCGCCAGTGGACATGGGAAATCTATTTCATGAAGCATTGGAGCGTTATTCTAACCATATGGAACAGGCAGGCTATCATTGGTTCGATGTACCAGAGGACGTAAAGGAAACGCTGATGGATTTGGCCATTGAGGAAACCCTAGGGGCAGGCTTTGACAGTATGCTGTTTCAGGAGGCAAGAACTACATATTTGTTGGAGCGGATGAAGCGGATTTTAAAGCGTACCATTGAAACGATTGCAGAACAGGTGAAAACCAGCCGTTTTTCCCCAGAAGGCTATGAAATATCCTTTTCCTTTGCAGAAAATTTAGATGCTGCAAATTTTATCTTAAGTGAAGAGGAAAAAATGCGTCTGAGAGGAAGGATTGACCGAATCGATACTAGAAAAGAGGGAAACCAAATTTATGTAAAGGTCATAGATTATAAATCCGGGAATCGGGAGTTTCAGTTGTTATCCTTGTACCATGGCTTGCAATTACAGCTTGTGGTATATCTGAATTCGGCGGTTGAGTTGCTAAAACGAAAGTACCCAGAAAAGGAAGTCATCCCTGGCGGCATGTATTATTACCACTTGGATGATCCCATCATTGAAGGGAAATCTGCTAGTACAGATGCACAGATACAGGAAAAGATTTTAGAGGAATTAAAATTAAAAGGGGTTGCCTCAGAGATGGAGGATGGCAGTGTTAGCAAAAAGGCAAAGAGGGCCAAGAGAGAGGAATTTCAGATTTTATCCCGGTATGTAAATCATAAAATCAGAGATATCGGGAGAAAAATTTTTGATGGGGAAATTGGGGCAGAACCATATCAATTAGGGGAGGATACTGGATGTGATTATTGTCCTTATCATGGGGTATGTGGGTTTGATCCCTCTTCTCCTGGGTGGGAATACCGGAAGCTTGAGAATATCAAGGATGAAGGAGAAATCCTGGAAAAAATGAAAAAGGAGATATAGAACAATGGGAAAACAATGGACCAAAGAACAGCAGCAGGTCATTGCGCAAAAGAATCGGAATCTCCTGGTCTCAGCAGCAGCAGGAAGCGGAAAGACGGCTGTATTGGTGGAGCGGATTATTCAAAAAATTATGGACAAAGAAACGCCAGTGGATATTGATAAACTTTTGATTGTGACTTATACCAATGGGGCTGCAGCAGAAATGAGGGAACGTATTGGAGCTGCCATTGAGGAGGCTTTGGAACGGCAGCCAGAAAACACCCATTTGCAAAAACAGCAGACGTTGCTTCACAATGCACAGATTACCACGATACACAGTTTTTGTCTTTCTGTGATACGCAATTTTTTTCATCGGATAGAGTTAGACCCTGAGTTTCGGGTGGCGGAAGAAGGGGAATTAAAGCTTTTAAAAAGTGATGTTTTGGATCAAGTGTTGGAAACGTATTATCAGGCGGCAAAGCCAGAATTTCTTGTTTTATCGGAAACCATAGCCACTGGGAAAAATGATATGCCCTTGAAAGAGACAATTTTAAAATTATTTGAATTTGCTATGAGTTATCCCTGGGTGGAAGAATGGTTAGAAAGCTGTAAAAAGCCATATCATGTAGAAAATATGGAGGAATTTGAAGCCCTTCCTCTGACCGAGGAATTGTTGTCTTATCTTGGCAGCATGACCAGTCAGTGGGCATTGCAGATGAAGATTTGCAGAAATCTTTGTGTGGAGACGGATGGGCCTTTGTTGTACCAGGACCTTTTGGAAAAAGAAGTGCGGGGAATGGAAGAAATTAGAAAAAGCGCCACATATCAGCAATATTATGAGAAAATCCTGGGTTTTTCTTTTGGGCGTCTGCCATCGGTAAGGAATTTTCAGGGAGATCCAGAAAAAAAAGAACGGGTACAGAAGCTGCGCAATGAGGTCAAAGGTTCCATGAAAAAAGTAACGGAGCAGTTTTTTTTCCAAAGCCCAGAGGATATGTTTGAAGATATGAGAAAAAATCGTTTGGCAGCGGATATGCTGATCGAAGTTACCCTTGCATTTCGAAGGGAATTTGCTGCGAAAAAGCGAGAAAGAAATATCTTGGATTTCAATGATCTGGAGCATTTTGCCCTGCAGATTCTGGTGGATGCTGAAACGAAAAAGCCTACCCGAACAGCCGCCGAGATTCGAAAAAACTATACCGAAATCATGGTGGATGAATACCAGGATTCCAATTATGTACAGGAGACGATTTTAAAGGCAGTTTCAAAGGAATCGGAAGGGATCTTCAATATATTTATGGTTGGGGATGTGAAGCAGAGTATTTACCGGTTTCGCATGGCCAGGCCCGAATTGTTTATGGAAAAATATAATACCTATACCCAAGAGGATAGCCATAAGCAGCGGATTGATTTGTGTATGAATTTTCGCAGCAGACCCCAGGTATTGCAAAGGGTCAATGATATTTTTTACCGGATTATGAAAGAGGATATTGGAAATATCACCTATGATAAAAAGGCAGCGTTATATCCTGGCGCTGTTTTTCCAGAAGGGGAAAAGGATATGTTTGAACCGGAATTTCTTATTATGGAACCAGAGGAAGAAAACAGGGACATGAAACCCCAGGAATTGGAAGCAAAAGCCGTGGGCATGGAGATAAAAAAGCTGATGTTAAGCCAGCAGGTGACAGAAGAAATGCCAAGAGAAGGATTTAAAGGCGCTCTTCGTCCTGTGCGTTATTCTGATATCGTGATTTTGCTTCGGTCGATGAGTGGATGGGCAGATACCTTTGTGAAGGTTCTGGGAGAATTGGGAATTCCGGTGCGTGCGGCTGCAGGAACAGGATATTTTTCAGCGGTTGAAGTGCAGACTGCATTAAATTTGCTGAGGCTTTTAGATAATCCCAGACAGGATATTCCCATGGCGGCTGTGCTTGCTTCGCCGATTGTAGGATTGACTGGAGAGGATTTGGCAAGGATTCGTACGGCTTATCCCAAGGAAAATTTTTATCAGGCCGTGATGCATTTGTTTGAAGAGTACATACAAGAGGAAAACACAAGTAGCTGTCAACTGTCTGCCCCCCAGCAAAAGAGACTGTGTGAATTTTTAGAAATACTTGGAACATTCCGAAAAAAAGCCAGTTATACCCCAATTCATGAATTGCTTTATCAGGTCCTGGAGGAGACGGGATATCAGGCTTACGTCTATGCGCTGCCTGGGGGAGAAGTAAAGCATGGGAACTTAGAAATGTTGATCGAGAAGGCCATTGCCTATGAAAATACCAGTTACCGAGGTCTGTTTCATTTTATCCGCTATATGGAACAGCTACAGAAATATGAGGTGGATTTTCCCTTGGCGGAGGGGGAGGAAATGGAGGATGCAGTGCGGATTATGAGCATCCATAAAAGTAAGGGACTGGAGTTTCCTGTGGTATTTGTGTCGGGACTTGGAAAAATGTTTAATACTCAGGATGTGCGGGAACGGGTGGCGCTTCATCCTCGTCTTGGCATTGGTATGGATGTGGTTGATGTCAAACGCCGCCTGCGGACGCCAGGTCTTACCAGACAGTTTTTAGCTCGGAAAATCACAATGGAAAATGTGGGGGAGGAGCTGCGTGTGCTCTATGTGGCATTGACCCGGGCAAAGGAGAAGTTAATCTTAACAGGAGTGATGAAAAAGGCCAAAGAAAAGCTGTCGACTATACAGGCAGTTGTTGGGGAGGATGGATTTTTAACGTTTCTGGGCCGGTTAAACAGCAATACCTTTTTGCAGTTTTTGCTGCTGGCCAGGTCTTGTGCCCCCGAAAACAGTTGGAGGGTTACCTTGGTGAAACAGAAGGAATTGGAGAATATAGAGGTGCAGGAGGCCGCCAGAGAAGGTCTTACCAGGATACAGCTGCTTGCAAGGCTGCAAGAACCAGAGCCAGAATGGGAAGAGAAAATTCGGGAACGCTTTTCTTACCGATATCCCTATGAAAATGAGGTTGCTATGAAAACTAAGGTGTCTGTGTCAGAATTAAAGCACAGAATTATGGACCGAATAAGGATAGAGGAATCCCTAGAGCCTGTGTTCCCTTCGGCAGCGAAGGAACAGGCAGAGGAGACAGATACAGAGCCTTTGAAAGAAGAGCCAAAGAGATATATTCCAGCTTTTATGGAAGGGGTGCAGGAGGAGAATATAGGAGCAAAGCGGGGAACGGCTATGCACCGGGTACTGGAATGCTTGGATTTTACAAGACCACCAGAAGCCTTAGAGGAGCAATTGCAGGAATTCAAGGAACAGCATAGAATGGAAGAAGAGTTGTTTGAACTGGTGTCGCTGCCTTCCCTGAAAAAATTTTTGTCTACAGAGCTGGGACAGCGGATGCAGGTGGCAGCCAAACAGGGAAAATTGTATCGGGAAAAACCTTTTGTGATGGGGAAGCCTGCCAGTGAAGCGTTAGAGGAGAGCTCCAGTGAAGAGATGATATTGATTCAAGGAATTATCGATGTGTTTTTTGAGGAGGAAGATGAAATTGTCCTTTTAGATTATAAAACCGATAAGGTCAATTCCAGTCAGCAGCTTGCCAATCTCTATCGTACCCAACTGGAATTGTATCAGGAGGCCATTGAACGGGCAGTTGGAAAAAAAGTGAAGGAACGCCTCTTGTATTCTTTCTGTCTGAATCAAGTGGTTTGGGTTTGAAAATGCGGTAATTTTTATCTTATAGGTAAGAGATATCGGGAAAAGTTTGTTTAAAGGGCAGTATCTTCTGCATTTAGTTCTAGTTTTACGATAGGGTAATCCCCTTGCACAGGCTGGATGGCAAGCCCAGCACAAATCAGTTCTTTGCCGGAAAAATGCTGCCTGGTGTTCTTTACCACATAATTTTTTTCAGGATTCAGGTAAGGGATTTTTAAAAGGTAAGAGAGTGTGGCGGTATCATATTCCCTTACGAAAAAGTAAACAATAGCCCGGGTTTTCTCAATGTTGGCTACCATCCAAGCGCAATCATTTCCCGTGAAAGGAGAGTGCAGGCGGTAGAATTCACCATGGAAAAGAAACTCTTGTTCTGCCTTGTATTCTGCCAGGTGGGTTAGGATTTGTCCCCGGTCTTCCGAAGAAAGTTCCAGTATGTTCAGTTCATAGCCCATATTGAAAGCAGATGATACAGCAGCCCGGGCCGCAAAAGGAATTTGCCGCCCGGTTTGATGATTGGGAACAGCGGACACATGGGCGGTGATGGCAGATGGCGGGAACAGGTAAGATGCGCCATATTGGATTGCCTGACGGTCCAGCGCATCTGTATTGTCGCTGCACCAAGTCTGGGGCATATAAAAACTCATGCCAGCATCAAACCGTCCGCCGCCGCTGGAACAGTTCTCAAACAGCACATCAGGGAATCTGGCAGTCAATTCTTCCAGAATGCGGTACAGGCCAAGGATGTAGCGGTGGAAGAATTCCCCGGTGCGGTCTTGGGGCAGGTCTTGTGAACCAGGATCCGTGATATGTCGGTTCATATCCCATTTGACATAGGAAATGGGATAGGCTTTAAGAAAATTGGTCAGCATTTCCAGAAGATAGTCTTGAATTTCCTGCCGTGTTAAATCCAGTACTAGCTGATTGCGTCCTAATAGGGGAGTATAACCGGGAATTTGCGCACACCAGTCAGGGTGAGTGCGCATCAATGCACTGTCTATTGAAATCATTTCGGGTTCAAACCAGATGCCGAATTGTATGCCCTTTTCTTTTGCGTATTTCAACAAAGGCATCAATCCATTCGGGAATTTCTCTGGGTTGACGGTCCAGTCTCCCAGGGAACTTTTGCTGTTGCTACGGTGGCCAAACCAGCCGTCGTCTAAGACCACCAGCTCAAAGCCCAGTTCTGCCGCTTCCTGGATAACACGCAGAATTTTTTCTTCTGAAACGTCAAAATAGCACATTTCCCAACTGTTGAGCAGGATAGGACGTTTGCGCTTTGACCACTGCGGTGGGAATAAATGTTCTGAAAAAAGTTTGTGAAATTCCTGAGACATGCCGTTAAATCCTTGGCTGCTATAGGTCAGGACTGCTTGCGGTGTGTGGAAACTTTCGCCAGGCAGAAGTTTCCAGCAAAATCCATCTGGCTGGATGCCGATGGCAATACGCAAATGGTTATATTGGTCGCGTTCTGCCGAAACATGGTGATTGCCACTGTAAATTAACTGAAAGGCACGAACATCTCCAGTGTGCTCTGTGGTCTCTGGCGTACAGAGGGCGGCAAAAGGGGGATATTGCGGGCTGCTGGCTCCTCGGACGCTGCCGATGGAAAACCTGCCATGGCTGATATCCTGACGGCTGAGCTGAAATTCTTTTTGGTGTGTTCCATAAAAGGTAACCAGTTGTTCCTGACTATATATTGTGTCTATCAAGGCGCTAAGCGCCCGTTCCACCCAAATGGGGCTGTTTCCCAGGTTGGTGATTTGGGCAGAACGGATGATAGCGGCGCTGTCCTCTAAAATGGAATAATGTAAGGTTAGCTGAATGCTACTGACAACGTCCAGGAAATGGATGGACAGTGTTTTGACTGATTTGCCCTCCTGTGGCCGGATATGGGGCAGGCCGGTGGGAACGTGTAATGTGTCTGTAATCTCATGGCTTTTGTATTGCATCCTTCCGGCAAGGCAGCCGTCTTCCCGGCGCAGGGTTATGGATGGTTCCCGGTAATCTCCTTGATGAGGGCAGGAAAATTCCTGCGGCTCCATTTCCAAGGAGAATGCAGGAATTTCTGGAATAAGAGCTGCTGCAAAGGTACGTTTGACTGCTGCTGGTTGGTTGGAACCATAATAAGCGGACAGCTTAGGTCCCCAATATCGGTGCAGCAGCCAGGTGCTTTCTCGTAGTTCCATGATATAGCTGAACTTACGGTTGGAAAGATGGAACGTTTGATGTTTGTCATCGTATCGGATATTAATTTTTTCTTTCATGGAGCCTCCTTTGGGTGCGGTAATTGGAAGGTGAGACCCCCATCATCCGCCGGAAAAATTTTGAAAAAGCCAGTGGGTCTGTAAAACCTACTGAATTTGCTACAATGTAAATAGGATGGTCAGTGTATAACAGCAGTTCACGAGCCTTTCTGATTCTCAAATTGGACAGGTATTGCTTGGGTGACATGTGGTACTGTTCCTGGAAGATATTTGCCAGGTAGTTTGTGTGGACACCAACAGCGGCGGCTATATCTGCAATTTGGAGATTGTTATGGTAGTGTAATTCCATATATTGCTGAGCCTGATACGGAATGGACATGTCCAAATCTTCTGGGTCATCTGCCCCCAGCTCCTCTAAGAGTGTTCCAATAAGGCTGTATAGGATGCCGTTAGATTGGAGATGGGTAGAAAGCTGCTTACCAGTAATGCTCAAAATAAATTCAATCTGCCGTTCATAGAACCTGGCATCCTTACAATCGAGGACATATCGCCGTGAATCACAATGCATGATAGAATTGAGGAGCTGCCCGGATTGAATGCCCAGAAAACCAATCCAACAGTATTTCCAGGGGTTTTCCGTGCTGGCCTGATAAGTGGAGACTTCATCGGCGGGTACAATGAAAAGTTGGTTTTGCCGGACTGGATAGGTTCTGTCTTGTATTTGTAAAGTTCCCTCCCCTCTTACAACAAAGTGGATAAAGTGGTAGTCTCGCCGTTTCGGTCCGTAAAATTGGCCGCTCTTGCACTGTTCAATGCCACAATTGTAAAAAACAAAATCAGAAATACTCTTTTTGGTCAGGTCGGTTAGTTTATCTGTATATTCTTTCATAGGTGTATTATAGCACTATTCTGTAAGGGTCATAAAAAATCTTAGAAATTTCCATATTATCATTTGGATTTTCCATAGCTGTTCCTATAATTGAAATGATACAATGCAGTTGAAATAAAAAGTAAAGAAACAGTTTTGAAAAATACATGGAGGACGGCATGAATAATCCATATAAAATGTCATATCACATTGAGCCGGCTAAGGGGCTTATGAATGATCCCAATGGCCTCATTCAGTTCAAAGGTACATATTATTTTTTTCATCAGTGGAACCGTTTTGGATTGGATCACTCTTACAAAGAATGGGGCTTGTTCACTTCTAAGGACATGATTCATTGGGAAAGCCAAGGCAGTGCAGTGCTGCCTGACCGGGAAGAAGACTACCATGGCATCCATTCTGGAAGCAGCATTGAGTATGATGGCAGGATGTATCTTTTTTATACGGGCAGCAACAAACGGAATGGGATAAGGAAGAGCTGCCAGTGTGTTGCGGTTTCCGACAATGGACAGGTATTTGTGAAACAGAAGGAAAGTATTGATACTCCTGGTGGTTTTACTGAGCATCACCGTGACCCGAAAGTATGGCGCGGGCAGAATAATTGGTGGATGTTGGTGGGGGCGCAAAAAAGCAACCTGACTGGTGCGGTTGCGCTATATTCTTCCAGTGATTTGGCTCATTGGAAGTATGAGCGTGTGTTGTATGACCAGGACTTGGATCAGGTATGTGAATGTCCGGATTTGTTCCGGTTAGGCAGTGAAACAGATATTTTGGTCTGTTGTCCCCAAAAACGGATATTGGTTCGAGATGCGTCTGGGGAGCGGGAAGAGGTTTCAAGTTATGCATCTTATATTCCCGGTGTTTTCCATGAGGATGACATGTCCTTCCGTCCCACTGGACAGAGGAAACGGTTTGATTGTGGGTTTGATTTTTATTCTCCACAGACATTTTTGGACAGCAGAGGGCGGCGGATTATGGCAGGATGGATGTCAAGAATGGACGAGGAGCAAGAAAATCTCTGTCCAACCAGGGATTTTGGATATATTCACTGCCTGACGCTTCCGCGGGTTCTTACTTGGGAACAGGGAAGGCTGTATCAACGGCCCATTGAAGAAGTATTCAGTTTGCGGCATAATCCGCGATCTTATACTGGGCCTGAGGGAAATTTTGATTCAGATACAGGCCGTTTTGAATTGCATTTGCAGCGGAAAGAGCCTGAACATCCGTTAGAGGTGTTCCTGCGTAGCCGTACAATCGGCATTGTGTATCGGCCAAAATCCCGGGTTTTGGAAGTGAGCCGGAGAAATTGGGCGAATGGGGAAACCCAGACACGGCAGGTGAACCTGCCTGAACTTTCAGAATTGCAAATTTTCAGCGATAATTCTTCTGCAGAGATATTTATCAATGGTGGGACGGATGTTTTTTCCATGCGGTATTTTACGAGCAAAGAAAACCTCAGGATTGAGTATCGTGGTTTGCAGCAGGAGGAACGGTTGGAATATTTTGCACTATAAAAAGGAAAGGAAGAAAGACTATGGAAAACCGAGAAATTGCGGAAAAGGTAATCGAATTGGTAGGTGGAAAAGGAAATATACAGTCGGTTGCCCACTGTGCCACAAGGCTGCGCATCATCACGGCAGACAAGGAAAAAATTAACATGAAGGCGGTAGAAGACCTTGATAAAGTCAAGGGAAGTTTTTTCAACTCCGGCCAGTATCAGATTATTTTTGGTACGGGACTGGTCAACAAGATTTATGATGAGGTCCAGTCCATTCTGGGTAGCAGCGTGACAGCGAATGCTGCTCCTGTTAAGAAAGAAGGCAGCGCTTTCCAACGGGCAGTCAGAATGTTTGGAGATGTGTTTGTTCCTATCATTCCGGTTCTGGTTGCTACTGGTCTATTTATGGGATTGCGGGGCCTTTTGACCCAGGAGGCATTTTTATCCATGTTTGGCATGTCTTCTGATAGCCTTCCCAATAATTTGATTCTTTTTACCCAGGTGCTGACGGATACAGCATTCTCTTTCCTACCTGCATTGGTGTGCTGGTCCACATTCCGTATTTTTGGCGGAAATCCAGTTATCGGAATTGTCATTGGGCTGATGCTGGTAAATCCTGCTTTGCCAAATGCATATGAGGTTGGCCAACAAACGGCATCTCCATTGTACTTTTTCGGATTCATTCCAGTTGTAGGCTATCAGGGTTCTGTTCTTCCTGCTTTTATCACTGGTATAGTAGGAAGTAAGATTGAAAAATTCCTGAAAAAGAAGATACCGGACTCTGTGGATTTGATTATCACGCCTTTTTTGATTTTGCTGTCCAGCAGTTTATTGGCTCTTTTTGTGATTGGTCCGATTTTCCACCAGGTTGAGTTAGTGGTGCTGGCGGTAGTGGAAAAGCTGTTAGTTCTGCCTTTGGGAATCGGCGGCTTGATTTATGGATGTTTTGGACAGTTATTGGGTATCTTTGGTATCCATCATATTTTGAATTTTCTTGAAATAAGCATGTTATCCCAGACTGGCTGGAATATGCTTAACCCTATCGGCACTTGTGGTAATATGGCACAGGCAGGAGCGGTGCTGGCTGTGGCAATAAAGAGTAGGAATGCGAAGATGAAACAGATTGCTTATCCGTCCGCTTTTTCAGCAACACTGGGAATTACGGAACCAGCGGTGTTTGGTGTGACGCTGCGGCTTGGGAAGCCTTTTATCATGTCGATGATTGGCGGCGGTGTTGGAGGCTTTTTAGCATCTATCCTTGGATTGAAAGCTACTGGTATGGCGCTGACTGGTATTCCTGGAACATTGCTGTATCTGAATAACCAACTGCCTATTTATTTGTTTGTGAATGCTGTTGCAATGGCGGTATCCTTTGCTTTGACTTATACCATTGGATATAAGGATGCACCGGAAGAATCCTCTGCGTCTGCCGCTGCATCTAAAAAAATATCTGTTTCTGATGTGCCTGCAAGCGCATCATCTGTGGAAGGTCAGGAAATTGTCTTGTATTCTGCACTTTCTGGTAAAGTTATTCCTTTGGAACAGGTGGAAGACGAGGTATTCAGCAAAGGTGTTCTGGGACAGGGGATTGCCATCATTCCGGTTTCAGGCAGGGTTTTGGCTCCTTGTGATGGTGTAATTAGTACAATTCCAAGCACCAGGCATGCTGTAGGGCTTGCCGGCCCTGGGGATGTGGAAATTTTGGTTCATGTAGGTATGGATACTGTTCAATTGGAAGGAAAATTTTTCGATTGTAAGGTTGCAGAAGGCGATGTGGTTAAAAAGGGCGATGTACTTCTGGAATTTGATATGGAAGGAATCCAGTCGGCGGGCTATCCCCTTGTTACGCCTATGGTTGTCTGCAATTCAGATGATTATAATAAGATGAATGTGTTGGCTGACGGAAATATTCAGGCAGGAACGGAATTGCTCCGTTTGGTGAAAAACGAATAAACGAAGGCAGATTTCCTGTTAGTTGTACATATGCATGGTCAATATAAAAAGCCAGATGCAAACAATTTTTCCATTGTTTTGCACCTGGCTTTTCACATGGCTGAGATTATCTGGATTGTATTTTTTCAGGAAATACAGTATAATAAAAAAAGCTTAACTCAAGGGAGGAAACAAGAGATGAATGTACAAATGGAATATGTAGCGCCTGATGGTTTTGTATTTGAAAGGGCACAAAATGTGATGCATGGAAGATATGGCAGTATAGAATTTCTGATTGTGCCAATGCTGGCAGAGAACCAGTTCCAGATACAGCTTTATGCAGATGGGGAAAACAGTAGTGGGAAGAGCCAGTTTCTGGAATATCTTCAGACATTGCAGCAGCGTCATTCCTTTGTGGCTTATGCTGGACACAATGGAAGGGAGCTGATTTCCGTCTATGTGGCGTCACGGGAACAGGAGGATAAGGAGAATTTAACCCTTGTGATATCGGAACTGAGCAGAAAATGTGAGGAATATGGGTTACATAATTGCTGTGCTTCTTGCGGAAAGGTGCGGCCGGTATCTAGGATGACAGTAGACAGAGTGCCTGCATTGCTTTGTCACGACTGCGAAATGCAGCTGTCAAGTGGAAGAGCAGAGAAAAAAGAGAATGTTCTTCTTGGTATCATCGGAGCAGTTGCGGGGGTTTTGCTTGGGTCCGTCCTATGGGTTTTTCTGGGACAGATTGGATTTATTGCTGGAATTGCAGGGTATGTCATTGTATTTGGCGGAATGAAGGGGTATGAATTGTTAGGAAAAAAATTGTCAAAAGGGGGAATTGTTATCTGTGTATTGCTTTCTTTTTTGATGATTGCAGGGGCTGAGTTTGTGTCATTGGCCATTACCATTTATAAGGAAATGGGAAGCTTGTTTGTATCCTCTATCTGGGATGCATTTAGCTGGATTCCTGAGCTGATGAAGGAGACGGAATTAGCGATGGGTGTTGCCAAGGATCTGGTTGTGGGATATATTCTTGCAATCTGGGCAAGCTATTCCCTGATAAAATATAGCTGGAGACAAGCAGGGGAAAAACAAAGACCACACACCATTGAGAGATTTTGAGGATTCTAATGAAATATCGATTAATTTTAGCTTCTGCATCTCCCAGAAGAAAGGAATTGTTGGCCCAGATTGGGGCAGAGTTTGAAATTATTCCAGCAACGGGCGAGGAGATTATTACCAGTATCGAACCAGAGGAGACGGTACTTGAGCTGTCAGGCCAGAAAGCCAGAGAGGTGGCAGAAAATATTCTTTTGTCAGACACATATTTCGTCCAGAGGAAAGAAAATGCTTTGGAACAAAAACAGGCAGACAAAGGCGTGGTGGTTCTGGGAGCAGATACGGTGGTAGCCTTTCAAGGTCAGATTCTTGGAAAGCCAACAGGCAGGGAGGATGCCATCCGTATGCTTAAGATGCTGTCTGGAAATACCCATAGCGTCTTTACTGGAGTGACTATGATTGTGCTGGACAATGGAAAAGAAACAAAGAGTTTATCCTTTTATGAAGAAACAAAGGTTACCATGTATCCCATGACAGAAGAGCAAATCCAGGCTTATGTCAATACGGGAGAACCCATGGATAAAGCAGGGGCTTACGGAATACAGGGAAAGGGCGCCATCTATATTGAAAAAATTGTAGGAGACTATCCCAATGTGGTTGGGCTTCCTTTGGGCGCAGTTTATCAAAAATTGGAAAAATCAGGCATTGAAATTTTATAAGAATCATACTATCATAGAATCAATGAAAAGGAGGGAATAATATGAGTGAGTATGATGAAATTTGTCTGGAATATTTTTTGAAACATCAATTGCAGTTGTTTGATGAAAAGGTAGCCAAGAATCTTGAAGAAGCAGAGGAGTTTTTGGAAGATTGTATGGCCGTAGTATGCAAGAATATTCAGGAAGTCAGGGAATATTTTGAGGAGGAGGGCGCAGATATTGCACAGATGAGCAATGAGGACTTGGAAGAGGCGTCTGAAGTTTTCTCGCTGCCAGATGGAAGATTTCTTGTGGTAGAGGCGTAAACAAAGAACAGGAGAAAATGTATGAGTAACTATGACGTGATTATTGTAGGAGCAGGGCCATCTGGTATTTTTTGCGCCTATGAATTGATCCATCAAAAGCCGGAACTTAAAGTTTTAATGTTAGAGAAGGGAAGAAGAATTGAAGAGCGTCAATGTCCAAAGCGAAAGACAAAGGTTTGCGTAGGATGCCAGCCCTGCTCGATTACAACCGGATTTGCAGGAGCAGGAGCCTTTTCTGATGGAAAATTATCTCTTTCCCCGGACGTGGGCGGTAATCTTCCGGAAATTTTGGGCTATGAAAAAGCGGAGGAATTGATTCAGGAGTCAGATGATATTTACTTAAAATTTGGTGCAGATACCAGTGTGTATGGTGTGGGAAAGGAAAAAGAAATTCGGGAAATCCGCAGAAAAGCAATCAATGCTAACCTGAAATTGGTGGAATGTCCCATACGACATCTGGGCACTGAAGAGGGATATAAGATTTATATGCGGCTGCAGGAGCATTTGCTAGAGCAGGGCATAGAAATGAAGTTTAAGACCATGGTGGAAAATATCATCGTGGAAGATGGCCGGGCCAAGGGTGTGGTTACTGATCAGGGCGAAAGATTTTACGGAACTGAGATTGTCTGTGCCATTGGCAGGGAAGGGGCAGACTGGTTTAGCCACGTGTGTAAGGAGCAGAAGATTGACACAAAAGTCGGAACAGTGGATATTGGTGTTCGGGTGGAGGTCAGGGATGAGGTCATGGAGTTTTTGAATCAGAATCTTTATGAGGCTAAGCTGATCTACCATACGCCTACCTTTGATGATAAAGTGAGAACTTTTTGTACCAATCCATCTGGGGAAGTGGCCACAGAGTATTATGATGATGGCCTTGCAGTAGTCAACGGTCATGCATATAAATCCAGTGATCTGAAAACATGTAATACGAATTTTGCACTGTTGGTTTCTAAAAATTTTACCAAACCTTTTAAGACGCCCATCGAATATGGCAAACAAATTGCTCAATTGTCCAATATGCTTTGTGATGGCAGAATTCTGGTACAGACCTTTGGAGATTTTCGTCGGGGAAGAAGGACGACGGAGGAGAGACTTTGCAGAAATAACCTGATTCCCACCTTGAAGGATGCAGTGCCAGGGGATTTGTCATTGGTATTTCCCCACCGTATTATGGTAGATATTGAGGAAATGATTTTGGCGTTGGATAAAGTGACGCCGGGAATCGCCAGTGATGAGACACTGCTTTATGGGGTAGAGGTGAAATTTTATTCCAACAAAGTGGTGGTAAATAAAGAATTTGAAACAAATGTTGCAGGTCTTAGGGCCATCGGGGATGGTGCATCAGTGACAAGGGGTCTTCAGCAGGCGTCCGCCAATGGGCTTTGTGTGGCGCGCAGTATTTTAAATAAAATGAATTAACAGGTGAGAGTACGAATGAAGAAACATATAAAATACAGGTGTTTGGCAGTCTGCATGATAGTAGCCTTGAACCTGGCAGGATGTACATTGGGAGATACTCAGGTAATGGTAAGCGCTGGTTTCACAGATAATGATGTATTTAAAATCAAAAATGAGGTCTGCACGTTGCCGGAAGCAAGAGTTGTGATGACAAACTACCAGAACATGTATGCTACCATGTATGGGATTGATTTGTGGAAACATGAGTTTGGAAACAACGATTTAGAAAAGTATGTAAAGGATTTGACCATTTCCAGAATGGCTCAGATTATGACTATGGGTTTCTTGGCAAAAGAGAAGGATCTTGAGCTCTCAAAGGAAGAGAAGGAAAAAGTAAAGGAAGCTGCAGAAGAGTATTATGAATCCCTGAATGAGACAGAGAAGGAATATATGGATGTGAAGCAGGGAGATATTGAGATTCTTTATCAACGTTATGGACTTGCCAATAAGTTATATACTCATTTGACCCAGGGAGTGGACGATGAAGTCAGTGATGATGAAGCAAGGGTAATGGAAGCTCAGCAAATTTTTGTCACAGAGAAAGAAAAAGCCAGGGAAGTAGGAAAGCAGTTAAAGGAGGGGGCAGATTTTCTCTCTGTTGCCAATATTTATAACGAAGCTCCAGAAATAGACATTACATTTGGCAGAAACGATGTGGTTCCAGAAGTGGAAGAGGCAGCTTTTTCTTTGGAAAATGATCAGGTCAGCAGAAGAATAAAAACAGAAAAGGGATACTATTTTTTAAAATGCATCAATCATTATAACCAGGAAAAAACAGATGACAATAAATCGGTGATACTGGAAAAACGCCGAAAAGAAGCTTTTGATGATGTTTATATGGAATTTCTGGATACGCTGTCCTCTGAATTCAATGAAGAGGTTTGGAAGAAAGTCAAGGTAGAAGTCAATAAGGAAGTAAAAACAGACAGCTTTTTTGAGGTATATGAAAAATATTGTAATTGGTAATGTAGTTCTTTTAGAAAAACCACTGTAACAGTCAAAATCAGTTATTTGCTGTTACAGTGGTTTTCTTTGAATTAAAATTTCGTTTCGTATTATTGGGCCAGCAGCATCATGATCTGGTTGCTTCTTGTTACAAATTTGCTCATGGCATCGGTAGACAATGGATGGTTGCTCAACAATGCCAGGTCATAAAGCTGTTCACAGAACATAGGTACATGTTCGGAATCCTTATGGTTCAGAATATACTGTACCAGTGTGTTTCCTACATTTAACACAAGGGTCTGGTCGCCGCCAAACATGGAAGGATCCATACCAGCCATAGCATACATTTTCATCATATCCTGCATTCTTCGGCCTTCTTCTGAAATCGTGATAACGGAAGCGATTTCAGCATTTTTCAGCTTTTCTACGGATACATGTAATGTCTCATTTCCAAGGGCTTTGCGGAAGGTTTCGGTTAAGGTGTCTTGGGCTTCTTTTAATTCTTCCTCGGAGGCATCTTCTTTTAAGGATTCTGTTAAATCTGCGTCAATGCGGACAAATTTGATTTTTTCATTTCTTCGCTCTAACTGAGTGATGAAAGAGGTATCAATATTGTGGTCTAAAATCACAGCATCCATACCCTGTTCCTTAAACATGTTGATATACTGTCCCTGCTGTTGCACGTCAGTGACATAATAAACAGGCTTGCGTGTATCTTTTTCTTCTTCAGGAGCAGTGGCGTTTTCCTCCTCCCCAGAGGCTTCAGTTTTTTCTGGGTCGCTGGAAGGGTCAGCTTCTGGCTCCTCTACCTTTAAGCATTCTGGAAGTGTAAGATACTTATCATCCAGGTTTTTAAAGAGAATGTAGTCATTCATTTTGTCACAGAATTTTTCATCCTTTAAGCAGCCGAATTTGATAAAAGGGCTGATATCATCCCAGTATTTTTCATAGGATTCCTTGTCTGTCTTACACATGCCGCTTAGCTTGTCCGCTACTTTTTTGGTAATGTAATCAGAAATTTTCTGAACGAAGCCGTCATTTTGCAATGCGCTTCGGGATACATTCAAAGGCAGGTCGGGGCAATCTATCACACCCTTTAACAGCATGAGGAATTCAGGAATGACTTCTTTGATATTATCAGCGATAAATACCTGATTGTTGTATAATTTGATGGTGCCCTCAATGGAATCGTATTCCGTATTGATTTTTGGGAAATACAGGATACCCTTTAAGTTGAATGGATAATCCATGTTCAGGTGAATCCAGAATAAGGGCTCCTTGTAGTCCTGGAATACCTTACGGTAAAAGGTCTTGTATTCCTCGTCGGTGCAGTCATTGGGGTGTTTGGTCCAAAGTGGGTTGGTATCGTTTAAGGCCACGGGACGCTTAATAATTTTGGCTTTTTCTGTGCGGGGAGATACCTCTACCTGTTCTTTGGTTCCGTCTTCTTTTTCCTGCTCTTCGAATTTTGCCTCTTCGATGATGGTCTCAACCACAGTATCTTTTTCTGTTACTTCATCTGCTAAAATAGTCTCATATTCCGTTTCTGCATTTTCCTTTTTCAAGAAGATGGGAGTAGGCATGAAAGAGCAGTATTTTTCAATTACTTCTCTTGCCCGGTATTCATTGGCAAATTCCAGACAGTCTTCGTTTAGGTACAAAGTAATCTCTGTACCAACGGTATCCTTTGTACCGTCAGACATGTCAAATTCTGTTCCGCCGTCACATTCCCAGTGGACGGGTACTGCGTCTTTCTGCCAGGAAAGAGAGTCAATGTGGACCTCGTCTGCCACCATAAATGCAGAGTAGAAGCCTAATCCGAAATGGCCGATGATCTGTTCTTCGCTGGCTTTGTCTTTATACTTTTCCAGGAAATCCGTAGCGCCAGAAAATGCAATCTGGTTGATATATTCTTCTACTTCATCCCCAGTCATTCCAAGACCGTTGTCAATGAATTTCAATGTCTTTTCTTCTGGATTGACAATAATCTGCATCTTTGCTTCATAATCCTGGGGGAGCTCATATTCGCCCATTAAGTCTAATTTTTTTAATTTGGTAATAGCGTCGCATCCGTTAGAGATAAGCTCACGATAGAAGATATCGTGGTCGGAATACAGCCATTTTTTTATAATAGGAAAAATATTGTCGCTGTTAATGGAAAGATTTCCATGTTTGTTGCTCATAATGATTACACTCCTTTATTTTTTATTCAATAATTATAATCTGAAATAGATTGTAATACCCATTTTTTTAAAAGTCAATAGAAAATTAGCACTCTTTTTAAATGAGTGCTAACAAAAGGACAAAAGTATTGAAAAATCAAGGGTTTGGCAAATTATTAAAAGTTTATAAACTGGCCAATGCACTTGACAAAAGAATCGTATCCATGCTATATTCAGCCAAATTATAACATTTTAAAGTTTTATTTTGGGATTTTTGCGTGTTTCTGGGAAAGGTAGGAGAAAAATTATGGCTTCAGTTCAAAATATGACATCTGGAAACCCAAGGAAATTAATTTTTTCATTTGCCCTTCCGTTGATGATTGGAAACTTATTCCAGCAGTTATATACGGTGGCAGACGCTATGATTATGGGACAGACGTTAGGCATTGGGGCTGGATGGCCAAAGGAGCTTAGAAATGTAATCCTAAATTCTGCTATTTTATCTGCCATCATTTCTGTTGCTTTGCTGCTGTGCTGCGCTCCTGTATTCAAGGCATAGGTAATACGCTGCTTCCCATGGTTTCAGGCATTTTTGAGTTTTTTAGTTTTGCATATTGCATGAAAAAATATCGCTGATAGGAAGGAGACAAAAGAATGTGGATGATGATTTTAGGCGCCCTTATCGTGGGGAGCATTTTGGGGACTTTGTATTTGGCAAACAGGTTTTCAAAATTTAATATTGTGCAGAAAGCAGCAAAGGGAAGGAAGTTTTTCCGTTTTGCGCTGGGGCTTATTCCGGTAATGCTGATTCTTTTAGGTATAGGGATAGTTTTAGGTCCAATCAATGCAGAAATCTGTATTCTGCATGTTATGGTAATCTGGATGATATGTGATGGAATGGGCAGGATTCTGGAAAAGAAGCGCGGCAAAGAGTTTTCTAGATATTATGCCGGAATATTTGCAGTAGGAATTTCTACTGTGTATTTGACATGGGGATGGTATCAGGCAAATCATGTATGGCGGACGGAGTATAACCTGACAACGGAAAAGCAGGTGGGAGATTTGCGGATTGTGCAGTTTGCAGATTCCCATGTAGGAAATACCTTTGATGGGGAGGGATTTTTGGAGCAGGTAAAAGCCATGCAGTCAGAACATCCAGATATTGTTGTGATAACAGGAGACTATGTGGATGATGATACCACAAAAGAAGATATGGTTGCTGCATGTGAAGCTCTTGGTACGTTAAAGACAACGTATGGTGTTTATTATGGGTTTGGAAACCATGACAAGGGATATTATGGGCCGCAATACCGTGGATATAGTGGGGATGATTTGATTGCAGAACTGGAGAAAAATAATGTGAAAGTATTACAGGATGAAACGGTATTATTGGATGACCGTTTTTATCTTATCGGAAGGCAGGACCGTTCAGAGGACCAGAGAGGAAATGACAGGGCATCTATGGAAGAACTGACGGCTGATTTGGATACAGCAAAATACAGCATTGTCCTTGACCATCAACCTTATGAGTATGAGGACCAGGCGGCGGTGGGCGTGGATTTAGTCCTGTCTGGCCATACCCATGGCGGGCAGTTATTTCCATTGAACCGTATGGGGGAATTGCTGGGGATAGATGCCAAAACTTATGGTTTGGAACAACAGAAAAATACGAATTTTATTGTAACATCCGGAATTTCCGATTGGGCAATCAAATTTAAGACGGGCTGCCGGTCGGAGTATGTGGTGATTGATGTGCGGGAGATATCCCAGTAATGTAGGTCTGCAGTTGGAAATTTAGAATGGTCAGATTTATACTTAGCGTAAAAATAGGAGTGTACAAGGTTATGTCAGAACAGATAAAAGGAAGTATGGTAATAGGAAATCCTACCAAGGCATTGATTGGCTTTGCATTGCCTATGGTAGCGGGCAACCTGTTTCAGCAGTTTTACAATATTATGGATTCTGTGATTGTGGGAAATGTGGTGGGAGAAGATGCACTGGCAGCAGTGGGAGCTTCAACTGCAATTACGATGTTGTTTGTCATGGTGGCAATGGGGACGGGCATTGGCTGTTCTGTGATAATTTCCCAGCTATTTGGAGCAAAAAAGCTGGAGGAAATGAAAACGGCGATTTCTACAGCTCTTTTATCCATCTTAGGGTTTAGTATTTTTTTGAGTGCTTTAGGACTGGCCATTAATCGGCCGTTGATGCATTTGATGGGAACACCAGACAATATTTTTGAAAATGCTGCAAAATATATGCAGATTTATTTTTTTGGCTTTGTGTTCCTGTTTTTGTATAATGCATTTTCCGCAATTTTTAATGCATTAGGGGATTCCAAAAAGCCATTGATGTTTTTGATATTTTCTTCTCTTTTAAATATTGGGTTGGATTTGTATTTTGTGGCAGAGCTCCATATGGGAGTGCCTGGGGTGGCTTGGGCTACCTTGATTGCCCAAGGGATTTCTGCCCTGATGTCCTTTGCATTCTTGATGCGGAAATTAAAAGGAATCAAAACAAACGCCTATCATCGCTTTGATCGAACCATGTTGAGAAATATGGTAAAAGTAGCAATTCCTACTATTGTTCAGCAGTCCATTGTATCTATGGGAATGGTGCTGATACAGTCAGCAGTAAACCGGTTTGGCTCTACATTTTTAGCTGGCTACACTGCGGCAACAAAGATTGACGGAATTGCCATTACCCCTATGGTTGCTGTGGGAAATGCTGCATCCACTTACGTGGCACAGAATATGGGGGCAAAGAAACCGGAGAGGATTGCAAAGGGCTACCGGATTTGTCTGGTGATGTCGGCAAGCATTGGTCTTATGATTGCAGTTATCCTGCATTTTGCTGGAGATGGGTTTGTGGGCTTGTTTTTGGATTCTGATACCAGCAGAGAAGCCATTGCAATTGGGACTAGGTATTTAAGCGCCGTTTCTTTGTTCTATTTTGTGATGGGGCTTATGAATGTCAGTGGCGGTGTGCTGCGGGGTGCAGCCGACATGAGATGGTTTTTGTCCTGCAGCCTTTGTAATCTGGCAGTCCGTGTGGGATTAACTTATGCACTGGCGGATGCCACCCAGGGGATGATTATTATGTGGGCCAATCCAGCAGGATGGGCAGTGGGACTTGTACTTGCAGTGTTCCGGTATTTTCAGGGCGGATGGAAGACAAAGAAGATTATATGATGGAAATTGGGGCTTTGCACAAATTAGCAAAATTGTATAAAAATCACTGAAAAATCTAGAAAAAATTATATAAACTGATTGAGTTAATTATTTAACAATGTTATACTATGGTGGAACTGATCAACAGAGCGAAGATATTTATATTCAATCATGGATTTGGCAAGGAGGAGAAGGATTGGAATCAAAGAATCAAAAGGTATTGGATGAGATTTTGGAATCTCACAATTACGACCAGACAGCGGTGATTGCAATTATGCAGGATATCCAGAAGGTATACCGCTATCTGCCAGAGGAAATGCTTTGCTATATTGCAAAAAAGCTGCATTTGAGTGAAGCAAAGGTATATGGGGTGGCAACTTTTTATGAGAATTTTTCCCTGGAGCCAAAGGGAAAATATGTGATTAAAATATGTGATGGAACGGCTTGCCATGTCCGTCAGTCTACAGAAATTTTAACTGAAATCCGCAGCTTATTAGGGGTAACTGAAGCGAAACCTACGACAGAGGATATGATGTTTACCGTTGAAACCGTATCCTGTCTGGGAGCTTGTGGACTTGCGCCGGTTTGTACCGTAAATGATATTGTGTACCCTGCGATGAACCAGGAAAAAGCAAGGGCGTTGATTCAGAAATTAAAAGAAGGCGCAGGAACCAGAGAGGAGGCTGCTGATGAGAATTAATACAAGGGAAGAATTAGAAGCCAGACGAAAGGAATATGCAGTTTCACTAAAGACACAGAGAAAACAGATTTTAATCTGTGCTGGAACGGGATGTGTGGCAGGCGGCTCTTTGAATATTTATGCAAGATTACAGGAGATCATGATAGAACGGGGAATTCGATGCGCCGTAAGGCTTGAAAAAGAGCCTCACAGCGATAGCATAGGATTGAAGAAATCTGGCTGTCATGGATTCTGTGAAATGGGGCCGCTCCTTCGGATTGAACCGGAAGGCATTTTGTATATTAAGGTAAAAGTAGAGGATTGTGAGGAAATTATGGAGGAGAGTATCCTTCATAATAACATCATTGACCGTTTGGTCTACCATGACCAGGAGGGGAAGTCATATGAGAGACAGGAAGATATTCCTTTCTATAAGCAGCAGACCCGTGTAGCTTTGGAGGATTGCGGACGTATTAATGCAGAATCCATCAAAGAATACATAGCGGTAGGAGGGTACCGTGCAGTTGCCAAGGCATTGTTTGATATGACCCCGAAGCAATTGGTAGAAGAAGTGTCTGAGGCATCCTTAAGAGGTCGGGGTGGTGGAGGATTTCCCACCGGAAGAAAATGGTCTCAGGTGCTGGCACAGAAGGAAGAAGTAAAATATGTGGTTTGTAACGGCGACGAAGGCGATCCGGGAGCTTTCATGGACCGCAGTATGATGGAAGGAGATCCCCATCGGGTGATTGAAGGCATGCTGATTGCTGGGATTGCAACGGGAGCCCACTATGGGTACATTTATGTGCGGGCAGAATATCCATTGGCAGTGGAACGCCTTCAGACTGCCATCTATAAGGCAGAAGAAAAAGGACTGCTGGGAAAAAATATTCTTGGGTCTGGTTTTGACTTTGATTTAAAAATCAGCCAGGGTGCAGGAGCTTTTGTTTGTGGAGAGGGTTCTGCATTGACGGCTTCCATTGAAGGAAACCGGGGCATGCCCAGGGTAAAACCTCCGCGTACCGTAGAAAAAGGATTGTTTGAGAAGCCTACCGTTTTGAACAATGTGGAGACCTACTGTAATGTGCCGCCGATTATCGATAAGGGGGCGGAATGGTATAAAACCATCGGGCCCGATAAGAACCATGGTACGAAGGCTTTTGCATTAACAGGAAATGTTATGAATACTGGTTTGATTGAGGTCCCCATGGGAACCACATTGCGGAAGGTTATTTTTGACATCGGAGGCGGTGTGAAAGGCGGTGAATTTAAGGCAGTACAGATTGGCGGTCCTTCTGGCGGATGTCTTTGCATTAATCCTACAGAAGATCATCTTGATTTGCACTTGGATTTTGATTCTCTCAAAAAAGTTGGCGCAATGATTGGAAGCGGTGGTCTTGTGGTGATGAATGACAAGAGCTGCATGGTGGAAGTGGCAAGATTTTTCATGAATTTTACCCAGAATGAATCCTGCGGAAAATGTATCCCATGCCGTGAGGGGACCAAGCGGATGCTTGAGCTTCTGAATGATATCTGTGAAGGCCGTGGAACCATGAAACATATTACATTGTTGGAAGAGCTGGCGGAGACGATTTCTGCAACCGCATTGTGCGGGCTGGGAAAAACGGCTGCTTCTCCAGTGGTAAGCACCATGAAATACTTTCGGGAGGAATATCTTGCCCATGTGGTGGATAAGAAATGTCCGGCTGGTCAATGTAAGGCGCTGGTGACACTTCAGATTGACCCAGACCTTTGCAAAGGCTGTAGTAAATGTGCGAAGGTTTGTCCCGTTGGCGCAATTTCTGGAGAAATCAAGAAACCATTTATCATTGATACTGAGAAATGCATTCGGTGTGGGGCTTGCAAGGAAGGCTGTAATTTCCATGCAGTAAAAGAAGTGTAGGAGGGTGACTGACATGAAAAAATATATGATAATTGATGGAGAACGGATTGAGTTCACCGATGAAAAAAATATTCTTGCAGTCATTCGGAAAGCAGGAATTATCTTACCAACCTTTTGCTATTATTCGGATTTGTCCATTTATGGCGCTTGCCGGATGTGTGTGGTAGAAGATCAGTGGGGCGGTATTATTGCATCTTGCTCCACTCCGCCCAAGGATGGTATGGAAATTCGTACCAATACGCCAAAGCTTTACTATCATAGGAAACGCATCCTGGAGTTATTGCTGGCGGCTCATTGCAGGGATTGTACCACTTGTGAAAAAAATGGAAAATGTAAGTTGCAAGAGCTTGCAACCAGATTTGGAATTCCAGGGGTAAGGTTTGAAAATACCAATCCCATTCGGCCCATTGACACATCCTCAAAGGCAATTGTACGTAATCCCAACAAATGTATTCTATGTGGGGACTGTGTACGTGTCTGCAGCGAAATTCAGCATGTAGGAGCCATTGATTTTGCACACCGTGGCTCTAAAATGGAAATTTCTACGGCATTTGGCAGAGCGATTGCAGATACCAACTGTGTGAGCTGCGGGCAGTGTGCCGCTGTATGCCCTACAGGAGCCATTACCATCAAGCGGGACAGCCATGATGTGTGGGAAGCAATTCATAATCCAAAGAAACGGGTGGTGGTTCAGATCGCTCCGGCAGTGCGAGTGGCGATTGGGGAAGCGTATGGGTACGAGCCAGGGGAGAATACCATTGGAAAGCTGGTGGCTTCCTTAAGAAAATTAGGTGTAGATGCAATTTTTGATACTTCCGTAGGGGCAGATTTGACCATTATGGAGGAGTCGGAGGAATTGATTGAGACATTGGAAGAAAAAGACCGGAAATACCCTCTGTTTACCTCTTGCTGCCCTGGATGGATTCGGTTTGTGGAAACCCAGTATCCCCATATGATGAAATATGTGTCTACGGCCAAATCACCAATGGAAATGTTTGGTGCAGTGATCAAAGAATATTATCGGAAGCAGGATAAAAAAGAAGGAAAAGAAACTGTGTCCGTGGCAATTATGCCATGTACTGCAAAGAAATTTGAGGCATCCAGAGAAGAATTTAAGAGAAAAGGAATTCCTGATGTAGATTATGTGCTCACCTCAGCAGAGGTTATCACTATGCTGCAGGAAATTGGAATTCGTTTTGACCGTTTAGAACCAGAAGCTTATGATATGCCATTTTCCATTTATTCGGGAGCCGGAGTGATTTTCGGGGCTACCGGAGGCGTTACAGAAGCAGCAGTGCGCCGTGTGGTTGCAGATAAGAGTCCTAAGTCTTTGAAGGAAATTGAATTTATTGGCGTTCGTGGAATGGAAGGAGTAAAGGTCTGTGAGTTGGCCTTAGGAGAACGTCAGATCAGGATTGGTATTGTCAGCGGCCTTGGCAATGCGGATCATTTGCTGCAGAAGATAGAAAAAGGGGAGGAACGGTTTGACTTTGTAGAAGTAATGGCATGTCCAGGCGGATGTGTGGCAGGTGCGGGACAGCCTTTTGCCCGTTCTACTGAGAAGCGGATGCGTGCCGAAGGGCTTTACAAGAATGATAAGGCGCTCCAGATTAAGCGGAGTGAAGAGAATCCACTGGTGGAAACGTTGTATAGCGATTTGTTAAAAAATCGGGAGCATGAGCTGCTTCATGTAGAGTATCGGTGCGAATCATAGGAGAATTGGATTTTTAGAAATTTTTGTTAAAATTTAGAAGCTTGCCGATGGCAGGAAATAGAGCTGTTGCAAAATACAAAAGACACAGCATAACGGTGTGAAATCAGTAATATTCGCAAAATGTTGTGGGGATTGTGTATTTTGCAACAGTTTTTGCTTTCTTTTTTGGGATTATTTGGTTGTTTTGTCATGGCATCGCGGATAAAAATATGCTATAATCTGAGTTCAAGTTGTTGAAAAAAAATATAGATTGAATTTTCCGAACATTTGTATTAGAATAGATAGAAAGAATACTTTAAGAACGAAAGAGCATTCAATAAGGGCGTGAAAAAATGCAGGATAAAAACAATACTCAATATTTTAAAGTCGAAAAAGAACAGCAGATAAGGGTGGATGATGTGCTGGAAATTGTATATAGCGCTTTGCGTGAGAAGGGCTATAATCCAGTGAACCAGATCGTAGGGTATATTATGTCTGGGGATCCTACTTATATTACCAGCCACCGGAATGCCAGAAGCTTGATTATGAAAGTAGAGCGGGACGAGCTGGTGGAGGAGATTCTGCGCCAGTATATTAGGAACAATTCCTGGGAATAGGAGGAAGAATATGCGTATCATGGGCCTTGACTTTGGCTCTAAGACAGTAGGTGTTGCGGTGAGCGATGCTTTGCTGGTTACTGCCCAGGGAATAGAGACCATTCAGAGGAAGTCGCCAGGGAAGCTTCGACAGACCCTGGCTAGAATCAGAGATTTGACAGAAGAATATCAGGTGGAAAAAATTGTGCTGGGCTTTCCAAAGAATATGAATAATACAGAGGGAACCCGGTGTGAAGCGACATTAGAATTTAAAGAGATGTTGGAAACAAGATGCGGCATTCCCGTTATCCTTTGGGATGAGCGGCTGACAACGGTTGCGGCAGAGCAAAGCCTGCGGGAAAGCGGCGTGCGCAGAGAGAATCGGAAGGAATATGTGGATAAGATCGCGGCTGTATTAATTTTACAGGGCTATTTGGATTCATTAGCGTTTCAGGCAGAAAATAATCTGGAAGGATAGTATAGATGGATAAAATAGTGTTTCAGGCTCCCCAGAATGGAGAGTCTATCGAATTTTATGTGGTAGAGCAGACCAGAATTAATGGGACGAACTACCTTTTGGTGACAGAAGAGGAAGAGGGAGACTGTGATGCCTATATTTTGAAGGAGGTATCACAGGAAGAAAATGATGATATTACGTATGAATTAGTGGAATCTGAGGAAGAATTGGAATATATGTCCAGAATTTTTGGGGAGATTCTTGAGGAAGTGGATATCACCATGTAGATGTAGCAGGGGAACAGAGTCCCGTAATTAATGAATTTTTCAGAAAGGTGTTGCAATGCTCCAGGATGATTTTGGAAGAATTTTAAGAGAACACGGATTGAAGAAAACAAAACAGAGAGTTTTGGTATTAGAAGCGTTGTCATCCCGTGGAGATAAACATCTGACTGTGGAAGAAATATATGAAATAGTAAAGGCAGAGTTCCCGGAAATTGGGCTGGCTACTGTTTATCGAACCATACAATTGCTCTTGGAGTTGAACTTGGTGGAGAGTGTTCAGCTTGGAGATGGCTATGTGCGTTATGAAATTGGAAAGATTAATGAGAGAAAGGCGCATCGTCATCATCATTTAATATGTCTTAAATGTGGAAAAGTGATATCTTTTCGTGATGATTTATTAGATGAGTTGGAGAAACGGATTAAGGAATCAGTCTCTTTTCAGGTTATTAACCATGAAGTGAAGCTCTACGGCTATTGTGAAACATGTTTGGAACAGAAGCGTCGGATAGAAGAAGAGGGAACCTGCACAGCATTTGGAGGTGCAAGTTGAAAAAAGAACATAACTCAAAATTGAAAATCATTCCTTTGGGCGGATTGGAGCAGATTGGAATGAACATTACTGCCTTTGAATACGAAGACAGTATTATTGTGGTAGATTGCGGATTGTCTTTTCCGGAAAATGATATGCTGGGCATTGACCTGGTAATTCCAGATGTTACGTATTTGAAGAATAACATGGATAAGGTAAAAGGATTTTTTATCACTCATGGACATGAAGACCACATTGGTGCGATTCCTTATATTTTGCGGGATATTAATGTACCAATTTATGCAACGAAATTAACCATAGGAATTATAGATAATAAACTAAAAGAGCATAATATGCTCTCAAAAGTAAGACGCAAAGTGGTAAAATATGGACAACATATTAATCTGGGCTGTTTTCGGGTGGAATTTATAAAAACCAACCACAGTATTCAGGATGCGGCTGCATTGGCAATTTATTCTCCAGCAGGTATTGTAGTGCATACCGGGGATTTTAAGGTGGATTATACGCCAGTATTTGGGGATGCCATTGATTTACAGCGTTTTGGAGAAATCGGGAAAAAGGGCGTGCTGGCTTTGATGTGTGACAGCACCAATGCAGAGCGGCCAGGCTTTACCAATTCAGAGCGTACCGTAGGGAAAACCTTTGATAATATTTTTGCAGATCATTCCGACACCAGAATCATTATTGCTACTTTTGCGTCCAATGTGGACCGGGTACAGCAGATTATTAATTCTGCCTACAAGTTCGGCCGCAAAGTAGTGGTGGAAGGCCGGAGTATGGTAAATATCATTACCACGGCTACTGAGCTTGGATATTTACAGATACCGGAAAATACCTTGATTGATATTGAACAGCTAAAAAATTATCCAGATGAACAGACAGTGCTGATTACCACTGGAAGCCAGGGAGAATCTATGGCGGCGTTATCCCGTATGGCAGCTAATTTGCATAAAAAAGTTACCATTAAGCCAGGAGATACCATAATTTTCAGCTCTAATCCAATACCGGGAAATGAAAAAGCAGTTTCCAATGTTATTAATGAGCTTTTCATGAAGGGAGCAGAAGTTATTTTCCAAGATGCCCATGTGTCGGGTCATGCCTGCCGAGAGGAAATTAAGCTGATTTATTCTTTGGTGAAGCCAAGATATGCGATTCCGGTTCACGGTGAATATAAGCATCTGCGTGCTCATGCCACGATTGCACAGGAATTGGGATTTGACAAGGATGATATTTTCATTCTTTCTTCTGGAAATGTCTTAGAGTTGGATGACAATGGTGCACAAGTTACTGGTCAGGTTCCAGTAGGCTCCATACTGGTAGATGGGCTTGGAGTAGGAGATGTAGGAAATATTGTCTTAAGGGATAGGCAGCATTTGGCAGAGGATGGAATTATTATTATAGTTATGACCTTGGAATCAGGAAGTGGCCAGGTTTTGGCTGGGCCAGATATTGTCAGCCGGGGATTTGTTTATGTCAGAGGGTCTGAAAGTCTGATGGATGAAGCTAAAAAGGTATTAGATGGAACCATGGATTATTGTATGAGTAAAAATATTACAGACTGGGGCAGAATAAAGACAGAAATTAAAGATGAATTGGGAGAATTTGTTTGGAAGAAAACAAAGAGAAGACCTATGATTATGCCTATTATTATGGAAGTTTGACATAGAAAATAAGAGGTTCGTATGGATACTATAAAACAGATAGAAGAAAGAGTAAACGAGCTGTTACACGTAATCAAAGAGAGCCCTGAATATAGGGAGTATCAAAGGGTGCGTGAATTGATTCACAGGGAGCCGGAAAAGGAAAAGGCAATTCATGAATTCCGTAGAAGAAATTTTGAATTGCACAGGTGCAGAGATGTGGATTTGTACATTGAGACAGACCGTTTGGAAAAGGAATTTGGGCCTTTGCGGGAAGAGCAATATGTGAATGAATATTTAGCAGCAGAACTAGCCGTGTGTCGTATGGTGCAGTGTATTAATTATCGATTAATGGAAGAGATTGAGTTTGATTTGGGTTTTGAGTGACACAGATTTTGCCGAAGGATAGGGGATTGTTATGAAAAGCAGCAAAGTCGTACTGAATGTTGTAAATAGCGTGTTAAGTATCCTGTTGCTTGTTCTGGTCTTAGTTCTGATTGCAAGAGCAGGAAATGCAGCATATGATCTTGGGTACCGAATATTTACGGAACCTGCCATAGAGAGGGCGCCTGGGAGAGATGTGTCAGTACGGGTTTATGATAAAATGTCTGAAATGGAGCTGGGAAGTCTTTTGGAAGAGAAAGGCCTTGTCAAAAACGGGATTCTTTTTGCCCTGCAGCTTCGCCTCTCTTCCCATGACAATAAAGTGAAATCTGGGAAGTATACGTTGAATACTTCCCAGACAGCGGAAGAACTGATACAGGTTTTAGCTGGGGAGGAAGCAGAGGAATGATAGTAGAAGAACGCCTGATTACTTATATTAATTCTTTGAATACTGGAAATGGCTCTTTCCTGGAAGAAATAGAGGCAGAGGCACAACGGTCATATGTGCCGGTTATTCGAAAAGAAACACAGCAATTTTTGAAATTCCTGTTGGTGATGAATTGTCCAAAATCTATTTTGGAAATTGGAACTGCAACGGGTTTTTCCGCGTTATTAATGGAGACAAGCAATCCAGTACCATGTCATATTACTACCATAGAAAATTATAAAAAAAGAATCCCCATTGCAAAAGCAAATTTTTTACGTGCAGGAAGAGAAAATGTGATAGAATTATTAGAAGGGGATGCCAGTCAGGTGATGAAGGGATTGGATGGTCCATATGATTTTATTTTTATGGATGCTGCTAAGGGACAGTATATTCATTTTCTCCCAGAGGCAATTCGTTTGCTGGGTCCAGGAGGAATACTGGTTTCTGATAATGTTTTGCAGGATGGCGATATCATAGAATCGCGTTTTGCAGTTACCAGGAGAAATCGCACCATCCACAAAAGAATGCGTGAGTATCTCTATGAATTGACGCATACGGAGTCATTGACAACCTCAATTCTTCCCATTGGAGATGGGGTGACTGTTAGTGTGAAAGAGAGGAATAAAGAATGAAAAAGCCGGAGTTGCTTGTACCGGCAAGCAGTCTTGAAGTTCTGAAAGTGGCTGTGATATATGGGGCAGACGCTGTTTATATTGGCGGAGAAGTATTTGGCCTGCGGGCAAAGGCAAAGAATTTTTCCTTGTCAGATATGGAAGAAGGAATTCAATTTGCTCATGAACGTCAGGTGAAGGTATATGTTACGGCGAATATTTTGGCGCACAATTATGATTTGAAAGGGGTCAGGGAATACTTTACAGAACTAAAAAGATTAAAGCCAGATGCATTAATTATTTCTGACCCAGGAATCTTTACAATAGCAAAGGAGATATGTCCAGCGATTGAAATACATATCTCTACTCAGGCAAATAATACCAATTATGAAACATACAGGTTTTGGCATAAGCTTGGAGCAAAACGAGTGGTTTCTGCAAGGGAGCTTTCTTTGCAGGAAATTTCACAAATTCGGGAAAATATACCAAAAGAGCTGGAGATTGAAACCTTTATTCATGGAGCGATGTGTATTTCTTATTCTGGCAGGTGTCTGCTCAGCAATTATTTTACTGGACGTGACGCGAACCAGGGGGCATGTACCCATCCCTGTCGTTGGAAATATGCAGTGGTGGAGGAATCCAGACCAGGAGAGTATTTGCCTGTATATGAAAATGAAAGAGGAACCTATATTTTCAATTCAAAAGATTTGTGTATGATTGCCTATATCCCTGAGTTGGTACAGGCAGGGATTGACAGCTTTAAGATAGAAGGAAGAATGAAAACTGCGCTGTATGTAGCAACAGTGGCAAGAACTTACCGAAAAGCCATTGATGATTATTTTGTTTCCCAAGAAGCTTGGCAGGAACACATGCCCTGGTACTTAGAACAGATTGTGGGATGTACTTATCGGCAGTTTACTACGGGATTTTTCTTTGGAAAACCTGACGAAACGTCTCAGATTTATGACAGTAATACCTATGTGAAGGATTACACATATTTGGGAATGGTCGGGGAGGAAAAAGATGGATTTTATAAAATAGAGCAGCGGAATAAATTTTCCGTTGGGGAGGCCATTGAGATCATGAAGCCGGATGGAAGAAACATAGAAGTAACAGTAAGAAAAATTCGGGATCAAGATGGTAATGAGATGGAGTCAGCACCCCATCCCAAACAAGTGTTATATGTTGATTTAGGGCAGCCTTTGGCTGAATTTGACATTTTGCGCAGACAGGAAAAGGAGGAGCAGGCAAATGAGTGAAGAAAGATATGTAGCATATGTAGGGACGTATACCCATGGAAACAGTGTGGGGATTCACATTTATGATATGAATGTGAAGGAAGGAAGCATGAAAGAACGTAAAGTGATTCCCATCAATAATCCTTCCCACCTAACGGTTTCCGCAAATGGGAAATTCCTGTATTCTATTGCAGATGAAGGGGTGGCTTCCTTTCGGATACTTCCAGATGGTGATCTGGAAGCCATAAATGAGAAATGGATCGGCGGTATGCGGGGATGTTATGTGGATGTAGACAGGGAAAATCGGTATTTGTTTGTAGGGGGTTACCATGATGGAAGGGTTACCATGATGCGGTTGCAGGAAGACGGAAGCATCGGAGAGATTGCAGATGGCATTTTCCATACAGGTATGGGAAGAAGCATTGCAGAACGGAATTACCGTCCCCATGTAAATTGTGTCAAGCTAACTCCCCAGCAGCGTTTTCTTTGCGCTGTGGACGGTGGATTGGATCAAGTGAAAATTTACCAGATTGACTATGAAAAAGGAAAATTAAAGATTGCAGATATTCTGCGTGACCATATGGATTCTTCTCCCAGGATGATTCGGTTTACCAGGGATGGCAGATATGCCTTTGTATTGTGTGAGGAAAGTAACGAGGTGGATGTATACAGTTATGCATGTACTCCTCAAGGGCCGGAATTTGAACGGATTCAGACAGTTCCTACCGTAGAGGAGGAAGAGAAGCGGAATTGTGGCGCATCTGGCATGGAGATTAGCAAGGATGGTAAGTATTTGTTCTGTTCCAATGCAGGGGCCAATTCTGTTATTATTTATTCCATTAATCAGGAAACAGGTGAATTGACGATGGTATGTGATTCCAAAATTAGTGGGGATTATCCCAAATCTATTGCGATTTTCCCCGATGGGCAACATTTCTTAAGTCTGAATCACGATACCAATGAGATTATGACATTTCATGTGGATTATGAGAAAAAGTACTTTTTGATGAAAGGAAGGCCAATTGCGATTGATCGGCCCAATTGTATTCGCATTCATAAATTGTCATAAGGCGCTTTTATCATCCTAATCATAGTAGGTAAGCATATTTGGAAGGTAAGGCTGTTGCAAAATGAGTGTTTCCACAGTATATAGTTCCTATCCTTGCGATAGAAAACCATATACTGTAGAAAACGGTCATTTTGCAGCAGCTCTTTTTATCCACTGCGGCGGGTATGAAATCTGTCCCAAAGCGACCCGCTGCAGGCGGAGAATCCTGCGAAGCAGGATTTCTTCTTGGCTCATTGCTCGCAGGAATAAAGCTGTTTTAGATAATTTAATTGGCTTCCCATGTGTTCCATCATCAAGTCTAGCAAAGTCAGAGCAGCCATAGATTCCACCACCACCACAGCCCTTGGAACAATTACAGGGTCATGTCTGCCATGAATGGAGATTTCTATGTTTTCGCCATTTTTGTTTACCGTGTTTTGGATAGAAGCAATGGAGGGAGTTGGTTTGATGGCTGTACGAAAGATAATGGGCATTCCATTGCTGATCCCTCCAAGAATGCCTCCAGCATGGTTGGTGGAAAGCACAGGTATGTTGTTTTTCATTTCAAAATTATCGTTATTTTCGGAACCTAACAAGGCTGCAGCAGCAAAACCGTCTCCGATTTCAAATCCTTTTACTGCACCAATGGAGAAAATAGCTTTTGCAAGAGCGGCATCCAGCTTGTCAAATACAGGTTCTCCGATTCCAGCAGGTACACCAGTGATGATGCATTCGATTACTCCACCAGCAGAATCTTTGTGTTCCATACAGGTTTCCAGAAATTTCTGGGCTTCTGTACAGGCAGCTTCCTCCGGCATATACAATGGATTGGAGAGAATGGAAGAGGAAGCTTTCAAACTATTTTGGGCAAGAAGCTCTTCTGGCGATTTGGAAATGGAGATTGGGCCGATGGACCGGGTATAGGTCAAAAAGGAAATACCAAGGCGATCTAAAATTTTAGCGGCAATTGCTCCGCCTGCAACTCTGCCGATGGTTTCCCGACCAGAGGAACGTCCGCCGCCTCGGTAATCCCGAAAGCCGTACTTCATATCAAAGGTATAATCCGCATGTCCCGGACGATAGTAAGAGGCAATATCCCCATAATCCCTGGAGTTTTGATCTTGATTAAAGACAATGAGACTGATAGGAGTTCCAGTGGTTTTTCCTTCGAAAACACCAGAAAGAATCTCGACTGCATCTGCTTCTTTTCTCTGAGTGGAATATCTTGATTGACCGGGTTTGCGCCTGTTTAAAAATGCTTGTATATCTGTCTGCTCCAAGGGAAGGCCTGCCGGACATCCATCTACGATAACGCCGATTCCTTTTCCATGGGATTCTCCCCAGGTGGTGATTTTAAAATGAGTGCCAAATGTTGAACCTGCCATAACGACCTCCTAAATTTATATATATAAATGCAATCTGATTATAGCTGACCTTGCAAAAAAAAGAAAGTATTTTTGGGAAAAGATACGAAAAGAAAAATATTCTTGTAAAAGTTAAGAGCAGGTGTATAATAAAAATTGAATGTCTGATAGGCAGTCGCCTAGTGTAGAGCGCTTGAAAAAGAAAGGAAATGTTTATGTACAAATTATTGAAACAGGAAGGCCGGGCCAAACGAGGGGAATTCCATACCGTTCATGGGGTGGTACAAACACCCGTATTTATGAATGTAGGAACCGTGGCGGCAATCAAAGGAGCAGTATCCACCCAGGATTTACAAGAAATTAAGACCCAGGTGCAGTTATCTAACACGTATCATCTGCATGTGCGCCCAGGAGACGATGTGATCAAAGAATTGGGAGGGCTTCATAAATTTATGGTCTGGGATAAGCCGATTCTTACTGATTCTGGCGGATTTCAGGTATTTTCCTTGGCAGGGCTGCGGAAAATTAAAGAAGAGGGGGTATATTTTCACTCGCATATAGATGGCAGAAAAATTTTTATGGGCCCTGAGGAAAGCATGCAGATTCAATCTAATTTGGCATCTACCATTGCAATGGCTTTTGATGAATGCCCTTCCAGTGTGGCAGAACGGTCTTATGTGGAGCATTCCGTGGCTAGAACCACTCGCTGGTTGAAACGATGCAAAAAGGAAATGACCAGACTGAATGGATTGGAATCCACCATCAATCCCGGGCAAATGCTGTTTGGCATTAATCAGGGAGCTATTTTTGATGACATTCGCGTGGATCATGCAAAAGAGATTGCAGAATTAGATTTGGATGGTTATGCCATCGGCGGTCTTGCAGTGGGGGAAAGCCATGAGGAGATGTACCATATTCTGGATGTGACAGTACCTCATCTGCCTTTGGAAAAGCCAACGTATTTGATGGGAGTGGGAACGCCAGCAAATATCTTGGAAGGGGTAGCCCGAGGCGTGGACTTTTTTGATTGCGTGTATCCCAGCCGGAATGGACGCCATGGCCACTTATATACCAATCAAGGAAAGATGAATCTGTTTAACCAGAAGTATGAGAAAGATTCAAGGCCCATCGAAGAAGGATGTCAGTGTCCAGCATGCAGACATTACAGTCGGGCATATATCCGGCATCTTTTGAAAACAAAGGAAATGTTGGGGATGCGGTTATGCGTGCTTCATAATCTGTATTTTTATAATACTATGATGGAGGAAATACGGGAAGCATTGGATTTGGGCCGATTCCATGCTTATAAAGAAGAAAAATTATATGGTATGGGACAGACAAAGGATAACTCTTAGATTGTATAAAATTTGTAACAGTTCAGCCCTTTTGGCTCTGGAATAGAGCTTTATTCAAAGGATTTTCATACTGACAGTATAAAAATATGGATGGGT
>ERZ778518.498-NODE-498-length-37185-cov-11.938244_pt1 | contig 37185 bp, 37 predicted proteins | sample MGYA00510340_ERZ778518 | MGnify/ENA primary metagenome ERZ778518 (study PRJEB29527, sample SAMN07138967) | mouse gut metagenome | material: feces | host: mouse | place: China:Nanjing | collected 2016-01-25 ...
TTTCTATTCTATGGGGCAGTCCTGAGTTTCAGCGGCATACCCAAATCGAAGGGGCCTTTGGCGCTGTTAGGAAAACCAGAAGGACTGTCCGTGAAGAAAAACAGCCCCGCTCCATGATAATTTCCCACGTGGCGGAAAACCTCTAACAGTGAAATTGGAGGGAATACACTTCTTCCATCCCTGGAAGCAGGAAATACACGAAATCCACCGAATGTTTCCTTTCTTGGAAGGGAAAGCAGGAAAATTTGTCTCAAATATGGAAATACCCATCCATATTTTTATACTGTCAGTATGAAAATCCTTTGAATAAAGCTCTATTTTAGAGCTGAAAGGGGTGAACTGTTACCCCATTTTTACCACTTCATTGTAACTGCCATTCTTTTCAAGGGTTATCCCACCTGATGATTCTGAAAAATACGATAACTCCACCAGGATAGCCCTGCCATCAAGCACAGATACATAACCGGAACCCACTGAAAAAAATAAAAGTACCGATTCCCAATGGAAACAAGCTGATGAGCGGTCACCCCAGCAGGATACATCATGGATGTGGGCAGACTATTGGTAATCAAAAACAAGATAGGATGATCTGCCACCATAGAAATCAAAAATACCGGAATAAAAATAAATGCAAAGCCTACAATAATTACTCCAAAAGGCGATTTCATTTTCGCGGAACAGAACATGATAACCACAATGGTCATACAAATAGCTATGGTGCAACAGCCAATGGCAATTCCCAATAATTCCAACAAATTGATGGGAAGGGTTAGATACAGCCCCGCGGCGCTCACCTGCACTGGAAGATTCCATCCACTTAACCCATAAATTGCCTGAATTTCCAGCAAAAAAATTCCCATAAAAAATATAGAAGAAAACAGTCCAAAGGAAATCCCTGTCAAAAGCTTGGCCCAAATCAATTTGTTTTTTCCAAACCGAGAAGATAATACCAAAGCATCCATATTTGAAGTATATTCTATCGCAAACAAAGGCGCAAAAATAATTGCTGCTGCAAAGGCAAGAAAAATGCAATTGGGAGCCAACATGCGAAAAATATTGTCAAAACCTATCATATTTCCATAAGCATACGGCGTTTTGATTTTGTCATTTTCTTTTTTATGAAAGGTAATTTCCCCAGGGGAGAGCTTTTCTTTCTCAAAAATTCTCTCCAGCATTAGATTTCGGTACTTATAAAAATCCATTTCCCCGATTTCTTCTATTGCGATATTTCCAATTTGATTGTTCATGGACGCCAGTAACATATCCAAATTATCATATGGAGCATAAGATTCATAATATTTTTCCCATACCAAAGCCCTGTGTCCTGCTGCACCTTCTCCAAAAAGCTGTTCCCGCTGCTCTTTTATAAACCATTCCATATCCTCTTTCCATCTCTGAAAAAATTCCTGGTTTAATTCCTTGATTTCCAAATTTTCTAACGCTTTACGCTCCGTTTTTGCCATTTGAAAGTGACTGGCCACCTTTTCTCCCTCAATATAAAATTCTCCAAAAATGCTGCCAAAACCGGAAAATAACGTCCACAAAAGTACAATCCCTAATGCAATCCAAGTAGAACGCCTCTTGAAAATTTTTCGATATTCATATCCCGCCAAAGTAAACACTTCTCTCATATGGTTCTATCCTCCTGTCCTGCATCACTGAAATAATAGAGGTATAAGTCTTCCAGTGTAGCTTCTATATTGATGGCTGATTCTGCCGGCCTTTCTTCACATACCAGACGCAGAACTGTACCCTTTTGTTCCTTTCGAATATTCAAAGGCAGATAATTTTCCATAAGATTTTCTGCTGTCTTCTCATCTACCGTACATTCCCATACTTTTCCATCCATGACTTTTATAATTTCATCCAGGCTTCCCCCATGAATAATCCTGCCCTCTTTCATCACCAAAATAACGTCTGCAATATGCTCCACATCCGATACGATATGGGTGGAAAGCAGCACAATTCGGTCATTTCCCAGCTTGGAAATCAAGTTACGAAATTTTACACGCTCTTTGGGGTCCAATCCAGCGGTGGGCTCATCCATTACAAGAACTTTAGGATTATTCAAAAGAGATTGGGCAATGCCAAGACGCTGCTTCATTCCTCCCGAAAAGGTCTTAATTTTCTTTTTTGCCTCATGGGTAAGCTCCGTTATTTCCAATAATTTTTCCGCCTTTTTTTTGGCCTGCTTTTTCGGAATTCCCTTCAAGGACGCCAGATACATCAAAAAGTCCATGGCTGTAAATTCAGGATAATACCCAAATTCCTGGGGAAGATACCCCAGAATATCCCGATATGATTCTTCCTCTACTTTGATGTTATCATAAAAAATTTCCCCACTATCCGGCTTTAAGATTCCGCACATCAAACGCATCAATGTGGTTTTCCCTGCTCCATTCGCACCAAGAAGCCCATAAACTCCTTTTTTCAGGGAAAATGAAACCCGATCCACTGCAATTTTATTTTTATATTGTTTTGTAACACGGTCAAATACTAGCTCCACATCCATTCCTCCATTCTTCTGTTTCCTGATAAATCTGCCAAATCTGCTTTGCAAAAAATACGATACAAATGCAAAAAGCTATGAACCAAAGATAAAATTTTTCCTCTCCATAAACCATCTCTCTGAGCTTACTCCCTATCCCATGAACTCCCCACAGAAAACATCCCCAAGCAGTACAGTACCATACCGTTTCCCTGCCTCTGGTATACTTTTCAATTTGAAAAGCTACGATACAGGCGCTCAGCCAAGGCACCATCAAATATACTGCAGCCTGAACCATTCCTATCGTTCCCTGCCCCACAATCCATAGAACTCCAAATACCGACAAAAGAAAATCCACGCCCCCCAAAACACCCATTCGTATCAAAAGCACTTGGGACAGGTTGTGCTTACAAGCCATTTCCAACTCCGTCATTCCATAGACACTGGAGCGGAATGTTTCTGTCACCGCCAAAACCGCCAGAAGAGGCATGATACCAGACATACACCAGATTTTATCATAGTTGCTGCCTGTATCTAGATAATCTCCCACCGCAACCCCTCCTATCACAAGCAGCAGAGAAAATATCCATATGGATTTCTGAATATAACCAATTTGATTTCTAATTATTTCCATACAGCTAGCCCTGAAATATGGAAATTCTCTCAAAAATTCCTCTTTTCTCTGGGGGTTGGGCGCTGGATATAGGCGCTTCATCTCCCTTTTCATCTGTAATTTTGAAAATCTTAACATTTTTCTCCCTCCTGGCGGAGAATCTTGCAAAGCAGGATTCTATCTTATAAAATTTTTCCATTTTAATCATTTCACAACATTTTCTTCAAACGCCCCAAAGCTTCTTTTTCCATCCGGTATTCACTGCTTCTGGATAATCCCATTATTTTACAGATTTCTCTGATGGAAAGCTCATTCACATACCGAAGGAGAATTAGTTCCTGCATCTCTACGGGAAGTTTTTCCACGGCCATCTGTAAATGCAGAGATGTTTCCACATTTTCCATAGGATTTTCTGATAACCTTCTGGATATCTCCTGCTGATTCCTTTTGGAAAAATCCTCCTCTCCCATTATCCTCCGAGGCTTCCGATAATAATCAATACACAGATTTCGAGCAATAGTATAGAGATAAGCTAACTGCTTTCCACGATTGACGTAGGAGTTCTGGGCAAAATACCGAAGGAAGGTTTCCTGTGTCAAATCCTCTGCCAGAAAATGATTGTTCACTTTAAAAAAACAATAACGATATATTTTGTCATATTGTTCACTAAGATCCAAAGACACACAAAAACCTCCTTTCAAAATGATTAACGTTTCAAACTGGTGTGATGTGCCAGAAATTTTAAAGAAAAGATAAAAAGAGCTTTCGCTTCATGGCCAGGCCACACTGCGAAAGCTCTTTTTCATTCTCTATTTTTCTCCCTCTTTGTTTTCCACCGGGACAATGGCTATCTCTGTATCCCCTTTCTCGGCACATTCCAACACTGCCGCCGCCAGTCTTCGGAAATTCCCACCAGAGGAACTTGCCCCTGTTATCATATCGATATCATCGGCGCTCTGCTCTTCCAGTAACTGTGCCGCATAATTTCTCGTATACCGATTGGGATATGTGCCGGAAACAGGCTTCATATTACTCATATAAATATTGTCCCAGGATTTTACAAAGCCACTAATATTTTTCGCATTAAATTCTACGCTAACAATCTTATTATCCATCACACAGATGGTAACATACTCCTTCCAGCCAAAACTATATTCTTCCATTATTGCCGTATAATATCCATCCTGCCACTTGGTTTTTTCCTTTTTATTCCCACAGCCAGAAATCAGCATACATACAGATAGACAACAAACAATAAGAAAAGTGTTCCTCTTCCATAAACAAATATCCTTCTGGCAAGATCGCGCATCATATGAAGCTGCTGCATTCTTTCTGTTTTTCATGCTATTTGTCCCTCCTTAACCGGAACTGCCCGGAAATATACTGCAATTCTTCTGCCTGCTTGTGTAGCTTCTGGCTGGCGGTGCTGCTCTCATAGCTGGCATCCAGATTTCGTTGCGCCACATCGCTAATTTGGATAATCTGTTCTGACATATTTTCCAGAGATTCCTTCTGGACAGTAACCGATTTTTCCAATCTCTTTGTAATATCTGACATCTTACTTGACACCTCACTGATGTCCTCAAAGGATTCTGCTGCTTGTTTGGCATAAACTACACCATTTTCAATTGCTTTTAGAGAACTGCTTATCACCTCTGACGCTTGTTTTGCCGACTCTGTACTTTGCGCTGCAAGGCTTCTTACTTCGGACGCCACCACCGCAAATCCTTTTCCTAATTCTCCAGCTCTGCTAGCCTCCACAGAAGCATTTAACGCCAGCATATTGGTCTGGGAAGCAATATTTTCCAATATATTGTTTATCTTGGTAATTTCCAGAGAATTTTGATTAATATCTTCCATTGCCTTTAGCAGGTTCTTCATGTTCGCATCGCCTGCTTCCATGCTAATCCTGGTTTTTTCCATCAATTCACTGGCAAGTCTGGTATTCTCATCCACCTCTGAAATATTTTCTTCAATCGCCTTGGTCTCTTCGGATAAAACTTGTAAAGAACCAGACTGCTCGCTGGAGCCTGTATGTACCTGAACTGCGCCTTCCGACACAATTCCTGCTGTCTCAAGAACCTCCTTGGACGAATCCTGCACTGAAGTCAGCATCTTATTGAGAGAAACAATGATATTGTTCAGTGACTCTTTCATTATAATAAAGTCCCCTTGAAAATCCCCTTGGACAGATACATGAAAATCTCCTTCTGAAATACTGGACAAGATTTTCGAAAGCTCTGAAATATATTCATTTATACTATTTACTGTATTGCTCAAAGACTTAGAAAGCACCTGGGTTTCATCCTTCGTTTTACTAACCTCTGTGGGTGTCTTCAAATCGCCATTTGCCAGAAGCTCTATCCGGTTTGTAACTCCTTTCAGGGAATTTTTGATTTTTGCCGCATAGCTTATGGTAAAAATCCCTGCCACAAATAGAAGAGCTATCGTAATATAAATTCCCCACTGAATCCCCTCATTGGCTGGTCCCATAAAATCATCCCTGGGAACAATAATTGCAAGATACCAGTTGGTGCCGTTGATGGGAACATAGCTGACCAATTGAGTATCCTTTTCATTCTCATATGTCATAATTCCAGTTTCCCCAGACACCACTTTTGTTTCTATGGCCTCTACATCCAGATAAGATGCCAGATCGGTTTTTTCCCGAACCAGCTCTACATTCCTGTGTCCCATAATCTGTCCGTCGGCATTTACAATAAAAGCCTCCCCATTGGCGCTGATATTGATGCTGCTTAAAACGTCACTTAAAATATCATAATTATAGCTTGCCACAAGATAATAGTTTAATTCACCATCTGCATTTAAAATGGGAAGCCCTATGGTAAGCTCCAATGCATCCTCATATTCAAAAATATCATCTACCACCAGATTCTGGGTTTCCTGCAAAAGAGGAAATAATGTTCTATCCTGCACAGTTCTTGGACAATCCCCATCGCCTAAATACAAATTGCCCTCTGCATCATACAAGCCAAGCCATACAAACTCAATCATTGACTTGATGTTTTCCAACACTGCCTCTTTTTCCCCCTGGCTGCTGTCTGCCTGGAGAATTGCTTCATTGTCCCCAATCATAAAAATCCGGTCCGCCAGCATATGCATATTTCCTTCTAAATTCTGTGATGCTGTTTTTGTCATGGATGGAAGCACATTGGTCAGCACACTGTCTGTTAAAGATTTCATGGAACGCATCATTAGCATAACAAATACGACAGCCAAGCAAATCATCATAATAAGTGTATTTAACAATATTCTTCCGCTAATACTTCTTTTTCCTTTCACCTCTTATTCCTCCTGACGTCTCCTTATGATAATGTTTATGAAAAATTCATTGTCCCCTATTATACTACCGTACCATTTTAAATTCAACATTTAGATACCTTGCCAAACAAAAACAGCATAAAAAATTTTTCCCAAACCAACCGTTCTATGTTAAAATAGAACCATATAGATGCGCCCATCGCTGAAAGGAGATCATCCATGCCCAACAATATATTTTATACCCTCCAGAAATCCTCTTTTCTGGATCAGAAATTGCAGGCTTATGCAGACACGGATTACTATCCTTTCCATATGCCAGGCCATAAACGTACCGATAAGCTAACGCTTCCCAATCCCTACTCCATTGACATTACAGAAATTGACGGATTTGACAATCTCCATCACACGGAAGGCATTTTAAAAGATGCACAAATACGTGCCGCCGAGCTTTTTGGCGCAAAGTCAACCTTCTATTTAATCAATGGCAGTACCTGCGGGATTTTAAGCGCAATCAGTGCAGCCCTTCCCAAGGGAGGCGCTCTTTTGATGTCCAGAAATAGCCATAAGGCCGCCTATCACGCTGCCTATTTAAGAGAATTGGAAACCATATACCTTTTACCTACCCTCACTGACTTTGGTATTTCCGGCTCCATTCCCCCAGCCCATGTGAAGCAAGCCCTGGAAGAATTTCCCCAAACAGGCTGTGTGTTTCTTACCTCTCCCACATATGACGGCATTGTCTCTGATATCCAGGCAATTGCAGACATTGTTCATGCCCATGGAATTCCTTTGATTGTGGATGAAGCCCACGGCGCACATTTTATGTTTTCCAAAAAATTTCCCACCCCTGCGCTCAGATGTGGAGCGGATGTGGTAATACAGAGCCTGCATAAGACACTCCCCTGCCTAACTCAGACCGCATTGCTCCATGTCAATTCCAAACGGATAGATATGAGCCTGGTAAAACGTTTCCTTTCTATTTATCAAACCAGTTCTCCCTCTTATCTGCTGATGGCCTCCATGGAAAAATGCATTCGTTTCATGCGGGAAGAGGGCCCTGGACAGATGGCGGAATTTACCCAAATGCTCCGCCAGTTTTATAAAAAAGCTCAAAATCTGCGGCGATTAAAAATCTTTACCAAGGACTCCTGTGCTCCATCCGATTGTTTTGACCACGATTTTTCTAAAATCTTAATTTCTGTTGGAAATACCGGACTAACTGGAAAAGAATTATACGACTCCCTATTGCAAGCCTATCATCTGCAAATGGAAATGTCTTCTGGACACTATGTGACTGCTTTAACCTCCATGATGGATCGGGATATGGGATTTCAGCGTTTTTGGGCTGCGCTGGAAAATATAGACCACAAGAACCGTTCTTCTGACTCGGACAACTCTGACCAGCTTCTGACCACGGAAATGATTTACCAGATTCCAAAACCTGGCATGTCTATTTCCATGGCTATGGAACAACACACAGAGCTGCTATCCCTAAAAGCCTCCACTGGACACATCAGCCAGGAATATATCTATCTGTATCCTCCTGGAATTCCTCTGGTTGCCCCTGGAGAAATTATGACTGGAAAACTTGTACATACCATATCCTTGTGTCAAAAACAAGGGTTATCCATCGAAGGGCTTAATGATATGGAAAACCAAAAAATTAAGGTGGTAAAAATGTAATTATTATAACAGTTCAGCCCTTTCAGCTCTGAAATAGAGCTGAAAGGGCTGAACTGTTACAAATTATTTTATCTGAAAAATAATTTGTTTTGCAATTTTCCATCAGCTATACTATACTATAAAAGGATTATCTATCACTTGTAATTGTAACTGATCCACGATAACATTATTTAAAGGAAGGCCATGGGAAAAATATTTTGCTTAATGGGGAAAAGTTCATGTGGGAAGGATACCATATACAAACAGATTTTGTCAGAAAACTCACTTTCCCTGAAAACATTAATCCCTTACACCACCCGTCCTCCACGCAATGAGGAAAGAAACGGGGTGGAATATTATTTTCTGACAGAAGAAGAACAACAAAAGCTAGAACGCCAGGGAAAAATTATTGAACTGCGTGCTTATCATACACTTCATGGTATCTGGAAATATTTTACCGTTGATGATCATCAGATTGATTTGGAAAAATACCATTATCTCATTATCGGCACACTGGAATCCTATCTCAAATTACAGGAATATTTTGGCAAAGACTTTCTTGTTCCCATATATGTAGCAATCGATGACGGGGAACGTCTTCAACGGGCGCTTAATCGGGAACGCATACAGTCTGAACCCAAATATTTGGAAATTTGCCGCAGATTTCTTGCCGATGACATAGACTTTTCCAAAGAAAATTTAAAGGAGGCAGGAATTACCAATACTTTTTTTAATGATAATCTGGATTCCTGTGTCCGGAAAATTATTTCCTGGATACAATTCAATCTGTGATAAGTTTTCACAAACTAAAGAATTTTTCGGTAAATGCCTTACGATACCATATTTAATTTTTTCACTTTATAATCCAAAAGGAAGCACCGATAATAATATTAGAAATGATTCTAAAGTACTGAAATTTGCAATTATAGAAAGGCAGGTGATTTCATGGCGCTTAAAGTAGATCCCATCAATGCCCCTCAGCCGGTAGAAGCTACCCAACAAACAGAAAAAGGTGATGGAAGCTTCAAATTTACTCTGGCCAGCCAGGTAGAGGAAGCAGAACTCCAGGAAAAACTCAACGGGCTTATGAATGACATTACTGCTCAGGGAGAAAAACTGGCAGAGCATATGGATATCCGGGATATGAAAAAATACCGGGAACTAATCAAAGATTTTATGAATGAAGTGGTGAACCGTTCCCATAAATTTTCCAGGGAAAATTTTCTGGACCGGAGAGGACGCCACCGGGTATATGGCATTGTAAAACTGGTAGATAAGAACCTGGATGACCTGGCCAGCGAACTGGTTAAGGATGAGAAGGACCATATTTCCATTTTAAGCAAGGTAGGGGAAATCCGCGGATTGCTTTTGGATATCTCAACATAAACCGTTTTTCATTTTATAAATTTCAGGAAGTATTTCACTCCTGAAAGCTTTTTACTTTAAATATAAACAGAAATGAGGAATTCTTATGGCAGGCTTTTCAAGCATTATCGGACACGAACAAATCAAAGAACATTTACAGAATGCAATTTCCATGGACAAAATATCCCACGCTTATATTTTCCATGGACCGGATAAATCTGGCAAAATGGCTCTGGCTAAAAGCTTTGCCATGGCTCTGCAATGCCAGGAACATGCGCCAGAAGGATGTATGGAATGCCGCTCCTGTAAGCAGGCTTTGTCCGGTACACATCCTGATATTATCTATTTGCAGCATGAAAAGCCAAATACCATCTCTGTAGATGATATCCGAACACAAATTAATAACAGTGTTGCCACGAAGCCTTTCGCTTTTCCTTACAAAATATATATCATTGATGAAGCGGAAAAAATGAACCAGCAGGCGCAAAATGCCCTGTTGAAAACCATTGAGGAACCGCCAGCCTATGCTGTTATTTTACTTTTAACAACCAATACTGATATTTTTCTTCCAACCATTTTATCCAGGTGCGTTACCCTGAACTTAAAAGTCGTAGCAGATGACAAGATTCGTTCTTTTCTAATGAGGGAATATCAAATACCAGACTATAAAGCCGATATCTGCACCGCCTTTGCTCAGGGTAATGTGGGGAAAGCCATTCAATTGGCAGACTCGGAGGATTTCAATGAAATCAAGAACTCTGCCCTGCAGCTTTTGAAGCGAATTCGTGAAATTGAATTATATGAAATGATGGAGGCAATCAAGCACATTAGTGAATATAAGCTGGAAATTAACGACTATCTTGATCTTATGATGATTTGGTATCGTGACGTTATTTTCTACAAGGCCACCTCAGATGTAAACCGTCTTATCTTTAAAGATGAGATTTATGATATAAAAAAGCAGGCAAGCAAAAGCTCCTATGAAGGAATTGAAACCATCATCAAGGCTTTGGAGAAGGCAAAACGCCGTCTCAACGCCAATGTTAATTTTGATTTGACGATGGAATTGCTGCTGCTGACCATAAAGGAGAATTAAACTATGATAAAAGTAGTTGGAGTTAGATTCCGCACTGCTGGAAAAATATATTATTTTGACCCCCAAAATTATACCATCCACCTGGGCGACCATGTAATTGTGGAAACAGCCCGGGGCGTGGAATTCGGCACAGTGATGATTGCTCCCAAGGAACTGGAACCAGAAAAAGTGGTTCAGCCTTTAAAGCCCGTCATCCGGGTTGCCACTCCAGAAGATGAAAAAATAGAAGAAAGAAACCATCAGAAAGAAAAAGACGCATTCAAAATCTGTCTGGAAAAAATCCAGAAGCACAAAATGGAAATGAAGCTGGTGGATGCAGAATACACCTTTGATAACAACAAACTATTATTTTATTTTACTGCCGACGGACGTATTGATTTCCGGGAACTGGTCAAAGACTTAGCATCCGTATTCCGTACCCGTATCGAGCTTCGTCAGATTGGGGTCCGGGATGAAACAAAGATTCTGGGCGGCGTGGGAATTTGCGGAAGACCCCTTTGCTGCAATACCTTTCTCTCTGAATTTGCACCAGTCTCTATAAAGATGGCAAAGGAACAAAATCTTTCCTTGAATCCATCCAAGATTTCCGGTGTCTGTGGCAGACTTATGTGCTGTCTGAAAAATGAGGAAGAAACGTATGAATATTTAAACAGCCGTCTTCCCAATACTGGTGATTATGTTACCACAGATGATAAGCTAAGAGGCGAAGTCCAAAGCGTTAGTGTGTTGCGCCAGACTGTCAAAGTTCTGGTAGAGGTAGACGATGAAAAAGAAATCCGGGAATACAAGGTCAATCAGTTAAAATTTAAGCCAAAACGCAAAAAAGAACATTTAAAGCTCTCTGCTGAAGAATTAAAGGAATTGTCTGCTTTGGAAGACAAAGGCAAATCCAAGATAGACGACACCCATTAGCTCTTATCTTTCGATACACAATAATGCAGGAGTAAAATTATGTCGGTACAACTTTTGGAACAAGAACGGTTGGACGAGCTTCACCGAAATGGATATTTCATTATCCAAAATCCCCAGAAATTTTGTTTTGGCATGGATGCTGTGCTTCTTTCTGGATTTGCCAAAGTAAAGCAAGGGGAAAGGGTTCTGGACCTGGGAACCGGCACAGGAATCATTCCCATTCTTCTGGAAGCTAAAACAAAGGGCGAACATTTTACCGGACTGGAAATTCAGCCGGAAAGCGCTGATATGGCAAGACGAAGCGTAAGCTACAACCATCTGGAGGATAAAATCAACATAGAAATCGGTAATATCAAAGATGCTTCGAAACAATTTGGAGCATCTTCTTTTCATGTGGTAACTACCAACCCACCCTATATGACAGACCACCATGGTTTGACCAACCCAAACGAAGCGAAAGCAATTGCCCGTCACGAGATTCTCTGCAGTCTGGAGGATGTGATACGGGAAAGCGCCAAAGTCTTAAAACCTCAGGGACGTTTCTATATGGTACACCGCCCCTTCCGGTTGGCGGAAATCATGGTTTTGATGCACCAATATGGCCTGGAGCCCAAACGGATGCAAATGGTCTATCCCTTTGTGGATAAAGAGCCAAACATGGTACTTATGGAAGGGCTGCGAGGCGGAAAACCACGGATTACAGTAGAAAAACCATTGATTGTATACAAGGAACCTGGCGTATACACAGATGAAATTTATGATATCTATGGATACTAGAATGATATAGAAAGGATTATGCTATGCAGGGCAAATTATATTTATGCGCTACTCCCATTGGAAATCTGGAGGATATTACTTTAAGAGTTCTTCGTACTCTTAAGGAAGTGGATCTCATTGCTGCGGAAGATACCCGCAATTCCATAAAACTACTCAACCATTTTCAAATTAAAACTCCCATGACAAGCTACCATGAGTACAACAAAATTGAAAAGGCATATCAGCTTGTAGAAAAAATGCAGCAAGGACAAAATATTGCGTTAATTACAGATGCTGGAACCCCTGGAATTTCTGACCCAGGGGAAGAGTTGGTACGTATCTGCCAGAAAGCAGGTATTTCTATCACCTCATTGCCAGGAGCAGCCGCATGTATTACAGCCCTCACCATGTCTGGACTTCCCACCAGACGCTTTGCCTTTGAAGCCTTTCTTCCCAAGGATAAAAAAGAACGAACCAGAATTCTCTCTTCCCTGGAACAAGAAACACGCACGATCATTCTTTACGAAGCGCCTCATCATTTGAAAAAAACCTTAGAAGAACTATTAAAGGCTCTGGGTGACCGAAAAATCACCCTTTGCCGGGAACTTACCAAAAAATATGAAACTGCCTTTCCCACTACCATTTCAGGCGCAATCTCTTATTATGAAGGACAGGAACCCCGAGGAGAATTTGTATTGGTAATTCAGGGAAAAGACCAGCAGCAGCTTATCAGGGAACAGCAACAGAGCTGGGAAACCCTTTCTTTGGAAGAACATATGCAGCATTATGAGAACCAGGGGATTCCCCGGAAAGAAGCCATGAAACAGGTGGCAAAAGACCGGGGAATCTCCAAGCGGGAGGTATATGGAAAATTATTGGAATCCTCTAGCGAAACCAGGCAAAAGTAAACTTTTTTCTTTAAATCACAGGTCAAAGCAGGTTAACTGCTGCGTACTTTTACCTTGATTGTTTTTTTCAATCCATTTGCCGTTACATAAACCTTACAAGTTCCTTTTTTCTTTGCCTTGATTTTTCCTTTGCTGCTTACAGAAGCAACGTTAGAATTTGAGGAACGGTAAGTGATTTTTGTTTTAGGCTTTGTCGTTGCTTTGATTGTATATGTTTTCCCTTTTTTTAAATTAACCGTTGTTTTTCCAACTTTCAATTCTGGATTTTTTACAACAACGGTAACCTTTCTGGTATATCCATGGGCTTTTACAAAAATCTTACAAGTTCCTTTTTTCTTAGCTGTAATTTTCCCTTTGCTGCTTACAGAAGCAATTTTGGAATTTGAAGATGTAAAAGATACATTAACTTTAGGACTAACAGTGACTTTAAGCGTCTTACTTTTTCCTTTATAAAGGGTTACATTCTTCTCTGTGACAGCCAATGTTTTTTCTTTCACCACAACTTCACAAGACTGGGTAATCCCAGAACCGTCGTTGGAACTGACCTTTACAATCGCCGTTCCTGCTGATTTCCCATGAATTTTCCCGTTTGCATCTACAGATGCTACAGAAGAATTACTGGAAACCCATGTCACAGTCTTATCTGTTGCATTGGTGGGAGAAACAGTTACCTGCAAAGATGCCGTATCTCCCTTGTATAACTGCAAAGACGTCTTGTTCAAAAGCAGATTGCTGACACTCACCTTTGCCGGAGTAACTTTCAAATCATATAATCCTTTGTCATAAATCGAACTGCTGTAAACGTCCAAATGTATGTAATATGTTCCCGGCGTAAGATCAAAATCCTTCTCATAAACCTTTGGCGAAGCCTCCGTTCCATTCCAGACCACATCATTGGATAATTCTTTTAAATCGCTGTTCATAAGCCGTACACGGATGCCAGAAAAATAACACTTAAGACCAAGCGTATATTTCTGAGACTTTGTTACCTTCAGCGCATAATAATCGTTCTTATCCTGCACAGAGAGCAATCCACGGATTTCTTTTCCAAAGTCAAGGGCCACCGGGTTCTCATAGGTCTGATTCGGTTCTCTTTCTTGATTGCCAGCCGAACGGAAAGATGCTCTAAGCCAGAAATTACCAATCGCTTCACTGCCATACTTACATACGCGCATATAATAAGTACCTGCTTCCAGCCAGCGGGACCAGGATTCGCCCTTTGGTTCCGATTCAGAAGCGCCCCAGATCACCTGATCTATCTGCGCAAATACATTATAATTTTCATCCAGCAAACGATACTGAAAACCATTTGCCAACGATCTGACATCAATTGTCAAATATCCTGCTTGGGGAAGCGTTATTTTGTAATAACGCATATCATATTCCTCTGTAATTGTTCCTTGCTGCATCCACTGACCGTCTATCGGAAGTTCATGATACGTTGCAGAAGCTTTCACAGAGACGGTCAGCAGCAAGAAACATAACATTGAAAATATGCTTCCAGAACATATCGCCCATAGTCTTTTCTTCATTTTTTCCTCCTTTTGTGTGTGAAAAAACCTTCTGTGTTGTATCTATCATAACATTTCCATAGATTTATAACAAGGAAAACCTATGAAGCAATCAATAAAATGTACTACCATATCATGGAGCACAATCTTCTTAGCTTAGCTCCCAATACTCCGCCAGGTATTTTTTTAAGATGTGAAAGGGAGCATTTCCCATTTTCATCAATGCACTGTGAAATTTATAATCACTATACTCCCCTTCATATTTATCCATTGCATATTTCTTTAAATTCAAAAATTCCAGATAGCCAATATAATATTTCAAATAATGGGCAGGCTCCTCCACAATTAATTCATAGATTTCCTGAATGACCTGCTTATTTGTGATTTGATACCCGGCAAAGAAATCCACCGTATCCCGCAAGGTCCATCCATCATAATGAATTCCCATATCTGCACTGGCATAAAGGCTCAGCAATGCAGACTGATTTTTTTGCAAAAATGCAGACACATCTTGATCTACATCTGCATAATAGTAAGATTGCATTTCTACATAAGTCGCCCACCCTTCCGCATAACCATTGCTGCCAAACAGACTACGAACCGGCTCTAAACCGCAGCTTCTCTCCATCACATTCTGATACAAATGTCCTGGAAAACCTTCATGAGCAAGGGTAGTGTAAAGCTGCATTTTTTCATCGCCCTTTGACTTATTGATATAAATGGAGTTTTGGGAGATATCATCGATGGGAGGCGTCAGGTAAAACGCTGGCGCCGTATACTCCTCCAAGGATGGATGCACTTCTTTAATAGTAAAGGATACATCTGGCGGCGCAGGAAAATCCTGCTGCATTTTCCCTTGCAAATCCTTTAAAATCAATTCCGGTTCCTCTGTGGGAAGCTGGTAATTTACGCATTTTGTTCCAATCTCCGGCTGACGTTTTGCTATTTTTGCCAAATCCTTCAAATCCTTTTTTCTTTGGGATTTTGTCTGCTCCTGCATGTCTTCCACGGACAATTCAGATCCTGTGGTATCTTTTACCAAATACTCATAATATTCCTTACCCCCTGGCAAACCACAAAGACCCCCGGAATTTTTCCCAGAGCCTTTGAAAGAAGATAAATCCTCCGCCAGCTTTTGATAGGCTGGTATCACCTGACCAGTAACAATCTGACGGTTATTCATTTTATACTGCTCTGCCTGTTCTGGCGTAAGAAAATCGGCTCCATCCACCCGATCATCAAAGGTTGACAAAAGATAATTACTCTCTGGATTTTGGGTAAAATTACTGCATTGCGCAATAATATCGTCTACTGCAAAATCGGCCATGAATAAGCCTTTTTCCACCTTTTTTCGTTCCAACTCCATAATCTTCCCAAACAAATCCGGCGTGGAGGACAAAAGCTTTAGATAATCCTCAACATCCTTTTCATCATAAAAGGTATACTCCGCCAACAGTACTGGCAACTGCGACTGAAAGCCTGTGGATGGTCTTAAAATTTCCTGATGAAGACTAAATTTCCCTGCTGGTATTTCCCGCTCAATGTAATCCATGATAATATCATAGGTCATTTGTTGGGAAACTGATAAATTTTTTTTCTTGAATTTCTTTAAGCTCTTTTTCCAGTTTTCTAAGATAACTGCTGTCTCAGCTCCACGATCTGCAGAAACATTTCCATATGTAACCTTATAATTTGTTATTCCATAATTTTCCGGATGAGCCAGACTATAATGCATGTTCAATGTACTTGCCGTAATCTCTGACTTAAAAATCTGGTTTAGGTAATTGGAAAATTCTTTTTGGCTTCCTTCCCCGACGCCGCATCCTATCTGAAAACTTAAGAATACCGCAAATAATACCAGCAGTATTCTACTCTTTAGAATTTCCTTTCCCAGCCTGAACTTCTTTCCGAAAAAAAATTTTTTTTTCATATTAAAACTCCCATCTCACTCTAGCACTCAGCAGACTTCATAACGCTTTTACTGTGGAAATGCATCCTTACATAAGATACTTCCTGCTGTATATTCCTTTCATCTTATGTATGCTTTTTTACGATTATGCAGAAGATTCGTTGCTGTTTGGGAATCATTTCACCTGTGAATTGATTTTTATTTGTGCTTATGTTATGATGTAACAAGTAAATACGAATGGGACAAAATCGCTGCTCCATAGCCTTCAGGCCACCGTGCAGCGATTTTATTTTCCTTTCACTAAAAATATCCATTGCGAAGGAGGGATTTTATGGAAACTGCAAACAACATTAATATGGAAGACCTGGATTTTACAGACATGGAAATCGAAGAAATCCATCATTTAGCCGAACAACTGCTAGAAGAACGTAAATATTCCCTACTAAGGCAGATGCTTAGCAACCTGAATTCTGCTGATGTGGCTCTCCTTTTTGACGAAATGGATAAAAAGGAAATCCCTCTTCTCTATCGTCTGCTTCCTAAGGAAGAGGCGGCAGACAGTTTTTCCTACATGAGCCGTGACATGCAAAAAACTCTAATTAACACTTTGACAGACCGAGAACTACGAGCCGTAATGGACGACATTTTTTTGGATGACACCGTAGACATGATTGAAGAAATGCCAGCAAATGTAGTGGCAAGAATTTTGCGCAATACTGATGAAGAAACACGGAAAATGATTAATCAGGTACTTAACTACCCCAAAGATAGCGCAGGCAGCCTGATGACCATTGAATATGTAAATATTAAAAAAGAAATGACCGTTGGGGCAGCCATCAACCGTATCCGCCACACGGCTGTAAACAAAGAAACAATCTACACCTGTTATGTCACAGAAAACCGCAAGCTCATTGGCATGGTGTCTGTGAAGGATTTACTGATGGCAAAGGATTCTATGCAGATTGAAGAGATTATGGAAACCAATGTGATTCATGTGGATACCCATGAAGACAAAGAAGAGGTTGCCAAGGTTTTTAATAAATATGATTTTCTTGCCATTCCTGTGGTGGACCGAGAGGAACGGTTGGTTGGAATTGTCACTTTCGATGATGCTATGGATGTTATGCAGGAGGAAAATACCGAGGATATCACGAAAATGGCTGCTATGACCCCTACAGAAGACAGCTATTTTAACACCTCCGCTTTTTCTCACGCCAAAAGCCGTATTGCATGGCTGCTGGTGCTGATGCTTTCCGCTACCGTAAGCGGCTCCATCATCACCCATTACCAGGAATCCTTCAAACTATACCCTTTGCTGGTTTCCTTTATCCCTATGCTGACTGGAACTGGAGGAAATTGCGGTTCCCAAAGCTCCACCTTGATGATTCGGGGACTTGCGCTGGATGAAATCAAATTTAAAGATATTTTCAGGGTGATTTTTAAGGAATTCCGTATTGCAATTCTTGTAAGCACTGTATTGGCCGTGGTAAATGGACTGCGGATTTACATTCAATACCAGGATATGCAAATGGCAGTTGTGATTGCCATTGCACTGATTGCTATTGTAATTTTATCAAAATTTATTGGCTGTTCTTTGCCGCTGATTGCAGAGCATATTCACTTGGACCCAGCATTGATGGCAGCTCCACTGATATCTACTATTGTAGATATCTGCTCTATTTTAATTTATTTTAAAATCGCTACCATTGTGCTGCATATTTCTATGTAAATAGAGGGATGATATGGAACCGAAATTTAACGCAATGAAACCTCAGTGGAAATGTCCAAAATGCGGAAGGGAATTTAAGAAAAATGGGCAGAGGCGGAAGAACGCATCTCATGGAGTATGCCTACTTATTGGAAAAAGCATAATATACTCCATTTTGCCGCTTCATTATCCTGTATACTTATAGGCGAACCAATATAAAATCGTAATGTGCTGTTAAGCTTGGTATTTAATTATAAACGCTGTAGCCCAAAGGTACAAAATAGTTGATATCAAAAGGGTTTTCTGTACGGTGTCTGTTTACAGGCGCTTTAGTCAGAAAATTCTTTTATTTTCCCCATTTTATATAATCATAAATACGAATCAGCCTACGTATATCGGAACGTTCATTAGTTCCAACATTTTGAAGAGCATTTACATCTCCTTCAAATATTTCTATACCACTCATTTGCATCAAGCCCTCTAAGCCCTTTCAGACCAAATGCGGAAGCTTTTCCTATTGCCAGTACCAAATCATCATCCTTAAGGCGATTGTCATCAATAGATACTACTCGTAGGTTTTTTGTCGGCGTATTTGTTATTGTATATTCATACAATTCCCTTTGCGCGTGTATTTCTCTAACTTTCTAGTATTTACGGGCTTTCCCGCCCATCAGCCCCTATGTAATTTGCACTTTTCCCTTATTTTTTCCCTTGTGAGTAACAGATAAGGGAAACACTTACCACTTCTTACTTGGAATAATCCAATTAATACCATCCAATTCATTTTCCAATGGCAATCTAACTTCTGACATAAACTCATCTTTACAGGCTCTTTTTACAAGAAAATTCTTTCTTGCCTGTCTTAGACTTATTCCCAAGCAGGCATTTACATAATCCAAATCTCCTAAACATTCTGTATCATCAAACCAACAGCAAACAGGACAATTATCCAATTCGCCCATCGGTGGATGCCCAAAAGTATAGTAACCGCAACACGGGCATTTGTAATTCAATTTAGTAATTCTCCACCTGACACGTTTTGATATTATATATGTATCAATCGGTTCTAAAAGTAATTCTTCTTTTCCACATGCCCTAGGCGTTCCGCCCGACGTCCAAATTACATATATCTCATCCGAGTTCTTTTTCAACTTTTCCAAGCTGATAGAACATTCCAAAATCTCATCAGAATAACACTCCTGCCAACCGGAAACATTAAATCTGCATACCGTTTCAAAAATCATCTCTATATTACCATTAGTCCACGGACTAGTGAATATTACCCTTAAATTTTTACTGTTAGGACCTGAAAAATAGGTTGCCATATCGTCGCCCCATGTACCAGCCATATAATCCAATCCAACCATAACAGTATCGTGCATTCCCATTGTTTCTTTTACAAATTCTTCAATATCTCTTTGACTATTAATATATCGCCAATCTTCCATACATCTTATCTCCAAATGATATGTAATAAACTACTTCTTTATCTGTTCTCATTAATCAAATATTATACCGCCTCGCAGAGCGAAATACACCCTTCTCACAAATCTTCTATTTATACTCTGGGTATTTCGCTTTCATAAACCATTAATCATATTGATAAATACAACTTGTCTATAACCCTAAATAAAATCCCAATTGGGATTCATTTCATCAGTTGTTTTCCACTCTATATCATATAATTCCTTCAACAATCTCTTTTTTTCTTCTTCTACAAAAAAATATCGTCCATATCTTATATTCGGATCTACCAATGCCTCAGCCATACTTTCTACTTCTTCGGCCACAGCTCTGTATTCTTCTGTATCTTCTACTGGGTCTTTTTTTAGCTCCATCACCGACTCCTTAACAATGTTTAATGCAGATATTACCAATAACATAATCTTCCGCCAATGTACCTTCTATACCTTTTACCTTAATTTCATATCTTTTTATTTTGTCATATGTCCAAGGTGTTTCTCCTATTATCTTTTCTTCCTTTCTTACAAAAACTACATCTTTTAGATATTTTATTAATTCTATAACCATTCGTGGCAGTGTCGCTATATCTATTTCCTCTTCGTAAACGATTTCACCAGCAGTATCGGATGACACAAGTAAATTCCTTGCTTTATCAAAGATAAAACATTCATTACACCAATACAATCTTAATGAATCAACCCCATAAAGAGTAAAGAAAAACTCTTCCTTCTCCCCATCTAAAATAATACTGATGAAATCCTCACCATCATATATAATATGCAATTCATCTCTGAAAATAGGAGTCAATGCTTCCTGATATATATTTACCAGTTCAGTAATAATCATTAGTTTTTCCTTTCCCTTATTTTTTCCCTTATCAGTTGTCACAACAAAGAACAAAACAATATAACTCAATACAAAATGAAATAAATAATTCACCCACGAAAACTCTGGTGTTTTCAATGGTTTACCATATTTTCTATAATAAGATATAACAGTTATTAAATCTCTAAAAATACCTCAAGTGAGAATTCAAATTTAAATCTACGTAAAATCACAACCGGAAGTTTAGATTTTTTATGTTCCAGTGCATTATAAAGCAACATGAAATTATCTAATGTTACCTTTTTCATAGTCAAAGGCTTATTTTCGATCATAATGGTATATGGAGTTACCTCTGCTCCCACTATCCCTGGTCTATACTCAATGAATACAAACCTATCCTCTAACAGATTAACCTGACTTTCATCCAAACAATTCACAATAAACTTAATAATACTCAGAATATTAACTGCCTTCAACTCTCCTACAACTACCCTAAAACGATTGTTTCCAAATCCCTGGGAACATAGATATCTCCATCAAAATTTTTTGCCGCTTCCTTACGGTAATTTTTCTCACGGTTTTCCAAATCAGAATCCTCTGTATGGTACATGATCAAATGACTCACCTTAAGCTTATGGGCAATTTTTCCTGCATCCAACGCCGTGCTGTGATGTTTCTCATAAGGCTTGAAGATATCCTTATCCTTAGAAAGACAAAAGGCTTCGCTTAACAGCCAATCCGCATTTTCCACATATTTCAGACACGTTTCATGATAAGGCTCATCCCCCAGACAGGCCAGTGAAATCTTCTCAAATGGTTCTTTCCAACCTTTTGTGAACTCAGCCCGAAAGCCAATCTGGGGCATTTTTGTGGAATGAATATCAAAAACCCGAAATTGAATCTTTATCACAGAAAACTCATCCTCATTCTCTACTGCCACAAAATGTATCTTATCATTCAGAGGATCTTTCAATAAAAACTCACAGGATTTTTCCAAAAAAGACAGACCGGCCTGTAATCCATATACGGTAAAATTCCCCTGAAATTTTCCCTGCTTCATCAACACATTGATTTTCCTGAGCACCCAGATTCCGCCCAAAATGTGATCTGTATGTGCATGGGTAAGGAACATAGCCTGCAAGGACTCCCAAGAAATACCTGCTTGTTCCATTTGACTGAGAATCCCATTTCCGCCGCCAGCATCAACTAAAACAGCTCCTTCTTCATTTTGTATCACAAAACAAGTATTATAACATTTTGTCACCATTGCATGACCAGAGCCAAGCATTGTTAATTTGGTCATATCGATACCGCCTTTCTTCTCCGTATAGTATTTCACAAATAGCGGTGAATTTGGAATATATCTTATCATGAGTATCAGCAGAAATCAATGAATGGAAAGCAACTCTATCCGTTTTCCATGAAACCATATTTTGTTATGAATGCACAAAATGTCATGCACAAATTTGCTATAAATGCCGAAAAAAAAGAAAACACTTGCAAAGAAATTTGAAGGGAGTTATAATGACAACGTAAGACAAAGGGAAGTGAGAATAAGTGGGGAATGTTACAATCGTTGATATTGCAAAAGCGTGCGGCGTATCAATTAAATCGGTATCCAGAGTGCTGAATAACAGCCCAAATGTCAGCGAAAGCATGAGACAGAAGGTCATGTGCACCATTAAGGAACAAGGTTATCAAGTGAATATGCTTGCCCGAGGTCTAAAGGGAAGCCGTACGAATATTATTGTAGTATTTGCAGAACGTCACCATGAAGAACACTTAAGCATCTGGCATACCATTATGCTGAAGTATTTATTTACTTATGCAAAGAAGCGTTCTATGAAAATTGTTCTTTCCCCTTCAAGTAGTGAACGTTTTGAGGGGGATGAAACGGATGGATTTTATTTAATTGCAAGCGGAATCGCAGATGGCGCAATTCTACTGGAAAATATTCGAAAAGATCCCCGGGTAGATTACTTTGAAAATCACAATATTCCATATGTTGTATTTGGAGAGCCGGAGAATCCAGATGTACCATTTGTCAGCCTTGACAACTATGATGTAGGATATAAAGGCGGCCTATATCTGGCCGAAAAAGGCTTAGATAAAATTGCCATGCTGATTGGAGAAAAAAAATATTTATCCACACAGAACCGCATGAAAGGTTTCCAGGCTGCTATGGAAGAGAAGAAAACCAAAAATTACATTTTTACTGGAATTGACACTGTGGAAAAAGCTTATAACAAAGCAAAAGAGGTTTTAAATCTTTACGATATTAAAGCATTCTTTGTATCTGGAGATGAGAGGGCTTTGGGTGTGTATCGCGCTATATATGAAAAAAACCTTTCTATCCCTCAGGACATTGCTGTATTGGGAATTGATAATATTACATTAGGAGAATATTATTATCCGCCAATTTCCACTGTAGAACAGGATTTTGAGCGTCTTGCCCAATGCTGTATTGATTATGTAATCAGCCGCATTGGACAGGAAGAAGAACCTGAAAATAAAGCATTTCGTTTTTCCTGTAAAGTAATCGAAAGAGGATCTACATAAGATATCTTATAAAAGTACAATAGAACCCACGCTACGTGAACTTTCTATTGTCATAAGTCAAATATCCACGCAAGTGCGGCTGCTTAGCTCATTGCCCGTGGGAATAAAATCGCTCTCTATGCAAAGAGAGCGATTTAAGTGGCAACTTTTGACAACGTTGTCACTAAAAATAGCGCAAGTAAGACAACGTTGTCATTTATTTGGAAATCAAACAAATTTTCATACTATCTAATAAGCAAAAGGAAAGGAATCATCCTATGGAAAACGAATTTATCAAAAAACTGGAAACAAGGCTGCAGCGTATATATAGAGATCCAGATAAAGTCAAAGAAACCATCCAATTAATAGGAACCTATATGGATGCTTATGAACAAACAAAAAAACAACAGATGCATTATCAGAAAAAGACAGTATTCTGATTACCTATGGCAATACCCTTACAGAGCAGGGCAAACCTGGACTTCATGTTCTTTATCATTTTTTAAAAAAATATGTACAACAATCCATTGGAACCGTCCATTTACTTCCCATGTATCCTTATACTTCAGATGATGGATTTTCTGTGGTGGACTACCGTAAAATCAATCCAGAGCTTGGAAGCTGGGAACATATCAAAAAGCTATCCCAAGATTATGGGCTGATGTTTGATGCTGTCATCAATCATATTTCTAAAAGCAGCAAATGGTTCAAGGGATATTTGAGAGGAGAAGCTCCCTACACCGATTATTTTATCACCTGTGATCCAAATGCTGATTACAGTGCTGTTACAAGGCCAAGAGCGCTGCCTCTTCTTACAAAATTTGATACTGGGGATAGTGAAAAATATGTCTGGACTACCTTCAGTGACGATCAAATTGATCTGAACTTTGACTGCCCTGCATTATTGGCGGAAATTTTGGACATTTTAGTGATGTATGGAAGAAACGGGGCAAAATTTATCCGGTTGGACGCCATTGGATTTATGTGGAAAGAACTTGGTACAACATGTATGCACCTTCCTCAGACACATGAATTAGTGAAACTTATGAAAGATGTATTAAAGGAATATGCTCCAGGCACAAGAATCATTACAGAAACCAATGTGCCCCATAAAGATAATATTAGTTATTTTGGAGATAATGGAGATGAAGCGGATTTGGTATATCAGTTTCCCCTGCCGCCTCTTACTATGCATACTTTTCTTTCTGAGAATGCAGATGTTTTGTCTGACTGGCTGGAAACACTGGTTCTTCCCAATGAAAAAGTTACATACTTTAATTTTTTAAGCTCCCACGACGGCATCGGAATTCGTCCTTCGGAGGGAATCCTTACAAAAGAACAGCAGCAAGAGTTGATAGATGCCACATTGAGAAACGGCGGCGTTGTATCTTACAAAAATAATGGAGACGGAACAAAGAGTCCTTATGAACTAAATATCAACTATCAGGACGCATTGGCAGAACCAGAAAGCCCTGACGCAGAAAGAATCGGTAAATTTCTGGCATACCAAGAAGAATTAACCGAGAAACTCTTGATTACAACAAACTAAAGAAACAGTTAAACGAAAATACCAATCGAAGCAAAATTTTTCGCACAATAATTGAAAGATTGGACATACGAAGAACACAGAGCGCGTTTTCCCCCAAAGCGGAACAGAAAATTTCTTATGACGATTTAAAGGGACAAAATCTTTTTACAGGCGGCAATGTAAATGGGGAAATCACATTGGCAGCATGGGAATGCGCTTGGATCAAAGAACAATAATAAAAATTTTTTACCTAAGCATCATTCAGGTAACACGCAACGATTGTTTAATAAAATGATTGAAAATATTGATGAGTCAGAAATTTTACCAGGAATTCCAGAATTTCTACGAAAAATTAAAGAAGAAGGATACTTAATTTCTCTTGGTTCTGCCAGCAAAAGTGGTAAAATGATTCTTGAAAAGATACATCTTCTAGAAAAATTTGACGCTGTAGTGGATGGCAACCTGGTAGAATTGGCAAAACCTAACCCACAGGTATTTGTAAAAGCAGCAGAGCTGCTTGGCATTCCCTGTGAAAACTGCATTGTTATAGAAGACGCAAAGGCGGGAATTGAAGCTGCATTGGCAGGTAACATGAAGTGTATCGGTGTTGGAGAAGCCAAAGTTCTTGGCGATGCAAATCTTGTGGTCTCCAGTACAGATCAGTTAGCAAACGTAACTTTGCACATTATAAGAAATTTTTATGTAAAGAAGGGAAGGATCATGAAAGCGGTAATTGCAATTGACTCAATGAAGGGAAGTTTAAGCTCCATAGAAGCAGAAAAAGCTGTTGCAGAAGGAATCACACGTGCAGCCCCACAGACAGAGACAGTAATCAGACCCTTGGCAGACGGTGGAGAAGGCACAGTGGAAGCCCTGGTGGAAGGAATGGGCGGCATATTGCGGACAATATCTGTAACAGGCCCCTTGGGAGAACCTGTAGACTGTACCTATGGCATCATAGAAAAAACAAAAACAGCCGTAATTGAAATGTCTGGAGCAGCAGGTATTACTTTGGTGCCAGACGAAAAGAAAAACCCCTTATACACCACTACTTATGGCGTAGGAGAAGTCATCCGGGACGCCATAAAAAATGGATGCAGACGGTTTCTTACAGGCATCGGCGGAAGCGCCACCAACGATGGGGGTGTGGGGATGCTGCAAGCCCTTGGATTTGGTTTTCTTGATAAGAACAAGAAGCAGATTCCTTATGGCGCCATTGGATTAAAGACTCTGGAAACTATCACAGATGAAAATATTCTTCCAGAGCTTTCAAAGTGTGAATTTCAGATTGCCTGCGACGTTACAAATCCCCTCTGTGGTGAGAATGGTGCAAGTGCAGTATATGGTCCCCAAAAGGGCGCAACACAAAAAATGATTCAGGATATGGATACATGGCTTCTTCATTACGCCAGACTTGCCAAAGAAGATTTTAAAACAGCAGATGAAAATTACCCCGGAACTGGAGCTGCTGGTGGTCTTGGATTTGCGTTTTTAACCTTCACCAATGCTGTACTGGAATCAGGAATCAATATGGTTCTTACAGAAACGCAACTTGAAACATATATCAAGCAAGCAGATCTTGTAATAACAGGAGAAGGTCGTCTGGACGGGCAAACTGCTATGGGAAAAGCCCCTGTGGGGGTAGCAGCGCTTGCCAAAAAATATGGCCTTCCAGTGGTTGCATTTGCAGGAAGCGTCACAAAGGATGCAAAGGAATGTAACCAAAAGGGCATTGATGCATTTTTTCCGATTCTACGTGAAATCACTACATTAGAAGAAGCCATGCAACCGGAAAATGCCAAAAATAATTTGGCGGATACTGCAGAACAGGTATTCCGCCTGCTAAAACTGTAAATTTTTAAATTGCTTTGGCTATGCCCGAAAAAAATAGCCGAAAACCTTTCGTTTTCAAGAAAACAAAGGTTTTCGGCTATTCTATTTTTCATAATGTGTCCACATACGAATTATTTTTATTGTTCCTTGGTATACAAGGCCGTCCTCTGTTACAGGCTCATCATATATCTGGTATACAAGGCGGTGCTGGAGATTGATTCTCCTGGCATATAACCCTTTCAAATTCCCAACCAATTTTTCATATCCTGGCGGCCTTTGATATGGATCTTCCCTGATAATATCCACGAGCCTTTTTGCTTTCTGTGAAAGGCCAGAAGCCTTTAATTCCTTCAAATCTTTCAATGCCTGTTTTTCAAAAACAATCCGATACATTTACCATTCCACCATATCTTCAGGAACACAATCTTCCACAGGTGTTTTCGCCCCATTAATAATGGATTCTGCCATGCCTTCCATGGAATTCAAATATAGCGTTTCCTGTATTGCATTCCAATCGTCCTCTGATAGCAGAACTGCATTTCCTTTTTTTCCAACAATTAATGTGGGTTCACTGTAAAGGTTTACATTCTCTACCAGATTGTAAAGATCCTTTCGCGCTGCTGTTATATTAATTGTTGACATGATAAAATCTCCTTTTCCGACTTTGATCTAAAGCTCTTGTAAACTTTCGCATCCTGTTAAAAATTCTTCTGTGTATTGATTATCTCTCGTTCATTCTCGTATAAGTAAATATTATGTCCCTATTTTGTAATAATAATGATATACTTTATCTGTAATGACGAGATTTTATATGTCATAATTATTATAACGTACGTTTACACGTACGTCAATAACAATTTAGAAAATTCCCCTATTTTCCATGCAGCCCCTTTATTTTAAAATTTTCAAATAGTGCAATCAACTGACTCCTCTTTTTTACCTCCGTCTTCTTAAAAATATTATGCATATGTGCCTTCGCAGTTCCAATGGAAATATAGAGTTCCTCACTGATTTCATTATAATTTTTATTTTTCAAAAGCAGCCCGAAAATATCCTGTTCCCGTACGGTAAACTGATATTCCTTGCAAAACAAATAGAATTTAGAATAATCATGTTCTGGTTCCGATACATCTGCTGGTTCTACTGGAATCTCTGCTTCGAAAGAAGTATCCCCTTCTAAGGAAACGTTCGCTTCTACTGGAATCTTCGTCTTTTCTTCTTGTTCCACTGGTGCAAAAGATACCTGTTTCTCCCCATCCTCACTCTTACTGCCTCTAAGCACACGAAGGATTTTAGCCCCGAAAAAAGAGGTCATGATAAACACGCAAAATATCCTGAGAAGATCTTCCGTAACATTGCGGTTGACCATAGTAATACGGGAATTTGTATAAACATCAATATTAAAAATAACGTACGTATCCTCTGCAATAATCAAAATTGAAAATACGGCGACTCCCAAGAGAAGCTGTAAATATTTTTTATGAATCGTTTGATTGTAATCCTGTGGATTCTTTCGGATCACTTTAATACCATAAGCGCTTAAAGCAAACATAAAAATCTGTTGCGGAGTGTAATAGAGCCATACTTTTACAGCGCTGTCATACATCATGGGCAAAAACATCATATACACAAAAAGCAAAATCAATACATACAAAAATTTCTTATCATATTTATACTGGAGAATCTGTGTATTCACCTGCACAAAGCATAACAATATCACAGCCACAATAATTGTCTTAAAAGAAGGAACAGACATGAACTGATCGTCGTAAAACGTTGAAAACCAAGAGATAGATTCTGTAGCATTGATAATGACATTGTCGAGTAAAAAGAGTCCCAACACAGTACTTACATACAGATACAGCTTCTTTTTGGAGTGGATATATAAAAAAATCGGAAGCGGCAGCGAAATACTGTAAATGATTAATAGAAACGAACTATAAAGCAGTAACACAAAATCCAAATAAATCACCTCCTTAAGATACGGCTCATGTTTGTAGCAGTATAGCAGATTGAAAATTCTATGTCAATTTATCTTGTTGCATTTTCGGGCCATTTTTTGTGCATTTTGTATAAAAGTTTAGATGAGTTTATGGACATTTTTCAAAAAATAGCATAAAAATTTAAACCTTCAGTTGATTTTAAACCAGCCAGGTTATGTGCTAGATTTATCTCAGGCAAAACGAACAGCCTCCAACAGAATTTATGAAAGGAGAACAAATGAAAGAAAAAAAATTTAGTATGCTCAGCTGCGTACTCACCGTTATCTGCGTCGTATTTGTAGCTGAGGCTGCTGCCCCTGTAGCAGCAATCGGAAACTCACAATATTTCTGGTGGATTTTTATGATTATCCTTTTCCTGTTGCCTTACGGACTTATTTCATCAGAAATGGGAACTTCCTTTGATAACGGCGGCGGCCTTTACGACTGGGTAACCGCAGCATACGGCCACAGATGGGGAGGACGTGTTTCATGGTATTACTGGATTAATTTTCCACTGTGGACTGCATCCTTAGCAGTTATCTTCCCAGATTTGTATGCCGCCATTACAGGAAAAGAACTGAATACGGTTGCTTCTATTATAGTAGAACTAATTTTTGTCTGGGTCATATATGCAATCTCCTGTACGCCAACTGCAGACGCCGTATGGATTTTAAATGGTTCGGCAGCAATTAAAGTTATTTTGGCAATTGGAGTCGGCATCTTCGGTATTGTTGGCGTTGCAAAAAATGGCATGGCAAACCCGGTTACGTTATCAAACCTGCTTCCATCCTTTGATTTGAACAGTTTATCCTTCATCTCGGTCATTATCTTCAATATGCTGGGCTTTGAAGTTATCTGTACGATGTCAGACGATATGGAAGACCCCAAGAAACAAATTCCCCAGGCAATTGTAATTGGAGGTATTGTAATTGCTATTATTTACATGTTTTCCGCATTTGGCATCGGAGCTGCGATTCCAGTAACAGAAATTAGTACAGACTCCGGCCTGCTTGACGCATTTATTTTATTGACAGGCAAAGAAGGCGGCATTTTTATTTCCGCAGTGGCTATCTTGTTCGGCCTCACTTTATTTGGAAATATGATTTCCTGGTCTACCGGAGTGCACGAGACAGCCGCATATGCCGCAGACAACGGCGATATGCCGGCAATCTTTGGAAAGAGAGCGAAAAACGGTATGCCTACAGGAGGAATTCTGGTAACCGCTATCCTTGCATCTATTGTGGTTATTATGGCGCCTTTTATCCCCAATCAAGATCTCTTTTGGAGCTTCTTTGCATTGAACCTTGTAATGTTTTTGATGTCATATATTCCGGTCTTTCCAGGATTTTTAAGACTCCGCAAAACACAGCCAGATACGGAAAGACCCTTCACTGTTCCAGGAAACGGAATCATGCTGTCCCTGCTTGCTTATATTCCGATGATTTTAATCATCGTATCCATTATTTTCACAGCATTTCCTCTGTCTTTTGATGCTGAAACGCTCTCAGGAACACTTCCAATTACCATTGGAGCTATTGTTTCTGTTATTATTGGCGAAATCCTCGTCAGACGCGGCAAGTAAGAACAAAGCCTATGGGCTACCCTATACCTCATTAGTATGTAAATAATAAGAAGAAAGGATGTATGTAAGATGGCAAAAAGAATTGTTGGCACAACGCCAAAACAGGATGGCTACAGAATGCCAGGGGAATTTGAAGAACAGGAATGCATATGGATGCTCTGGCCCTGGAGAAATGATAATTGGAGACAAGGCGCAAAGCCAGCACAGACGGCATTCGCCAATGTAGCAAAAGCAATTGCACAATTTGAACCTGTAAAATTATGCGTACCCCCTACGCAGTATGAAAATGCAATTGCACGTATCGACGGCGCTGAAAATATCAGCGTAATTGAAATGACAAACGACGACTCATGGGTACGCGACTGCGGGCCTTCCTTCCTACTCAATGACAAGGGCGGCATTCGTGCCGTTGACTGGGAATTCAACGCATGGGGCGGCCTGGTAGACGGCTTATACTTCCCATGGGATCAAGATGCTTTGGTTGCACGTAAGATTTGTGAAATTGCAGGCGTTGATTCCTACAAGACAGAAAACTTTGTACTGGAAGGCGGTTCCTTCCATGTGGATGGTGAAGGTACTGTTTTAACAACAGAAATGTGTTTACTTCATCCCAGCCGTAACCCGGATATGAGCAAAGATGAAATTGAAACAATACTGAAAAATTATCTCAATGCAGAGAAAGTAATCTGGGTAAAAGACGGCATTGATCCTTATGAGACAAACGGACACATTGATGACGTGGCTTGCTTCGTAGCTCCTGGTGAGGTTGCCTGTATCTATACTGACGACACCAGCCATCCATTTTATCAACAGGCCCAGGACGCATATAAATTCCTCTGCGAACAGACAGACGCAAAAGGACGCAAGCTGAAAGTACATAAAATGTGCGTTACAAAGAAGCCTTGCTATTTGAAAGATGCAGATACCATTGATTACTCAGAAGGAGCAATCCCAAGGGAAGAAAACGAAATTTCCATTGCTTCTTACTTAAATTTCCTGATTGTGAACGACGCTATTATTCTGCCTCAATACGGAGATGAAAACGACGCCCTTGCAGTAGAGCAGGCGCAAGCTATGTTCCCCAATCGCAAGATCGTGGGCGTACAGACAACAGAAGTCGCTTATGGCGGAGGAAATATCCACTGTATTACACAGCAGCAGCCAAAAATAAAATAAAGAACATTCATAAAACAATAAAAAAAGAAAAGGAGACAAACCATTATGTATGCAAACGGAGTAAGACATTTTATTGACACATCAGATTTCACCAAAGAGGAGCTTCTCGACATTATCCACCTGTCACTGGAGATTAAAAAATGTATCAAAGCAGGCTATTATCCACCGCTTATGAGAAGAAAAACCTTGGGAATGATCTTTCAGCAGTCTTCTACAAGAACACGCGTATCCTTTGAAACTGCAATGGAACAGTTGGGTGGCCATGCACAGTACCTTGGGCCTGGCATGATTCAGTTGGGCGGTCATGAAACCATTGGTGATACAGGAAAAGTTCTTTCCCAGTTAATCGATGTCGTTATGGCACGAGTAATCGACCATAAGACAGTAGTTGACCTGGCCGAAGCATGTTCTATTCCTGTATTAAACGGTATGTCCGATTTCAATCATCCGACACAGGAAATCGGCGATATGTGTACCATCGTTGAAAACCTTCCAAGAGGAAAGAAACTGGAAGATTGTAAAGTTGTATTCGTCGGCGACGCTACACAGGTATGCGCATCCCTGGCTATGATTACAACAAAACTTGGTATGAAATTCGTACACTACGGACCAGAAGGCCACCAGCTCCAAGACAGCCCCAGCGCTGCCTGCCTGGAGCAGATTAAAAAGAACTGCGACGAAAGCGGCGCTTCATTCCTGACCTCCGACAACAGAGAAGACGTTAAAGGCGCAGACTTCATTTACACCGACGTATGGTACGGACTGTACGAAAGTGAAATGCCCAAAGAAGAACGCGTACGTATTTTTGGAGATTACCAGGTAAACAGAGAGTTGATGGGACTTGGAAATATCGGCTGCAAATTTATGCACTGTCTGCCAGCTACAAGAGGCGAAGATGTCACAGACGAAGTTGCTGATTCCGATTCCTCCCTTTGCTGGGATGAAGCAGGAAACCGTCTGACTGCCATGAGAGGTCTCTTGGTATACTTCACACAATACCAGAGAGAAAATGAAACCTCCAAGCTTCAGAAGGAAGCAGCAAAAGAACAGCTGGAAAAATTCATGTCCGACAGAAATATTGTGTAACGAGGTGATTAAATGGCAAAAATTGTAATTGCATTGGGGGGCAATGCACTCCAGTCTAAAAATAGCGCGCCCACCGCAGATGGACAACTGGAAGTAGTAAAAAAAACTTGTGAACATATTGCCGATATTTGCAGCCGTAATTATGAGGTTGCAATTGTACACGGAAACGGACCGCAGATCGGCAGAATTCTTCTTGCATCGGAAACTGCAAAAGATGTAACGCCGTCTATGCCTTTTGACGTATGCGGCGCCATGAGCCAGGGTTATATCGGGTACCATATCCAGCAGGCTCTCCGCTACGCATTAAATATCCGTAATATCAATTATCCAGTACTGACAGTAGCTACCCAGATGATTGTTGATGAAAAAGATCCTGGTTTCCAGAATCCTACCAAACCGATTGGTTCTTTTTACAGTGAAGAAGAAGCAAAAGCTTTGGCAGCTGAAAAAGGCTACACCATGAAAGAAGACGCCGGAAGAGGTTATCGAAGAGTCGTTGCCTCTCCCATCCCTCAGAAAATCGTTGAAATTGAGGCCATCAAAAACTTATGGGATTCTTCTATTGTAATTTCCTGCGGCGGCGGTGGAATTCCGGTAATTGAAAAAATGGACGGCACATTAGAAGGCGTTGCAGCAGTTATAGACAAAGACTTTGCAGCAGAGCTGCTGGCAGAGCAAGTGGATGCTGATATTCTTATGATTTTGACCGAAGTGGAAAAGGTTGCTATCAATTGGGGCAAACCAAATCAACAAAATCTAGATCACATGAGCCTAAAGGAAGCTGCAGAATATGTAGCAGAAGGACAATTCGCACCAGGAAGCATGCTTCCAAAAGTAGAAGCAGCCATGAAATTCGCACGTACCTATCCAAACAAAAAAGCAATTATTACCAGTCTTGATAAAGCAATTGACGCACTGGAAGGAAAAACCGGAACAGTACTTACATTTGCATAGGCAACTCTATTATCTTGGAAACTGACTGGCAGGGGACTGCGTCCTTTGCCAGACGGTTCCCTTTCTCGAAAGATGAAAGAACAGGAGGCTCCTATGGAATCAGGTCTCATAGCGATCATCATAACGCTTTGTATTATTATAAGCGCAATAAAAACAAGACGATGCATGGAATGTATGCTTCTCGGCTCTTTGATTGCAGCCTTTTTTACATATGGGAAAGATTTTTTAACAGAATGGTGCAACATACTGCAAAAAGTTATGGCCGATGAAATATGGGTATTTCTGGTATGCTTATTGTTTGGCGCATTAATTGAACAATTAACGGCATCCAGAGGCAGTCTTGGCTTTTCCAGGCACCTAGCAAAATTCTGTAACAGTGATAAAAAAACGTTTCTGACTACCTATGTTATGGGAATTCTTATCTTCGTTGACGACTATCTAAATGTCCTGTCCATTGGAGCCTGCATGAAGAAAATATTTGACGACAGGAAAATTCCCCGGGAAGCTCTGGCTTATACCCTAAATTCAACCGGTGCTCCTGTATGCGTACTTTTACCGCTCTCTACATGGGCTGTATTTTATGCAAGTTTATTTTACGGACAGGAAAGCGTACAGTCTCTTGGATGCGCCACACCCCTGGAAGCATATACCAAAGCCATCCCCTTTTGCCTTTACCCCATTATTACGCTTTTTTTTGTATTTCTATTTGCCATGGGATGGATGCCAAAAATCGGCCCCATGAAAAAGGCTTTTGTGCGTGTGCAGGAAACAGGAAAAGTATACTCTGATTTCAGCAGAAAATATAACCATAAAACGTCTTATGATGAAGATACTGAAGGAAATGTCTGGTACTTTTTAATCCCTATGGGCATTTTAATTGGCCTTGCCGTCCTTACAGGCAACATTTTGGTATCTGTAGTTGTGGCTTTAGTCACATGTTTTATCATATATATTTCCCGAAAAGTAATGACCACAGATGAATTTATGAATAACACCATTCAAGGATTTTCCGATATGCTTCCCCTTCTCACTATGCTGTTGGTAACTTTTGTTCTCAAGGAAATCTGCGGAGAAATGGGCATGACCCAATATATTGTTGAAAAAACAGAACCATTTTTATTCCCGGCCATATATCCCGCTATGGTATTTATACTTGGCGCAGCGCTGGCTTTTACAACCGGCTCTGACTGGGGAATGAGCTCTATTATCACCCCCGTAGTCTTTCCATTGGGCGCAATCATCGGCGCCAATCCTGTATTAATCATGGCAGCCATTATTTCTGGAGGCACTTTTGGAAACCACGCCTGCTTTTACTCAGACGCAACCCTGTTAGCCGCGCAAAGTGCAGGCATCGATAGTATGGAACATGCCCTGTCACAACTTCCTTATAATGCAATTTCTTGTATACTTTCCATCATCGGATATATCATCATGGGAATCATTATGTAATATGAAAAGGAGGACATCTATGGAACACTTTGTGATTACTTTAAACAGACAATATGCCAGCCGGGGCCGTGAAATTGCCCGACGGCTAAGCGAGCTTCTAAACGTCCGCTGCTACGATGAAGAACTGATTGAGGAAGCAGCAGAAGAATTGGAGCTTCCAGAAGAAGTGGTTGGGACGGAGGAAGAAACTGCAATCAGAAAACCTCTGCCGATTACCCGCATACCAATTATCCTTGGGAAAGGAAGCAGCCATACGCAAGATGATATTTTTGAGGCCCAGGCATCCTTTATAAAAAAAGTTGTAAAAGAAGAAAGCTGTATCATCGTTGGACGCTGCAGTGATTATATTCTTTCAGAACATAAGAATGCTCTGCACATTTATATTTTTGCGGAATATAAGGCAAGACTGAAATACTGCATGGAAGTGTTAGGCTGCTCTCCCTTAGAAAGCCGAAAAAAACTGCGTGAAGTAGATGAATTGAGGGACTCCTATTCGATTCAATATTCCGGGTACCTTGCAGATGTAAAGCATTTTTAGAGAACATAAGATATACTAATCCTTATAATTAAATATCTGATTGCAAAGCACTCATTACTGACCGAAAGAAAAAGGTTAAGTGATGGGTGTTTCTATTTTATCAAAAAATGAATACAACGTCTAAAAATATACTTCCCTTTTTGGGCTATTGGGTGAGAGGTCAAATCCTCCCACCCATTTTTATTGCCATGAAACCAATACAATAGATTAATGCTCCTTGAAAACTTCATAGCAGCCGCCAGAGGGATATCTGCCGCAACGGACAGTAGATTACAACACGAATCCTGCCCCCTGCTTAATCCGTGCATAGCACAGGCAGAGAGAACGCCGCTTAAAGAAAGCGTGGAACTGTATGGACTGACTGCGTTACATACTCCTGCTGTTCTTGCAGGAGTAAATAAATTTAGGAGGTCAACGCTTATGCACAACAAAACAAAAGACACCGCCCGAAAGGAGGAAAGCCATGCAGAAGCTTCAGACGGTCAACGCCGACACGCTCCTTTATGAGCCGCTTGAGAAGCCGTCCTTTGTGGTGGACGGTCTGATACCCACGGGCTTAACCCTGTTCTGCGGCTCACAGAAAATCGGCAAGAGCTGGCTCATGTTAAAGCTCTGCCTTTGCGTGTCGCAGGGAATCCCCTTGTGGGATATGCCGACACAGGAGGGCGACGTGCTTTACCTCTGCCTTGAGGACACGTTCTGCCGCATACAGGACAGGCTGTTCCGCTTGACGGACGAAGCGAGCGGGCGGCTCCACTTTGCAGTGGCGAGCGATAAACTGTCAGACGGTCTTATCGTACAGTTAGAGGATTATCTGAAAGAATACCCCGACAGCAGGCTCATTGTGATTGACACCTTGCAGAAAGTCCGCACCGCATCCAAAGACAACGCCTATGCAAGCGATTACGGGGACATCTCCCTTATCAAAGACTTTGCCGACAGGCACTCATTGGCGGTCATTGTCGTACACCACATCCGAAAGCAGAATGACAGCGACGTGTTCAACAAAGTATCTGGCACGACGGGGTTGACGGGGAGTGCGGACGCAACCTTTGTTCTGGAACAGGAAAGCCGTGCGTCCAATGCCGCAAAGCTGTATGTGACGGGCAGGGACACGCCCTATCAGGAGTTCACGCTCCGTTTCCGTGATTGCAGTTGGGAACTGGTGGAGCGTAAGGAGCAGGAACAGCTTGCCAAAGAAGCGATACCAGACGTCCTTTTTCGGATTGTAAATTTTATGCAGGACAAAGAGGAATGGACTGGCACAGCCACAGAGTTATTAGACGCTCTGGGGGAAACAGAAACAGCGGCAAATGTCTTGACAAAGTGGATGAACGAGTACCGCCTTGACTTCCTGCTTGAAAACCATATCCGTTATGATTTCAGCCGCAGGAGCAGCGGACGGATGATTTCCCTTGCTGTTGCCACCGACATTTAAACCTATGTGACATTGGCGGCTTTACCTTATGCGTGACGGTCATGACGGTGATGACGGTGTTTTTGGGATACCCCCTGCCACTGTCACCGTCATAGCGGATGTATGTAAAATCGGCGGCTCTGCCCTGCGGGTGACAGCGGTGACGGCAATATTGGGATACACCGCCGCTGTCATCCCTACGGGAGAACACCCCGTAAACGCAAGATGCAGGCGTGGGCTTTGCTCGCCCTTTTCGGCTCGTAAAGCCACCCCTGCGGTCAGAAAAATCCCCCGATTTTTCCGACTGCGTTTACAGGGTGTAACACACTACACTTTGCCCTGCAAAGTCGTGTGCCAGACGTTCCCTCTGGACTCCCTTAAAGCAGGGCTTGCGCCCTGCCCCATCCTGCGCCTTACGGCTTCGGATGGAAGAATGTCGGCGTGACAGTGACGGTTATGACTGGCGATAGGGGGTATCCCAAAATCACCGTCATCATCGTCATGACCGTCACGCATACAGATTACCCGCCGAAAGAAAAGAGGAATCATGCCATGCCCTATGCAATCCTGCGTTTCCAGAAACGCAAGGCAGGCGGCGTTGCG